>TARA_R110001599_G_scaffold120343_4_pt1 | contig 26110 bp, 29 predicted proteins | sample TARA_R110001599 | Tara Oceans TARA_R110001599 (sample SAMEA4398360) | marine metagenome | biome: Polar Biome; feature: [MES] marine water layer (ENVO:01000295) within the mesopelagic zone...; material: water (ENVO:00002006), including particulate matter (ENVO:01000060) such...
TTTCAACATTTTCGGCTACTTTTGGTATTTTTTCTCCTTCTTTGGAATTTTTGATGTAATAATTAGTCCAAACGGTTTCAATGAGTTCATCATAGACTTTTGAACCTTTTTCTAAAGAATCAGCAACAACAATTTTAGTAGGAATAAATTTGTATTCTTTAGAATGGTCGTTCTCATCCACTACTTTAGAAATACTTGTTTCTTTGCCTACTTCAAACCTTAGTTCTGTTTCATCCAACGATTCATAATCAAATAAAGAAATGTTCAAAACATCCCCTTCACTTTCTATTTTTGTAACGATAGCATCGTTTTTTAATTGAGGGTCGTCATAATTAAGTGGGTTTGCTTCATCCCAAGTCCTTTTGTAATCTTGAACAAAGTAAAATAAAATAAGTGGCTTAGAAGTCTTGTTCAATTTATTCGGAGTTCCGAATTTGTAATTCTTTCCTTCAATATCACTATGAAATGAATCAGTAATAACCATAGCAACCTTATAATTCTTCAAGCCTAAACCCTCCGAATCATCTTGCGGCCACCCGAACCTCTTTCCACGACAATTGCTTCCGTGTCCGAGATTTGTTGGACTTGGTTTTCAATACTCCATTGAGAAAGACTCTTTGTAATGTTTCCATCGGTGTAATCACCATTCACATCTTCTTTCAAAGGACCTCCAACATTTGTTAGCATATCGGGATTCGCAATTCGGCTTCCAAAATGATTAGAACCTATGTCGCCACTTGCAGGTTGAGAAAATGAAGGGATTCTTCCCGAAATGCCTACACCTAACATATCCTCATATACACTTGTAGGGATAAATTGTTGGCCTGTATAACCCGAAAGGTCAGTAGGGATAAATGGGGCTGTGCTTGGGTCTAATGAAACAGTAGTGGTTTCATGGATAACTCTTAAAGGAAAGTCCGTATTTTCTTGACCGTTTGGTTGCATAGAATTGTATGGACTTTGACCGGGTGCTTCGGAGGCTTGAACTAAAGATTGCTCATTAGGTAAGAAAGTAGTATTACGCTTCATGGCTACATCAATGTTTGCGCCGATACCTTCGGGTGAATCATAAACATACCTGTCCGTAGGCAGGGCGTGAAATCGGCTTCCCATAAAAGAACCATCTAATGAAACAGGAATAATAGGAACGGCATATCCTGTGGACTCCACTACAATTTCTTCATAATCAGCAGGGGTTAAGTCGCCCGTATTAGGACTCTCAATTAAAGTATCAGCATTAGCAACATATCCTTTCTTTTTCAAGAAATCAAACGCTACAAGGCCGACTCCTAATCCAATAAGACTATTTAGCCAATTATTCTTGACTTTTGAAACGATATTTGAAGAACCGAATACTTCATTTTCGGCTAACATATTTTTAAGACCATATTCTCTATTAATTGCTAATGCGGTCATAACAAAAGACTCATTTTCAATTGGCTTATTATTCTTTGAGTAAAATATGTAACTGTTAGGCGTGGTGCGAATTCCTTTGTCGTTGGCTTGACGGCGAGCGTAATATACATCAACCTCTTCATCGTTCCCAAAGTTCTTGAAAACCATGTGACCTGTTTCCGTTACCTCATCTAATGGAGTATGATACCATCCATTACCGAAGGCTACAAGTTCTTCATTTTCGGCTTGATTAACAGTCCATTCAAAACCTTCATCCATAAATCCGCCAACAGCCGAAGGATTATTAGGCGGTTGAGGATATTGACCTACTAATTTTCCAAAGACTTGAGGACTCATAGATTCGGAATTAAATTGGTTTCTCCATCTTTTTGACCCGGTCCAATGTGGTTGTGCATCAGCATATAATTTCCCTTGAAGGCTGTATAGTGGCTTTAAGCAAGTAATACATACCACATATTTACCCATAGGCCAACGAGTAGTCCCACCGCAATTACTACATTGATTTGGGTCGGTGTTTTGCCAATCCTCCCGTTCTTCTTTCATTTTAGCAAATTCTTCCATCGCCCTATTAGAATAAAGTCCTTCGTTTTCTTCAGCACCATATTCTTCAGCATTCTTTGGTGCAAAAGGAGAATAACTTTGACGAGTCTTACATTTACTGCAACGCTTCCCTCTCTTTTTCTTATCTAATTTTTCGTTTAACTTACGCTTTGCTGAATCAAAATTGGTGAATATCCCTTCATCAAAGGCTTTAATTCCACCGAAGGCTTTTCGGCTGTCTAAATGTTCGCCAATTCTCCCATAACTTGTAGCGGCTTGAAATCGCCCGTCTTTGGTTTCCATGACTGCACCATAATAGAATTTGTTTGCATTACATGATTCGTTTTGGTGTCTATCAACAAGGTATTCATCATAGTAAATATCCGTAGCATTAGAAAATTGAGAAAGAATTGATTTTCTTGCTCTCTTGATGTCTTCTAAAGAAGCATCATACCTGTCCCAAGACCGACCCATGTATTTTATTTATTCGTCTTGTTATCTAAAGCCCACGCCTAAGAATACCTGTGTAGGGTTCAAAACCATTTATCGCTGAATTGTCTATTAAGTCTTTTTCAGTTATGGGGTCATTGTATAATCTATAAGAAATTAACAAATCATCAAGGTTTTCTTTTACCTTTTCGGACTCATCCCAAACATTTGAAGTATTAGGTATTGGAGAAGGATTTGTAGTGAATCTCCCTTTGGGGTCTTGAGGTATTAATCTAATCCAATCGGGAACAGGTGCATTGGCTTCTATTCCTACATATTCAGCATAGAACTCCTTTTTTAGCCATTTATTAGCCGTTTCTCGCCAATTGTCGTCATGACCTGCATAAATCAATTCGTTTTTGTCTTCTTCATTTATCCAACCTTTGTTATGGTATTCATCAGCAGGGAATAAAACATCAACAGTAGTCGGATAAACCCTAACAACAATTCCTACGGTTAATCCTCCCGAATCTAATTCGGGTCTTGAAACATTTACTTTATCTCCTACTAACCAATCAGTCGGATTTCTTAAAGTCCCTACTTGCGAAAGGCTTCCTTGTCTTTCTTGCGGTGAAGAAATACTTGATACACTATTAATGGTTCTTGAAATTACTGCGATAGCATCATCAAAGAACTCATTTTGTCTTTCAAAAGTAATATCTTCAAAAGTCCTATCACTTCCTATATTCTTAGTTCCTAATTCCTCCACTTGAATTTCAACACCGAGATTCTTAGTCCCCGTTCCCAAATATCCACCCGAAGATTGTTGCCCCCTTCCTTTAGCAAAACCACTAAATGTTTCGGGAAATACACCCATAGTCACCTTAAAATTAGAATTATCACCCGATACTATTTCTTCACGGATAGTTACCCAATTAGAAGGAATTGTTCGCCCATCATCTAAGTTAATACCTGCGAATTGTCGCAAAGATTTCTTAACTCTTTGATATTCGCTCATTTAGATTCCCCATTCTATACCATCTTCTAAAGTCAAAGGCAAACCCGATATTAATTTCGCATTAACATTGGTTCTTTCTTTAGGATTCTTTAATTCAGTAGTAATGTTGCCTGTCATACTTAATGTTTCCGATTCTAAGACTTTACTTGAATTGAAACCTGCTAAAATTAAATCCTTAAGCCTCTCTTCACTTTGGTAACCATCATCCCAAACAATAACTGCTTTTTCTAAAAGGATTCTTTGAATAGTTCCTAATCCTGTTTTGCCTACGGATTCCCGAACTGCAATAGAAGCAACCCTATCACCGACTCTCCAATCATGTAACAAGAACATTCACCAATAAATAATTATCGGTTTCGTTATCTAAAGCCTCACTTAGACGGAAGCGAAGGTTGAATGTATTTTTGATAAGCAAAAACAGTAATAATTCCTAATCCAAAAATGATAAGTGGATTATCTGTAAGTAAATCTTTAACTTCCCCACTAATTTGAGAAATCATAGTGTTTTGAGGCTTGCCTTCAGCCGAGAACTCAACGCCACCATCAATGAAATCTTCTTTAACTACATTTAAGTAAGGAGAATTGGATTTTTGAACCGACACTTCTTGACGGTCTGTATAAGGATAAGGATTTGTTGCCGCTATCGCCGTTGCTTGAGGGGTCGCATCCATATTGATACCTAATTCTTCGGGTGTATAACTCATCATAGGAATACTTTCGGAAAACGCTTCAGCCTCCATAGCCGTTCCATCACCCATACGCATTAAATTATCAACAGGTTGAATCTTTGATAACCAATTATTAGATGAATTAGAATCCTTCTCAACAAAATTATTTCGCATTTGAGTCATAAAATCACCACATTTTCAAAGTCTTAGAAGGATAACCCGCAGGTGAAGCACTTGGGGCATGGCGAGGATTAGTAATTCCTTCAGCACCATGAATGTCTTGCTGTCCTTCCGCTTCAACAGGGTTCACTTGACCTACGGAGTATTCGGAATTCTTTACTTGAGTATGATTCCTTCTAACACTTCCGCTTGCCTTGCGCTTTTCTTCAGCAGACTTTCCTAAACGAGATTTTGCCGACGAATAAAGCATAGGCAAAGAAAGTGCCGCAACAACAAGACCGCTAATTCCTAATGCCGAAGTAACATTAAAAGTATTACTTGCATTGAATAATTGAGGACTCTCATTTGTAGGGCTTGTTTGGATTTCATTTACCATATCGGGACTGCTTGAAGGAGAATAAGTAGCCGCTTCGGATTCAGCATCCATTCCTTTCTTTGACATTTGCGCCATGCCTTTTTTGCCATACTTTTTCCGACCAATCATAGCGGCGGTTGCATCTCCGACTTCTTGAGCCTTTTCGGGACTCATGCCCTTTTCCTCATATTCATCAGCGATTTCGTTTGACAATTTATCAAAGCGAGATTCAGCATCAAAATTTACGCCATCGGGGATGTTCAATTCCTTTAGGACTACATCTTCCATATCTCCATAATGGGGAACAACCCCCGAAACACTATCAATGGTTTCCCAACCGCCCATAACTTTCTTTTGTAGCATAAGTGTGAACATTCCATGTGTATCACTAAGTTCCATCAAATCATCAAAATCCTCTCTTTCTTGAAATACGCCACCCGTTGAAACATCATAATCTTCCTCCGCAATAATTCTGTAATCGCCTTTTTCATGGATGGTTTCGGCATTAAATGATTCGGCGGTTTGCTCATGTTCCAATGTTTTATCATCATGTTCCCAATTTATACTATTAAATGTTCCATAACCTTCTGCGCCGCAATTATTACAAGTCATCCAAAATTCCGAACCTTGCCCTGCGTGACCCCACGAAGTCATTTCGGAATCTGTGTGGTCGCAATCTTCAATACAACAAGATTCGGCATCGTCTTCATCATCGTGCATATCTCCGCAAGCATCACATTCCCACTTAGGGGTTGCTTCAAAGGTTTCAGCATGAAGTGGAGAAAGGTTAATAGAAGAGTTCTGTTGGCCTATCGCCCTGCCGTCGCCATCGGGAATGAATGAAGGTTCTTCAACAACAGGTTCTTCCATGTTTATACTATCCGCTTTCTTGCTATCTAAAGAAAACGATTCAACACCATACTTTTTAGTATGACTTTGTTTTTCATGTTTCGCCCAATCCACTAAGTCTATGTTTCCATGAGATTTAACTTCTTTCTTAGCCCAATTTTTGAATGAAACATTTTGACCGTGTGAAGAAAGTTCTTGTTGCGCCCAAGTATTTAAGTCCTCCGCTTCCCAACCTTGATTTAATGAAGCACTTGTTGAAGTCCTTTTACCGCATTTATCGCAATCAATAGTCAATAATAATTGATTTGTGAGTCCATCTAATTCCATTGTTTTAATTGAAAGGTTTTCATGTGAACAAGACTTATCGCCCCTTTTATTTTCCCAATATGATTTCCATAATTTTTCTTCTTCGGCAGGTAATGGATTTAATGTGATAAAAACATCGGACTCGTCGCCGTCTTCTTTATCATACCTATTTCTCCAATTAATTTCATATTCGGGAACGCCATGATGCCTCAAGTAGTCGTTAAGAAATTGTTTAACTTCGGTTTCTTGGTTGGGTCTTAAAGGTTTATCATCCCACCAATTTGAAACCACCCACCATTCTAAAATCCCTTCATCCTCATATTGATTGCTTCCTCCGCTTCCAATGTAAATTTCAACAGTATTGCCGTTTTTATCAAGAAAACCGAGTTCTTTCTTATTGCTCATATTATCGGGGAACGGTAATACTTCCATATAAGGCTTTATTTTCATATCAAATCACCTTTTTGATTCCAAAAAGTGCAACGATACCGACAATTAAACCAATAACGACTGATTTTCCTTTTAATTCTTCAAAAGGTTCAGTAAAAGTGTCAATTCCCTTCATCTTCTTCACCTTCTTTTTCTTTACACATGAAATCAAATGCTTCTTTATGGTCTAAATCTTCAGCATTTTGTAGCATAAGCCCTTCACCTGCGCTAACTGCACCAATCATTAGTAAAGGAATAAATAAATAAGGAGTCGGAATATCTAATTTCAAACCTTGATTAATTCCTATCAAGAATCCCGAAGTCAAACCGCCTACAATTAACCCTTTGCTTAATTTTCCTTTGCGAAAAGAATTATGTTGTTCAGCAAGGTAAGCATGAATCCCTTGAGAACATACGGATTGAACAGACACCATACTTAGTAATGGGGGGTCTTGTTATCTAAAGACTTCACTTTCATAGAAGGTGGCCTTCAGCACCGAAGGTTCTTCCTGCATTGATACCGATTTGTCGGAAACGACTTGGTGCTAATCCGCCCAAATCACTTGCTCTAACAGGAGGCGCAATATATTCCGACTCAAGACGAACACCGCTACTTGGAGGAATTAGACCTGCAAGGTTCTTTTGATGTGGGAGGTTTGCTTTAGGCAAAATAGGTGCTTGACGAAGAGGAATACTCTTGGTGGTTGGTGCAACATTTATGCTTGGCGCATGGAATAATGCTCTTGGGTTTGGTGGGCGACTCATAGAGGCACGATTTACTTCATGTGCAGGGTTGTTTCCAAATGTTTCAGTAACGCTGTGAATTAATGTATTAGGAATATGGGTTTCGGGCTTCACACGGTTTAGATGAGAAACATTGAACTGCTGACCGCTTCCATAGACTTCAAGAGTATGTGAAGGTCTTAGATACTGTGCTTCGGGCGTAATGTTTTGGCTTCGGAGATTGTAATTTCCGAGATTTTGAGAAGGGGATGAATCAAGAGGAATACTAAATTCAGCGAACTTAACTTCGGGTGCGGCAGGGCGTGGGGCGTTTGGAACAATACCTTGTCCGAATCCGCCACCCATAACTGCCGACTCCATACCAATTCCTCTTCCCGCAGGGACAGTATATGAAGGACTCTTAGGCATTTGCGGAGGTGCAGGGAGTGGGGTGTTTGGCGCAAGACCTTGACCCATAGCGTTAAATGCAGGGAGAGTATCAGCCGCAATCCTCACTTGAGGAAATTCGGGCATTCTTGGTGCATGAGGGAGGTCGGGTAAGACTGTTTGCGAACCAATTGTTCTTGACATACTAATACCTTATCCGTTTTGTTATCTAAAGACTCACTTTCTTAGGTAAAGAACTCCGCCAATAACGACACCACTTCCGACTAACCATTTCCAATTCTTTGAAAGAACTGATTTTAATTGAAGCATCATTGAAGCCATATCGGATTCAGCACCCTTAACTTCGGAGGAATCTTCATCAGCAGGGGTATAACTTGCGGCATTCCCATCTCCGCCTGTGAACTCAACCTGTGGTGGTTGTCCCATGACTTCTGTTGAATCAGTAGGGAGGCTTTGAGAAGAAGTAGGTCCTGTCAAACCTGCGACCAATTCTGTTCCTAATGGGTCGGACATTAGATTAGCAGGTGTTGGATTACCTACAATGTTTCCAAAAACACTATCTGTTCCTGTCTTAACATCTCTAATTATTGGGTCGGACTTCATACTAATACCTTAATTGTTCCGTTATCTAAAGGTTGATATAAGAAATTAGGATATATATTCGGCATATTCAAAAACGGATATGGGAAATAATCATTCCTTGTCCGATATACCTTTAGGCTTGATACTTTATTTTTATTTACATTTACAGGAAGGGCATAATAACGATAACCGTTTTCTTCATGCGGCATATCACCAAATGTAGGTGTATTCAATTCATCTATGGTATCATAAGACTTCTTAACCCTGTAAATCTTATGTTGCTCTTTCTTAACTGTTGAAAGGTATAAAAATTCGGCATTTTTCTTAGCAATACTTGTAGGATATTGAGGATGGGGATTGTCGCTTAATCTATACTTTTTGCCTACTTTTTTAGCCGAATACCAAAGATTTATTTCATGTTCAAATCTAAGAATTAACAAGATTTCTTTAGAATCTAACCAATGGATTTTACCCTTTTCTTTATAGGAAACCTTATTACCCTTCACCTTATGGACTACTTTATGGACTCCTGTTTCACGGAGGTAATTTTCCATACAATACTTTCTCGCACGACCAACCTTCCGTTCCCAAGAATCCTCATCATTTAAGAATAAAAATTCCACCAACGGGGGATTGTCATTATCAATGAATTGAATGGCTTCATCGGTTAAAACCCAATCGCCTTCGCATATCATATACTTAACATTTGCTAAACCCATATTTAATACTTCACTTAAGAAGGGTGCTAATAGTCAAGTAAGAAAAACCCGCTACGCCTAAAACGATACCGATACCCATTAACGGATTCGCTTGTTGGCTCTCGTTGGCTAAATCTAATTTTGGCTCATTTAATTCTATTTTTAATGTTTCATCGGGCGCAACATATTCTAAATCGGGGAAATCTTCTTTCAATGAAGCACTTGATAATTTGGCTAAAGAGTCCATTTTTTCTTCTTTTTCCTTTATCTCTTCACCTACGGAGGTTGGAGATGCCGAATTAGTGTCAAAATTTACAGACTTTGATGGCTCGGAACTCCATGTAGGCATAGAGCCAATATCCATACTCGGATTCTTTGAAAAGTCTGTTCCTTGAGAATTAAATGTAGCGGGTTTCAATTCAATGTTGCTTCCCGAATGTTTTACTTTTCTATCCTCTCTAATTTTTGAAGCCCTAAAGAAACCTTCATCACGGAAATAACTTGGAGAATAACATACCACTTCTCCTTGCGTAGCACTTGCGATTCCACTTGATAACTTCTTAACTTGAGTCCTGTCAGCACCGAATCCCATTTGGTCTTCAACGGCTTTCAAATCCCGATGATTGACGAGATTATGAATCATATATACGCTACATTGGCTTAATGCGTCTTTTGAAACAGAAGCGGGTCTTTGAGAAATTAAACAAACACCGTAGCCATATTGACGGCCTAATTTACAAAGCCTAATAATGCCTTCGGAAGAAACAGGCTTACCTTGTTGCGGAACGAAGTCTTGACATTCTTCAAAAACAGTCAAAATACCTTTGTTTAATTGAGCCGCAATCAAGGCTTCGCAATAATCGGAAATTAATACTTGTTGTTTATCTAATGGCAATCCCGAAATATCAATGACGAATGAAGTAGGCTCTTTTCCTAATCTTTCAACAAGACCTCGCATATTTACGGTTTCACCATTCTTAGGACTCAATGCTTCAACATTATTCAAAGTAGCCAAACCATCATGTGCGCCTAATACATCAAAACAGACGAATTGTAGCCCTACACGGTTGATTTCTTCCATCATAAGCCCTGCCGACCATGATTTACCACTTCCTGTCATTCCTGTGAAAAATGACTTATCTCTAACGAAATCTAAAGGGAACTCTAAATCGGCAGGTTGGCCTTTTGACATTAGAGCAAAAACGATTTTGTCAGCAGGTAAAGAACCTCCGCCTTTTGACTCCGAGTTCCATTCAGTCATATTATACCTTTATTCCTCCTGTTATCTAAAGGATGAGGATTTAATCTTCGGCAAGCGTTAAGGTATGGTCTTCATCATCCTCGCCAATTTTCTTCTTTTGATTCATTGAAGCAATTTCAATTAACTTACCTGCGAAATCTGTAATGTTTCCATCCTCGCCAACCAAAATACCGAAGTCAAGTGCGAAACGGCTCATGTCGGTTTTATACATATCATATAATACATCTTCTAATTGTTGTCTTGCATTTTTTAATTGCTTTCCTAATGCACCAAGACTTGAACCTATAATAATGTAAAATAACGGACCTAATGCTCTTAATTTAGGGTCATACCTACTAATTTGACCTTCCCAATCTATATCCGTAGCATCTATGATAACACAAGTAACTGTTTGGTCAAAGTCATAGGTTTCTAATGAATCATAAGTCGTTTTCAAACCCGCATCAAGGTTTGTTCCGCCTCTTGGTGCAAATGGGCGAGATGATTCCGTATAATCAGCAAATATAAAATCAAGGAAACCTTTATGGTCGCCCGAAGGACCTTCCCATACTGTGTGACCATAACTTTCAAAATCAAAAACGCTAAATGTATCTTTAGCAATCGCACATTGAGCAACCATCAAACCTGCGGCAATAGTGGCTACATCAACACCTCCTAATGGAGTTCCGTCTTTCGCATGACCATAAACCATTGAAGAAGCATCCATACTGCCCGAAGCATCAACCAACAAGTTCATGTGCGTAGCCAAACCCATTTCACCTTGAACGGTTGGCCTATACCTTCTTTGAGTAGTTAATCCAATAACAGGGTCGGGAACGGATGAAGTAACCATCAAAGCACTTAAAGGGTCATTGAGAATATCAAAACCTTTAACACCCGAAAATTCTTGAGGATAACGGGTTGAAGGTTCGCTTTCAAACAATAACGGGGCTAAATCATCAAAAATTGCCCTTAGTGGATTTGGATATTCTTGCTTCTTTCCTGTTTCAATTTTCTTTTCATTTTCAATATAAAATATAAAAGGATTATTTTTTACTAATACATCACCTGTGCTAAAATCACCCATAATATCACCTAATCAAATCTATACTTTGTTATTCTTCTCAACATATCCTTACCATCATGGTTCTGTGTTGCTATAATGCCCCATGCAGTAGGCACTACTTCACCTTTTTCATTCTCCATAGGATAAGATGCTTGATAATTAATTTCAGCATCAAGGACTTCTTGAGAGAAACCATTGATGGCTACACCATTTTCATCACATTGATTTAAGTTACTTCTATAAGGGATAATTCCTTTTGCTTCAACAATGCCTTTACAGGTTTCACATTCCATAATGTCTATAATAACGCCTTCGGTTTCTCTAACCATTTCGCCTATCCCATCAACATAATGATAAACAGGAGGACTCGTTACAAAAGAAACGATTTGGTCGGAGGCTTTTAACCAATCTTGAACAAAATGTGAATTAGGATTCGGTCCTAAATACTCGGTTTCGGTTGAATCGGGGTCAGCATAATTTGGAACTTGATTCCACCTTGCATAAGTCTTACCATCCACTTCACATTTAGGCGATTTATCAATCCAATTACCATCTTCTAAAATTGCATGGCGACTTCTCCCTTCGCAAATTACAAATGAAAATCCTTGAGATGTATTGCCGTCAGCAGGTCCTAAATCCATGTATTTCTTCAATTGTTCACTTAATTGACTTTTTGTATCTTCCATTGACTCTTTAGCCGTTTTCGTCAAATCTTCAAGCATTGTAGCCATTCCTACATCATTAGGACAAGAAGGTGGGCTACTTGCATTTATGATAGGTTCGGGCGATTCGGGAATTTTACCAAGACTTTCAATCATTGGTAACGGTAAAAGGATTTTGTAATCCGAATTTTCAACGGGTGATTGAAGATGAATAAAATAAACAGGTTCTCCATTTTTTGTTCTCCCCGACATGGCGGCTTGCCCTAAAGGTTGTTCAGCCATTATACTCATTAAAGAAGGATAGTAATAAAAATTCTCTTCAACGATTGTAGGAGGCATTGATGCACCGCACCTTCCACCTGCACCTCTTAAGAAGCCGTTTGAGGCGACTCTATAATGTTGAGATTTGCATACATCTTGGCCTTCACTTAATTGGTTTGGCCTTCCTTGATGGCAATTGTTTAGACCGTTCCTACAAACCTTGACCCTTTCCTTAGATAATGCGAAATTTAATTCGCTAAGTGGATATTTAACTTCTTTTGTTACTAAATCTCCATCGTCAAAGGTTGCACCATAAGTAAATTTGACATAAGGCATATATTTTTCCGCATCGTCATAATCAAGAATTGTAGTCCCTTTAAGTGGTCTTTTTCTCACATATTCATAACCGATGATTTCGCCTTCCTTTCTTTCTTTCCGATTTGCGGGATTTTTAACTGTCCTATTATTCAACACCACATTTTGTCGGGCGTTGAGGTTTGTTGGATGATTGTTTTCAGCCTCATATTCTCTAATGAAATGTTTTCCATAGGACTCTTTATTACAACCTACTTTGACCACATCGGTTGAATTGCATTCGGTATTACCACATTTACTATGATGGCCTATTGTAGTAGCCTTACACTTATTACAAGTAGTAACATGGTTGCATTTGTAGCGAGCCATAAACAAATAACGGTCTTTTTCATGAGATAATCCTAATTTCCATTCTTTAGGCTCAACAGAAGAAACCCAATCTTCGGGACTTGCGTAATGTCCTACATCAAGTATATCCCAATTCCAAATAAAATCTCTTCGCCTACAATGAGGGCATATTTGAATACCCGATGAAACGGCTTCCGACATAGGGACTTCGGAATAGCCCACAACGAATTTCTTCATTAAATTGACAATGGATAGCATATTATTTTTGAAATGATTTACTTGGCGGTCTAAATCCTCCGTTTCTATTTTATTAGACTCAAACATAGGTTCGGCAAATATCATATCAAAGATTTTACCAATGTATTCTTGACCTTTATCGGAATCAAATTTGTTTTGTTTCCAACCCATCAATCATCACCCATAACTAAATCCATTGTTTTTGCTATGTCTTTTAAGAAATCCTTAGCATTCTCCCTACTTATTTTATTGTTATAAGGCAAATATGTTGAATATATTGCCGCCCATTGATAAACAAATAATTGAGTCATTAAGTAAATGTATGAACCGTTTCCTTGCGCTTGCTCATCAATAGATAGCGTATTATCGTCATAACCCCACCAAGCATCCCAAATTGACCTTGTAGGCTTTTTACAATCGGGACATAGCGTTTGAACATACCTTGCATTAACTTTCTTTCCATTTTCTAAAACATAATAATGAATTGGCTCATAAGGTTTATTCTTGCGACCATCAAAAGTAATTGTTTCTTTTACCTTATGCTTTGAACCTTTACTTAGTCCATTTACAGATTTAGAAATTCTAACTTCATTATACCCTTTTTTATTGACATTACCCCATGATTGACTAATTGGTGGGTAAAATTGAGTTCCCCGCCCATGCCCTACAAATTTTTCAAAGAAAGGAGTATTAACTGTTGGCGTTTCATAATCCTTAAGGGGGTCGCCATTAGTAAATTGTCCGATTTTCATACCTTTGGGCTTGAAACGATTATCTTTCATCGGCAAACCATACGCATTCTTTCCCGTTTTCAATAGCCTTTTATGACCTTCTAAATTATCACACTTTTGATTAAATTGACCCGACATAAAACCGCTTCTCAATTCTTTGGTAACTTTTTCCATACCACCTCTTTCACGGATATTAGAACCTGTCATAACAGACCAATTAACCATAATATCGGATAATACATTCAACCACTTTTGACGATTGGCCGCTTCAATTGGAAAATTATTCGCACCATTCATCCAATAATCGCTATCCTTTCCGGGATGTGTAGTAATATGACCGAACTCATGACCTACTGTAAAAAATGAAGAACCTGCTTTGTATTCGTCGGGAACTTCATGATAATTTTCTAAAATTGTCTTTATCATGTTGTCAATACCTACGGTGATTGAGTTCATATCAGTATAAGCACCTTTTTCTTCAGCACCTAAATTCATAGGAACAAGAGGTTCTTTATACAGATTTTGTAAGGTCTTGAAAGCATTCCACATATTTTGCGGAACATTCCCTACGCCTTCTTCTTCCATAGCCACACCAATACATCATTCTCTTAACGACTACTTAATCATTTCCTTGTAATCGCATTGAGAATTGTATTGGTATAATAACCATAATCCATTTCAGTAAGGTTTCCGCTATCAATGTATATTGGGAAAGGATTATACTTATCCTTCGCAAGCATATCAACCCCTACATCAATATAACTATAAACCGTAAAGACCTCATATTGCGTTCCATCGGGATTGGTTTTTACATCATTATTTACCTTCGGATTAACCGCCTTTGCTAATTTGCTTGTAATACCAATTTCTAATGCGAGATAATCTATTTGATTCAATTTCATAGTGTTCTCACTTCTTCTATGCAGTCTAAACCATAGTAGCAAATTGTCGTTGCCTTGAGAAACCAATGTATTCTTGATATAATTTTTATCATTTTGGTGTTTTACTTCAAAACAAGCGAAAAGTCCATTCTTCAAATCAACCGTTTGCGTAGCATCCTTGCAGTAGTAATTTTTAATCGCAGTCGTAATGTTTTCTTTGAAAGTATTTAACTTAATTTTTTCTTTTATTGCATTCGGAACTCCACTTGAAGCATATACATAAGAAGTTCCTTGTAAAATGTCGTCGCTAAGTGCTTCAACCATACTATCTAATTTTCTAACGAACTCAACAGGCATAACGAAATCGGAAGAATTTTCCACTTGATAAAATCCGCCAACAATTGCTAATTCTTGATTGGCTTCATAAATGTAATCTTTCTTTCCTAATAAGTCTTGACCTAATGTGATTTGAGGTGTTTTGTTTTTTCCATTTGAAGCAAGGAATCCCCATGCCCCAAGACCATCATTATAAGAGTTCCAAACATACTTCGTTAAATCTCCGAATCCATGTGAACTGTATTCAGCACACATCTTATCATAATTGCTGTTTGCGGTTGGATAAATTGAACCCTTAAAACTCGCCTCCGAAGGCATTTTAACACCTGCGAAACCTTCAATCTTTGAATTGATTAAGTCCAACAAACGCATTTTGTCGTCAGCGAAAAGGTATGTATCGTTGATAATGTCGCCCCGAACATTGTAGTATTGATAAAGTGTTTTACTACTGCTAATTTGTTTTGCCTTCATCAATGAATCCATATCCTCATCACCTGCAACGGCTTGAGGTCTTGAAATTCTATTAAACAATGTCTTATACTTGTCTTGATAAATTTTAGAATTACGCACATTTTCAATAATCATAACTGCAATATGATAATGAACAGGAGTAATACCTGTGCCGCTAACAACCGCTTGCTTCATACTATTTAGAATTTCCTTTTCATAAATCCATAACTCATCGTTTGCTTCAATAGTGTTCTTACACTTCTTCATAAATGAATCCCAATCGTCAAACAAAGTTACTTCCGATGCCGCACCCATTAAGGTATTCGTCTTTTTCAACACATATCCTTCAAGAATTAATTCTTTAATCCATTCTTGCTCGTTAGTCAATGTCATAGCATCCCTGTTAATTCCAATATCACGGCCTTTAGGGTCTTCTCCTTCTCTTGCAGGTCCGAGTCGGTGTCCTACGGTGAAAGGCAACGCATCAATGACTTCTTGACGAGTAACATAGTCTTTTCCTCTCAAGAATGCTAATGCTCTTGTCATTTTAATCAATGAATTGGTAAATCGGAAACCAAGCATACGCTCAATAAGTGCGGGGGCTTGAGCCTTGTCCTTTCCTAAATACTTATTCAAGTCCACTTCATGTTGCTTCTCATAAGAAAGGTTTGTAGTCCTTGAAATATCAACAAGCGGTGTAAAGAAAGTGTGGCTTGCATCCGAATATGTGTGTTCTGTTTCATTGTTGTTGTAATTTACCTTCACCTTGTCTTGCTTAGGCATATATCGTTGAGTAAAGAGAACCGAAAGCAAAGAAATATCAAGTAATGCACCACCTTCCGAATCGGGCTTACCCGACGCATTGAAGAAAATACCATTAGTCAATCCCCAAACAGTTCTTAAATCCTTGAATTTCATTGGCTTAATAACACCTTCGGAGATTTTATTAACTAATTGTAACTTTGGGTCGCTTCCTTTTCTTTGAGAATATCGTTCTGTTAAAGCATTGAACCTACTTCCGAGATTCAAAGTTCCGAAATATAATTCCATGTCAATTCTATCAACAAACGCTAAATCGTTTCCTTTTTGGTGAGGGTTAGTATCCATCCAAGCGACGAAAGAAGGTGATTTGAAAGTCTGTCCTCTATATTCAACAGTCTTTTCCGCAATTAGACCAAGAACTGCATCTTCAACACCGCTTCCGCTTCTGTTTGCTTCGTTGAAGAACTTAATTGGTTGCGTAACAATTGGTCGGGGTGAGGGGTCAAACTTATACTCGGAAACCGTGTTTCCTGTAACGGGATTCGTGCTTGTTTCTTGACGGATTTCAATACCGTAAAGAATTTCTTCGGCTCGCTTGTCATAATCTATTTTAGCAATACCGATTTCTTCAAGCATTTCCTTTGAAATTAAATCCATACCCACATTTTCGTCGTCAAGTCTTGAATCATAAAAATAATCAATCAAAAATTCTCTTAAGTAATAACCTTCATTTGCGCCTGTATCTTTGTATAGGTCTTTGCCTTGATATTGAAGAATCGTGTCTGTTCCTTTCTTTGTTTTCTTAATTGCGTCGGGCAACCTTCCGTTCTTGAATAAACCCGAAAGAGTAATTTCATCAACAGGCGTGGACTTAATAGTATAATTTGTTTTAGTGTTTCCTAATTCATCTTTACCTTGTGTGGCTTTTAACTTAGCAAATAATACATCAGCAAAAGTATTCGGATTAAGACTTTCCTTCTTTTTGCTTCCTCTAACTCTTCTTAGGTATCTAACATCATACAAATAACTGCCCGATGTCTTAGATTTGCTACTCCATTCACTAAATCGCCAATTTTCCCAAAGACTTCTTAGGGATTCGTTGTAGCCATAATCTAAAGCATACTTTTGACCATTAGGGAAAATAATAGGAACTACTTCTTGACCCTTTTTGTAATTTTTGTATTGTTCAGTATTCAAGAAAGTTCTTGTCAAAGAATTAAAACCATAAGAGTTCGCAAGTAATGTAGCCGCCGCTTCAATAACTGTGGTCTTACCTGTTCCGGGAATACCTGTTAATCGGCAGGTGGAGTCCTTCATTAACCAAGCGGCAAAGAAGGCTTCTAATTGTCTTTGGTCGTCAAAACCGAAGGCTTTAGAAAGACTATCCATGTGCTTTTGAATCTCATACAAAAATTTCACACGCTCTCCCTTTGAATCTGTTGAGATTTGCTTTTGTAATCTTTCATTTAAGAATACGCTAAGTGCCTCACCCATTTGGTCGGGGCTGAATTTAGAAACGGAATCTCCAAGAGTCATGTTAGAATTAACAATAATTCGGCTGATTTTATCCGTTTTACCTGCATATTCAACCTTGTAGGGTTCTCCATAGCGACCATCAACGATTTCAATGTTGCTCTTTGATAAGGTTTCAATTGATACTTTTTCAATCAAACCCAATTCTTTTAATTTTAGAGTCGCATTTAATCCAATAAGACCAATCAATTCTTCTTCTTTCTTACTCATTGGTGCATCGGGCATTGGAGGCACAGCAGGTGGGTTGATTTGAGGGCTTCCTCCTACATCACCCGCAGTTCCTTCCACTTGAATTTCCTTCTTCTCAAGACCCTTCGGTGGGTTCGGACAAGTAGCCCTATTATGTCCTCCTAAGCCGCAATTTCCACACTTTCTCGCCATTACAATTCACCTATATTTATATTTACTACTTTGAACACTTCTTTGCCCGTTGAATCTTGAGTCGGAACAATCATTTTAATGAAATCATTTTTCTTTCCTGTAACCCAAGCGATTGAATCAAGTTCTATTTCACCTTCAATGTCAAATGAGTATTCTTTATTTGTATTATTCAATTTACGAGATGCTAATTGTTCTCTCAAGGCTTCAGCCGAGTTCCCTGTCTTGAGTTCTAAACCTACAACCTTTCCTTTCAAAATTTGTCCGTTCTTGTCTTTGGCCGAAAAGGTATTGTCTTCGGGATTAGGAATAACACATTCCGTTGAATCAGCAAATGAAAACAATGATACGCCCTTTGAAAATCTCTTACTTGTAATTCTCCCTTTACTAAAAGCAAGACCATCCGCTTCTTGCGTCATTGGACTTAGACTCCTAAATTCATCGGGGAGAATAATTTTTACAATAAGATTATTCGTTTCATTAACGCCTGTATAATTGTCCGTTGCATCAGTCGCACTATCAAGAGATAATGTCAATTCAACATATTCTTTATCGGAGAAATCGTTCACATTTTTCCATTTAACACCCTCTTGTAGTAAATATGTATCGGGATTTTCTATATTTAAGAACGAATTTTCATTGAAGTAATAAGTTACAGACTGATTCATTTTCGCAGACCCTTTCATGAAGGCTCTTATTCTTTCTTGAGGTTGTTTATCATCATCTAAGTCCTCAATATCTGTGAAATTTAAGATGAGAACTTTTGAAGCCTTATTCACATACATAGGACAACGAACATTACCTCCCTTTGTATCATCCTTAAAATAATTTTGAGCCTCAACCGAAACCTTGCCCTCAATACCATTACTAAAGTCTTTACTACTGTTTTTAATAGTGAATGTTGTAATAAATGAATCATAAGGAGATAACTCTTTACATAATAAGTCAAATGAGATTTTAGAATTGCTCACCGTTACTTTAGTAATTTCATTAGGAAAAGGATATGTGAAGGTATCGTTGCTATCTATTTTATGGCTGAAAATTATAGGTTTGCCTACTGTTATATGAGCATAAAGATTAGCGAATCTATCATCACTTGTCATGCGGATTACGAAATTAAAACCGTCGTCTTTTATCGTTAAGGCTTTGCCATCGTTGAGGCTGTATTGCTTTTTCAATCCTCTCGTTGGTGTTATTGCCGTGTCAAAAGGAATCGGCATAGTTCCTAAACCTAATGAAGAAGGCTCAATCGTTTTAGAATTAACAGGGAATACATCTTTGTAAAGACCCCGCCTCTCCAAATTATCATTCACCATGATTACCAATACCCTAAACGACTATCTAATCCCTTCTATTTTAGATAGGTTTTCCTATACTCCTTAAGTATGAAATGATGTCGGCTCTTGTAAAAGCATAAACCCTTTCAAACCAAAGAAGGTTACTATCCATGAAATCGCAAACAATTTTTATTTCTTTTATATTTTGATATGACCTTAATTCATCCACTAAATCAGCAACAGTCCCATTCGCCCAAACAAGTAATCCTTTTTGCGATAAAGTCATAATAAATGCCTCATTCCATAGCATTTGACGCAATAAATCTTGCTCATCATGTAGGCTTTCGGGCGGAGGTCTGTATGCAACATTGAGATTGATAAACCGTTGAGTTAAGTCAATATAACTCGGCAAATGAACATTTTTCAACCATGTTAGCCATGTTTGAACATTTTCACCAACATAACGCTTCCATACAGGATTTGAAGGCAAGGCTTCATTCCTCCATCAATTCATTAACTTCTTCTATGTCTGTTGCGCTAAATGCAGGTATGTCAAAACCTGCTACGGTGAAAGGGTCATACTCTTCAGCATCTTCGGGAACAATAGAATAGTCCACTTCAAAATCCTTTTCTTTGGGTTGTAATTCTGTTAAATCAAAAGGTTCATCGTTGAAATCTTCTTGAGATTCATTGTTAATTTTTCTTTGAGAATCGCCTTCCATCACATCATTAACCGATAATCCCGACTCTTGCGCTAATTGTCCTACATCAACAATAGCAAATTGAGTATCAATCATTTCGGCAATTGTATTCGGCATACCCGTAGTCATATCTTCTAATGACGGAACACTTAAAGCATTCTCATAGTTAATTTGGTCTTGTTTGGCAACATTGATACCACCTGTTTGCTGATTAGCCCATGAATTAACTGCATCATTAAGTGCATCTAATTCTCTTGTCAATTGATTATCCAACGGGTCTTTTACCACTTGGCCTGTTTGCGCCGAAAAGAAGTTAGTCCAATCCCTCTCACTAAACGAGCCAAACGCAGGTGTAGGGGCTTGAGGGGCAGGTGCAGGGGCTTCATAGACCTCTTCTTCTTCTTCTTCGCTCATCATAAATAATTCTTCATCTTCAAATAAAGAAGCATCAGTTACACTTTGCGATTGACGAATTGCTTCAAGGTAAGCCATATCATCGGCCTCTAATTCAGCCTTCTTTCCCGAAACAAATTCAGCCGCACCTTTGATTACAGGGGCTACATCACGGATAACTTCAAAAGTGCTTACTGCCGACTCAATTCTCGGATTTGCAGTTACATTTTCACCAATGTTATATTTATCCAATAATGACAATAAAGGAACAAGTAATTTCTCCGATAATTCGGGGTCAAGATTTAATTGTCGGGCAAAATTACCAATGTCCTCATCACCCGTCAGCATTTCAACAAATGACTTACCTTTCTTTTTAGGTTCTTCTTTTTTAGGAATTTCCCGTTCTTCCTTTTGAATCAAAGAATCCCTTCTTTCAAAACGATTTTCATTATCTCGCTCATATAAATCCTTAAACGAGTTCTCTTCGCTTGAAGTATTGTAGTCCGACATAGTAATCAATTGTAATTCTTAGTATCTAATCGTTCTTTCAAAAGACCTATCCATTCAATAGAATTTTGGGATTCTATTACACCAACAGCATTTTTCAATTTCAAAGAGTAATCTTGCTTAAGCAATTGTTGTTGCGTTGTATTCTTAGTCCCCGCACATATCAAAAAATCGCAAAAAGCCATTGTAATTCTCTTCAATTCCTTTTCTTTCTTGAAACCACTTGCCTTCAATAACTTGATAATGAATTGGTCGGTATAAATATCATCAGTCCGACAGGTTTCATCATCCAATTTAGAAACCAAAGTAAAATAACTCTTTTCAAGTGCCTTCGTTAGCCTAATGTCATAATTAGAAATAAAGGATTCAATTTGAGCCTTCGTTAAATCGTTCTTTTCACTTTGAATGATTTTCTTAAACGAAGCCAAAAGGTCAAGATTAGGCATATCCATTTCGGTTTCCATTTTATTCACCTTAATAATGAGGACCATTGTTATTATTGAAAGTATTTAGAAATGTTGCATCCATACCCATTCGGCTATCAAATTGACGGACTGCTTCAGCCGCCTTCTTTTCGTTCTCCATTTCTTTTGCTTGCTTCTTAACAGTCTTTTCCGTTTCGGCCATGCTTGCCTCAAGTGCGCCAAATCGTTCTTCCATATCAGTAATTTTCTTTTTGTAAATACCTGCCGTAGCCAAAGAACCTACAATACCACCTGCGGCAAACATAGAAACCATATTTAATTTACTATTACTTTTTGGGGCTTCTTTTGTTAAAGACATATCCGATGAACGCTTTCTAAATTCTTTCAATAATGCTTTCAAATCACCTTGATACTTTCCAAATCCTTCAGCCGAAGCGACTTCTGTATCACTAATTTGGTCTAACATTCCGACTAATTCATCATCGGATAAATCGCTCATCTTCATGTTTTTCTTGACTGCTAAAATTGTATCGGAATCAACACCCATTTCTTCAGCCGCAAAAACAACCATTTCAGCAATACTCGGCTCATGATTTTCTTCATGACGAACTGTGTAGCCGTTGTTTTCGGAACCTTCAGGGTGACGATTTTCAACATTTTCGGACAAATTTACCGTATATTCGTTGATTTTACGCATTCCTCTAATACCTACGCCTCTTTCAAATAAGACATATTTTCCTTCACCTACGGATTCACAAGTGTTAATGAAATCCATAATGGAAGGGCGTTCATCCCATTCAAAAACATTCTTTGTCCCCGATTGATGGTTGCCCTTGACATACCTTCGGATAAAGAACATAGATATTGATTATCGGTCTTGTTATCTAAAACATAACCCTAATTTGCGTTTTCGGTGGCAAGTGAATAATAACTATCAAAGAATCTCTTGCTTTCTAAATCATAAAATTGGTGTGATACGGCTAAAGAAGTCCAAAATGCTGAAATTGTATCGGGATTATTAACATTCCTAATGGGTGTCGGTTTGGTAACCTTGTATTGTAACTCGCCATCCTTATTGCGAGTCCATTTTATCATCCGAACAGCCTTTTTATTTTTGACCTCTATAACTACAAATGCCTTAGAGGACATACAAATACCTTAATTGTTTTACTATCTAAGCCCATACTTGAGAAATTACCGAATAAACATCATCAAGTGTTTCGGGTTCTAATTGTTCAAGTGCGGTAAGCGTTTTGCTTATTTGACCCATTTTTAATTTTTGCACTTTTTCCTCAAGTCCCCAATCAATCGCCTTATCATGAAGACTCTTATTCTTTGAATTTTGAACATAGCGTTCCCAACCTAATAAATCTAAACGCCATTTCTTACCTGCCCTGCGCTCTTTTGTTTGAGCATGACAAAACATAGGTCTGTTTCTAAGAATACCTACTACTTCTCGGCTTGTATAGCGTCTTGGGTATTTATTTACTACAAATTCACTAATTTGCGTTGAATAACCGTAGCCTTCATTATCTAAGAGATAATCCACTATGATAAAGACTAATGTTTCAGTCATTCCCAATTGATTGTTTGTTGCCAAAGGTATATCCCCATTACTCTTCTTCAACGAAAGCAGGGTCGGGGTTTCCTTCTTGAATAGCAATTGCTCTTTCCCTATACTCTTTTTCTTGCGGGGTTTCATCGGGAAGTCCGAGCGATTCTCTAACGATATTATCCAATTCTTGCTTGAAAATTTCCTTTGCTTCTTCAGTAGTATGTCCTTCCTTCTTCAATTCCTTAACTCTTGCAGGTCGGGTCTTTTCAAACTCAAGTGCGAGAAGAATAGAATTGTTTTCCGATGAAAGGGCTACTGAAACAAAAGGCTTCTCAAATAATTCATCAATTTCTTTCTTTAGCATTTCTTGAGAAACGCCGCTTCTTGGTGTGAACTCTTCCAAATCCTCATCAAGAACTGCACCGATATTACCTGCTTTGTTGATAAAATCATCTGCGTCGGCTCTTGTAACATAAAATCCTAATCTATCCCAATATCTCAATTCTTGCTCGGTCATATTATTTAATTGAGGGTCTATGTATCTAAACCTTTAACTTTTGGGAATCAAAGATACTCTCTTTTGTTCAAATAAAGCATCTATAACTTTCACGGTATCATCGGTTGGCTCTCCGTCTATATGCCAAACACTATTTTCATTTATGGCTTTGAATTTCAATACTTCAGCAAAAACATACTTTTCCGAAGGGTTTAACATAAAAACCAATCTCCGCAAGCCTTTCCATCTTTATGTGAAAACAAACGACCCCATTTAGTGCCTACGGCTTTGCGCCTTAAATCGGTTCTTAATCGCCCACCACATTCTAAACCCATTTCTAAGAAGTCTTGACGATGCGCTATCACTACATCATCCTCAAATTGAGAAGGGACAATTGATTCGTTGGAATCCGAAATAATTAAATGCAATCCTTCTCCACTACTGCTGACCCTACAATAAATGTATTTTTCGGGAAACCGTTTTCTTAATTCAACAATTCCTTCTTGGGCTTTTGCATCCTCAAAGAAAATATCATCCCAATCAAATGTGAGCCTCAAAGAAACACCAATTCTTTATTCTTCGGAATCTGTATTTATACTTTCCTCATGGATATGGCTAAGGTTCATTCTTGTTAGCAAAGTATTCCAACGCCAAAGAACCCAATTAACAAAATATACTGACAATCCGCCTTGAATAACAAGAATAATTGTTAAAATTGACAACCATACAGCAAAACCTTCCATAATTCTTCACCTACTTCATTCCCGAACCTTCTTTCCAAACAAGCGTAGCAAATTTAGTCAAAGGAATAATACCAATAGGCTCAAAAGGAACAACCGTTAATCCAATCATCCTTAATTTATTTTCTTTAACGAGATTTCTATACTTTTCAATGTAAGGTTGCTGAATAGTAAAATTCCTATGCGTTAATGCACTTGCAGGGTTTTTATCCACCGAAGCCCACACCTCTTCTCCAAAGTCGGGAATAATGTTGTTGATAATAATTTGACGGACAGGAATGTTTATGTGATGAAGGAATTTCAAAGTTCTCGCACATTCTTGATAACCTGCCTCCGTAGCAATTGATACTAAGTTAATACTTACACCGCTTGAAGACAATAATTCTTTGAACTCATCAATCCTTTCGCAAATTGCTTCTAATTCCTTGACGATTTGTTCTGTTTGCGACTTCTTCCTAAATATGAATCCTTTAATGTTTTCTATTTTTGTTTTCATCCTTAGAATCCTTAAAATAAAGGAACGGATTGCGTCGGGCGCAGTTAGCATTTTCATAGTATGGCCTGTCGGTGCAGTATCAAAAACAATAACTTCATAATCTTCCGATTTCATATACCTATGAATTAATTCCATTCCAAAGTATTCATCCATACCGGGAAAACCCGCCATATCCATAAACATTTCGGGGTCAAAACCGGGAACATTACCCATCATACCTTTGACTTCATCATTGATTAAAGACATGAACTCTTTTGCCTGTGTTTCAGCGTTGATGTTCATAGCATCCAAATTATCAGTAATCTTTGTTGGCGTGTTGCCTACTTTGCATTGTAATACATCGTCTGTTGAATGTGCAGGGTCGGATGATACTAATAAAGTCCTCTTACCAAGACCTGCATGATGCAAAGCCGTAGCAGAAGAAACCGTTGTTTTTCCTACTCCGCCCTTCCCCGTAAATAGATAAAGCATACTTAGCCATTATGGGTCGCCTTATCTAATTGTTTTGATTTTGCCCGCTTGTAAGCAACAAATATAACCGAAAAGACTAAAATATCTAATAAAAACGCATAAGGACCTATATTTGATAAGTCGGAGGATAAGTATTCTATCGTTTCAAGAGGATGAAGAAAACCTGCTCTCAAATAAATAGTTAATAACCAAGTCCATGATAAAAGAAATAATATGCAAAAGGTGAATACACCCGTTTCTAAAAATAATTTCAACCTTAACTTCATGACCAATCATCCTTAAAAGAAGTATTAAAGGTTTGTTTTTCCGTAATTGCGCCCTTGAGAATAACTTTGATAGGGTCAATAACTTCTGTTAAATCAACCAAAAGGCTACAATCAGTAAAAAGTGAAATCTCAAAATCCGCCCCATCATCAATATCCATAATAGTTAATATAAATCCATCATTACCCATCATACCGTTATAAACAATTTCATTTCCGAACTTAATGTTTATTTTACAAGCATGAGATAATGGACTTCCGCTTGAGTCCACTTCTAAAGAAGAAATCTTAAAATCGGAATTGATAGGAATTTTTAGAGGTGTGCATACTCCCTTAATACACATTTCTAAATCAAAAGGTATCTCAATATCTAAGTCCATTTATTACTGTTTTAAGGGTCTTATTATCTAAAGATGATGTCTTTTTGCATCATTAGTGTAGTAATTACACCGATTTAGTGCAATCTTTACTTCAATAATAGCACTAATCCGACAACACCTGCGCCAACAATTGCGATTGTTCCCATACCGATTCCGCCACTATCCGTAGTATCGCCACCGCCGTTGTCGCTTCCGCCACCGTTGCTTCCGCCACCGTTGCTTCCGCCACCGTTGCTTCCACCACCGTTGCTTCCGCCTGTGCCTTCTTCCCAAACACCAAGCAAAGTAATCTTAACATCATCATTTACCAAATCACCACTTGGAGAGGAATAAGCCACTTCTTCTCCTTGAACCTTCAAGTAAAAATTAGTAGTTCCCGACCATTCATCATCAATGTCAATAGATAATTTGTCGCCACCCTTCATCAAAACAGTAGTCGTTAATTCACCTTTGGAGAGAACACCGTCTGTATCATTAGTTCCCCAACCACCCCAATGATTGTCTTTGAAGTCTTTACCTTGTTTTGAGTCTGTTAAATCTATTTGTAATTTAACCATGTAGCCGTTTCTAATATCAATTTCAACAGCACCCGAATTAGAAGATGA
>TARA_R110001599_G_scaffold48125_8_pt1 | contig 26099 bp, 28 predicted proteins | sample TARA_R110001599 | Tara Oceans TARA_R110001599 (sample SAMEA4398360) | marine metagenome | biome: Polar Biome; feature: [MES] marine water layer (ENVO:01000295) within the mesopelagic zone...; material: water (ENVO:00002006), including particulate matter (ENVO:01000060) such as......
CGTCCGATGCCGCTTCGGTAAACCCCATCGAGATACCCGCGCCGACCGAGGCCGCAAGGCCGACGAGGAAGGTGGTCCAGGTATTTTGGGTCGCAAAGGCTGTGGCGAAGATCGGGGCGAGTGTCGAAACCGACCCATCCATCAGCCCGGCCAGGCCCGGTTGCACCCAAGTCAAGATAAACTGGCGGTGTGCTTCGGAATTTTCCTTCACGATGGTGTCGTCGGTCAGGTGTTCGTCGCTCAGGTTTTCCGCAGTAAGCTGGTGGCCTGCTTCGGCGGCGGCCAGATCTCCGAGCAATTTGCGCGTGGACGCGTCGGAACTGCGTGCCGCCGCCAAAAGGTAGAAGCGTTCGGCTGCTTGCTCCATCGCATTGGCTTCGGCGCGAATACGGTCGAGGCCGAGGTTTTCGATCAGCCAGACGGGTGTGCGAGCGTAGTACCCCGATACGTGCTCGCGACGGATAAGCGGAATGACACTGCCGAACCTTTTGCTATGAAGATCTATCAACTGCTGTCGATGGCTGTCTTCTTCGGTTGCCATGCCGTCGAAGACGGCCGCACTGTCTGGATATTCGCTGCGCAGATTTTCGGCGTATCCACGGTATATGCGCGCATCGTCTTCTTCGGAAGAGATGGCGAGAGCGATTATTTCCTGTTCTGTCAGATCATCAAAACGTTTGCGGTTTAGGAAGGAACGCATGAGGGCACTTTCTTGCAGCTTAGAATAATTCTAAGCACTGGACTGAATGGAGGCAACCCGTTTCGGATTGGAATTGAATTCGCTTTAGGAACTAAACAGAACGGTTTATATCCGAAATCGCATACGGCGGAGAATACATGACCCTTGTTCCAGACAAAATCCACAGAGGCAGAAAATTTGACCAGGTGCTTGCAGGTGCACGCCAGGTTTTCATGGCTGATGGTTTTGAAGGAGCAAGCGTGGACGAGATTGCCCGGGTGGCACAGGTGTCCAAGGCGACCTTGTACAGTTACTTTCCAGACAAACGCCTGTTGTTCATGGAGGTCGCCAACGTCGAATGTGTGAGGCAGTCGCGGTATGCCCTGGACAGCATTAACCCCGAAGACGCGCCCCATAAGGTATTAGGCCAGGCCGGGCGGCATTTTCTTCGGTTTGTCACATCGACTTTTGGGCAGCAGATGTATCGGTTGTGCGTGGCAGAGTCAGATCGATTTCCTGAGCTGGGACAAAGGTTTTACCATTCTGGCCCGGCGGTTGTAAGGCGAGAGATGGCCACCTATTTTCTCACCGCGATGGCGCGGGGGGAGTTGAAGATTGACGATCCTTTGTTGGCCGCAGACCAGTTTGGCGAACTTTGCAAGGCTGACCTGTTTTTGCGGTTAACATTCGGCGTCATCGATACGGTAAAGGAAGAGGAAATCGACCGGGTCGTCGATAGCGCAGTCGAGATGTTCATGGCGCGGTATGGCACTTAGTGCCGGGTGCGTTTGTCGATAATTCGGATCGCCTTTCCCTCTGACCGTGCCACCGCGCCTTGGTTAACCACGTCGATGGTAACACTGATGCCCACCGTGTCCTTGATCCGTGCGGCAAGTGATTTCGCGACAGCGGCGCGGGCGTCGGCCCCAACGCTCGCATCGGTGCATTCACACAAGACATGAAGTTGATCCATGCGCCCGGGGTTGTCGAGATGAATTTGGAAATGCGGGGCCAAGCCCGGAGTGGCCATCAGCGCTTCTTCGATCTGGGTAGGAAAGACGTTGACGCCGCGCAGGATGATCATGTCATCGCTGCGCCCGGTCACTTTTTCCATCCGGCGCATTGTGCGGGCAGTGCCGGCAAGCAAGCGGCTGAGGTCGCGGGTGCGATAGCGAATGATCGGAAAAGCTTCCTTGGTGAGGGAGGTGAACACCAGTTCGCCTTTTTCACCGTCGGCGACGGGGCGACCGGTCACAGGGTCAATCACTTCGGGGTAGAAGTGGTCTTCCCAGATGTGCAGCCCGTCTTTGGTTTCCACACATTCACACGATACACCGGGACCAATAATTTCGGATAGCCCATAAATGTCTACCGCATGCATGTCAAAGGCCTGCTCGATCTCGAGCCGCATCGCATTTGTCCAAGGCTCAGCGCCGAAAATGCCGACATCAAGGGAGGATTGGCGCGGGTCGATACCCTGGCGGGCATATTCATCCAGGATCGACAGGGCATATGAAGGAGTCACGGTGATCCCGTTGGGTTTGAAATCTTCAATAAGGCGAACCTGACGTTGTGTCATGCCGCCGGAAATTGGTACGGTGCAGACACCCAATGCATCAGCGCCCAAGTGGATGCCCAAACCCCCGGTAAACAAGCCATAACCATAGGCATTATGGAGCATGTCACCCCGCTTTAAGCCCGCTGCGCGCAAAGATCGCGCGACCACGCTTCCCCAGTGGGACAGATCGTTTTCGGTATAACCCACAACCGTAGGCTGGCCAGTGGTCCCCGATGAGGCGTGAACGCGTGCCAGTTGGTCGCGCGGTACCGCACACATGCCGAAAGGATAGTTGTCACGCAGATCGGTTTTTACCGTGAAGGGGAATTTGGACAGATCATCGAGGCTGCTTAGATCATCGGGGTGCACCTTCGCTTCGTCAAAGCTCTTTCGATAAAACGCCACGTTGTCATAAGCGTGGCGCAGCGACCATTTCAGGCGGTCGAGTTGCAGGGCGCTGATTTCGTCGCGGCTTGCGATTTCGATCGGGTCGAGGCTGGATCTTGCGGGGGTGAGGTCCTTCATTCTGACTTTTCCTCTGGAAAATGCTGACCGGAAATAGTTCGGGACAGGCCCCGGAACAATGCGATGGTGCGACCGTCCTGGCCCGTGACCGTGACATCATATATACCTGAACGCCCGGTTCTGGACTGTTCGATGGCTTGAGCGGTCAAGCGTTCGCCGGATCGGGCAGGCGCAAGATATGTGATCTGGTTTTGCATAGCGACGACCAGTTGATTGTACGAATTACAGGCGAACGCAAAGGCACTGTCGGCGAGCGTGAAGATATAGCCACCATGACAGATGCCATGCCCGTTCAGCATGTCAGCGGTCACCGTCATGGTGAGATCGGCTTGACCCGGTGCTGTTCTCTCAAGCCGAATACCCAGACTTTTGCTGGCGTTATCCTTTGCCCACATCGCAGCGGCGGATTTCTCAGCGCGATTTTGAGGTGTCATGCCGTGCAGCCTTTATGTTTCACTGGGTGTAGTATTGCGAAATATTTGTAACGCTTTCAAGATATTTGATCCGCTGGCCTCTTGATTTGATCCGTGAAGAGCGCAACTGTCAAAGGATGACTTTCCATATCCATTCCTCCCAGCCGCCGACTGACCCTGTCCCGGAACAAATTGCTTTCCATCGGACGGAGTTGGCTCCGATCCTGTCTCTTTATGGCCGAATGGTCGCCGCAGGCGAGTGGCGCGATTACGGGATATCCTGTCTAAGAGAGGTTGCGGTGTTTTCGATATTTCGGCGCACGGCAGAGATGCCGCTGTACCGGATCGAAAAGCGTCCGAAGTTACGCATGAAACAAGGGATGTATGCGGTCATCGGACCAAACGGTCAGGTATTGCGACGCGGGCACGACCTGAGCGCCGTGCTGCGCGTGCTGGAACGTAAGTTCATCAAGGCGGTAGAGAATTGAGCGCCCCACCATGATGCGACCGGGTATGGATTTAAGTCCATTTGGAATATCATAGACGTTTATGTGCCGTAACAGGCCCATCCGTTCGTGCGATACGCTGCACTGCGTCACCGATAGGTTCATATGTTACAGCCATATGATGTGCGTTCGCGTGGATCAGCATGTCGGGGCCAGTTATCAGGGCGACATGGCCTTTCCAGAACAGGAGGTCATTGCGCATATACGCGGAGCCAGGGGGGCACGCCCAACCCAATTGGGATTTTTGTTGATCGCTGTCGGCTGGGCTGGGTATGTTGCATGCCAGCAAGGCCGCTTGAACCAGGCCTGAGCAGTCGATGCCCCAAGAACTATTGCCGCCCCAGAGATATGGGGTACCCAAAAAGAGACCGGCAACGGAGGCGGGGTCATGGCTGGTTTGCGTCAGCGGTGTCAAATGCTGGAGAGGGATATAGCCCAAGCTGGTCTTTGCGAAACTGGCAACTTCGCTCTGGACCGATACCCGGCTTGCGAAACTCAAAGAACTGCGATCGGCCGATTTAAAGTCGGGTTGACTGTAGGCATGCGTGGCTCTTGCGGACACCCAATGTGTTGCTTGAAGTTGTGGCCCAATTGCGGTGTTTTGCATGTAACCGCAGTAGCTATCCTTTGCCAGCTGGACATAGGACCACGACCCGAAGTCACCCAAAACCGTTAAGGTGTCGCCGGACAACGACTGGCGTTCGCGAGGGCCGCGCGGATGCTGGCACAGGTCAGCGACAGGGCTGATCACTTGGCCCGCGGAACGCATCGTCACCAGGGCCGGGTCGGGGTGGAGCCGGTAATCGGTCATTTGCAAAGCAGAGTTTCCAAGGTTGACAGCAGGGCGCGGGTTGCCTGGCCGACCCCACCCTTGGGGCGGGCGGGGGCAGGGGTCGGTTGCCATCCGTAAATGTCAAAATGCGCGTATGAGCTTGCGGTGACGAAGCGGCGCAAAAATAGTGCCGCGGTTATCGACCCGGCAAACCCGCCAGACGGTGCGTTGTCAAGGTCAGCGATGCCGGGTTCGATCATCGGTTCATACGGCGCATGGAAAGGCATGCGCCACACCGGATCGGATTGCTGGCACGCCGCTGTTTCGAGGGATGTGACAAAGGCAGAGTCGTTGCTGAAATACGGAGCAAGATCAGGGCCGACTGCGACCCGTGCTGCGCCTGTCAGCGTTGCCATCGAAATGATTTGGTCGGGTTGATCCTCGTCCGCCAGCGCCAATGCGTCTGCCAATACCAAGCGCCCTTCGGCATCGGTATTGTTGATCTCAATCGTCTGGCCCTTACGAGAGGTCAGGATATCCTGGGGCCGAAAGGCATTGCCTGAAACAGAGTTTTCCACCGCAGGGATCAAGACCCTGAGCTGTAGGTTCAGGCCAATGGCCATAATCATGTGAGCCAGGCCGAGCACGGCGGCGGCCCCGCCCATGTCTTTTTTCATGAGCCCCATTGAGGCACCAGGTTTGAGGTTGAGCCCGCCCGTATCAAAGCAGACGCCCTTGCCGACCAGCGTGATTTTCTTACCCTCGGTACCCCATTTGAGGTCGATCAGCCGTGGCGCACGGTCAGCAGCGCGGCCGACGGCATGGATAAGCGGGAAATTATTTGTAAGCAGGTCGTCGCCCACCAAAACGTCTATATTTGCACCATGTTGCTTTGCCAGGTCGCGTGCAGCAGTTTCCAGATCGGGGGGGCCCATATCGGACGCTGGCGTGTTGATGAGATCGCGGGTTAGAAATTCGCCCTGGGCCTGGGCGGTTATACGTGCGGCATCTATCCCCGCCGGCGCCACCAGCTGCGCCTTCATCGGCGTAGCCCGGGCATAACGGTCGAAACGATAAGAGGCGAGAAGCCAGCCTAGGCTTTCGATCGCCAGCTCTGCGGGGGCCAGGCTGCTTTCGAGATGATAGACCCCGGTCGGCAGATTGGTCGCAGCGCCCGCCAGATGGAAGCGGCCGCGTTCGCGGGTAGATGGTGTGCCATAACCTGCCAACGCGCACTGAAGGGTACCGTCAGGATTTGGCATGGCCAGGGCCTGTCCCAAACCGCCTGTGAAGCCGTTGATATCGACCCAGGCAGCGACTGGCCCCGACTGTGTTTTCAGCCAATCACTTAGTTGATCCTGAGCGATAAGATACAGCGGGATCGACGTGTGGGTCGGGTCGGCGAAGTGGGCGGACATAGAACGGGACCTTTCGGGCAAATATTTTTGCCGCAGCCTAATCCTATCCTCTGCCACCGCAAGCCCGTCAGTACGACGAAGCGGGCATATCCAAGATGGCGGTCAGTGAACGTTCGCCTACCCGTATCAGCCTTCTCAGGGTTGCGGCCACGGCGACATGGTCGTTTTGATCGATCGACATGGTAACATCGTGTGCGACAGCGGTCAGCTGGGCTAGACCTACCTGATCCGCGATAGCGATCAAGGAACGGCTGTTCTTGCGCAGTTCGCCCCAATTTGAAGCATGAAAAAGCCTGTCACAATGGGATATGCGCAAGGCAAGTTCCTCCATCGTGCGCGAAACGACATCTTCGGCGTCCGCCTCGCCCAGTTGCGCATAGAGAGAGCCGAGTCGTACGTGGTCGACGCAGACTTGTTCGGTAGGTCGCATTTGCAAAATCTGCATTTTATCACCTTTTGATACCGCCCCCACGATATGGGATGACCATAGAGGGATAGAGATTTTCAAATGGTTTAAGCCTGCGTATATTATTGCTCGAATGTGATAAGAATTCAGAGTATCCCGTTAAAAATACAAAGAGGCGAGACGCATATGGACACGACTAAACCCCTGCCCTCATATCTGGTGCAAAGGTATCATGGGTGGAAAGCAACGAGTTACGCTGAGAATCAAGCGTGGTATCGGCGCTTGGCAAGCGACGGTCAGCATCCCCGCGCGATGGTGATTTCCTGTTGTGACAGTCGGGTGCATGTTACGTCGATTTTCGGTGCTGACCAGGGTGAATTCTTTATTCACCGCAATATTGCCAACCTGGTCCCGCCCTACCAACCTGACGGCGAACAGCACGGGACGTCTGCCGCGGTTGAATATGCCGTGCAAGTGCTGAAAGTCGCCCACCTCATCGTGCTGGGGCACTCTAGTTGCGGTGGGGTGCAGGGGTGTATCGATATGTGCCAGGGCAAAGCGCCCGGACTGGATGCCAAAGACAGTTTTGTCGGGCGATGGATGGATATTCTGCGCCCGAAGTACGATATCGTCGCGGACATCGAGGACCCCCAAGAGCAGGTGCGCCAGCTTGAAAAGCATGCGGTGATGACGTCGCTTGAAAACCTGATGACGTTTCCATGGATCGAGCAAAAGGTAAAAGCCGGCGAACTGACACTGCACGGGCTGTGGACCGATATCGGTGAAGGGGGGCTGGAATATTACAGCGCCGACAAGGAAATGTTCCTTCCGGTCTGACAGCGGCCTATTTCCAAGGTACGAGGAAGCAAGTTTAGCCTTGTCTATATAGGCACTGGCTGGTTTCCTCGTGTCATGATTGCGCCAGCCCTCATATTTATCGTCTCGATATTTGGTGTCGTCTTTGCATTCTCGCAACCGGTAACCAGCGATTTGATTCTGTTGGCAGGACCGAGCGCGATAGCAAGCGTCATCCTGCTGCTCAGGGAAGCCCAAAGGTGGCTGGCAAAACAGGACAAATACAACGCCCCCAAGGCAGTTGTCATTGACGGCTCAAATGTCATGTACTGGTTTGATGGTACGCCCCGCATCGAGCCGGTGCAGGATGTGGTGCACCATCTATCAAGGCTCGGTTTCGCGCCGGAAGTTTTCTTTGATGCAAATGCGGGGTATCTCTTTGCAGGGCAATATCTGGGAAGCAAACCGTTAGGCAGGCTTTTGAACTTGCCGACCGGCTCGGTTACTGTCGTGCCAAAGGGTGACGCAGCCGACCCCTATATCCTGCATGCCGCTCAGGATACGGACGCGATCATCATCACAAACGACAACTACAGAGACTGGGTTTCGCAATTCCCTTTTGCGTCGGAGCCGGGGCGTTTGATCAAGGGTACATTCCAAGAGGGCGAGCTTTGCTTCGATCTTCCCACCACGGGGACCAACCCGAACGCCGGATAGCAAAAAGGCCTGCGCTAGGCAGGCCTTTCAATGCAAGAGATAACTTGGCGTTCAACCTTTTTTCAAGACTTCGCGGCCCAACAGTTCCGCAATCTGCACAGCGTTCAACGCCGCCCCTTTACGCAAATTGTCGCTGACGCACCATAGGTTCAATCCGTTGTCGATGGTGCTGTCCTGACGGATACGGCTGATAAATGTGGCGAAATCCCCGGCACATTCGATCGGTGTGACGTACCCACCGTCTTCGCGTTTATCGATTACCATGACACCCGGCGCTTCGCGGAGGATGTCGCGGGCTTCATTCTCGTCCAGATGGTCTTCGAATTCGATGTTGATCGATTCGGCGTGGCCCACGAAGACCGGCACGCGTACGCAAGTCGCCGTCACCTTGATTTTGGAGTCAACGATTTTTTTCGTCTCGACCATCATTTTCCACTCTTCTTTCGTGTCGCCGCTGTCCATGAAGACATCGATATGCGGAATCACGTTGAAGGCGATTTGCTTGGTGAACTTCTTTGCCGGCTTGTCGTCGGTAGGGTTGTAGATCGACTTGGTCTGATCCCACAGCTCGTCCATGCCTTCCTTGCCCGCACCGGACACTGACTGATAGGTCGATACCACGACACGCTTGATCGTCGCACGGTCGTGCAGAGGCTTGAGCGCCACAACCATCTGGGCTGTCGAACAGTTCGGGTTCGCGATGATATTCTTTTTGGAATAATCATGGATAGCGTGGGCGTTTACCTCGGGCACGATCAATGGGATATCCGGGTCATAGCGGTACAGCGACGAATTATCGATGACCACGCAGCCGGCCTTGGCGGCCTTGGGGGCGTATTTCTTGGTCGCCTCGGAACCGACGGCGAACAATGCAATGTCCCAGCCCGTGAAATCGAACGTATCAAGGTCTTTCGTCTTGAGCGTCTTGTCGCCAAAGCTGACCTCGGTTCCCAGGGACTTGCGTGACGCAAGCGCCACGATCTCATCTACAGGAAAATGGCGCTCGGCCAGAATGTTCAGCATTTCACGGCCCACATTGCCTGTGGCGCCCGCGATGACGACGCGATAACCCACCTTAAAACTCCAATACTAAAATGTGATGGTGCGGGCCTCTTATACCGCTTGGGGCTGCGGGGGAAGGGGGCCTGACCTATTCATTGGTTTCACGAGAAAAGAGGTAGATGAACAGCCCTGCGGCCATGAGCGCCGCAAACAGGGTAAAAATCACCACATAAGGGGTTTGCAGATTGGTTGCAGGCTGACTGGCGGCATAAGCCTTACCTGACAAAAACTGCGCGACGCCGACACCGCCGATGCTGCACAGGTTCAGCAAGGTCATCCCGCGCCCTATCAACTGTGGCGGCAGAAATTTCCGGCCATGCGATATGACCAACGCATAGGTCGCGCCGAAAAAGCCAACCGCCGCCATAAAGACTGTGGACAACACCAGACTGCTGGCGGGGTAGATGACCAGACCGATCAGGGCCGCAAGATTGAAAGTGGTGGCAATGATGACGATCAACTTTGTGCTGCCGATCAGCTTGTCCAACGGTCCGTATGCAAACGTACCGATGACCATCGCAATCCCCATCAACAAGGTTGCGATACCGATCTGGTGTGCGTCTGCGGCAAAGACGTCCTCGAAGTATGGTCCGATCCAAAGACCACGCAAAGCACCCAGCTGGGCATAGCTCACGCTCATGATCGGGAAGATGAACCAAAGCGCCTTAATCTTGAGCACCGCAAGCAGGCTGCCGCGCTCTTCGCCTTCGGGGGTAGCAGGGTCATGGACAAAGGCCCAGATCCCCAAGGCCGTAAGGGTGGTGATGGCACAAAGCGCCCAAAGCGAAGCGCGCCAACCGATCGTCTCGGCTGCGATGGCCGTCGGGTAGGATGCCACAAGATTACCGAAGGTCCCGACCCCCACCATCACTGACGCCAATACCACAAATCGCGCTGGCGGAAATTCGCGGGCAAAAATGTAGTAGGATGCCATCAGCACCGGAGCACAGCCAATTCCGATGAGGACCATCGCAAAGTCGATATGCACCGGTTGGGTGGCCATCGCGAACAGTGCCGCGCCGCCGCCGCCGCCGATAAGCAACAGGACGGCAGACGTTCGGCGGGGTCCGATCGTATCGAGAGCCCACCCTACCGGCAGTTGCATGGCTGCGAATGCGAAGAACCACAGACCGGATGCAAAAGCCAGATCTTCGGGGTTGGCACCGATGTCAGCCCGCAAGAACGGGCTGAGCACGGCAAGGAAGGCCCGGAAAAACTGGCTGAGCACATAGGCCAGCCCCAACAGCATGATCCCGCGCATCATGCTTTGGGCGCTTTCCATTTGGCGGCCAACGCTTGTGCGGCATGACTTAGTATCAAGCTATCCGCACCCACCGCGACAAAGCGTGCACCGGCGTTGATTGCGTCTTCGGTCATTGGATCATGCGTGGAAAGAATGCCCGGGGCCTTGCCAGCAGCCGCGATTTTTTTCAGCGCTACCATTATCGCGTGTTGAACATCGGCGTGAAGCAGATCGCCCATATGGCCCATGTCCGCTGCCAGATCAGCCGGGCCAATGAAGACGCCGTCGATGCCGTCGATCGCAAGAATATCATCCAGGTTTTCCAGCCCCCTCAGGCTTTCGACCTGCACCAGCAGACAAATTTCTGCGTCAGCGGTGGTGCCGTAATCGGCGATTTGCGAAAACCGCGCGGCACGGGTCAAGGCGTAGCCGACACCGCGATCACCGGAGGGAGGGTAGGTGACGTCTCGTACCAACTGGCGGGCTTGATCGGCGTTATCGACCATGGGCACCAGGATCGTTTGTGCGCCGGCATCAAGTATCTGTTTGATCAGGTAGGTTTCGCCGACAGGAACCCGCACGACCGGATGGCTTTGCGATGCTTCAAGAACCTGAAGTTGCGCGGTGATGGAACGCAGATCGTTTGGCGCATGTTCCCCGTCGATCACCAACCAGTCGAAGCCCGTGGTTCCTATGAGTTCGGCACTGAAGGTGTCTGCCAGACCGAGCCAGCATCCAAAAACTGTTGTGCCCTCGTTAAGGGCTTGCTTGAAGCGATTGCGTGGTGCCGGCATGACGGGGTCCCTGGGGTTGTGACAGTAGCCGCACCCTAGGGCCAGAAATCGCGGGCTGTCCAGCGGGGCGCTGCCCCCATCCCCCTGTCGGGGGCTTCCCCCGGAGTTTATTTCGCAAAATGAAAGGGGTTAGATGACCTTGATCACATCTTTGTCGATGGCTAGCATATAACCGCGCCGCGCAATGTTTTTGACCAGGAGTTCCGAAACGATTTGGTTGCCCAAGGTATCGCGCAGGCGTTTGATGCGTGTGGCACCTGCGGCTTCGTCGCAATCGGCCGCGATTTTGCCAGAGATCATTCCTTCGATTTCGGACCCGGATAGAACATCGTCATCCATCCGGGCTTCGGCAAGTACCGACATCGTTTCCATGGCGGCGGCGGTCAATTTGAAACCTAGATTGTTGAGATAAACGGTGTTTTCTTCACGGCTGATGAGCAGGGAGTTGACCTGGATCCCGACACGTTCGATCTGGGCCATGCGCTGGTTGTAGCTGACCAGCATGATCAGGAAAACAAGGGCCGCGATGAGCATGGCAGTCGCAAAGACCAGAAGTACGATGATCACGATACGGTAGCTGGAAAGAGTTTCGGAAAACGCACTGCCCGATTGCGCGAGGATTTCGAGCAGTTTGATTTCGGCCTGGGTGGTCAGATCATCGTTTTCCACAAAGATGCGTTCGACCTGGGCGTTGAACGCGTTGGCGTCAGGCAGCGCCCAGAGCAGCAAGCCGGCCCCGATAAGCAGAATCGCGGTGACCGCAGCGATGCCGCCGCCGACAAAGCGGCCTCCCTTGCGGCGCATTTCAGAAGCGAAGGAAGTTTGATCCGGCACTTTCTTTCCTTTGGTTGAGCCCTTCGTCACCGAAAACGGAAACGATGGTCAGAAGCGTCCAGCCGTTCGCCGCGAGCCGTTGGGCGAGTTCGGCCTGGGCGGCAGCACGGCTACATTCGCCGGATACCTGCGCCACACCATAGTGGAGGCGCAAGGGGTTTTCTTGCTTTGCCTTGTAATCGGCATAGCAGCCAGCCGCTTGGGCGGGCAGTGCGGCAAGCCCCAGCCCGGTCGCGGCGATGATGGGAATAAGGAAATGTTTCATGTCGGCGAGACTGCGCTTTTCCTGATGGATATTCAATATCCGTTGGCCCTCGGGGCGATTGATATCGGATAGCAAGCGGGCGTTATTGCTTGACGCGAGGGGGTAGGCCCATTTGGTTCTCACGGCCCTCGCTCTGGTGGCTGTGTATGGGGCCAGGCCCGCGACCCCTCAGGAAAGGAACAGACTATGCACCGTAGATTCATAGCAATAATCGTCGCCAGTGCGATAGCCGTGACCGCCGCGACGGTCAGCCCCGCCATTGCGGGCAGCAAGGAAAGAGATTTGGCCCGCATTGCCGCGGGCGTGTTGGGGGTAGCAATTATCGGCAAGCTGATTCACGACAACAACAAACGCAAAGAAGCCCGCCAGCAGGCTGTAACACGCCAGTATGCCGACCCCGTACCTGTCTACCGCGCCCCTCGCGCCAAGCATCGCGAGCACGTCGACCGCGAACCTGTATATCGTGCGCCGCGCGCCGAGCATCGCGAGCATGCCAAGCCCGCGCCGGTTCACCGTGTGCCACGTGCCGAGCAGCACCACGATCATCCCCAGCCAAAGCACCGGGTACCCCGCGTCGGTACGGGCAACCACATCGAACCGCGCCCGTTGCCCGAAGCATACCGCCGTCAACAGAACTACTCCCGCGTTGACGAGAAGCTGCTTCCGCAGGAATGTTTCCAAAGTTTCGATACGCGCAGCGGCCGAGTACTGATGTTCGGCGAGCGCTGTCTTCAGCAGAATTACCAATATGCAAACCGTCTGCCGCAACAGTGTGGTCAGGAAATCAGGACCCACAACGGGAGACAGTACGGTTATGACGCCCGCTGCTTGCGCAACGCGGGATACAGTTTGGCGCGTGGATAATTCCTGAGCGCCAAAGTCGGGTGGTGTGTATGTTTTGCCACCTGAGTGAGAAGGGAGAGGTGTTCGGGCACCTCTCCCTTTTTGGTTTGCCCTCAGCCTTTGAACTGACGCCTATGATGAATGCGCGACTAAGGTGGTTTCCCGCGATTAAAGGCTTGAGGTTTCTTGCTGGCTGGGTTTTCCAAGGCGCATGATACCGGATTTCACATTTGAACGCGCAGCCCATGCCCGGGGATATGCCCGCGTGGCAGGGGTTGACGAGGTCGGGCGCGGCCCCTTGGCAGGGCCGGTGACCGCGGCGGCTGTGGTGCTGGACCCCAGCCGAATACCTGACGGTCTGAACGATTCAAAGAAACTTACCAAGCGGGGGCGCGAACGGCTGTATCAGGTGATCCTGTCGGTGGCGGATGTCAGCGTCGCGCATGCTTCGGTCGAAGAAATCGAAGAGTTGAACATATTGCGTGCGAGTCACCTCGCCATGGTTCGCGCGCTTGAAGGGCTTAAAACTCCGGCCGATTACGCGTTGATCGACGGCAACATGATACCGAATGGCCTGAGCATTGCGTCCGAAGCAATCATCAAGGGCGACGCCCGGTCGCAATCTATTTCTGCGGCCTCAATTATGGCAAAAATATGTCGGGATTGTGTCATGTTGTCCCTGGCGCAACAGCACCCCGGTTATGGGTGGGAAACAAACATGGGATACGGGTCAAAAAGCCACATAGAAGCGCTAGGAAAAATCGGGGTGACCCCACACCATAGACGTTTGTTCAAACCCGTCTACAATATCTTGTATCAAGATAAATAACCAACCATTTGATTCAAAAAAGAAATTGACCACAAATCCTCTGTCGGGGCATCTTGTTCTCAACCAAGAGCACACAATGTGCCGGGGCAGAGGCAGTATTTATGAAGACGATGACAAAGGGTGCGCAAGCACTCCCCTTGAACACGATTATATCCGGCGATTGCATTGACGCAATGAACGCGCTGCCGGCAGAGTCTGTCGACCTGATTTTTGCCGACCCGCCCTATAATCTTCAGTTGCGTGGAGACCTGCATCGGCCGGATAATTCCAAGGTGGATGCGGTCGACGATGAGTGGGACCAGTTTGCAAGCTTTGCCGTCTACGATAAATTCACGCGTGCGTGGCTAAAAGCCGCGCGCCGCCTGTTGAAGCCGAATGGCGCTATCTGGGTGATCGGCAGTTACCATAACATTTTCAGGGTCGGTGCGGCGCTTCAGGATCAAGGTTTCTGGATCTTGAACGACGTTGTGTGGCGTAAGTCGAACCCGATGCCCAACTTTCGCGGCAAACGTTTTACCAACGCACACGAGACAATGATCTGGGCGGGCAAGGACGAGAGCGCGAAATACACATTCAACTATGAAGCGTTGAAAGCGCTTAATGAAGGCATCCAGATGCGTAGCGACTGGGTATTGCCGATTTGCACCGGCCATGAGCGGCTAAAGGATGACGCAGGCGAAAAAGCACATCCGACGCAAAAGCCAGAAAGCCTGCTGCACCGTATTCTCGTAGGGTCTACCAACCCTGGGGACGTCGTGCTGGATCCGTTCTTCGGAACAGGGACCACCGGAGCGGTGGCCAAGATGCTTGGCCGCGATTTCATCGGGATCGAGCGCGAAGAGGCCTATCGCAAAGTCGCCGAGAAGCGGATCAAAAGCGTGCGCAAATTCGACAAGGAAGCCTTGACGACAACAACCTCGAAGCGCGCGGAACCCCGCGTACCGTTTGGCCAATTGGTCGAACGGGGCATGTTGCGGCCGGGCGAGGAGCTTTATTCGCTGAATGGTCGCTATTCTGCCAAGGTGCGTGCCGATGGCACGTTAATCGGGAATGAGGTCAAAGGATCGATCCATCAAGTTGGGGCTGCCTACGAAAAGGCCCCTAGCTGCAACGGGTGGACATACTGGTGTTACAAGAAAGACGGCAAACGCGTGCCGATCGACATCTTGCGCCAACAAATCAGGGCAGAAATGGCCAATTTGGCCTAGCCCACTCTCATCCATTTTTGAACACCGCCGGTGCCCTGCCGTCTTCAACCGAAGGCGTGCCTATAAGGGTGCTCACCTTGGCCCCGCCTGTTGGCGGGGTCTTTTTCCATTCAAAACGCATGATCTGCGGCCGCGCAAAAATCTTTCAATTCGAACCGTCATGCTATAGCCAAACAAGCATCTTCGTATGACAGCTTTTCAAGCAAGGTTGGCGCAAAAATGATTCCCTTCGATCTGGCTTTTCTGTTCGTAGGTGTCGCATTCGCTTTGGCGTTGGTTCCTGGACCCGACAATATATTTGTCCTGACGCAATCCGCGTTGCATGGCCGTATTGCCGGGCTTATCGTGACGATGGGGCTGGCATCGGGGTTGATCTTTCACACAACGGCAGTGGCCTTGGGTGTGGCGGTGATTTTCCAGACCTCTCAATACGCTTTTTCAGCTCTCAAGTATGCGGGTGCTGCCTATCTTCTGTATCTGGCATGGAAAGCTTTCCGGGCGTCATCCGGGCAATTTTCCGCAGGGAAAACACCGGCGGAAACCGCGCCCAGGCTTTTTCTGCGCGGCCTGATCATGAACATAACCAACCCGAAGATTACGATATTCTTCCTTGCGTTTCTGCCGCAGTTTGTTGACCCACAACGTGGATCAATCGTCGGGCAGTTCTATCAGCTTGGCGCGTTGATGGTTTTGGCGACGTTGTGCGTCTTCGGGTTTGTGGCTGTCGCGGCGGGGTTATTGGGTGACTGGCTGAAAAGCTCGCCTCGTGCCCAGATCTGGATCAACCGGCTGTCCGGTTTCGTCTTCGTCTCCTTGGCCGTGAAGCTGGCTTGGGCTGACAAATGACCGATTTGGGTTGGCGGGTGCGTACAATATCGTCCGGCGATCAAATCCGTTGCTCCGCCCGTTTGATCTATCTGCACATTCAGCAAGCCGTTGAAATTCGGCCCTCGCCTTCAACACATCACCGGGGGTAGGGTGTCAGTCCCTTGTTGTACGGCGTCCAGTCGGTGATTTCAGGATAATACATCTCGCGCCATTTGCGCACACGCGGGTTCATCACGTGGCGCCACACCCACGGCATCATCGCCACCATGGTCATGATCGGATAGCCAAAAGGCAGTTGCGGCGCGTCCGCCTTTCCGTAGGTCTGTAAGACCGGAAAGCGGCGATCGGGTTTATAGTGATGATCAGAATGGCGCTGAAGGTTGATCAGCAGCCAATTTGACGCGCGATGCGCAGCGTTCCAGGAATGACGGGGCTGTACGTGTTCGTATTTGCCTTCGCCAAGGTGTTTGCGGGTCAGCCCATAATGTTCAATGTAGTTCACCAGCTCCAGCTGCCAAATCGCCACCCCTGCCTGGATCAGAAACAAGCCAAGGCCAACCCATCCGCCCAGGATCAATGCAAGTATTAGGAACCCGCCCTGAAGCGACCAATATCGAAAGAATGGGTTGCTTGAGGAAGTCCAAGGTTTGTCTTTCCGGGCAAGCATTTCTTTTTCGGCCCGAAAGCTTGATTTCAGTGACTGCTTAAGCACGCGCGGATAGAACCGATGGAACCCTTCATTGTAGAACGCGGTCACCGGGTCGCGCGGCGTTGCCACATAGCGATGATGCACCAAAAGGTGCTCTGACCGAAAATGCGAATACAACACCATCGCAAGCAGGATATCTGCCCACCACCGTTCTAGCTTGTTTTTCTGGTGCATCAGTTCATGAGAGTAATTGATGCCGATCGTGCCCGTCATCACGCCGATGCCCAGAAAGATCAGCGCCTTTTCCCATCCGCCCAAATGCGCAGCTTGGGGGACGTACCAGACCAGTCCGAACACGGTAAAAAACTGTGCGGGCATCCATGCTATCGGGATAATTCTATACCAAAACAAATCATCATCGGTGGCTGAGGTATCGGCGTTCTCAAGGTTCAATCCGGCAATGCCGTCGATAACCGAAAACAGATACCAGGTTAACAAGGGCAACAGGATGACGGACCAGCCTCCGACGAACGCGGTGAGCCATGCCAGGGGAATCAGGGCGAACGAAAGCGCAAAAGGCAAAGCACGTTTGAACTGAGCCAGCTGATCTACGCTAACCATCGAGTGCTGAGGTGCCATCTTTCTAACCTTCAATCTGTGGTGCCCTGATGTGGTGGCGCGGGAACCCTCTGCTGCGATGATGCCACGCCATTGCTATTGTATCAAATCAAAGGCTTTTCGCATTACCGTCGGGAGATCTGACGGGCGAAAATCTGATACCGGGATAAACCGACCCGTTTCCGGAGTAGGATCGCCCGCAAGATCGGCCCGCATGACGGTCAACATCAGGTGAAAGTGGGTGAAGGTATGACGTACTTCTCCTGCTGCCTCATGCCATTGAGCCTCGATCGGGGCCCGGCCAGCGGGGCGAGATCCGGTCGCATCAACCCAGTCTGAACCAGGCCAGCCCAGCATCCCGCCCAACAAGCCCTTGTCAGGGCGCGTTTCCAGAAGCCACGCTCCATCTTCGCGGCGTGCGAGATACACCGTGCCATGGCGGATCGGTTTGGCCTTCTTGGGAAGCTTCCTCGGCAATTCGGCTGCCGTTCCCATTTTTCGTGCAAGACAAGGTTCACGCCACGGACAGATTCCGCAGGCGGGGGATTTAGGGGTGCAGATTGTAGCGCCCAGATCCATGATCGCCTGGGCATAATCGCCAGAACGATATGAAGGGGTAAGTGCCTGTGCTTTGGCCATCAACTCCGGCTTGGCGGCAGGCAAAGGGGTGTGAATATCGTGAAGACGCGCCATGACACGTTCGACATTTCCATCCAGAACGGTATAGGGCAGATCAAAAGCGATGGAAGACACCGCTGAGGCGGTGTAGGGGCCGATTCCCGGCAATTTCAGCAAAGCGGCATGGTCTGCCGGAAACTGTCCGTTATGTTGTTCCACCACAGCACGAGCGCATTTGAGCAGGTTACGCGCGCGGGCATAATAGCCAAGGCCCGCCCATTCGCCCATTACATCCGCGTCCGGGGCAGCGGCCAGATCCTGTAGGGTTGGCCAACGTGAGGTGAAGCGTTGAAAATATTCGCGCACGGTGGCAACGGTGGTTTGTTGCAGCATGACCTCGCTAAGCCAAATGCGATAGGGATCGGGTCGCACACCTGCCGCGCGATCTGCCGGGGATACCCGCCACGGCATAATGCGGGCATGGGTGTCATACCAATCAAGCAAACTGTCGGGTAGCGAACAGGTAGCGGCTGTGTCACGCAATCTTTATGACCTTCTCGGTTTGGTTTGGCTGGCGATATAGTACGGGATCGTTATGTTGTGGTTAGTCATTCAGGAAAGATAGTCATGCCGGCACGGCGTACCAGTACAAAAGGCTTCAAAAGGACAGATAGCTTGCTTTCCGCAAAGATACGGCAGGCCAGCGAAAGCCGTGGTTTCGCCCAATCCAGGCTTTTGACCCAATGGGCCGAAATCGCCGGTCAGGATGTATCGTCCATCTCGCGCCCGGTCGAGGTAAGTTATGGTCGTGGCGGAATGGGCGCTACATTGACCCTGCTGACAACCGGCGCGAATGCGCCGATACTCGAGATGCAAAAAGAGCAGCTGCGCGCCAAGGTCAATTCTGTTTACGGGTACAATGCGATCGCTCGGGTTCGTATTACGCAGACGGCGGCTACGGGCTTTGCAGAAGGGCAGGTCGCCTTCGACGCCAAACCCAAAACCCGACGCGAACCACCGTCCGATCCGGTGACACGACAGCGCGCCATGGATACTGTCGGACCTGTTGCTAACGAAAGCCTTCGCGATGCCCTTGCACGTCTGGGCGAGAACATATTGAACAAGACCAAACGCTGATAAAGGAAATTAAATGAAACGCTCTTTCCCAATTCTTGCGGCTGTTGCCGCTGTGGCTGCGGGTGGCTGGTTCGCCCTTGGCGGAACAGACACTGCGAACAGCACTACCTTTAGCCCTCTGGTAAGTGCCGCAAACGCACAAACTACTGAGGCCGCCGAAATCGACACATCCACGATCAAGGAAATGACCCTTGGGAATGCGGATTCCAAAGTACAGATGATCGAATACGCCTCTTACACTTGTCCGCACTGCGCGGCGTTTGATCAGGGGCCATACAAACAACTCAAGGCCGAATATATTGATACCGACAAGATCGGTTTTACCTACCGCGAGGTATACTTTGATCGCTATGGCCTTTGGGCGTCGATGGTGGCCCGTTGCGGCGAAGAAGATAAATTCTTTGGCATCACCGATCTGATCTATGCCGGTCAATCTGAATGGGTCCGCGCTGGCGAACCCGCCGCGATCGTGGGTGAGCTGCGCAAGATCGGACGCCTCGCGGGGATCGATAACGACACCCTTGAAGCATGTTTGCAGGACAGTGAAAAAGCACAGACGCTGGTGGCTTGGTGGGAAGAAAACCAAAAGGCCGACGACATCAACAGCACGCCGAGCTTTATCATTAACGGCAAAAAATATTCCAACATGCCCTATGCCGAGATGAAAGGCATACTCGACGCCGCATTGGAAAACTAATGGCAGCTCCACTGGCAGGGCTCAAAGTGATTGAGCTGGCGCGGATTCTGGCAGGCCCTTGGGCCGGCCAGACACTTTCTGATCTTGGGTGCGAAGTTATCAAGGTGGAAAGCCCCGCAGGCGATGATACCCGCCAGTGGGGGCCACCCTTTATCGAACGCGACGGCGACAAGTCGGCGTCGTACTTTCATTCAGCAAACCGGGGCAAGGCGTCTGTCGTTGTTGATCTGACCACGGACGAAGGTCAGGCCAAAATGAAGGAGCTGTTGGCCGATGCTGACATCCTGATCGAGAACTTCAAAACTGGCGGACTGGCGAAATACGGGATGGATTACGCCAGTTTGTCCAAGCAGTTCCCCAAGCTAATTTACTGTTCGATCACCGGTTTCGGGCAGGACGGTCCCTATGCCCACCGCGCTGGCTATGATTTCATTATTCAGGGCATGTCCGGTTTAATGTCGATTACCGGCGAAGCGGACCGTCAGCCCCAAAAGCACGGCATGGCGATCACGGATATCTTCACCGGCATATATGCGACCACGGCAATTCTTGCGGCGGTGTATCAGCGCAATCAAACGGGTGTGGGGCAACACATCGATATGGCTCTGCTTGATTGTGCCGTGGCCGTCACCGGCAATCAGGCAATGAACTATCTGACCACCGGAACAGCGCCGTCGCGGATGGGCAACGCGCACCCCAATTTGACCCCTTACGAAGTGTTCGAATCTTCTGACGGGCACCTGATCATCGCAACGGGGAACGACGGGCAGTTCCAGCGTCTTTGTCGTCTCCTGGGGCTCGACGATATGGCTGATGCATCGGAATACGCCAAGAATGCCGACCGGGTCGCCAACCGGCCCGAGATGATTCGCCGACTGAACGGTGCGACGCAAGTGCGCACCCGGGATGATCTGCTTGCCGCGTGTGAAAAGCACGGCGTACCCGCAGGGCCGATCAACGATATGGCTGGTATGTTCGATGATCCGCAGGTTGTCGCCCGTGGCATGAAGATCGATCTTGAAGGGGTGCCGGGGATACGGTCGCCGTTCAAATTCTCGGGGGCGGAACTGGCTTTGCACCGCGCCGCGCCCAAGCTGGGGCAAGATGACTGAAGACACGCGGGCTGGTGCTGTGCTTGCAGCAGCAAACGGCCCGAAGGTTTCAAGGTCGATCAGCCTATTTGGGCAGAGGGAGACGGTCAAGCGCCTGGAACAGCGCATTGTCCGGGGCAAGTTTCAGCCGCACCGGTAGGGTTATCACCTTCATCCTGAAAGACGCTGGCAGGCGAACTGCGTCCTTTTCAGTTGTAACTAGCTGAGCCTGTTTGGCGTCGGCATCAGCTTCGAGCCGGGCAAGCAGGGCGGTGCTGAGCGGCTGGTGATCGTCAAGTGCCTCAGCATGGATGATATGTGCGCCGAGGCCGCGCAATGTGCCAAAAAACTTTTCGGGGTGACCGATACCGGCGAAAGCCAAAGCACGCATATCTGTCCAGTCCATTCCGGTTTGCAGAGGCACAAGCTCTGCCCGGACATGCGGTAACAGGTCCGGTAAAACGGACGTGTCAAAACCGGCCTGTTCATCAGGGTTGCCGATCGTCAAAACGATATCAGCGCGCGCCAGCCCTGTGCGTACCGGTTCGCGTAAGGGCCCGGCCGGAATGCACAAGCCATTGCCAAACCCCTTGGCCGCGTCGACGACAACGATGCTTATATCATAGGCGACGCTTGGGTTTTGGAATCCATCATCCAACACGATCACGCTTGCGCCTGATTGAGCGGCTGCCCGGGCCCCGGCTGCGCGGTCCTGCGCTATCCAGACTTCGGCAAACGCGGCAAGCAACAATGGTTCGTCCCCAACCTGCGACGCCGTGTGCTTTGACGGGTCAACCAACAGAGGCCCGGTTTCCGTCCCCCCATACCCACGAGATATAATGTGGGGTGTATGGTATTTGTCGCGCAATCGTTCGACCACAGCCATCACTGTGGGCGTCTTCCCTGTTCCACCAGCGTTGATATTGCCCACGCAGATCACGGGAATGTCCATCTGCAAAGGGGTGGTCGACGCAAGACGTTTCGCAGTCCCCATCGCATACAGCGCACCCAGCGGCTGGAGCATCCGCGCTCTCCAATCTGGCGTCGTTCGGTGCCAGAATTTCGGTGCCTTGGTCATCCTCGTCGTTCCCTTGTATCGAGAGTGTCTTGCACCAGATCGATTACCTTGTCGGTCAGTGCGGCACCGCGGCTGATAACATCCCAGCCGGCATGGGCCATGGTGGCGGCCTGGTCGGGGGCTATCAATCTGCTGACCGCCGTGCCCAGGGTCGTGGCGTCGTTTACGATACGGGCCGCACCCTCTGCGACAAGCCGCGTATATGATGGCAGAAATCGACGGATTTTTGGCCCGTAAAGAACCGCCGACCCCAATGCGGCTGCCTCGAACGGGTCACACCCGCTGCCTTCGCTAACAAGGGAGCTGCCCAAGAACGATACGGGTGCCAGTCTGTAGAACAATCCGGCTTCGGCAGGATCGCCCGCAATCATGATCTGGGTCGATGCATCGGGATAGCCAAAGTCGCCCCATTTATGTACGCGAAAATCCTGGTCCGACATTCGGGCCGCAAAGCGGTTGGCCAGCGCGGCCTCGGCGGGCTGCAGGATCAACAGCAATCGGTGAGACAACCGAAGGCTTTGGCGGTGTGCGGCCAAGACGGTGCCAAGTTCGCCTTCTAGCACTTGGTTCGCAAACCAGATCGGCCGTCCCACCAAGGCGCAGGACAAATCGGCGAGGTCCGATTCGTGACACGGAAGCGCTTGGCCGCCTGCAAGCAACGCCGAGGTAAGTTCGACATTTTTTCGGTCAAGCCCGAGACGGACCAGACGGTGAAACCCCGCCTCGGAGCGTACCATGATTGCCGAGAAATGGGACAGCAAGCCGCGCGTGAGGTCGCTGAGCCATCGGTCCCTGCGACCGTCGAAGCCGTCGCTATCCCCGTCAATCAAGAACATCGGGCAACCGCGGTCAGCCATTTCGATAATCAGGTTGGGCATCAGGCGCCCCCATGCCCAGATACAGGTGTCGGGCTGCCAGTGATCCAGAAATAACTTTGTGCTGGTAGGGTGATCCTCGGGCGCGAAATCAATCAGGATCTTGCTGTTGCCTGACTGGGGCAGGTCGGAAGGTGTTGCTTGTTTAGGAATGGTTATCAATACAGACAGCCCGGGTCGGCTGCGGCACAGGCGCAAGGCCAGATCCTGAATCGCCAAAAGATTTCCCGGTTCGGGCGCATGGCACCACACCATTTCGCCCTTTGGACGATGGTCAATCGGTGAAAACGGCGCGGCACCGCCGCGTCCGGCAAAAGCACGATACGCCGCCAATCCAAACGATCGCGCCATGAAATATCAGCCCAGTTCTTCGGTCGAAGAGGCCGCTGCCTCTTCGTCGCGCAAGCGATGCAGATGTGCGATGAAATAGCGCATATGGGCGTTATCGACCGTTCGCTGCGCTTCGTTTTTCCACGCATCATAGGCGCTGGCATAGTTGGGGAAAATGCCGACAACATGAATATCTTCGACGTTTTTGAAGGCGGTTCCCGTGGGTGAAACCAGTTCACCGCCGAACACAAGGTGTAGACGCTGGGTCATATTGCGATCCTTCGTTTCATACAGTTGGGCTTGGGTCTTGTCTAAGGCATAGGGTCACGTCTGGGCAAGACTGCCAAGCAGGGCCGCATGTACAGACGGTCCGCCCGCCAGCACACCGTTCAGCCGTGGGTCCGAATTATTGAACCGTAGCGCGGCCCCTGTCTTGTCGGTGCATATTCCGCCTGCTTCGGTCACGATCAACGCACCCGCCGCAATGTCCCATTCCCAGCTTTTGCGCAAGGTGACCATGCCATCGTACCGGCCTTGACCCACGAGGCCCAACCGGTACGCCAATGACGGGCGATGCGCCGATTTGAAGCCGGGTTCGCCGCCAGCCCAATGAACACCCGCCATGACGGGCTTGGTGGCCAGGACTGTCGCATGAACCAGATCGGTGGTTACCGAGGCTTTTATCGGCACATCGTTCAGCTTTGCCCCACCCCCTAAGGAAGCGGCATAAAGCCGGTCCAGCATGGGAAGGTACACAACAGCAGCGACTATTTCCCCGTCGCGGGCAACGGCAAGCGAATGCGACCAGGTATCGGCTCCTTCGATGAAACTGCGGGTTCCATCAATCGGGTCGACTATGAAGACATGCGACTGCCCCAGTCGGGCGGTATTGTCTTCGCTTTCCTCTGACAGCCATCCATAATCTGGTCGTGCCTGCAAAAGCCGCTCTTGCAGCATTGCATTTACGGCCAAGTCCGCTTCGGTCACAGGACCTGCCCCCTTCGGCTTGTCCCAACGCACAGCGGTCGCACCGGTGAACGAGAGAGCGACCCGACCAGCCTGCCGGGCGCAATCCATCAAAAGAGAGAGGTCATGTTCCGGCAAGGGTCATTCCCGGTACAAGCAAGGAAGGCACCACCCGGCTCAGGTGTTGACGGGCGTCGTTGGCAGCCAAGAAGTTGCCCAGCATGTCCCGCAAATTACCCGCAATCGTACATTCGTTGATCGCATGGGTGACTTCACCATTCTCGACCCAAAGACCGGATGCCCCACGCGAATAATCACCTGTATTAGGGTTAATCGTAGACCCTATCATGGAAGTCACCAGCAGTCCGGTGCCCATGTCTTTTATCAGGTCCTCTCTTGCGGCTTCGCCTTGGGCCAGCGCAATATTCCATGTCGCGGGGCTCGGGTTGGTTCCGGGGCCGCGTGCCGCATTGGCGGTTGGGGGCAACCCCAGCTTTCGGGCCGCCGCCAGATCCAATGTCCAGCTTTTCAAGATGCCGTCCTCAACGATGACCCTTTTCGACGTCGGTAAGCCTTCGGCGTCAAACGGACGTGACCCCGGTGTGCGGGGGCGATGCGGGTCTTCGATCAGATAAACTCCGGCGGGCAATACCTGTTGGTCCATCGCATCGCGCAACCAAGAGGCACCTCGCCCGATGGCCGCCCCGTTGATCGCGGCCAGCAGATGGCCGATCAGCGTCGAGGAAATGCGTTCATCGAACAACACCGGGAATGTTCCGGTTGGTGGCTTGCGGGCATCAAGGTGTGCAAGCGCGCGCGTGCCCGCCGACTCGCCGATATCTTCAGCGCTGCGCAAATCTGCCTGAAAAACCCGGCTGTCGCCGTCATAGTCACGCTCCATCCCGGATCCCGCGCCGGCAATTGCCACACAAGACAGCCCCCGGTCCGTACGTCGGTATCCACCCTCGAAACCGTTGGTAGCGGCCAGAAAGACCCGTTGGGCACCATATCCCGCGCTCGCGGATTGGACCTGTGTCACGCCCTTGATCGCCAAGCTCGCGGCTTCGGCCCGAGCGGCGTCATCTTGCAAGGTTTCAGGTGTCGGTTCCGGTGAAGGGTCGCACAGTTCAAGCGATTCAACATCCCACTGCGTCGCCAACTGGTCGGGGTCAGCAAGGCCGCTATAGGGATCTTCGGGCGCTTCCTTTGCCATGGCGATGGCGCGGACAGCCATTTCTTCAATGGTATTGTCAGAGGTATCTGAAGCGGACACATTGGCGGACCGCTTGCCGATGAAAACCCGTAAACCGATATCCACACCTTCGGAACGTTCGGCTTGCTCAAGCTTTCCGCCGCGTACATCGACGCTGATGGAACTGCCCCGAGCTGCCATCGCGTCCGCACTGTCTGCACCGGCTTTTTCCGCGGCGCGCAGCAACGCTTTGGTCAAGGTATCAAGGGATTGCGTCATGGAAGGCTCCTTGGGGGGATGGTAAGACTGCTAAAGCCCGACATGCAGGTCTGCAAGGGACGAAGAACGAGCCGAGGCAGGGGACCGCTATTTTATACGTTGGCCGTTTGCCAGAATCGATCCGTCACGGGTGAACTCGAGCCGGGATTTGAGAGTGTCCTGAGCAGCGTCGGGGACGGCAAATATCCCCAGAATCATTCGAGCGCCCATTGCGGTCTGGGCCGGAACCAGCCCTGAAGCTACCAATGTATCAAGCAAGGCACTGCCCCCGGTCAGTTTCAGGTCGACCGCCCCAACGGGTTTGAGAGTCCCGGGGTCAGGCTCGGACGTCGCATTGTCGAAGTTTACAGTGCCATTACCGGTCAGCTTGGCCCCAAGGGCTTCGATGATCAGCGAGTTGAGCTGGAACATATCCAGCTGGCCGGGAAGTGTGCCGGAATTCGCCATACTCTCTGCGGTCTGAGGGTCGAAGTAATCCATGAGCAAGGTAAGCTTGCCGGACAGGTCCAACGTCAGATTTGCCGGATCACGGGGCAACGCGCCCTGTGGGTCGATCAGGCCCCAGGTCGGATCGGACAAAGCGAGCCCATCCATGTTCAAACCAAGCGCAAAGTTCTGCGGGTCTGGCGACTTGGTCACCGGGGCGCTCAGATTGAATGCGGCATTGTCGATAGCAAACGAAAGCGCGGCAGGAAGCTCCGGCGACTGGACCGAAACCGCCGTTCCCTGTCGCGTCCCGGCATAGCTCAGCCCGTCTGCGCTGGTCTCGACAGTCAGGGTGCTGCTTTCGGTAGCTGCCGCCACGGCAACATCGCCGTTGGCCGGATCTTCGATGTTCAAGGTAACCGTACTGTTGCCACCTGTTATCTTGCCT
>TARA_R110001599_G_scaffold13969_2_pt1 | contig 26018 bp, 18 predicted proteins | sample TARA_R110001599 | Tara Oceans TARA_R110001599 (sample SAMEA4398360) | marine metagenome | biome: Polar Biome; feature: [MES] marine water layer (ENVO:01000295) within the mesopelagic zone...; material: water (ENVO:00002006), including particulate matter (ENVO:01000060) such as......
AAAAATGCCCACCACGGTCTCCGGCTGTTTGGGTAGATAGATGGCGACACGTTCAGCGGCGCCAAGCCCTTCTGCGAGCAAGCCGTGGGCCGCGTTCTCCACCTGCTCTGCAAGCTCCGCATAGGTCAGCACCGTATCGCGAAACAGCAGCGCGGGCCGTGAGCCCTGACCCTGCGCGGTCCGGGTGATGAATTGATGAATAAGGTCTGCCACCCGCGGTTCTCCTTGCCTGGGGTTGCCTGAGTCGCCGCCGTTGCACGGGCTCATGGTTCTGGACTATGGTCTCAGGTTTGCAGTGTCGCCTGTGCGGGCCGCCTCGGCAAGCAGGAAGGGGTACACGGTGCAGCTGGCTGTCACAGGAGTGAGTGCATGACACGTTTTCATCCCAACGGGTTGCCGGCGCTGGTCTGGCTGGTGTGCAGCGCGCTGTTTGCGCAGCCCCTTGCGGCTGCATCGCTGGCCGATGTGATAGAGGACGTGCGTCCCGCCATTGTAGGTGTGGGTACCAGCTATCCGCCGCGACAACCCATCGGTGAACGCCGTCCCGACAGTTTGCGTGGCACGGGTTTTGTGGTGGGCAATGGCCAGTTGATCGTGACCAACTTCCACGTGTTGCCGGAACTGCTGGACCACGACAACCAGCAGATGCTCGCGGTATTTTCCGGGCGCGGACGGCAGGCGGTGGTACACCCGGCGGAAATCGCGGCGCAAGACCCGGTGCACGATCTGGCCATTCTGCGCATTACCAGCGCGCCCCTGCCCACCTTGCGGCTGGGTGACTCTGCCAGGGTGCGTGAGGGTGATGCGGTGGCCTTCACGGGTTTTCCCATCGGCGGTGTGCTGGGCCTGTATCCGGTCACCCACCGCGGCATGGTGTCGGCCATTACCCCGGTTGCGCGTACCGCGGATGCGGCGCGCGATCTCAATGCCGTGCAACTGCAGCGTATGCGCAACCCCTTTGATGTCTTTCAACTGGACGCCACGGCCTATCCCGGTAATAGCGGCAGCCCCGTTTATGACCCGCAAACGGGCGCCGTCATTGGTGTGGTGAACAGTGTGTTCGTCAAGGAGTCGCGAGAGTCGGTGCTGGAGCGTCCCTCCGGTATCAGCTACGTGATACCGGTCACCTGGGTGCGCGAATTGCTGGACCGCGTGGCGCACTGAGTTGCTCAGGGAGAAGTGATTGATGTTCTGGTGGCGCCCACAGCTGCGCGTATTGTTTGTCTGCACCGCCAATGTGTGCCGCTCACCGTTGGCGGAAGCGTTATTGCGTCATCGTTTGCGCAGCATGGGGTTAGGGCGACGTATTGCGGTGGCCTCGGCGGGCACGCGCCCGGGGCAGCTCGGTCGGCCGCCCGATCCACGGGTGGCACGGTTGGCGCGGGAATACGAGTTTCCGCTGGGAAGAATCCGCGCGCAGCAGGTTACCCCTGTTCTGCTGGAGCGCAGCACCCATGTGCTGGTCATGGAGCAGGTGCATAGCGATGAGCTGGCGGTGCTCGCAGCCAGTAGCGACGCCCTGTTACGCGTGCGGTTGCTGGGTGAGTATCAGGCGGGGGTGCCCCCGGGCGGTGTGCCGGTGGCTGACCCGTATTATGGTGACTGGCCTGGATTCCAGGCGGTGTATGCACAGATCGATCGGGCGCTGGATGGTTTGCTGGAGCGGCTGTTGGTGGATCTGGCGCAGGCGCGGTGATGTCCGGCGTGGTCAGCGGCCGCGCTGCAGTTGGATATCGCCCATGTTCCGGGGTAAATGCAGGGTCAGGGGCTGGTCGCCGTCCAGTGTCAGCGTCAGGGTGTCGCCTGTTGTTTCCAGCGTGGCCGCAGGCGATGGTGTTATCGACTCGGTGGCGCTCCATTCCCCCGTGCGCATCACCACGAGAAATTCCTGAACTTCTGCCTGGCGCCCGGGTTGCAGCTCCAGGCGCCAGGCGCCGGGTTCGGCCCCGCGCTCTTCGCGCTTGCGTTGCGCGACCGCCTGCACCGTGCCGTCCTCGTCGTAGTTCTTCTCATCGACGAAGTACTCAAGCCCGGGGCCGCCGATCGCGGTCAGGCTGGCGTCTTCTGGCAACAGCACCTTGCCGTTCAGTACGCCTCGCGGCCCCGACGAGGTGTGTGGCGCGGCAATACGAAAGTGCGGACCCTGCAGCTCGGGCTCCAGTTCGCTGTGCAGTAACCACTTCTGTCGGAACGTGGCATCTTCCGTAGTGACCCTGTCGTGGACAACGATCACGTGTGCGCGGCGGTCAAACACGAAGCTGCGCTGGTAGTGCCGAAGCCGCTTGCTGCGGGCCGAGAAATCACCCGCGCCGGATGCGGCATTGGTGTAAGCCGGGGTGAGGTCAGCCACCACCCAGGACACGCCATCGGTATCGCCGTGGCGAACTTCACCCACAGTGCGGTAGTGCTCTCCTTGCTGTTGCCAATGCAGGTAATCCAGAGGCGCCGCGCGCCCCCAACCCGAACCCACGCGCCGCTGGCCGCCATCGTTGGCGATGACACGGCTCGGCTCGCCTTCGGTTTTTGACGGCATGGGTGCGTCGTCCGCCGGGTCCGTTACCGTGACCACATTATGCGCAATGCTCTGATAGCTGTAGTTCAGGTGGTGCTCGGAGCCATAGCGGTTGTAAAGGCCACTGTCGAGCGCGAGGGGGCCGCTGCGGTAAATGGTGAAGGCGCCCTGATCGAGGTGGGAGTGCGACCAGAAGTTGTCACCGGCGCGGAACGTGACGAAGGTGGCATCCGCTTCCCAGCTGGAGCGCGCCAGCAGCAACCCGATGCCGTCGAACCAGCGGCTGGTGGGTTCCCGCTGCAGGCCTGTGTCATCGGCAAAACTCGCCTGCGACAGCGGGCCCCAGGGCCAGCCCAGTGGCACGGGTTGCCGCGGCGGTGCTGCCAGCGAGTAGGCGGGGCGGTGTCCGGTCTCCAGTGCCAGGGGGGCCAGGTCGGGTATCCCGCGGCGGAAATACGCGGCATCCCCGGTGCGTATATAGGTGCCATCCGGGCGCGTGCGGTGCAGCGCGAAGTCGGCAAAGCCGCGGATACCCGGCTCGCTGGCGAACAGGTCTTCCCCGGTCGCCGCGCGCCACAGTGCTGGCAGTTGGTAAACGGCCTGGCCGATGCCTATGCCGACATACTCCCCGCCTTCATGCCAGCCGCCCGTGGTGCCCATGATCTGCCGCCACACCGGCAGTACCCGGTGTCGCCAGTAGTCTGCCGTGAAGCGCATGCAGCTATCGTTGGCACTGTCGCTGTCGCTGTGGCTGGCGATCGCGGCCATCATCAGCGCCTGCAGTGGGCTGTTGTAAAGGTAAACGTTGTAAGGTGACAGGGCATATTTGTCGGTGATGACGTGAACCTGATACGCGCAGGCGTTTTCCACTTTGGTCAACAGGCTGTGTCGTTGCGCGGGTGTCCACAACGCATGTAGCCAGTCGTAGGCGAGGGCCAGTGGCTTGGTTTGCTCGTGCCCGCGCCAGTCGGGTTCCAGTGCCATCAGGTCGCTGTGCAAGGCCTGCAGGTCTTGTGAGCCGGGTTCAACCCGCGCCAGCAGAATGCGTGAATACAGCGCCCCGTTCGCAGCGCGCTTGCGGTGTTGGTCCCAGAAACCCGGGTTGTGTGCGTGCAGCAAGTCGATGTCTTCGGCGTCTGGCGCCGGCAGCCGGGGGTGCTGTTGTCGCCAGTCAGGAAAGGTGGGTGCTGGCAGGGTATCAATGCTGGGCAGTGCATAGGGCGGACGCTCATCCCGGGCCAGGAGCACGTAGAGGCCGGCCAGAACAATCGCACTGCCCACAGCGGCGGCACCGAGCAGCAGACGCGTTCGTTTGCCCGAGAGCTGTCGCCGCGTTCGCGCACCGCGTCCGGGCCGCACGCCGGACAGGGCGGCGCGCGTGGCGTGTTTGTCGGCATCCCCCCGGTGGTGGTTCCAGGGCCATACCGAGGCCAGCCACCAGCCACCTGTTGCCACCATTGCATCGGTCAGGTCGGGGTAGCGGCCGGGTATGAACTGCTGCCACCACTCCAGGCCCAGGGTGCACACTGCCACGGTAAACGCGAGCGCGGCGCGGGCTCCCCGGCTGCGGCTCCAGGGGTAGGTGACCCAGGCGAGGGCGATAAAGACCCACACGGTTTCCAGCAGGTTGACCACGCCATACACGCTGTTGATGTGCCCGCGGAATGGTATCCAGTTCACCGTACGCAGGGCCGTGTCACTGCTACCGGGAAGCAGGGCATCGTGAATCTGGTAGGCCAGCAGGGATAGCAAGAGAGTCCAGCGCAGGTGGCGTGGTGAGACATTGCGCAACAACCAGAACACAGGTATCAGGCAGGCAAAAGCCACCAGCGCCTCTGCCGACAACACCCGACCCAACACCAGCACCTTGCCCAGCAACACCGCAAGCAGCAGGCCGCACACCGACACCAGCCGGCGCGGACCGGGCGAGAGAATGCTCAGTAGCAGTGTGCCCACCGCAAACAACATCAGGGCATAGCCGGTGACTTGGGCGCGGACCAGGGAGGTCTCCCCCAGGGCCGTTGCCTTGAGGGGGGCGAGACCGGCGCGCAGGTTGCCGATGTCCAGACTGGGCACCAGTGGTGCCCATTGCGCCAGCAACCAGCAACCCAGGGCCAGCAGGCCGAGCCGGCCGGTAGCGGGGTCGCGCAGCATGGCCAGTACACGCTGCCACAGGTTCCGCGAAAGCGGCAAGCGTACCGCCAGGCCAGCGCCCAGCGCGCCGAGAAAACCACCGGCACTGTTCAGCAGGAGGTCTGCGAGTGAGCTGACCCGCCCCGGCAGGTAGGTTTGCCCGAACTCCAGGCTGGCAGAAAGTGCAGCGGCGGAAACCGTCGCCAGCAGCAGGCGACGTATCAACGTTCCGCGCAGGCACAGCATTGCCAGCAGGCCGTAAGGCAGGTACACAATCAGATTGAGGATGAAATCCGAACGGGCCACGCGTTGCGGCCAGTCCATGGCCATGAACGCTTGCCAGCCGCCCAGGGCCCAGTCCCAGCGGTCTAGCGGAAACCAGGTGCCATACACCAGCAGAAGACTGTAGCCAAGCCACAGCCAGGGGAAGTGCGAGCGGGTCGGCGCTATCACCGTTGCGTGCTCCGGTTACTTGAGGCCGTATTTTTCCAGCATCGTGTAGAGTGTTGGCCGGGTGACGCCGAGCAGCGCAGCCGCCTCGGAAACATTGTCACCGGCGTGGCCCAGGGCGCGGATAATGGCGCCGCGCTCCGCCGCGTCACGTACTTGCCGCAGGTTGAGGGGCAGCGCTTCTTCATTGGCGTCCACATCCAGCTCCAGGTCCTCCGCCGTAACCTGGGAACCGTCCGCCATGATGGCCGCGCGCTTTACCCGGCTCTCCAGCTCGCGTACGTTGCCCGGCCAGCTGTAGCGTTCGATCGCCTCCAGCGCGGCGGCGTCAAAGCTGCGACCACCGTTGCCCAGTTCGCCGGAAAAACGCGCCAGGAAGGCCTTGGCCAGTACGGCGGTGTCGCCGGTGCGATCTTTCAGGGCGGGGATTTTTATCGTCATTTCGCTGACGCGGTAATACAGGTCCTCGCGAAAGCGCCCCTCCTTCATTTGCTCTTCCAGGTTCTGGTGCGTGGCGCAGACGATGCGCACATCGACAGGGATTTCCTTGCGCCCGCCAATGCGTTCCACCACGCGCTCCTGCAGGAAGCGCAGCAGCTTGGCCTGCAGTTCCAGCGGCAGGTCGCCGATTTCGTCGAGAAACAGCGTGCCCTCGTTGGCGTACTCGATCTTGCCGATGGTTTGCTGGTTGGCACCGGTGAAGGCACCTTTTTCATAGCCGAACAGTTCACTTTCCAGCAGATTCTCGGGGATGGCGGCACAGTTGATGGCCACCATGCGCTTGCCAGCTCTCGGGCTGAGCTCATGCAGGGCGCGGGCAAAGCGTTCCTTGCCGGTACCGCTCGCCCCCAGCAGTAACGTGGTGATGTCGGTCGGCGCGATTTTTTCCACGGTGCGACACACTTTCAGCATTTCCGGGCTCACGGCAATGATGTCCCGTAGCGGCATGTTTTCACTGGCTTTCTGCAGGCGCAGGTTTTCCCGCTCCAGCGCGTACACGTGGTAGGCACGGTCTACCAGCATGGCCAGCAGTTCCGGGTCAGCGGGTTTCTGGTGGAAGTCCCAGGCGCCGCCGGCAATGGCTTTCACGGCGTTGGCGCGGTCGTTGTCACCGGTCACCACAATGACCTTGGTTTCCGGCGCCAGGCTCAGCACCTCACGCAGGGTCGCCAGGCCTTCGGTGACGCCACCGGGGTCGGGCGGCAGGCCCAGGTCGAGTAGCACGACACCGGGTTCAAAGCGGCGCAGGGCGGCGATGGCTTCACTGCGGTCGCCGCCAATGGCCACCTCGTAGCCGTCAAAGGCCCAGCGCAGCTGACTTTGCAGGCCCTTGTCGTCTTCCACCACCAGCAGGTGTTTGCTTTGTGTCTTTGCCATGTCGAGTCCGGTTATTCAGTGTTGGTCGCGGGTTGCGCGCCGTCGATTGGGTGCGATTGTGGATCGGCTTCGCCGGATTGCGGCAGGGTCACGCGGAAGCAGCTGCCAACCCCCGGCTCACTCTCCACGCTGATGTCGCCGCCCAGTTGCCGAATGTACTCGCGGCTCTCAAAAGCGCCAATTCCCATGCCGGTGAGTCCCTTGGTGGACTCAAAGGGGCGAAACAGGCGCAGGCGCAGGAAATCGGCATCCATACCCCGGCCGCTGTCGCGTATCGCCACAACGACCTGCCCCGCGCTCGTGATGACTTCCACGTTGACCGTGCCATCGGCCGGCGTGGCCTCCTGCGCATTCTGGATCAGATGGTTGAACACGGTGGCCAGGCGCTCACTGTCTGCCTCCACATGCACCGCATGGGCCGGGGGTTGCAGGCTGGGCGCAGGGCGCACGCTACTTCTGCCACTGACGACCTGTTGCAGCAGCGGCCCCAGTTCGACATTCCCTGCGCTGGCACTGCGCAAACCGCTGCGCATTTGCTCCATCAGGCGCTGCATCCGCGCTACCGAGTTATCGACGGTGGCGATCATGTCGTCGATGAAGGCGGGATTGTGGCGGTGCTTGGCCGCATTGGACACGATCAGCGACTGCTGCGCCAGAATGTTCTTCAGGTCGTGTACAACATAGGCAGATAAGCGGTTGAAGGCATCGAACTGTCGCGCCTCCACCAGCGCCTGGCTGGCGAGGTGCTGGGCGAGGTGGCTCGCGGCCTGCCGGCCCGCTGTTTTCAGCAGGTCGCGGTCCTCCCAGTTGATCGTGTCCTTGAGTGCGGATTTGCGCAGCATCAACACGCCCTCCAGACGGTCGCGAAACACGAGGGGGATAATGAGCCAAAGGGTTTCATCCTGTTGCAGCCAGGCGGGCAGTTGCAGATCCACGTACAGGTCGGGAGAGCTGCGCCATTCCTGCAGGTTGATCACCCAATCCGTGCGCTGTAGCCAGGCGGGCAAATTCCCCAGGCCCTCATTCGCATCATCTGGAATACTCATTTCCCAGTGTGCCAGCAAACGCAGGGGCTGACCCTCGCTGCCGCCCCAGAGCAAACCCGCGCGGCTTTCCACCAGCGGTGCCATGGTGCGGATAATACCTTCCGCCACGTCTTCACTCAGGCTCGCGAGCGCCCCGGTAAACTTGAGCCATTCCTCGCGGTAGTCGTAGCGATAGCTGAAGAAGTGCTTGCTGAGTTGCACACGCAGCAGCGCCCGCAGGCGGCCCGAGAACAGCAGGCTGAACAACAGCGTTGCCGCCGCGACCAGAAACGTCAGCTGCAGCACCGTGCCCCAGCTGCCGCCCATGAACTTGAGGAAGTAGCCGATGGCCGCCATGCCCAGCAGGTAAATGCCTGCACCCACCAGAGTGACCGTGTGGAAAACCACCTGACGCGACACCTGCAGCTTTCCGCGCCAAGAGCTGTAGCGTGCAAAGGCAATGCCCAGCGCCGGTGTGACCACGGCGTTGACCAGCCCGCGCGCCTGCCAGAGGTCGGGGTCCAGGCGGCGGAACAGCAGCGCTTCCGAATACATAAAGAAGTCCCAGGCCGCGATGGCGCCGAGGCTGAAACAGAGGAATTTCAGCGACCAGCGCTCTGCTGTTGAAGCGTTGCGGTAGAGCTGCTCGACGATGAGTAGTGTGCCGAGGGCGAACGCCAGCCACAGGGCCAGTGTTGCCTCGTAGCCGATTACGGAACCCAGAAGTGGTGCCAGCATGGGCGCCATCACCACAACCAGCGCCAGCGCCGCGCCGCAGTAGAATAGTGGCCGCCAGTCGCGACCGCGCAGGGTCAGTAGTGCACCGTCGGTTTGCAGGCCGAGCAGCTGCAACAGGAAATACACCCAGGCAATATTCCGTACCAGCTCAGCCACCTGTATTAGCTGCACCGGGGGATAGTCGGCCAGTGTGCCCAGGCCGACGATAGCCGACCAAAGCGCGGAGGCCGTGCAGGCCAGGAACAGGCTGGTGCCCAGTGGTCGCACGCGCCATTGGAGCACCAGCAGCAGTGCCAGCAGCGCGAAACTGACGGCGGCCACCAGGTAGGTAATCAGGCCGATATTGCCTGTCATGTGCTTGTCGTACTCCCCGCGCAAACTGCCCCGAGTCGCCGCTGGCGACCGGGGGCATGGCCGTAATGTCGTCCAGACCTTATACTCAGTGTAACGGCGTGTAAATGTCGACGCTGTACAGATGCCAAACGCCGCACACTTCAAGACTAACAACAGTGTGTGGATTCGCGTGTTCGGGATGGGGAAACGTGGGGAATGACAACACTGGAAGCAACGGAGGGCACCCTGCGTGCAAGCCCGGCCACCTGGCTGGTGACGGGTGCGGCGGGCTTTATTGGTTCCCACCTTTGCCAGCGGCTGCTGCAGTTGGGGCAGCGGGTACGCGCGCTGGATAACTTCGCCACGGGCCACCAGCACAATGTGGATGCGCTATTAGAAGAAGCGGCCGGCGCCGGGACGTTTGAATTCATCGAAGGAGACATCCGCTCGCTGGCGGACTGCCGGCGCGCGGTCGAGGGCGTTCACTACGTGCTGCACGAGGCCGCGCTAGGTAGCGTGCCGAGGTCACTGGAGGATCCCCTCCTGACCAATGCCGCCAATATCGATGGATTCGTCAATATGTTGGTAGCGGCGCGTGACGCCGGCGTGAGGCGTTTCGTTTACGCCGCATCGTCGTCTACCTACGGAGATCATCCCGGCCTGCCCAAGGTCGAAGACGAGATTGGCAAACCGTTGTCACCCTACGCCGTTACCAAGTACGTCAACGAACTCTACGCTGATGTGTTCGGACGCGCCTACGGCATGCAGACCATTGGCCTGCGCTATTTCAATGTGTTCGGCCCGCGGCAGGACCCCGAAGGTGCCTATGCCGCAGTCATTCCACGCTGGTTTGGCGAGTTGACAGCCGGGCAGCGCTGCCAGATCAATGGCGATGGAGAAACCTCGCGCGATTTCTGCTACATCGACAATGTCGTTCAGGCCAACGTGCTGGCCGCCACAGCGGATTCCCCGGAGGCGGTGAACCAGGTGTACAACGTGGCCTTTGGCGGCCGCACCACGCTCAACGAGTTGTACTACGGTATACGCGACCTGCTCAGTGTGCAGCAGCCAGAGCTGGCAGCATTGGAGCCGGTGTATGGCGATTTTCGGGATGGCGATGTGCGCCATTCGCAGGCCGACATCAGTAAAGCCGGGCAGCTTTTGGGGTATACGCCTGCCTTTGACGTTGGCGAGGGGCTGGCACGTACGGCAGCGTGGTTTATGGGGCAGTCTTCCAAATGAGCGATTCATCCATGCAAGAAACCGTAGCAATTGTCGGCCTGGGCTATGTGGGCCTGCCGCTGGCCGTGGCGTTTGGTCGCACCCGCCGGACGATCGGCTTCGACCTGAATGTGCGCAAACTCGACCATTACCGGGCGGGGCATGACCCCAGCGGAGAGGTTTCCTCTGAGGCGCTTGCCTCCGCTGCGCAGCTTGAGTTCACCAGCGAAGCTGCGGCGCTGGCCGAGGCAACTATTATCATCGTGGTAGTGCCTACCCCCATCGACCACGCCCACCGCCCCGACCTCACCCCACTGGAAGGCGCCTCGCGCGCTGTGGCAGAGCACTTGCGCCCAGGTACGGTGGTTATCTACGAGTCCACCGTCTACCCGGGTTGTACCGAGGAAGTCTGCGTGCCGCTATTGGAGGCGGGATCCGGCTTGCCCTGGGCTGGTCGCAGCGGGAAGGATGTGGCGGCCGACAGTGGTTTCTTTATCGGGTATTCCCCCGAGCGCATTAACCCGGGTGACAAGGTGCACCGCCTGGAAACCATCACCAAAGTGGTATCCGGCGACACACCCGCAACGCTGGAGCGTGTGGCTCAACTCTACGAGACGGTGGTGGAAGTGGGTGTGCATCGCGCCGCCAGTGTGAAGGTGGCAGAGGCGGCCAAGGTCATCGAGAATACCCAGCGTGACCTTAACATTGCCCTGATGAACGAGCTGGCGATGATTTTCAACAAGCTGGGTATCGATACGCTGGATGTGTTGGCGGCGGCGGGCACCAAGTGGAATTTCCTGCCATTCCGGCCCGGCCTGGTGGGAGGTCACTGCATCGGTGTCGACCCCTATTACCTGACCTACAAGGCGGAAAGTGCAGGCTATCATCCGCAGGTGGTGCTTGGCGGGCGCAAGACCAATGACGGTATGGGCAAATTCATTGCCGAACAGACCGTCAAGCAGCTGGTGAGCCGCGGCCATCCGGTAGCAGGCGCCCGGGTGACGGTGCTCGGCCTCACTTTCAAGGAGAACTGTCCGGATCTGCGCAACTCCCGTGTGGAAGATATCATCCGCGAACTGCAGGATTACTGCTGTGACGTAAGCGTACACGACCCCTTGGCCGACGCGGCAGAAGCCGAGGAAGAGTACGGCATTGAGCTGGTGACCTGGGAGGCGCTGACGCCTGCGCATGCAGTGGTGTTCGCCGTGCCGCACACCGAGTATGTCGACAAGGGGCTGGAGCTGGTCACGCCCATTCTGGCGCCGGGCGGTGTTGTGGTCGATGTGAAGGGAGTACTTGATCGGCATGCGGCCGCCGAGGCCGGGCTGGCGCTCTGGCGGCTCTAGGTCGGCGGGCGCAGGCCTTGAACTGGTTCACAGTACCGCAAGTCAAGGCACATGTTACCTTGCGGTACAATCCCTTTGCCTGCACCATTGGGGGCATAACGAGTAACCCGTAGAGACGCGTCGCCATGTACGACCAGTTCTACCGTTTCAATTCAGAGCCGTTCCGGCTCAGCCCGGATCACGCCTTCGCCTATGCCCACAAGGGGTATATTAAGGCGCGGGCGTACATGGCCTACGCTTTCATGCGCGAGGAAGGCTTTGTCATGGTCACCGGCCGCCCGGGTACCGGCAAGACGACCCTGGTCGGTGCCCTGATCGAACATTTGAGCGGTGAGAACGTGCGCGTGGCCAATCTGGTGTGCAGCCAGCTGAAGGCGGACGATCTGCTGAAGGTGGTGGCCTACGAATTTGGTGTGGCGGTGGATGTGGTGGAAAAAGGCGAGCTGCTACAGCGCCTGACCCAGCAGCTGCGTGCCTGGCACCGCGATGGGCGTCGCGCCCTGTTGATTGTCGATGAAGCCCAGGACCTTGCCGTTTCCGCGATGGAAGAGCTGCGCCTGCTGACCAATATCCAGGTCGGCGGCAGGCCGTTGCTGCAGATTTTCCTGCTCGGCCAGCCGGAGCTCAGGGAGCTGGTGTTGCGCCCGGAGCTGGAGCAGGTGCACCAGCGCATTGTGGCCGCCAGCCACTTGAAGTCACTCGAGCTGGAGGAGACGCGAGAGTACATCCTGCACCGTCTTGATGTGGTGGGATGGCGCGGCGATCCGGCGTTCAGCCAGGCGGTTTTCCCGCTGGTGTACAAGTTCAGTGAAGGTATCCCCCGGCGTATCAACCTGATTTGCAGTCGCCTGCTACTGCACTGTGCGCTTGAGCAGCGACATCGCGTGGAAGTGGCGGATGTGCGTGAGGTGATCGGCGAATTGCAGGACGAGCACTTGGCGGCCGGTGCGACCTGGTCCGAGGCCGATTTCCACGGGCTTGACGATGTGCCGGACGCAGAGCCCGCGGCGGACGAAGGCACTCCGGCGGAATCCCTGCAGGACGGTGAGCCGCTGCATGATGGCGCCGAGCACGCGCAGGATGCCATCGCCACCGAAACTCAGGCATCGCCGGCAGTGGTCCGGGGGCGTCAGCATCTTACCGTTGTCGCGGGCGCAGGCGGTGTTGCGGCCCGGCGTACCGGCACCGATGAGATGCCTGCAGAAGTAGTGCATGCGCCGGTGGAGGTCGATCTGCCATCATCTACGGCGGAAACGGTAGTCGCCGCACCTCCGGCGCACAGGTCGGAGCCGGTTGAGGAAAGCGTAGGTGTGAATCCCGACCCCGTGGCTCCCAGCGCGCGTTCGGCAGAGCCCGTTGCGGCCGAGTCCATTGCGAAGTCCGCGCAAAAGGCGCCTGCCAGACGCAGAGCAGGCGCGGCAAAACGTGCGTCGGGGCCGGCTCCTCGCGCTGCATCCGCGCAGCCGCGTGAGCACGGCGGTGGTTGGGTCATCGGGCTTATCCTGGTGTCGTCAGTGGCTCTGGTTGCCTGGGCCGCCACCGGGTTCAGCCTCGGTTTTTTTCTGGAATAGTGGGGAAAACGGTGGGATATTGCCCATCGTGTGTGGTTACCTGTTGTTACCTTGGCGGCGCAGTCATGTGCGGTCAGGTGTGCACCGGGCATCAGTGTTACAACGAAAAGGGCCGCGAGTGGCTCACTGAGGAGTAGAAGAAGATGAGCATATTCACCGAACTTCCAGGGGGGCGTTCGCCTGTTGCGCAGGTGCTGGCGGCGCTGATGGTTTTGATGTTGTCTGCCTGTGCGTCGCATCCTCCGGCTCCGGCCGGCGAGCGCGCCACGGCGCCGGATTACAACTACGTGATTGGCCCGGGCGACACCATGGAAATCTTCGTCTGGGGCAACCCGGAACTCACCACAACAGGCATCGTGCGTCCGGACGGCAAGTTCACCACACGTTTGGTGGAGGACCTGCAGGCCAGTGGGCGCACGTCCACCGAGTTGGCACGCGATATTGAAAAGGCTTACGGCGACTACGTGCGTCAGCCCGTGGTCAGCGTTATCGTCAACGGCTTTGTCGGCGTACCGGAACAGCAGGTCAGGGTTGTGGGCGAGGCGGCAACGCCCTCCAGCGTGCCTTACCGCCAGCACATGACACTGCTGGACCTGATGATTTCAGTGGGTGGCATGACCGAGTTCGCAGCCGGCAACAAGTCGGTGCTGGTACGCACCTTCGGTGGCAAGCAGGACTCCTACGGCCTGCGCCTGGATGACCTTCTGAAGAAGGGTGATATCTCAGCCAACATGCCGCTGCAGCCGGGCGATATCGTCATCATCTCCGAGAGCTGGTTCTGATGCTGCTGCGGTTCAGGTTGGTGGCGGAGTAGCGCTTCATGCAGGATGTGTATGCGCAATTGGTGAGCTATGTGCTCGGTGTCTGGCGTCACCGCTGGTTGGCGCTGGCCATGGCGTGGGTGCTGGCGCTTACAGGTTGGGCCTATGTGTGGCAGATGCCGGAGTCTTATGTGGCGACGGCGCGCATGCACGTGGATACCAACTCCGTGCTACGCCCATTGATGCGTGGCCTGACCGTCACACCGGATATCAATCAGCGCATCCAGATGATGAGCCAGACATTGCTGAGCCGACCCAACCTGGAGCGGCTCGCGCGCATGACCGACCTCGACCTCGGTGCGACCAACGAAGCCGAGAAGGAAGCACTGATCAAGCGCATGCAGGAGTCCATCGGCCTGTCTGGCAGCCGTGGTAACACGTCGCTCTACTCCATCGAGGTGACCCACCCGAACAGGGAGACTGCTCGGCGTGTGGCGCAGGCGCTGATTACCGTGTTCATCGAGAACTCCATGAGCGACAAGCGCGCAGACAGTTCCGATGCGCAAAGCTTTCTGCAACAGCAGATTGCCGACTCGGAACGCCGCCTGGTGGAAGCAGAGCGCCGTCTTGCCCTGTTCAAGCAGGAAAATGTTGATGTGCTGCCCGGTGGCGGAGGCGACTATTACAGCCGCTTGCAGGAAACCCGCGGCGCGTTGCAGCAGGCCCAGTTGCAGTTACGCGAAGTGGAAAACCGGAGGCGTGAACTGCAGCGCCAGATAGAAGGGGAAGATCCGGTGTTCATCGCCGGAGGCTCCAGCGGCATGGCGCAGTCACCACTGGACGCTCGGGTGCAATCCCTGCAAATGCAGATGGATGGGTTGCTGGCCCGCTACACCGCCAAGCACCCTGAAGTGGTGCGTTTGCGTGGCCTGATTGAAGAGTTGGAAGCTGAGCGGCAGGCCGATTACGCGCGCATGCGCGAGCAACCCGGGGCTTCATTTGGTGGGCTGGCGAGCAGCCCCGTGTATCAGGGCATGCGCAGCATGTTGGCACAAACCGAGGCGGAGGCCGCCGAGCTGCGGGTGCGGGTGGGTGAATACGAGCGGCGTGCGGATGAGCTGGCGGCCAAGGTCAACCAGATCCCGGAAGTAGAAGCCGAACTCAAACAGCTGAACCGCGACTACGATGTCATCGCCCGGCAGCACCAACAGATGCTGGAACGGCGGGAGTCGGCTCGCTTGTCGGGTGATGTGGAGAGCACGGGTGGGGAGGTCAATTTCCGTGTGATTGATCCACCCTTTGTGCCGCGCAATCCAAGCAAACCGAACAAGCTGCTGCTCAACGCCGGTGTTCTGGTGGTGGCCCTGGGTGCGGGTGTCGGCATGGCGCTATTGCTGACCCTGTTGCACCCCATAGTTACCGATGCTCGCATGTTGGCCCACTCCACGGGGCTGCCACTGTTGGGCACGGTCACCTGGAACAAGTCGCCCGAAGAAAAGCGCAGTAGCCTCTGGCGTTTGGCAGGCTTTGTAGTATGTGGGGGCGCGTTGTTGGTGGCGTTTGCGGGAGTGCTGGTTGTGCCGGGGGTGTTGGCATGAGGAATGGCAGGCCAGCGATGTTCGCAGGCAGCATGTTGAAAGGCCGGAGAGAGCAATAATGAGCACGATCGAAAAGGCCTTGAGCCAGATGGAGGCCACCAAGCAGGCGCAGCCTGATTCGCCGCAGAACACGGTGGAGCGCGCCGGAGAGGTGCAATCGGCGCCCGCCCAGGCCCAAAGTCAGAGTGACGATGTCGGCGACTGGCAGCAGGGGGCGCAGGTTGATATCCCTTTTGATGCGCTGCACGCGCAGGGGTTCCTCACACCGGCCATTCCACGCAGCGCCATTGCGGAGGAGTTTCGTACTATCAAGCGTCCGTTGCTGAAGAATGCGTCCGGTAACTCAGTCAGCCCGATTCCGAATGCCAACCTGATCATGGTAACGAGCGCACTGCAGGGCGACGGCAAGACCTTCTCTTCCATCAACCTCGCCCTCAGCATCGCCATGGAGCGGGACAAAACCGTATTGTTTGTCGATGCCGATGTGCTCAAGGCAACCGCGGGCCATCGCCTGGGCATACCGCAGGGTACGCCGGGCCTTATTGATGTTCTGCGCCGCGAGGCAAAGCCGGAAGATGTCATCTTGCGCACGAACATGGAGAAGCTCCGCATACTGCCCGCCGGTACGGCCGACGAGCACGCCACAGAGCTGCTCGCCAGTGAGAATATGCACACGTTCATGTTGGAGCTGTCCGCACGCTATCCTGATCGCATCATCGTCTTTGATTCACCACCGTTGCTGCTGACCACAGAGGCCGGTGTTCTGGCGAGTTTCATGGGGCAGATCGTATTTGTTGCCTCGGCGGATATCACGCCGCAGCACGCCGTGAAAGAAGCCCTGGAGCACATCGGTGAGGACAAGATGGTGGCAGTAATGTTGAACCGCGCGTCGCGCCGGCGCATGGGCCTGTTCGGTATGGGCGTGGGCTACGGCTACGGTTACGGCTATGGCTACGGCTACGGTGGCCGTGCTGAAGCGGCCGAGGCCGCGGATCAGGATGCAGCGAGGGCGATGAACCCGTGAAACTACGCCAAAAGTCCGTCTCCAAAGTCTGTGGCGCATCCGAGTGCGCCTCGTCCAGCCATCCAGTGCCGAACACCTCTCGTGCTGGGCTACTTGCGCTGACGGCGGTGGGTGCTTTGCTTGCGCTCCCGGTTCAGGCTGCCGAGTGGGATACTAATGTTGGCATGTCAGTCGGCGGCTATTACTCTGACAATATCTGTCTCGCACCGAACAACAAAGAGGGCAAGGCGGTAGCAACGGCCCGACCGGACGTCAGCGTTACCGGCCGCGGCGCGCGCGGCAACGTGAATCTGCAGGCGGCGGTGGAGTACAACTCGTTGGGGGACAGCGACCTGAAGTGTGAAACAGGTCAGGCTTCCCAGTTGAGCAATCGCAAGTCGTTTATCCCCAGCGTCCGTTTCAATAGCGACTATGAGCTTGTGGAAGAGTGGCTACAGGTGGATGCAGCGGCCTCTGCGCGAGAGAACTCGCTGAATCCCTTCGGGCCACCGGGCACCGGCAATGGACGCGACAACACCAATATCGTCTACGACTACACGGTAGGGGCGTTATTGCAGCGTCGTCTGGCACAGACGGCCAACCTGCGCTTGCGATACGCCTACAACGAGCAGTTCAACGATGCCGACATTTATGGCAACAGCGATGAAGACCGTGTCGAATTTGATCTCGACACGTTGCCGGGCCAGGGTCGCTTTAGCGCGGGCCTGGGCGGGCAGTACAGCAAAATCAATTACGAAGCCACGGACTTCCAGCCCGCCTTTGACAATGAACTGTCGAACGCCGAATTCCGTCTTGCCTTCCAGGTGCTGGACAGCTGGCAGATCAATGGCCTGGTGGGTGAGGAGTGGAACGAGTTTACCAGCCAGCGCGAGGACATCGACGGCAGCTACTGGGACGTAGGAATTCGCTGGACGCCCAATCCCCGGGTCGAGGTCAATGTCGGTACCGGTGAACGTTTTTTTGGCAGCACACCTCGGGCAGATATACGCTACCGTCACAAGCGCAGTGAACTGAGTGCGAGTTACGTGCGCACGCTGACGCTACCGCGCACGCTGCGCGGATCTGACGCGGGTCTCGTTGACCCCAGCGATCCTTTCGGTCCTGGCTTTGGTGAACTACCGGGGGATCTCCTCGGGAATGAGGGGCAGCCCACATTCATCGGAAATTCGCCGGTGTTGGACGAGCGTTTCGAGTTGCGCTATCGCTTTGAGGCGCGGAGAAGCTCCGTAACGCTTTCGGCCTCCGATTCACGGCAACAGCGGGCCGATGACGGCTCCGAGGCAACGTTCAGCGAGGCAGGCGTTACCTTTACCCGCTCGCTCTCCAGTACCTTGTCGGCGAATGCCCGCCTGCGCTGGTACGAGCGCGAGGGGCAGGAAGTTGATGGTGGCAACTTCGGTGGTTTTGGGCAGGATAGCGAAACCTGGGTGGCGGGTTTGGGGCTAACGCGCCGGCTCGGGAATGATACAACGCTCACGCTTGCCTACCAGTTCCTGACTCAGGAATCCGATTTTGCCCTGAACAATTACGACGAGAACCGCGTCACGTTCAACGTCAGACACGCTTTCTAGGACGCAGCCATGGCGATTGAGCAGGCGGTCGCGCGCATTCTCTGTGTGGTAGGTGCGCGGCCCAATTTCATGAAAATTGCCCCCATCATGCGCGCTTTCAATGCACCTGGCAGCGGGTTGCAGGCGAGCCTGGTGCATACCGGGCAGCACTACGATGCGGCGATGAAGCACGCCTTCTTCGAACAGCTGCATATCCCGGAGCCGGACGTCGACCTGGGTGTGGGCTCGGGTACCCACGCCGAGCAAACCGCGCAGATCATGCTCAAGTTCGAGCCGGTGCTGGATGACCAGTGTCCCGCCGCTGTGCTGGTGGTGGGAGATGTCAATTCCACCATAGCCTGTGCGCTGGTCGCGGTGAAAAAAGGCATTCCCGTGGTGCATGTGGAAGCGGGGTTGCGTAGCGGCGATCGCGCCATGCCGGAAGAAATCAACCGCATTCTCACCGATCAGTTGTCGGACCTGCTGTTCACGACCGAGGCCTCGGCGGCGGACAACCTCGAGCGCGAAGGTATCAGCCGGGACAAGGTGCATTTCGTCGGCAACGTGATGATCGATACCCTGCACTACAATCTGGCGTCTGCAACACCCTCTGCCCACACGCTTGCAGAAGCCGGTGCTAGCTTCACGCAAGGCTATGGCCTGATGACCCTGCATCGGCCGTCCAACGTGGATGATGCCCCTGTATTGCGTCGCCTGCTCACCGAGCTTGCCGAGATCAGCCGCGAGACACCGCTGGTGTTTCCGGTGCACCCGCGCACGAGGGCCCGCATCAGTGACGCGGGGCTGGATACGTTACTCGACGATGCCAGTATTCTGCTTCTGCCACCCCAGGGCTATCTGGAGATGCTTGGCCTGATGCGGGATGCGCGCATGGTACTCACGGACTCCGGCGGCATTCAGGAGGAAACCACCGCGCTCGGAGTGCCCTGCATAACATTGCGCGAGAGCACGGAGCGGCCCATTACTGTTACGCAGGGTACCAATACCATTGTGGGCACTGACGCCACCGCCATACGCAAGGCCTACCGCGAGGTGATGGAAGTGGGCGGCAAGGCCGGGCGTCAGCCAGAGCATTGGGACGGACACGCAGCCGAGCGCATTGCAACCGTTCTGGCGCTTTGCTTTGCGAGTGGTCGCGCGGCATGAGCGAGCAACTCGACACGCGCCTGAATGCGATGACCGTGGATGTGGAAGACTACTTTCAGGTCTCGGCCTTTGAGCCCCATATCAGGCGCGTGGACTGGGATACGACACCGTTGCGCGTGCAGGCGAACGTCGAACGAATCCTGGACCTTTTTGCCGAGCACGACGTGAAAGCGACGTTCTTCACCCTCGGTTGGGTGGCGCAGCGGCACCCCGGCATGGTGCAGCGCATCGTGGCTGAAGGCCATGAGCTCGCCAGCCATGGCTGGGAGCACATTCGCGCCAATACCCAGCGTCCGACGGAATTCGCCGACGACATCGGCCGGACCAAAGCTTTTCTCGAAGATGTTGGCGGTGTTGCCGTGCAGGGTTATAGGGCGGCCAGTTATTCCATTGGTCGAGACAACCTCTGGGCGCTGGACGCGCTGGCGGATGCGGGTTATCGCTACAGCTCCAGTATTGCGCCACTCCGGCACGACCTCTACGGCATGCCCGAGGCACCGCGTTTTGCCTTTGCAGCGGCATCCGGCCGCCTGGCGGAAATTCCAGTGACTACCCTGCCGCTGGCAGGCCGCAATATCAACTGCGGTGGGGGCGGCTGGTTTCGCTTGTTCCCCTACGCATTTTCACGCTGGGCGTTGCGGCGCATCAACGAACGCGAACAGCAGAGCGCCCATTTCTACTTCCATCCCTGGGAAATCGACCCACAGCAACCGCGCCCTGTAGGCCTCACCGCCCGCACCCGTTTTCGTCACTACCTGAACCTGAAGCGTATGCAACCGCGCCTGCAGCAGCTGCTCGTGGACTTTCGCTGGGACCGTATGGACCGTGTGTTCGCTGAGGCTATTGCGGCACCCGCCGGCCTGCAGCAGCCGGCATTCGCGGCCGGGCAGTTCGACGGTTTGGGCGGGAGTGCCGGGGCGTGACGCTGCGAGTCCGCTCCGCCGAAGCCAGTGACGAAGCCGCCTGGGACAGGTTTGTAGATCAGTGTGAGCAGGCAACCTTCTTTCATCGGTTTGGTTGGCGCAGGGTACTCGAAGGTGCCCTGGGGCATCGCTGCCACTTTCTGCTGGCGGAAGAGGGCGGTGACATCGTCGGCGTACTGCCGTTGGCGGAAGTGCGCAGCCATCTGTTCGGGTACAAGCTGTCCGGATTGCCGTTCTGCGTGTACGGCGGCATTGCCACGCCGAACGCGGATGCCGCACGGTTGTTGCGGGATGAAGCCGGCGCGATGGCGACGGCATTGGGGGTCGATGCTCTTGAGCTGCGCAATCTCGATGCGAGCGACAGCGGCTGGCCGGTCAAAGAGCTATATTACACTTTTCGCAAGCCGATCACCGCAGACAACGACGCAAACCTGAAGGCCATACCCAACCGGCAGCGTGCCATGATCCGCAAGGGCATCAAGGAGGGCCTTGTGGGTGAAGAGGTTGAGGGTACACAGCGCTTGTACCGCGTGTATGCCGAGAGTGTGCGCAATCTCGGTACGCCGGTGTTCAGCCGGCGCTATCTGGAGGCGTTGCGTCACGAGTTTGCCCAGGATTGTCGCGTATTGATGATCCGTCAGGGTGATGTAGACGTCGCAGGTGTGATGAGTTTCTACTTCCGCAATGAAGTGTTGCCGTATTACGGCGGCAGCATTGCGCGGGCTCGCACGATTCGCGGCTGCAACCATTTCATGTACTGGGACCTCATGCGGCGCAGTGCCGATGAAGGCGTCACCGTGTACGACTTTGGGCGCAGCAAGCGGGACACCGGGCCCTTCGAGTTCAAGAAGCATTGGGGCTTTGAGCCACAAGCGTTGCCCTACGAGTACTTTCTGGTCAACAGTGATCAGGTGCCTGATGTGAATCCCAACAACCCGAAGTACCGGTTGTTGGTCAACGCTTGGCAGCGCCTGCCCTTGCCGGTGGCAAATCTGTTGGGGCCGCCATTGGCCCGTAGTCTGGGTTAGGCGCGGAATGGGTCTGGTGACGGCTGTTCGGGGCGGGGCGGATGGAGCTCCGGATGAGGGGGGGCGCTCACGAAAACTACCTCTGTTGTTTTTATGCCATCGCATCCCGTACCCGCCCAACAAGGGTGACAAAATTCGCTCGTTCCATCTCTTGCACCACCTGAGTCAGCATTTCGATATACACCTTGGGAGCTTCGTTGATGACCCTGAGGATTGGCCGTGGGCAAAGGAACTCGAGAAATATTGTGCGAGCGTGTTCCTTCGTCCACTTTACTCGCGGCTCGCCACGCTGCGCAGCCTTCGGGGTTTCCTTGGCGGTCAGGCTCTTTCGATTCCCTACTACCGCGACCAAAAAATGCTCGAGTGGGCAGAGAGCGTTTCGGAACAGTATGATCTCCGGCACGCGATCGTTTACTCTTCCTCAATGGCGCAGTTTTTGCCTGCAGAAGGCGCGAATTTCGAGCGCAAGGTCATTGATTTCGTGGATGTGGATTCGGATAAGTGGCGACAGTATGCCAGCCAGAAACCATGGCCCTTGAACTGGGTGTACCGCCGTGAAGCGCGCTGTCTGCTTGCGCTGGAGCAGGCACTCGCCAAACAGTTCGATGCCGGACTATTTGTGTCCTCTGCTGAAGCGGATTTGTTTCATCAGCTTTCCCCAGATACTGCTCACAAAATCGGTTTCTACAACAATGGCGTAAATTGCGATTATTTTGATCCCGCTTTTGATGCCGACGCTCCCGAGTTAAATCCTTACCCAGAGGGCAGCGTTCCACTCGTGTTCACCGGGGCTATGGACTACTGGCCGAATGTGGACGCGGTGGTCTGGTTTGTGCACAGCGTCCTACCAGAATTGCGTCGAGTAAACCCGGACATCACGTTTACCATTGTTGGAGGCAGCCCCGCACGTGCCGTACGGCGGTTGGCGTCGCAGGCGGGTGTTATTGTCACCGGGCGCGTGCCCGATGTGCGGCCCTATCTCAAGTACGCGATCGCTGCAGTGGCGCCCATGCGAATTGCCCGCGGTGTGCAGAACAAGGTGCTCGAAGCTATGGCCATGGCGCGTCCTGTTCTCGTCAGCGAAAAGGGGTTGGAGGGCATAGCTGCTACTGATGGCGATCAAGTGCTGTTGGCCGAGTCTCCAGACGATTACGGCCGGCTGATTAGCGTGCTAATGCAGGGCGATTACCCTCTTCTTGGCGAGCGTGCGCGACAATGCGTATTGAGCGGATTCAGCTGGCAGGAGAATCTTCCGGAAGTTGTTCTTTTGCTGGGAGGTGAATCTCGAGTGCCACGGTATGCGAGGGGTTATGTCGATATCTGAAGCAAAACCGTCGCAGGGCAATTGGCTCCGCGGATATTCCGGCATGATTATGCCAGCAATATATTTTCTTGCTGTGCTGGCTGTGTTTCATGAAACGGTCATATCGATGATTCAGGTATGGGTCGAAGGAGAGACCTTTGCTCACGGCTTTCTGATTTTACCCATTTGCTTGTGGCTGGTTTGGCGAGAACGAGCTGCCTTGGTTGAACAAATGGCTGAGCCGGCATTCTGGGTGGTTTCGCTGACGTTTCTGGGTGTTCCTTTGTGGCTCGCGGGCTGGCTGGTCGATGTAAACCTGGTGCAGCAGCTGGCACTGGTCTGGATAGCAGTTACGGGGATCTGGGCGCTGCTTGGCACCGATTCGGCGAGACGCATCGCCTTTCCGCTGTGTTTTCTTTTTCTGGCTGTGCCCATGGGCGAAGGCCTAATACCACCCTTGATGGAGTTGACTGCTGACAGCACGGAATACTTGGTACGCTTAAGCGGAATTCCCGTGTATAGAGAAGGGATGTATCTGACCTTGCCGACCGGGCATTGGTCAGTTGTAGAGGCTTGCAGCGGGGTCCGCTACCTCATCGCCTCATTTACGCTGGGACTGCTTTACGCCTATCTGAGTTTCCGTAGCCCAAGTCGACGAATTATCTTTGTGATGTTTGCCATCTTGGTACCCGTGATCGCAAACAGCCTGCGAGCTTATGGCATCGTAATGATCGGGCATCTCTCGGGAATGGAGTTGGCAACGGGAGTTGATCATCTCATCTACGGTTGGGTTTTTTTTGGAGTCGTGATGCTACTCCTTTTTTGGGGTGGCAGTTTTTGGCAGGAAGCTGAGTCCATCACAGAAGCTGATAATAGCGAGGCGAAAGGAGCGCGTGTCTATAGATCTGCGAAGTCATCGCAGCGTAGAGCTTTGGTGTTATTGCTGTGTGTTATCACCGCGGCACCCGGGCTTTCAGCTTTGCTCACCTCAGGTGAGGTTCTGCGTGTGGGGGTCATTCCTCCTCTGGACCCAGCTCCCGGCTGGAGGGTCTCTGAGGATCCCCAGTGGGGATGGCTGCCAAATCAGCAAGGTGCGGATCGAATCGCCCATCAATACTACCTTGGCGACGGCGTGGTTATGGTCTCGCTTTATCAGTATTTGAACCAGGTTCCCGGTGCGGAACTGGCGAGCAGTGGCGAGGTCTGGAGAGCCGACCGCGCTGTTTGGCGTCTTCTCAAGGAGGATACGGTCGATCTCGCAATCGAAGGGAAAGACATTTCGATTGATGAAGCCGAATTGGTGAGTACATCAGGGCAGCCGAGCCTGCTCGTATGGACTTGGTATCGGGTAGGCAACGAATACACCGCCAACCCATATCGCGTAAAGTTATTGGAAGCGAAGCAAGTACTGTTTGAAGGAGGACGAGCGGGAAGCCGATTCTTCCTGGCTGCTCCAATCGGCGACGACAAGGACGCGTCACGTCGCACTATGCAGGCGTTTGTGCAGAATCACCTTGAGCAACTGGAAGGTGTGCTGGACACTCGATGACTGTGAGTGCAAACGCCCCTCCACTTGTTGTTCACATAATCTTTGCATTAGGCACGGGTGGGCTGGAGAACGGGCTCATAAATATCATCAACCGGTGTCCCCCGGAACGCTATCGCCATGCCATTATCTGTCTCTCGCGCAGCGAGGAATTTGCCGCTCGCATTACAGCACCAAGCGTAGAGGTAATTGAACTGCATAAAAAGCCGGGTCATGACCTGGGTATGTACTGGCGCCTATGGCGCACATTGCGCCGGTTGCGCCCTGCCATTGTGCACACGCGTAACTTGGCCGCGCTAGAGACCCAGGCCCTGGGGATACTGCTTACTGGCTGCAAGCGAGTGCACGGCGAGCACGGCAGAGACATCAGCGACCTTGACGGTAGCAATCGGAAGTACAGGGTGTTGCGCAAGATACTGAATCCCTTGATCCATCGGTTTATTGCGGTGAGCCGCGACCTTTCGGACTGGCTGGTTAGGTCGGTAGGAATTTCTCCTGACAAAGTGATACAGATCTACAATGGCGTCGCGCAGGACCGTTTTACGCCGCAGACGTCAGTAGCGGACGATCGCGGACAGCTAGCCAAGATGGGACGTGTTGCAGTCCCCGGTATGCCAGATGGGTTTTGTGATGCGCCGCAGTGCCGGGTGGTGGGTACAGTGGGGCGCCTGGCTGCAGTGAAGGACCAAAAAACGCTTCTTCTTGCTCTTGCAGAGGTACTCCGGGCTAGCCCTCAGCAGAGGGATACCCTGCGCTGTATACTGGTTGGCGATGGCCCGGAGCGCTCGGCCTTGGAGAAATTGTTGGCAGAACTCGGTTTGCAGAGCTGCGTTTGGATGGCTGGTGACAGGGACGACATTCCTGAAATGCTGGCCTGCATGGATGTATTTGTACTGCCATCGCTTGGGGAGGGCATCTCCAATACAGTTTTGGAAGCCATGGCTACCGGCTTGCCTGTCGTGGCCACCCGCGTAGGCGGTAACCCAGAATTGGTTGAGCATGGCGTGACCGGCTTGTTGGTGCCTGTGGGTGATACGGCAGCTCTTGCCGAAGCGCTGCAAAGACTGGCTGGTGACCCAGTGACGTGCAAGCAAATGGGGAGCGCAGCGGTACAGCGGATACAAAAGGACTTTGACTGGGAGCGAACGGTGTATTCGTATTTGCAGGTTTACGACAACCTCTTAGAGCGGACCCATTTTCCGGAATCAATGGACAGGACCTGACTATGTGTGGCATTGCCGGTATCTTTGACCTGACCCAACAGCGCGAGCCGGGCCGTGAGCTTCTGGCCGCTATGAATCAGACTCAGTTTCACCGTGGTCCGGATGAAGGGGGGCTGTACATCTTACCCGGCGTTGGCTTGGCACACCGTCGCCTCTCCATCATTGATCTGGCCAGCGGGCAACAGCCCATGCTCAGTGCGGATAGCAAGCTTTGTGTGGTCTACAATGGCGAGATTTATAATTTCCGGGAGCTGGCTGGTGAGTTGGAGGCCCTTGGCTATCGCTTTCGCACGCACTGCGACACCGAAGTTATTCTCTATGCCTGGCAAGAGTGGGGCGAACGCTGTGTGGATCGTTTGCGCGGCATGTTCGCTTTCGCACTTTATGACTCAAATGCCCGCAGCCTTTTTCTTGCCCGCGACCGATTCGGCATCAAGCCCTTTTTCTACAGTGTGCTGGCGGATGGCCAGCTGATCTTCGGTTCCGAGCTCAAGGTGATCAAGGCGCATCCGGACTTGCCTAGGGCGCTGGAGCCGAGGGCAGTTGAGGATTACTTTGCCCTAGGCTATGTGCCGGAACCGAAGACTATCTACCGCGATGTGTTTAAGCTGCGCCCGGGACACACTATGTTGTTCCGCCATGGCGAGCCGGTGCCAGTGCAGAAGCAGTTCTGGGATATCCCTTTCAGGCCCGTGGCAGTGGCCAGTGAGGCAGACTTGCAGGCGGAGTTGCTTGCTCGTTTGCGCGAGGCTGTGCAGGTGCGCATGGTAGCCGAGGTGCCGCTGGGCGCATTTCTATCTGGTGGTGTAGACTCCAGCGCTGTAGTGGCGATGATGGCGGAGCTCCAGAGCGAACCGGTGAACACCTGTGCTATCGGGTTTGATGTCAAACAATTTAATGAAACCGAATACGCGGCTCGAGTCGCTGAGCGTTACCACACCAACCACTTTCAGGAAGTCGTCAATAGCGAGGACTTCGACTTGCTGGACGAACTTGCCGGTTTGTACGACGAGCCCTATGCGGACAGCTCCGCCATCCCCACCTACCGGGTCTGCCAGCTGGCTAAGCAACGGGTGACGGTTGCGCTGTCTGGAGATGGTGGCGATGAGCACTTCGCCGGTTACCGCCGTTATCGCTGGCACATGCACGAGGAGCGGCTGCGTCAGGCCCTGCCGCTTGGGCTGCGCAA
>TARA_R110001599_G_scaffold69414_3_pt1 | contig 26010 bp, 25 predicted proteins | sample TARA_R110001599 | Tara Oceans TARA_R110001599 (sample SAMEA4398360) | marine metagenome | biome: Polar Biome; feature: [MES] marine water layer (ENVO:01000295) within the mesopelagic zone...; material: water (ENVO:00002006), including particulate matter (ENVO:01000060) such as......
CGCCGTGCCGGCAAACAACAACGGTGGCAGACCTTTGGGCAACAGGTACATGGTCAGTGGCGGACCACCCGCATGGATGCTGAAACTGGTAAAGCCAGCCAGTGTGCCAAATACGGCGGCGGGCCCGGCGCGATGCTGACCGCTGGCGCGCCCCGCAAAGCCGAGTAATTGCTGCAGGCCGAACAGCATCGATATCAGGCCCACCAGCACCCGCATGTAGTTGTCGTCCATGGCGCCTGCCGTGAGAAAGCCCAGTGCGATGCCGACCAGAGCCCCCGGCAGCAGCAGCTGCAGCGCGCGACGATCGTACTGGCCCCAGTAGGTGCGCACCACGAAGGCATCCATTACCACCAGAATCGGCAGCAGAATCCCCGCCGCCTGGGTGGGCGACATCACCAGCGCCATCAGCGGTACGGCGAGTATGGCCACCGCGCCGCCAAAGCCGCCCTTGGCGATGCCGTAGAGCAGCACCGCGGGCACACTGACGAGGTAGAACGCGGGGTCGGAAAGCACTGCGCCGGGTCAGGCCAAGAGGCCGAATTCTGCGCCCAGAATGTCGAGAATTTCGCGGCGCGGATCATCACTGCGCGGCAGCGGTCGGCCGGTGATCTTTTCCGCCAGGCCGGTATAGGTCGTTGCAACCTGCTGCAGGACCGATGCCGGCAGCAAGGTATCGCGCGCCAGCGCGATGCGCTCGGGCATGCGGTCCTTGTTAAGGAGGATATCCGGGTCGGGGAAGTGATTGAGAAGCAACTGGCGAAAACCCTCCTTCGAGTTCTCCACCACCCGCCCATCGCGCCAGGCGGGGCCGTCCCAGATACGCGAAGAATCCGGCGTGCCGACTTCATCCATGTAAATCATCTGCTGCTCGCCGTCGGCGTTGGTCACGTAGCCGAACTCGAACTTGGTATCGACGAACACCTGGTCGAGTGACGCGAGCTCGCGACTGATCACCTCGAACCCGGCGCGCAGGAGCGACTCATAATGGCCTACGTCAGCGGCTGAACGAAAGCCAAACGCGCTGAAATTATCGACCAGGTCGGTGCGCGCAATATTGACGTCATCCTGCTCGGGCACGCCGGGAATACCCCGCAAAATGCCCTTGGTAGACGGGGTAATAAGCAGCTCAGGCAACGGTTGGTCACGCTTAAGCCCCTCTGGCAGGCGCAGGCCGCAGAATAGCCTCTCACCTTTGCTGTAGGCGCGCCACATGGAACCGGTGATGTACTGGCGGGCGATGGCTTCAATCATCACCGGCCGCGCTTTCTGTACAATCCATACCAGCGGATGCGGTGTTTCGAGAATGTGGCTGGGGGCCAGCCCGTGCTCGCGGAAACGCTGGAACCAGTGGTTGGAAATGGCGTTGAGGGCTGCGCCCTTGCCCGGCACACCGGCCAGGCCTTCTTCGGCCTCCCACAGGCATTCGAACGCGGAAATGCGGTCACTGATGACCATCACGGCGAGCGGTGTTCCCGCCGCCACCGGGTAGTCGCGTTCGCGGATGAGTCGCTCACTGTCGCGCTCTGTGAGCCAGTAAACCGAGCGCACCTTGCCTGAGTGCACCGGGGCCCCCACCCGCAGTGGAAGGTCGTTGTTCACCGCCAACACAGTGTGGGCAAGGCTCATGACAATTTCCCGAGTTGTGCTCCTGCAGGAGCAATCAATTGATGTGCGCGCGACAGGCAGCACGGAACAAGGCGCGATTCTAGCAGAGCAGGCCGGGGGGCGGCACCTCCGGCGCGCCCAGGGCCGCCTGTCACTGAGGCGGCGGTTCCGCTACACTGTTTGGCGATTCATTTCCTGCTATGAGCCCATGAAACAGTATCGCACCCTCCTTTTGCTGCTGCCCGCTATGACAGCAGTGCCCGCAGCGCTGGCCGAAAATTGTGTCTCTATAAGCGATGACCAGGCTCGCTTGGCCTGCTATGACACCGCCGCTGGGCGCAGTGCTCCCGGCCTGCCCGATACCGAGGAGTCCTCCCGCGGCTGGGGCGCGGGCACCAGTGAGCCAGGATTGGAAGAAGAGGCCGTCGAACCCGTCAATCTGGCGGAAGAAGAACTGCTGTTCGGCAAGCGCATCGCCGAGGAAGCAGAAATCACCGGCAATGCCTGGGTGATCACCCCGCATCATCGCAACTACCTGCTGCCCCTGACCTACAGTGACACCCTGAACCGCGATGCCTGGGCCCTGCAACAGCCCGACGAGCCCATGGACCGGCTGGAGGCCAAGTTCCAGTTGAGCCTGAAAACCATTGCCTGGGAGAACATCCTCGGGCGCAACAACCACTTGTGGGTGGGTTACACGCAGCGCAACTGGTGGCAACTCTACAACGAGTCTTCACCCTTTCGTGAGACCAACTACCAACCCGAGGTAACGCTGTCCTTCGCCAACAACTGGCGTTTTTGGGGCTTCACCAACACCCTGTGGGACGTGGGCTTTGTACACGAGTCCAACGGCCAGGGGGGTGACCTGTCACGCAGCTGGAACCGCATCGTGGCCGGTGCCGCCTTTGAACGCCGCCGCATGACCCTGAATGTGCGCGGCTGGTATCGCATTCCGGAGAGCGGCAGCAGTGACGATAATCCGGATATCGAAGACTACATGGGTTACGGCGACCTCACCGGTATCTGGAAGTGGGAGCAGCATGAGTTTGCCGTACAGCTGCGCAACAACCTGCAGTCGGACAACCGCGGCGCGGTGCAACTGGAATGGACTTTTCCGGTGAATCGACGCTTCAAGGGCTATGTTCAATACTTCAACGGCTACGGCGAAAGCCTGATCGACTACAACCTGCACCAGAGCCGTATCGGTATCGGCGTATCCATGACCGATTTGCTATAATCCCACCTAGCAGTTGCACCGCCTCTGGTTCACTCTGCCGTCCCTGTGGGGACGACATTCGGGGCCACGGCGCGTACACTGCCCCGCTTCTGTCACCACAACTCAAATCACGACTATGACCACACCCAATACCCCCTACGCCATTCTCGGTGACGCCGGCATCCGCCGCCTGTGCGAGGACTTCTATCGCATCATGGATACCCGTGCCGAGGTCGCCGAATTGCGCGCCATGCACGCTGATGACCTCGGCCCCGTGACCGAACGACTGACAGATTACCTCACAGGCTGGATGGGCGGCCCACCCCGGTATGCGGAAAAGCACGGTGGCGTTTGTTTGACCGAGCCCCACGCACCTTTCCACATCGGCCCGAAAATGACCGAGCAGTGGCTGTGGTGTATGGAACAGGCGTTGCAGGAAGGCGGCGCCAGCGACACCGTGAAGGACATGCTGCGTGTGCCTCTGCAGCGTATTGCGCAGGCAGTGCAGAATCGCGACAACGACGACTCACCGCGCAACAACCCGAACATTATTGCCGCAGGATAAGTTATGCACGCTACCAAGACACTGACAAGCGCCCTCCTCGCTGCCCTCTTCGCCTCCGCTGCCAGTAGCGAACCGGTTCTGGAGCAGGTGATCGTCAGCGCCAAACGTATCAGCGAAGACGCCAGCCGGTTGCCCTTGTCCTGGTCTATCGTGGACGACGAGGCGCTGACGCTCATCGGGCACACCCACCCCAACGAAATCATGCAGCAGGTGCCCGGCGCCTGGATAAGCCGCGGCAACGGCCAGGAGAGCCTTACCGCCCTGCGCTCGCCGGTGCTGACCGGCGCGGGGGGCTGTGGTTCATTTTTCGTGGCGGCGGATGGCATCAGCCTGCGCGCACCCGGTTTCTGCAACGTCAACCAGCTGTTTGATGCCAACCTGGAGCAGGCCGGCCGTATTGAAGTTATCAAGGGCCCCGCGGGTGCCAGTTACGGCTCCAACGCCTTGCACGGCGTGATCAATGTTCTCAGCGCCGCCCCCAACCCTGCAGCGGGGCAGCAAATCGCCCTGGAAACCGGCCCCGACGACTATTACCGGGCGAAACTGAGCCTTAACCACGGGGCTGGCCGCCACGCTTTCAGCCTCAGAGGCAATGTGGCCACGGATGGTGGTTACCAGGATGACTCCGGCTACGACCAGGAAAAGCTCACGCTGCGGCACGACTACGCAGGCGACATCTGGAGTATTCGGACGGTGCTGGATGGCGCCAACCTCAACCAGGAAACCGCCGGGTTCATTCAGGGCTTTGAGGCCTACAAGGATGACGACCTGCGCCGCAGCAATCCCAACCCGGAAGCCTACCGGGATGCCTGGTCGCTGCGGCTCTACAGTGAGGCCACCCGCGACCTCGGGGACGCCATGCAGCTGAGCATCACCCCGTATCTGCGCCGTAACCGCATGGAGTTCCTGCAGCATTTCCTGCCCTGGCAGCCGGTCGAAACCAATGCCCATGAATCCCTCGGCCTGAGAACCGCGCTGCACGTTGAACAGGGTGCGCTCAGCTGGGTGGGCGGCGTAGACCTCGAAATGACCGAAGGTTCGCTGCAGGAAGTGCAGGCGCAGCCGTTCAGCCCGAATCAACCGGAGGGTACGCATTACGATTACACCGTGGATGCCAGCGTTGGGGCGGCCTGGGCGCAGGCAAACTACGCCTTGTCCGACCGCTGGACACTGGATGGCGGCCTGCGCGTGGAGTACACCCACTACGACTATGACAACAACGGACCCGATGGCTCGGTGTGTGCGCCCGAGGCCACGGCTTGCCGCTTCTTCCGCGTGGCTGACCGCAGCGATAGCTTTACTGACTGGTCGGTGAATGCCGGCGCGAGCTTCCTGCTGCGCCCGGGCCACAGCATCTACCTGCGCGCGGCCAACGGCTTCCGTGCCCCGGATACCAGCGAGCTGTACCGCCTGCAGTCCGGGCAATCGGTTGCCGACCTCGATTCAGAAGTGATGGACAACATTGAGCTGGGCCTGCGCGGCAACAACGGTGCCGGCTTTGGCTATGACCTGTCGCTGTATCACATGAACAAGGATGAGGTGATTTTCCAGGACGCCGACCGCCGCAATGTGAGCGGTGCACGTACCGAGCATACCGGCCTGGAGCTGAGCCTTGACTACCGCAGCAGCAACGCGTGGTACGCCGCCCTCGATGCCAGCGCCGCGCGCCACCGCTATGCCAATAATGCGCTGCCACTGGGTGTGGACGGATCCATTGACGGCAACGATATCGATACGGCGCCACGCCTTTTCGGCAGCGCCCGGGTCGGCTGGGAATTCGCACCGCGGCACGGCAGCGCGCCGGTGGCCGAACTGGAATGGGTTTACATGGACGAGTATTACCTGGAGCCGGAAAACCAGTTCAAGTACGAGGGGCACTCACTCCTCAACTTGCGCATGAGCGCCTCGTTGACACGTCAACTGGGCGCCACACTGCGCGTTACCAATCTGCTTGACGAAGACTATGCGGAACGCGCCGACGTGGGCTTTGGCAACTACCGCTACTTCGTGGGCAGGCCGCGCGGCGTATTCCTTGAGCTGCGCTACGGTTGGGACGCCAGCTAGCGACGCCCTGGCGCCTGGCGGCACATATCGCGGGCCGCCGACACCAGCGCAACGTACTCAGCGCATGGCGCCAATGCCCACTGCCTCGCGCACTTGCGCGAGCAGCGGCACACTGTGGGCCCGGGCGCGCTCGGCGCCCCGCTGCAAGACCGCCTCGATTTGCCCGGGATCGTTGAGCAACGCTTCATAGCGCTCGCGCGCGGGCGCCAGCGTGTCGTTCACCAGCTCAAACAATTGCCGCTTGGCCTCTCCCCAGGCAATGCCCGCCTCAAAGTCCGCTCGCATGCGAGCGGTATCCTCAGCAGACGCAAAAGCAGACCAGATCTGGAACACGGTTGAGTCGTCCGGATCCTTCGGCTCACCCGGCTCAAGCAGGTTGGTCTTGATCTTGTTGATCGCCTTGCGCAGCTGTTTCTCCGGCAGGAACAGGGGAATGGTATTGTGATAGCTCTTGCTCATCTTGCGCCCGTCCAGGCCCTGTAGCACCGCCACATGGTCGTCGACCACCGCTTCCGGCAAAGTGAACAGAGGCGCAAAATTGTGGTTGAAGCGCTGCGCTATATCCCGCGCCATCTCCATGTGCTGGATCTGGTCCTTGCCCACCGGTACGCGCTGTGCGCCAAACATGAGGATATCGGCGGCCATCAACACGGGATAATTGAACAGCCCCATGGTAACGCCGAAATCGGGGTCTTCCCCGGCCTCCTCGTTCGCCTGGGTTGCCGCCTTGTACGCGTGGGCACGGTTCATCAGCCCCTTGGCAGCGTTACAGCAGAGAATCCAGTTGAGCTCGGTGATTTCCGGGATATCCGACTGGCGATAAAACACCGCCCGCTCGGTGTCCAGGCCCAGAGCCAACCAGGTGGCGGCAATTTCCTTGCTGGACTGGCGCACCTGTGCCGGGTCCTGGCACTTGATAAGCGCGTGATAGTCCGCAAGAAAGAAAAAAGACTCCGTCGCCGGGTCCCGGGAGGCGGCAATGGCCGGACGAATGGCACCGACAAAATTGCCCAGGTGCGGCGTACCGGTGGTGGTAATGCCGGTGAGAACGCGTTGTGTTGTCATGAGTTTCCTATCAATGGCCCGGGTTGATTGTAAAAGCGTCGCAGCACGCGGGAAAGATTTGCCGCGTCATCGCGCCCCGCCAGCTCCCTGATCGAGTGCATGGCAAAAGTCGGCACGCCGATGTCGAGGGTACGAACGCCGGTGCCACCTGCGGTAATGGGGCCGATGGTGCTGCCACAACCCATGTCCGAGCGCACCACAAAGCTCTGCACCGGCACGCCTTCTTCCCTGGCGAGCAAACGGAACAGGCCGGCGGTCTCGGCGTTGGTGGCGTAACGCTGGTTGGCGTTGATCTTGATCACCGGCCCCGCGTTCAGCAGCGGTCCGTGGTTGTCATCGTGCCGGTCGGCGTAATTCGGGTGAATACCGTGGGCGTTGTCTGCCGAAATCATCACCGACTGCGCAACCAGCCGGGCCAGCGCGGTTTCATCTGATACCATACGCCGCAGGGTAGAAAGCAGCATCGGGCCCTGGGCGCCGGCGGTGGACAGGCTGCCGACTTCCTCATGATCATTGCACACCAGCAGGCAGCTCTGCCTGCCATCCGCAGCGAGCAACGACTGCAGCCCGGTGAAGCAGCTCAACAGGTTGTCCAATCGGGCCGAGGCGACGAACTCACTGTGCAGGCCAACCAGCGCCGGAGGCTGTGTATCGTAGAAGGAGAGCTCATAGTCCAGCACCTCCGCTACACCGCAGTCGGGATGCTCCTCCAGCACGCGTTCACGCAACAGTTCGCGAAAAGACGGTAACGCCGCATCTGCCTGCAGCGACAGCACCGGGAGGATGTCTGTTTGCGGGTTGATACTGCGCGACTGATTGGCCTCGCGGTCCAGGTGAATGGCGAGGCTGGGAATCACCGCCAGCGGCCGGCGAAAATCGACCGTGGCCGTGCGCAGGACTCCCCCACCATCCGCAAAACTCACACGCCCGGCGAGCGACAGGTCGCGATCAAACCAGGGATTGAGCAAGGCGCCGCCGTACACCTCCACGCCCAGCTGGAAATAGCCCGCGCGCCGCTTTTCCGGTGTGGGTTTCACCATCAGGCAGGGGCTGTCGGTGTGCGCACCGACCATGCGCACCCCCGCCTCCGGCGGACACTCGGTACCGACGGTAAACGCGATCAACGAACTGTCATTGCGCGTTAAGTAATAACGCCCGCCCGCCTTCAGCGGCCAGGCTTGCTCTGCCGGCAACGGTGTAAAACCCGCAGCCTGCAGGCGAGTGACCAGTGCCTCAACCGCATGGAAGGGCGTGGTCGCAGCGGCAAGAAAAGCCAGCAACTCGCGATTGAATTCATCGACGTGCATAGTCAGTGCGCTCCCAGAAACAGCGTTAACGTAGCCACAGTGTATACAGCACCGCGGCCAATACGATGCGGTAGTAGACGAAGGGCATAAGGCCGACCCTCTCCAACAGACGCAGGAACAAACCAATGCAGGCGTAGGCGGTTACCGCGGCCAGCAAGGCGGCCGCAGCCATCAGCCCCCACTCGACTGCGGCGCCCTCCTGCGCCAGCTGCATGCCTTTCAGCAGGCCGGCACCGGCGATCACGGGTATCGACAGCAGGAAGGCAAAGCGCGCCGCCGTGGCACGGTTCAGGCCCAGCAACAGTCCCGCTGTCAGCGTGACGCCCGAGCGCGACACCCCGGGTACCGGGGCCAGAGCCTGTGCCAAGCCTATAATGAGGGCAATGCCCAGGGTGAGCGTGGCGAAAGACGACGCCAGCCGCGCATGACGGTCGGCCAATCCCAGCAGCAATCCGAACAGCAGCGTGGTCGTGGCAATCACGGGCAAGCTGCGCAGCTGCGACTCGATAAAGTCATCGGCGAGGAACCCCACCACACACACCGGTACCGTGGCCACCGCGAGATAAAACACCAGCTGCGTGTCCGCATTGTTGCCGCGGCCCCGCAACAGGCCCAGGCAACTCCCCGTCATTGCCAGCAGGTCGCGCCGGTAATACGTCGCTACCGCCAGCAGTGTGCCCACGTGCACGGCAACATCAAAAGTGAGCCCCTCGTCCTGCCAACCCAGCACCAGCGAAGGTATAACCAGGTGTGCAGAACTGGAGATCGGCAAGAACTCCGTGACGCCCTGCAGAAAGGCAAGGAACATCGCCTGCAGGATATCCATCAGCTTTGGGGCCACTGTTCGGCAAGCTTCTTCCAGCGAATTTCATCGCGCACATACACCGGGCAAATGGCCTCAGCCTGTTGCCACGCACCCGCCGTAAACGCCGCTTCGGCGAGCGGCAGGATATCTTCAGCACTGGGTAACACCGTGTCATGCAGCGCACTGATACGCGCCTGAGAGGCGCCCGTCATGTCCGCGTGATAACGCATGCCCCCACCCAGCGCCACAACCTGCTCGGCACCGGGAATAACCAGCGCTTCGGGCCGACAGGCCGCTTCGCTTGATACGGCATGCGGAAGCCCATCCACAACCTGATACAGCGCCCAGTACAATTCGCCGATGTGTGCATCCAGCGTACTCAGCACCCAGCCCCCCTCGCCTGCCAGGCCGAGGCGAATAGCGGACTGCACCTGCGCGGCAAGCGTAGACACCGGCAACGCGGGTAACTGTGCGGCGAAACAGATACCCTGCGCCGCACTGGCGGCAATGCGCAGGCCAGTGAAAGACCCCGGCCCACAGCCGTAGGCAACGGCATCCAGACCACCGGGGCCGCCGGGCAGAAGCTCGCGCAGCATACCCAGCAGCAACTGATTGTGCCGGCGCGGCGCGTGCTCTTGCAGCACCCGCACCGTGCGGGCGCTCAACAGGGCCACGGAGCAGGCATCGGTAGACGTATCAATCGCGAGAATACTTGTCATAGGGTCCGCTACAGGAGACAGTGACGACAACAGGCTGCATTGCAAAAACCGCTGCCGCCGACCTCAATTATCTCACAGCAAGTGGATAGCCTGAACCTGGGAGGGCCGGAAACCGGTGAATAATGTACCGCAGAACGGGCGCATCGCCGGGCTGATACTCGCCGGCGGCAGTGGGCAGCGTATGAACGGGCGGGACAAAGGGCTCTTGCCCTGGCACGGGCAGCCATTGATCGCACAGGTCGCCGCCAGACTTCGTCCCCAGGTCAACACGCTATACATCAGCTGTAATCGCAACATGGCGGCGTATGCCGGGTATGCCGATCGGGTTTTCAGCGATGCCCCCGGCTACGGCGGTCCGCTCGCCGGTCTGTACTCGCTACCCGCCGCTACTGCGCCTCTGTTACTGCTGACGCCCTGTGATACGCCGCTGGTACCGCGGGACCTTGCCACAACCCTCCTGCAGGCACTGGAGGCGACCCCGCACGCGGACATTGCATACGCCACCGCCGAGGGCAGCTCTCACTACCTGCACGCCCTTTTGCGCCACCGCGCTCTGGCAACATTGCCCGCCTATCTCGCTGCTGGCGGGCGCGCGGTGAAGGGCTGGTACGCGCGCCAACACGTGGTCACCGCCGAGTTCGACGCGGCGTATTTTCTCAACTGCAATACGCCCGACAGCGTCGATTGAGCGACTGTTCCGTGCAGGCAAAAAAAACCCGCAGCGGGCAACCGATGCGGGCTTCGACTGACGAGCGCGAATCAGGCGGGGGTTTTAGCCCGCGCCTTACGCTTGGGTGCAGCCGCTCGCTTGGGTGCAGCGGCTTTCTTCGGTGCGCTTTTCTTCGGCGCAGTTTTCTTTGCGGGCGCTTTCTTCGCTGCAGCCCTGGTTTTTTTCACCTGGGTGCCGGCTTTGCGTGCGGCGGCGGCTTTGGGCTTGGCGGTCGATTTTTTGGCTACCGACTTCTTCGCTGCCGACTTCTTCGCTGCGGATTTGGCTGGCGCCTTTTTTGCCGTTCGTTTACCGGCGCGAGACAGCGCCGAATCAACGCCTGAGGCAACGGATTTCTGCCCGCTACGCGCCCTGCCAAATACCGACTTGGCCGCTGCTTCGGCTTTTTTCTCTGCCGCGCGCAACTTTGCGAGCACTTTTTTCTCCACGGCTGAAAGCTTTTCAGCGTCAGCCTTGGCGCGCTCTTTACTCCACTGCCGGGCATGTCGCGCCAGGGCGCGCGCCTTGTCGACTTCTGCCTTGGCGGCGAGCTCAGCCTTCTTGGCCAGAATGCGCTCTTCAGCCGCCACGCGGTGGCCGGCCAGCTGCGCCTCCGCAACCACTTCTTTCACCCGCTGGCGCATGGCGTCCAACTTGCTGCGAGAACCGTCGAGGCGTTTGTTGACACGCTCAACCGCTTTGGTCGCAGATTTTTTCGCACGTGCATCCGCATCGCTGCGCGCCTTCTTGAGCTGGGCACGCGCATCTGCCAACGCCTTTTTTTCCGACTCTACAGTGGCCTGCAGTTTCGCCAGCGCATCGCGCGCGCGCTTTTCTGCTGCGGCAGAGGCCGATGCTTTTTTGGAGGTGGCAGCTGTTTTCTTGCGTGGCGCCTTTTTGGCCGGTGCCTTGCGTGTGCCGGTTTTTGCTTTCGCCTTGCCCTTGGCCATTGCCATACGCGATATCCCCAACTTTGTGTGAACCCAGAGTTGCAGGCAAAATAGCAATATTCACGGGGGCTTACAACAGTGCATTTGTAACGCGACGCGCGCGCAGCGCGTCGCACGTTGTCGTTACAAGCGGGGAAAACACTGTCTGCGAAGGCTCACGCTATCAGCGCAGCGTTGCAATCGCGCAATGGGGCTGACTAGCGACCCAAGGCCGCGAACACTTTGCGGCGGATATCTTCAACGCTGCCAACACCTTCGACACGGTGACAGGCGGGAGCCTGCGGGCCAGACATGGACTGGTAGAACTGCACCAATGGGCGGGTCTGTTGCTGGTACACCTGCAAACGCTTGCGAATCGTTGCTTCCTTGTCGTCGTCGCGCTGCACCAGCGGCTCACCGCTTTCGTCATCCACACCTGCTTTCTTCGGTGGATTGTGCAGTACGTGATACACACGACCGGACGCCGGGTGCACACGGCGACCACTCAGGCGTGCAACGATTTCCTCGTCTTCTACTGCAATTTCCACGACATGGTCGATATCAACGCCGGCGTCCACCATGGCTTCTGCCTGCGGAATTGTGCGTGGAAAGCCATCGAACAGAAATCCGTTGGCGCAATCCGCCTGCTTGATGCGTTCCTTCACCAGACCAATGATGATGTCATCGGACACCAGGCCGCCTGCGTCCATGACTTCCTTGGCTGCCACGCCCAGCTCGGTTTGGGCTTTCACTGCCGCTCGCAGCATATCCCCGGTGGAGATTTGGGGGATACCCCAGGTTTCAGTAATGAACTGAGCCTGGGTGCCTTTACCGGCGCCGGGGGCGCCAAGAAGTATCAATCGCATTCAGATGCATCCTCGAGGTTGTCTTGCAGCTCTAACCCGTGCCGCTGCGCAGCGAAGCAATATGGCCGTACGAATAGGGGCGGTAACCATACACAGGGGCGGGTTATTGCACAAGCCCCGGACGGGGCGCCTCCGGGGGACGAGCGCCGAACTCAGGCGCGCGCTTTGGCCGCCACCCAGAGTGCTTCAAGCTCTTCGCTGGTGAGAGCAGCGAGCCCACGCCCATCCGCCTCGGCTAGCGCGGCCTCCATAACGCGGAAGCGTCGCTCGAATTTCGCCGACGCGGCACGCAACGTGGCTTCAGCATCCAGGCCCAGCCGCCGCGCCAGGTTCACGCAGGTAAACAACAGGTCGCCCATTTCATCCGCCACAGCCGCCGCATCACCCGCCGCCATGGCGTCCTGCAATTCGCCCCGTTCTTCGTCGAGCTTATCCAGCACCGCCGATGCGTCGGGCCAGTCGAAGCCGACCAGCGCGGCCCGCTTTTGCAGTTTCTGGGCACGCGGCAGTGCGGGCAACGCTACAGGCACATCGTCCATGATGCCTCGCTGCGCGCGAGCGGCTCGCTCTTCGCGCTTGATCGCCTCCCAACTGCGCTTGACCTCGGCCACATCATGCCGGGCATCCACACGCCCCTCGATCTCGCCTGCGGCAAACACATGCGGATGACGGCGCAGCAGCTTGTCCACCAGGGTGTGCACAATTTCCTCGAACGAGAAAAGCCCCTGCTCGCGCCCCAGCTGTGCATAAAACACCACCTGGAAGAGCACATCGCCCAGCTCTTCGGCAACGTGGGGGTAATCACCGTGCTCTATCGCGGAAGCAAGCTCGTAACACTCCTCCAGGGTCGAGGGCACGATACTGCGAAAGTCCTGCTGCAGGTCCCAGGGGCAACCGCCCTCCGGGTCCCGCAGGCGCTGCATCACGCGCAGCAGGTCAGCCAGGGTGTAAGGGGTTGTCGACATGGCTCTACTCACTCCGATACCCGGGCAACGGACACCACATTGCTCAGGCGGCTGATTCGTTCCAGCAGTTTTGACAGCGCACCAAGATCCGGCACTTCCACGGTGAGGCGCATGGTCGCGGTATGCTTTTTCTTGTTGGTCTGGGTGGCAATGGCCAGCACATTGATACGCGCGTTGGCAAAGAGATTGGTGATATCGCGCAACAGTCCCTGCCGGTCGTAGGCTTCAATGGCGACATCCACTTCGTAGTTTTCACGCGGCGACTCGCCCCACGCCACTTCGATCACCCGTTCGGGCGCGCTCTCCTGCAAGTCCAGCAGCCGTCCGCAATCGCTGCGGTGGATACTCACGCCGCGCACCCGCGTAATGAAGCCGGTGATTGCGTCACCCGGCAGGGGCTTGCAGCAACCCGCCATGTGCGTCAGCAGGTTGCCTACCCCTTGCACACGAATCTGGCCGCGCGACAGCGGGTCATTGCCCGGGCGCGCCACCTGCAGCTGGGGCTCTGTACGTTTCTCCACCAGCGACTGCGCCGCATTCAATACGGTCGCATAGACGAGGTCACCGGCACCCACGGCTGCATACATATCGTCGACAGTCGGCATGTGAACCTTGTCCGCGACACGGCGGTAGTCGACGCTGGTCAACGCCAGGCGACGAAACTCACGCTCCAGCAAGTGCCTCCCGGCATCGACATTGTCTTCACGCGCCTGGGCCTTGAACCAGTGCTGCACTTTGGCCCGTGCACGGGAGGTGCGCAGATAACCCAGCCCGGACTGCAGCCAGTCACGCTTGGGTACGCCCTGGCGGCTGGTAAGAATCTCTACCCGCTCGCCAGTTTGCAACGTATACGTGAGCGGTACGATGGCGCCATTCACTTTGGCACCGCGACAACGGTGGCCGATCTCGGTGTGTACGTGATAGGCGAAATCCAGCGGCGTTGCGCCGTAGGTGAGATTCACCACATCCCCATTGGGGGTAAACACGTAGACCCGGTCCTGCGCGAGGTCCGAGCTGAACTGCTCGACGACATCTCCGCTGTCGCCAATCACATCATTCAAATCCAGCACCTGACGCAGCCAGGCAATCTTTTCCTCGTAGCTGCTCGCCAGGCTCGAAGGTACGTCCGACTTCTTGTAACGCCAGTGGGCACACACGCCCAGCTCGGATTCCTCGTGCATCTGTGTGGTGCGAATCTGTACCTCGAGTATCTTGCCTTCGGGCCCGATCACCGCAGTGTGCAACGAGCGGTAACCGTTCTCCTTGGGGTTGGCGATGTAATCATCAAACTCATTCGGGATGTTGCGCCACAGCCCGTGAACCAGGCCCAGCGTTGCGTAGCAATCCCTGATTTCCGGCACCAGGATACGTACCGCACGAATATCGTACACCTGCGAGAAACCAATACCCTTGCGCTGCATTTTACGCCAGATACTGTAGATGTGCTTCGCGCGGCCACTGATGTTGAACTGCAGCCCCGCCTCCCCCAGCACACGGGTAAGCTCCTCGGCAACGCGGGCAATGTAGCCGTCGCGCTCCAGGCGTTTGCCATCCAGCAGGCGGGCGATCTTGCGGTAGGCATCACCGTAGATGTAGCGGAAAGACAGGTCCTCCAGCTCCCACTTGAGATGGCCGATGCCGAGCCGATGGGCCAGCGGTGCGTAGACATCAAACACCTCGCGCGCGATGGACCAGCGCCGCTCCTCGTCGTTCTTCACGGCTCGAATGGCACAGGTGCGCTCGGCAAGCTTGATCAGGGCCACGCGGAAATCGTCTACCAGCGCCACCAGCATCTTGCGAATGTTATCCTTCTGGCCGTGCTGCTGGCCCAGCACAGGGGAGTCAATCTGGGTTTGCAGGTCACTGATGGCGGCCATGCGCAGTACGCCGCTGAGCAGGTGGCTGACCCCTCCGCCAAACCCCTGCTCCACCTCGTCCAATGTCAGGCGCTCCTCGCGCACGGCGCGGTAGAGAATACCCGCAATCAGGCAATCGGTACCCACGTGCAGCTCTGCCAGAATCAACGCAATGTCCAGTCCCGCCGCGAAGCAATCCGGATCGTGCGCCCAATCGGGTAGATCACGCCCGGGGCGGTCACGGGCTACCCGGGCCAGGCGACAGGCCTCCAGCAAGCGATGTTCGTCGTCGTCTCGATGCAGGGTGGGCAGCTGCGCCAGCCAGCGTTCAAGATCGATCTCACCGGTCGGGGTGATATGTGATTGCTCCCGGACTCGAACCATGGTGCGGGGTGCCTCAGGAGGTGGCGAAAACGCCTGTGGAAAGGTAGCGGTCACCCCGGTCGCACACAATAGCGACAATGACCGCATTGCTCACTTCAGCGGAGATTTTCAGGGCCGCAGCGATCGCGCCGCCAGAAGAAACACCGCAGAAAATCCCCTCTTCCCGTGCCATCAGGCGCATATGGTGTTCGGATTCCTGCTGTGAAATATCCAGCACTCGGTCCACGCGGGCGGCGTCAAAAATCGCCGGCAGGTAGGCCTCGGGCCAGCGCCGGATGCCGGGAATGCTCGAGCCCTCCACCGGTTGCAGGCCTATGATCTGTATCTCGGGGTTTTGCGCCTTGAGAAAGGCCGACACCCCCATGATGGTGCCGGTGGTGCCCATGGAGGCGATAAAGTGCGTAATGGTCCCACCGGTCTGGCGCCATATTTCCGGGCCGGTGCCGCGATAATGTGCCAGCGGATTATCGGGGTTACCGAACTGGTTGAGCACGCGGCCCTTGCCTTCAGCCTCCATGGTCATGGCAAGATCGCGTGCCCCCTCCATGCCCTCCGCCTGGCTGACTTCCACCAGTTCGGCGCCGTAAGCAGACATCGCCTGCTTGCGCTCACTGCTCATGTGCGCGGGCATGATCAGTACCAGACGGTAACCGCGAATCGCCGCCGCCATGGCCAGGGCAATACCCGTGTTGCCACTGGTCGCTTCAATCAGCGTATCCCCGGGGCTTATGTCACCGCGCGCTTCGGCCTCCGCAATCATGCTGAGCGCCGGGCGGTCTTTTACCGAGCCGGCGGGGTTGTTGCCCTCCAGCTTGGCCAGCAGGGTATTGGATGTGGCGCCGGGCAGACGCTGCAGTTTCACCAGCGGCGTATTGCCGATGCACTCTTCAATCGTGGGATATTCGGACATGATTCACCGTAACCCGAGGGGCATGCCAGTATAGCGATGTCTACTGCAGGGCGGCAAACGCCACCACGTAGGCCTGCTCATCGGCAAGTGACAGCAGCACCGTGGTACCGCCGCGGTGCCTGGCCACTTCGGCAGCACCGCCAGAGAGTACAACCCGTGGCGCGCCGAACGCGTCGTGCTGCACCTCAATATCCTGCCAGCTCACGCCCCGGCCGATGCCGGTGCCCAGCGCCTTGGCGACGGCTTCCTTGGCGGCAAACCGCTTGGCCAGCAGACGCACCCCGTGATGGCTCGCCGCATACTCGGCCCGCTCCGCCGGCGTGAGGATACGCTGCACAAAACGTTCGCCCAGACGTTCCACCACCGCGGTAATACGCTCGACTTCCAGGATGTCCGTGCCCAGGGCGATCATTGCTGGCGGCCCGCGTTGCGAAACTGGCGAAACAGTTCCCGGCTGTGCAGCGGCCGCTCACCCAGATGGCTGGCCAATGCCTGGCGCAACAGGCGTTTAGCCGCCGCGCCATATTCGCCTTCATAGTGGCCTGCAGCTATACCCAGTAAATCACCTCCCGCAAAGCGCGCGCCCGGCGCCACGGCCGCAGTGTCACACGCTACCAGGCCGAATTCAGCCTGATACTGATACCATCCGCCCTGCGCTACCCGCAAACCACTGTGACCATCGTGCGCGGGGTCGAAGCCATAGCCCAGTGCATCCAGCAAGCCGAACTCGAAACGTCGCAGGTCGGCATCCACCACCGGTTTAGTGGCGAGACATTCAAGCGTAGTGCCGTAGAGGGCAAACAGTGGTTGTTGTGGATCGTGGCGTTGCAGCAATCGGACGAGTAACTCGTTGAGGTAAAGGCCGCTGAACAGGCGTTCGGCACGCAATGCCGGCAAAGCACCGGCGGCCTCTACCGCCAGCAACGGCTTCTGTTCCGCGCGCCCGGCGAAACTGACCAACAGCGGCCTGAAGGGCTGCAGCAGGGCGGCCTGCGAGCCACCCCGGCTGCGTCGCTGTGCGCCGCGGCCAATCAAAGACACCCGCCCGTGCTCCGCGGTAAACATGTCCAGCAGCAGGCTGCTGTCACGGTAAGGGCGGCTGTGCAGGAGATAGGCTGGCTGGAGGGAGACACGCATGACGCCACAGGCACCGGTCAGCGATCGTCGTAGCCGAGGCTGCGCAGCGCCCGCTCATCGTCGGACCAGCCGGACTTCACTTTCACCCACAGCCGCAACATCACCTTGCTGTCAAAAAGGCGCTCCATATCGCGCCGCGCCTCGGTGCCGATGCTGCGCAAGCGGCTACCGCCCTCCCCGATCAGGATCCGTTTCTGCCCGTCGCGCTCAACGAGAATCAGGGCCGATATGTTGAGGATGGCGCCGTCCTGCTTGAACTCCTCAATTTCGACAGCGACCGCGTAGGGCAGTTCGTCGCCGAGTTGGCGCATGATTTTTTCACGCACCATTTCAGCCGCGAGGAAACGCTGACTGCGGTCGGTAATCTGGTCCTCGGGGAAAAAATGCGTCGAGTGCGGCAGGCGCTGACGAATCTCCCCCTCCAGAGCCTCGAGATTCTGCCCGCGCAGGGCTGACAGCGGCACAATTGTCGCCTCGGGCATCTTTTCGGCTAAACCCTGCAGGTGTGGCAACAGCACCTGCTTGTTGTCCAGCAGGTCAACCTTGTTCACCACCAGCAACGTTGGCAGGCCGGCCTGCTTCACACGCTGCAGCACCCACTCGTCCTCTTCCGTCCAGGCGGTGCGGTCGATCACCATGACGATCACATCAACATCGCGAATGGCGCTGCTTGCCGCGCGATTCATGTAGCGGTTGATCGCTCTCGCTTCCACCTGATGCAGGCCGGGCGTGTCGACAAAAATAATCTGACAATCGTCTTCGGTTTTGATACCCAGCACCTGGTTGCGCGTTGTTTGCGGTTTGCGCGAGGTGATGCTGATCTTCTGGCCGAGCAGGTGGTTGAGCAGCGTGGATTTACCCACATTGGGGCGACCCACAATGGCGACATAGCCGCAACGCAGGTTTCCCTCGGTGGTCTCACACATTGGACAGCGCCTCCAGCGCAGCTTGGGCGGCGGCCTGCTCTGCCTTGCGACGGCTGCTGCCGCTGCCGGGAAAAGCGCCAGCGGGGGCCGGCAGCACACACTGAATATGGAATTGCTGATTGTGGTCTTCGCCCTTAACAGCCACCAGTTCGTACGCCGGCAACGCCATGCCCCGTCCCTGCAGGAACTCCTGCAACCGCGTCTTGTGATCCTTGCGCACCGTGCCGGGTTGCAGGCCCTGCAAGCGACTGTCAAACCAGCGCAGCAGGCATTCACGGCAGGCGTCTACGCCCGCGTCGAGCAAAATCGCGCCGGTCACAGCCTCCAGCACATCGGCAATGATGGACCCGCGCTGGTGACCGCCACTTTTGCGCTCACCCTGCCCCAGACGCAGGTACTCACCCAGCTGCAGCTCACGGCCGATCTCGGCCAGGGTGTCGCCTTTTACCAGGCTCGCGCGCAAACGGCTGAGGTCACCTTCCCGGGCTTTGGGCAGGCGCTGGAACAGTGCTTCAGCAATCACGTGGTTGAGGATCGAATCGCCGAGAAACTCGAGGCGCTCATTGTTGGTACCGGACGCGCTGCGATGAGTCAGGGCCAGTTGCAACAGCGCGGGATCCTTGAAGGTATAACCCAACAGACGTTGCAGATGAGCCAGCTTATCCATGCAACATCAGGAGGCGCCGCCGGCGCCCGCCTGAAATTCCAGGTCATCAAAGCGTATAACGGCGTCAACACGACCAAACAGGGGGATGCGCGCTTCGTAATTTGCGTCTATCCAGGTTTTTCCATCTTTGCGAAATACGTCGATCTCGCTGGGCTTGAGGCCGTAAATCTGGTTGGTGTTGAACAGGTTGGCGAGCTTGCGCCGGATGTCGGCGATGGTGTCGACGTCCGGATTATGTTCGTTGGCGACCCGCGTTACCACATCCTTGATCGTCATGTATTCGAAATAGCTGGGGCCCATCTTCAGCCCGCACATGGCGAAGAAGCCGACCATGATGGCGACGGTAAGCATTCCCAGAAAAGACATTCCTGATTGTCTGTGGCGCAATTTCATACCCTCACCCCGCGAACTGGCTGACTTATTGGATGGACCCGACACGACTGAAGCTAGGAATACTGAACAGCGAATCCCAGTGCATCCAGATCGCAAAGGCCTTGCCTACTATATCCCGTTCCGGCACCTGACCCCATACCCGGCTGTCGCTGCTGTTGTCACGGTTATCGCCCATCATGAAGTAGTGCCCCGGCTTCACCACGACGCTGAAGTCGCGCGCCGGGCGCAGCTGGTCTGCCTGCATGAGATGCGGCTCGCCGCCCAGAGACTCCATGCTGACCTGATAGCGCGCTCCCGCTCCGGGCAGCACCGCGAGATCTTCCGTGGCAACCGGCTCTCCGTTCACCGAGAGGCGCTTGTTGCGATAGCTGACCGTATCACCGGGCAGGCCAATCACGCGCTTGATGTAATAGGTGTCATTCATGTGTGGCGGAAAAAACACCATGACATCGCCACGCTGTGGTTCATTCAGGTCCACCACCTTGGTGCGCACGACCGGCAGGCGCAGGCCGTAAGTGAATTTATTCACCAGGATGTAGTCGCCCACTTCAAGCGTGGGCACCATGGAGGAAGAGGGAATCTGGAACGGCTCCACGATAAAGGAACGCAACACAAATACCACGAACAATACGGGGAAGAACGAACGCGAGTATTCCACCAGTGCCGGCTCGGCCGCTGTGCTGACGACCTGCGCGTCATAGGCCAAAGCGTCGCGACTCCCCTCCTGCTCCCAGGCCGGAAATTTGCTGCGCAGCGCGTCGCGTCGCTGGCGGCGCTTGGGCGCAAACAGGAGTGCATCCAGCAACCAGATGGTGCCACTGCCAAACACCAGAATCACCAGAATCAGGGGGAAATCTATGGTCATCGTGTTATCCGTCCACCTTGAGCACAGCCAGGAACGCTGACTGCGGTATTTCTACATTACCCACCTGTTTCATGCGCTTCTTGCCCGCCTTCTGTTTTTCCAGCAGCTTTTTCTTGCGGCTGGCATCGCCGCCGTAGCACTTGGCGGTGACATTCTTGCGCAGCGCCTTCACCGTCTGCCGGGCGACGATTTTGCCGCCCACGGCGGCCTGAATGGCCACGTCGAACATCTGCCGAGGGATGAGTTCTTTCATTTTCTCGGTCAACACACGCCCCCGGTGCTGGACGTGGTCGTGATGGACGATAATGGCCAGTGCATCGACACGCTCACCGTTGATCATCACATCCAGGCGCGACAGGCTCGCTGTCTCAAAACGGTCAAAGCTGTAGTCGAGCGAGGCGTAACCTCTGCTCACGGACTTCAGCCGGTCAAAGAAGTCCAGCACAACCTCGGCCATGGGGATGTCGTACACCACCGACACCTGGGTGCCGAGGAACAGCATGTCCTTTTGCGTGCCGCGCTTCTCGACGCAGAGTGTGATGACGTTGCCGAGGTAGTCCTGCGGCACCAGGATATTGCAGCGCGCAATGGGCTCGCGCATTTCCTGGATGTCGCCCACTTCCGGCAGGCGGGACGGATTGTCCACCTGCACGATGTCACCGTTCTTCTTGACCACCTCGTAGATTACGGTCGGTGCAGTAGTAATCAGGTCGAGGTCGTACTCGCGCTCCAGCCGCTCCTGGATAATTTCCATGTGCAGCATGCCGAGGAAGCCGCAGCGGAAGCCGAAGCCAAGCGCATCAGACGTCTCCGGCTCGTAAAACAGCGAGGCATCGTTCAGCGTGAGCTTCTCCAGCGCGTCGCGGAAATCCTCGTAGTCGTCGGAGGAAATGGTGAAAATACCCGCGTACACCTGCGGCTTGATCTTTTTGAAGCCGGGCAGGGCTGCAACATCCGGGTGCTGGGCGTTGACCAGGGTATCCCCGACGGGCGCGCCCTGGATTTCCTTGATGCCCGCAACCACGAAGCCCACCTCTCCGGCCTGCAGGATGCCGGTCTCCAGGCGCTTGGGCGTAAATATGCCCACGCCGTCGACCTGGTGCACTTTGCGGGTCGATTTGGGCATGATCTTGTCGCGTTTGCGCAGCACGCCCTGCTTCACCCGCACCAGTGAAACCACGCCGAGGTAGTTGTCGAACCAGGAATCGATGATCAGCGCCTGCAACGGGGCCTCGCGGTCCCCTTCCGGCGGGGGGATATTCTCCACCAGGTATTCCAGCGCATCCTCGATACCCATGCCCGATTTCGCACTGACCAGGCAGGCCTCAGTGGCATCAATGCCGATGATCTCCTCGATTTCCTTGCGCACCTTGTCCGGGTCCGCCTGGGGCAGGTCCATCTTGTTGAGGATGGGCAGTACTTCGAGGCCCTGCTCGATAGCGGTGTAGCAATTGGCAACCGACTGCGCCTCCACCCCCTGCCCGGCGTCGACCACCAGCAGGGCGCCCTCGCAGGCCGAGAGAGAGCGGGACACTTCGTAGGAAAAATCCACGTGCCCCGGCGTGTCGATAAAATTGAGCTGGTAGATCTGGCCGTCGCGCGCCGTGTAGTTCAGGGTCACGCTCTGCGCCTTGATGGTAATGCCGCGCTCGCGCTCAATGTCCATTGAGTCGAGCACCTGGGCATTCATCTCCCGGGCGCTGAGCCCACCGCAGTGCTGGATGAAGCGATCTGCAAGGGTGGATTTGCCGTGGTCGATATGGGCAATGATGGAGAAATTGCGGATGTGGCTGAGATCACTCACTCACGTTGCTCGGTCAGGGTCATTGGGTGCTGGCGAAAAGACGCGCGATTGTAACCCAATGCCCTGCCTGCCGCCATGCCGTTAGCCCAAACGCCAACGGCACGGGGCCGCGCAGGCCGCCGCCTAATCGCGCAGCTTGAGCCCGATAAACAGCGGGGAGCCTCGACGGATCAGGCGCAGCGGCACGGAGTCGCCGGCGGACAGCCGCTTTTCGGCGCGCTCGAAACTGTCCACATCCTTGACCGCAGTGGAGCCGAGCATGGTGATGACGTCACCGGGCACAACACCGGCATCCGACGCCACCGAGTCCGGCGCTACCTGACGCACCACAACGCCGCCAGAGAGGCCCAGACGCTCCAGCGCTTCCGGGCTCGCATCGTCCACCAGCAGGCCGAGGCGACCTACTCCGGCGTCGCCGCCGCGTTCATTGCGCAGGGCAAAGCTGTCATCGGCATCCAGCCCGCCGACGGTCACCCGCAGGGTCTTGCGCTTGCGCTCGCGCATCACCTCTACCGACACTTTGTCACCGGGCGTGACCAGGCCCACGACGTGGGGCAGGTCGGCGGAGGTGGAAATATCCTTGCCGTCAAAACGCAGGATCACGTCGCCGGGCTGCAGGCCCGATTTAGCCGCCGGGCCACCCTCGGCAAGCTGCGCCACCAGCGCACCCTGGGGCCGGTCGAGACCGAAGGACTCGGCCAGCGTCTTGTCCACGTCCTGAATGGTGACGCCGAGCCAGCCGCGCGTTACCCGGCCCTGCTCCTGCAACTGGGCCACCACGTTGCGGACCACACTCGCCGGTATGGCAAAGGACAGGCCGATGGAGCCGCCGCTGCGCGTGAATATCTGCGAGTTGACCCCGACCACTTCCCCCTTGAGGTTGAACAGGGGGCCGCCGGAGTTGCCCGGGTTGATCGCGACATCGGTTTGTATGAAGGGTACATAGTTCTCGCCTTCCTCGGTGGGCAGGCTGCGCCCCATGGCGCTAACAATACCGGCAGTCACCGAGTAATCCAGGCCGAAGGGTGAGCCGATGGCCAACACCCACTCGCCGACCTTCAGCGCGTCGCCCGTCTCCAGGCGCAGGAAAGGCAGGCCATCGGCCGCCACGCGCAGCAGGGCCAGGTCGGAGCGGGGGTCGGTGCCTACCACTTCCGCCTCGAACTCACGGCGATCAATCATGCGCACCAGCACACTGTCGGCTCCATCCACGACGTGGTTGTTGGTGACGATAAAACCATCTTCAGAAATGACGAAGCCGGAGCCCATGGACATCCGCTGGCGCTGGGGAGGCGCCTCGCCGCGGTATTCAAAAAAGCGCCGCAGATACTCGGGAATCTGCTCCATATCCGGCTGCCCGCTCGCCGCGCGGCCGGCGGGGTGCTCGACGATGATCTTCACCACCGCGGGAGAGCCGGAATCCACGATATTGCTGAAGTCTGGCAGCGACTGGGCGGACAACCCGGGCGCCACCAGGGCAATGCCTAAAAACAACACGGTCGACAGGGTTTTACTGGAAATCATGCGGTAAATCCTTGGTCTGGAAAAAACGGTTTTCAGTGAAGGTGCAGTGCCTGGGCAGGCGAACTGCTGCGCACCGGGGCGCCGGCCAGCACCGGTTGCAGGCGGCGATCGTCGCGGTGCCGCCAGGCATGCCAACGAACCAGCAACAGCCCGGCGGCGAAACCGACCAACATGCCCACAGCTGCAGCCAGGTCCGACACGGCAGGGAACCAGTGGGAGGCCAGCGCCGCACCGCCCAACAGGGTGAGCAGCGGCAGCATGTAGACAATCAACGAACCGCGCACGATCACATCATCGGGAACCCCGATCTGAACCTCGTCATTGATGCGATAGTCCGACAACCGGAACTCACCCGGCAGCACGCGCACCAGGCCGCGCTGACCGTCACGGATTCGGTTGAGCAAGCCGTGGCCGCAGCCTTTCTGCGCGGCACAGGCCCCGCAGGTGCTGCGGCGGATTGTTTCCACCCACAGGCTGTCGGCTTCCAGCGCCACTACTCTGCCGCTCTCAGTCAACATTCAGCGCGCCACCCGGATGGAGTCGGCCACCATCCGCGCCGTGTTCACGGGCACTTCGCCGATCACCGTCACCAGCACCGGCTGGTCGGCCAGATGCATACCACGGGTATAGGACAGCGAGCTGCCGAGACGGGCCAGCCCTTCACCGGGGCGCAGCTCCCGCGGCAACTGCTCCAGAAACACGGAGAACACGGCCAGGCCATCGGTGAAGGTGCGTCGCGGCCCCTCGGGATCGGCGGCGTCTGTGGCGGTGAAGCCGCTGGGTAGCCAACTGACATTCCAGGGAACGGACAGCCGGGCGCCAGTGGCGGGATAATCGGGGTGCGGGTGCGCCGCGGGATGTACGGTGTCCATGCCCGAGCGCGGCGCAAGCGGCTCGCCGTAGCTGAGATCCGCGAACTGGAATCGCTCAAGGGTCTTGTCCCCCCGGCCGAGCGTGCTGGCACGCAACATCAATGCGGTGTCCTGGTCGAGCTCCAACAGAAAACCGTAGCGGTACATATCGCGTGGTTGAATCTCCAGCTTCACCGACTGCCGCCCGGCGATACGCTCGCCGGGGCTGACCTTGAACCGGTAATAGCTGGCAAGGCCGCAGTCGCCCGCGTCTACCCTGTCACCCAGGGTCAGCAGCTGCTCGCCGGGATGCGTGCAATTGAGGGGATGGTGGGGGCGCACGACCTGTGCCCCCTGCCCGGTAAGGCGCGTCAAGTGCTCGGAGGAGTAGCCATCGGCAAGCGAGCGGGCCACCTGAACGACCTGCATGTCGTCGCCGCGCTGCAGCGTCACCACGCCGTGATAAGCGACCTCAGAGCGACTCTTTGCCATGCGTGCCAGCCACTGCAGGGCTTCGGCATCCGCTTCGTTACAGACCGCGCCCTGTGCGGCGACACCGCCAGCCCACAGCATAAGGCCGCAAACAACACTGGAAGCAAGCTGCCGCGCAACGCACTTCACGCAGGCCTACTCCTCTATCTGAGGTACGCGTGCGAAGGGAATCAGCCCCTGTGGGGAATTGAGCGCTGCGTGCTCTGCATGTTCCTGCATATACTGATACATGCGTTGGCGTGCCAGTTCGCGATAGGCCGTACGCGCCGCTGGCTCCAGCTGGGGCACGGCCTGCGCACCATAGCTTGCACGCATGGGCACGGCGCCAAGACTGTTGACGAAGCCCACCGCGGATACGCCACTGGCTGCCACGGGCGCACTCTGGCCCTCAAGGCTGCCCGCCTGATACAACTGTTGGCCACCGAGCACGACCACCGCCGTCACCGAGGCCGCCACCGCCAGGCTGGCCAGTGGGCGCACCCAGCGCTCGCGCAGGCTGCTGCGGCTGGTTTTCGCGCCCGTCTCGGCCGCAATGGCCGCGCTTACACTGCGGGAAATATCCAGTCGCGCGTGACTCACGGGTTGGCCCGCCATGGCCGAGCGAGCCAGCTGATAGCGCACCCAGGTCTGGCGCAATGCCGTATCACTCTCGAGCTCGCCCAGTACCCGGTGCAGCTCCAGTTCCGTTGCCTCGTCGTCCATCAAGGCCGAAAGAGACTCACGCAGTTGCTCGGTCATTACCCACATCCTCTGCCTGTTGTCCTGATTCATACTGCGTGCGCTCAGATACCTTCACGCCACGCCGTCGATCTGCTGTTTCACCTGCCTGTCTATCGCTTCCCGGGCCCTGAATATCCGCGAGCGGACGGTACCGACCGGGCAATCCATGACTTCCGCGATATCCTCATAACTGAGACCATCAAACTCGCGCAAAGTTACCGCTGTGCGCAAATCATCGGGCAATTCCGCAATCGCCCGGTCAACAACCTGTTTCAACTCCTCACCGAACAGCGCACTCTCCGGCGTTTCAATCTCGCGCAGCGCGCCGCCGCCTTCAAAATACTCCGCATCATCAATCTCGACATCGGATCCTGGCGGGCGCCTGGAGCGTGCTACCAGGTGATTCTTTGCCGTATTGATCGCGATCCGATACAGCCACGTGTAGAAAGCACTGTCGCCACGAAACCTGGGCAGTGCCCGGTAGGCCTTGATGAAAGCCTCCTGCGCTACATCCTGTACCTCATCCGCATCGTGCACATAGCGGCTGATCAGGCCGAAAATCTTGTGCTGATACTTCAGTACCAACACATCAAATGCCCGTGAATCGCCCTTCTGCACCCGCGCCACGAGTTGCTGGTCGGTCTCTGCCGCTGTCACTCCGTGACT
>TARA_R110001599_G_scaffold42193_1_pt1 | contig 26003 bp, 24 predicted proteins | sample TARA_R110001599 | Tara Oceans TARA_R110001599 (sample SAMEA4398360) | marine metagenome | biome: Polar Biome; feature: [MES] marine water layer (ENVO:01000295) within the mesopelagic zone...; material: water (ENVO:00002006), including particulate matter (ENVO:01000060) such as......
CGATCTGATCCCCATCAATACGCCGCAGTTCCCCTCCAACTGGGAGCTATCAACCGCCCGGGCGGTAGCGGTAGTTCGCTATCTTGCGAACCAGAACGTGCCACAAAACCGGATGGTCGCTGCAGGATTTGGCGAATTCTTTCCCGTTGCAGAGGGCACAACACTCGAGGCACTGCAGAAAAACCGGCGTATCGAAATCAAGCTGACGGACCGCTAGCCCAAGCCATGCTCCAGAAGAGCATTAACGGTGGCGGTATAGGGGGCGTCGATACCGAGTGCTTCGGAACGGCGAAGCACTGCCCCCGCGATACTGTCCAGTTCCAGCGGGCGCCCCTTTTCCTTATCGATCAGCATGGACGTTTTGATCGCGTTAAAGCTGCTGATCAACCCGAACATCTCGTCTACATCCTCCTTGCCAAGCTCGAGGCCGTCGGCCTTTGCGGCAGCGGCCGTCTCTGCCATCATGCCGTACACAATCCGGCTGAATTGCGGGTGTCGCGTCAGACTCTGCGTGTCCAGCCCGGTGAGAGCCGAGATCGGATTAACGCCGTTGTTGATCACCAGCTTGCGCCATAGCTCATAGCGAATATCATCTGAAACCGTCGTAGGAATGCCAGCCAGCTCAAAGGCGTTGTGCAGGATTTCCAGAAGCGGGCGACGGGCGTCCTGCTCATCCGGAACACAGGGCCACTCACCCATAACAATCTGAGCCACACCTTCTGCCTCAACCACACCTGGCTCAACGATATGGCCACCAATGCGAACCGCTAACCCGCCCAGAACACGGCTTTCGCCAAGCACCCGCGCGATCATCGGCTCATTGTCCACACCGTTCTGCAACGACAAAACCGGCACATCGCTTTGCGCCAGCCAGGGGCCAAGCTCATCCAGCACCGCTTCTGTCGCGGTGGATTTCAGGGCGACAGCAATCACATCAAAATCGCCAGGCTGGCAGTCCTGTATCAAAGCAGCATGATCAACTGCCGGAACCCGGCACTTTATCAGCCGTTCTTCATAGTGAACCACGAGACCTTTTGACTGCAAGGCAGTAAGGTGTGCGCCACGAGCCGTAAGCACAACCCGATGGCCCGCCTCAGCGAGCCGCGCACCGTAATAGCCGCCAATACCCCCTGCGCCGATCATGAGTATGCTGAGCATGGTATACAGGCCTCTTTATGCAATTTCATTAATCATCCGGTTTAAGATGACTAAATACCAGCACGACCTGCGCAGCACCACTGACGTCACACCGACTCCCTCCTTCTGACTCAGAGGGACTGCAGCCCGCCCATCTGCCAACACCTTATCGGCTAACGCCCCATCTTTTTCGCCGACTGGCCGGCTATCCCGAAGTGCTGTTTCGGCATCTCGGTAATCATCACCCGGATACGTTCCAGAGGTGCGTCCAGGGAGCGAGCCATGGCTTCACTCACTTCCCGGATCAGAGTTTCTTTCTGCTCGTCCGTCCTGCCTTCAATGACATACAACTGGGCAATCGGCATACATCCTCCTTACTCGAAGCGGGCAGACACTGTGCCCAGGCCCTGATAACGCACAGTGATGTTGTCACCGGGCTGCACCGAAATGGCGGCGGTAATGCCGCCCGTCATGATGAACGTGCCCGCCGGGATATGTTCGCCCCGCTCCGCCAGCAGGTTCGCCAGCATCGCCACGCTGGACGCCGGATGACCCAATACCGATGCGCCGGCACCTACTTCAACCACTTCACCGTTTTTCTCGACCACCACACCCAGCGTCTTCAGATCCACATCCGCCACGTAGGCCATCTGGCCACCGGTAATATACCGGGTGGAAGAAGCGTTGTCGGCCACCACACTCACCAGATCGAACTTGAAGTCCTTATAGCGGGAGTCGATCACCTCAACCGCCGGGATCACGAAGTCGGTTGCCGCCAGTACATCACCGACATGGCAACCCGGACCTTTCAGGGGGGCCTTGGTAACAAAAGCAATCTCGGCTTCGATTTTCGGATGAATCAACTCTTTGGTGTTCACCACGCCACCATCAGGCACGCTGAAGTAGTCCGCCAAGAAGCCATAAATTGGGGTTTCCACACCCATCTGCGCCATCTTGGCCCAAGAGGTCAGGCCCATTTTCAAGCCGACAATTTTATTGCCACGCTCTTCCTTGCGGCGGCGGATTTCCCACTGTACTTCGTAGGCATCCTCAAAGGTCATGTCCGGGTAGTCATTGGTAACCTTAGTGATATCGTAGGCCTGCAGCTCGGCGTTTTCCACGTGTTCAGCCATGGCCAGAACCTGTTCGCGGCTCAGTGTCTTACTCATGCGTTTTGCTCCTTTTGGGCGGCCAGAAGGTCCAGCGCCACGTCCACAATCATGTCTTCCTGGCCACCTACCATGCGGCGGCGGCCGAGCTCTACCAGAATATCCACAGCTTTCAGGCCATACTTCAGCGCCGCCACTTCGGCATGGCGCAGGAAGCTGGAGTACACCCCGGCATAACCCAGCGCCAGGGTTTCGCGGTCCACTCTTACAGGGCGGTCCTGCAACGGGCGCACAATGTCATCGGCCGCATCCATCAGTGTGTAAAGATCAGTACCATGCTCCCAGCCCATACGCTCCGCGGCGGCAACGAACACTTCCAGAGGTGCGTTACCCGCGCCTGCACCCATACCGGCAAGGCTCGCATCAATACGATCGCAGCCCTCTTCCACGGCCACAATAGAGTTAGCCACCCCCAGGCTGAGGTTATGGTGTGCGTGCATGCCGGTGTGCGTTTCGGGCTTGAGCACATCTTTCAGCGCACGAAAACGATCGCGAATGTCGTGCATGCCCATGGCCCCGCCGGAATCCACTACATACAGGCAGGTAGCACCAAAATCCTCCATCAACTTGGCTTGCTCAGCCAGGCCCTGTGGGGTCTGCATATGGCTCATCATTAAAAAGCCAACCGTATCCATACCCAGCTTGCGGGCGTGTTCGATGTGCTGCCGTGACACATCTGCTTCTGTACAGTGTGTGGCAACCCGAACGACGCGTGCGCCAGCGTTATACGCAGCATCCAGATCGTGAACAGTGCCAATGCCAGGCAACAACAAAGTCGCGATTTTCGCGTGGGTAACCACTTCTGCCACGGCTTCGATCCACTCCAGATCGGTGTGGGCCCCGAAGCCATAGTTGAAGCTGGAGCCCTGAAGCCCGTCACCGTGGGCCACTTCAATGCTGTCAACTTTGGCCTTGTCCAGGGCACGGGCAATGTCCTGCACGTTCTTGATCGAATACTGGTGTCGGATGGCGTGGCTTCCATCGCGCAGGGTCACGTCGGAGATATACAGTTTTTTTCCGGGATTAAACGTCATGATTCTGTCTCCTCAGTTGACCAACGACTCGGCAATACGCTCGGCGGTACCGAGTGCTGCAGAGGTCATGATGTCGAGGTTGCCGGCATAGGCCGGAAGATAATGGGCAGCGCCTTCTACTTCCAGGAAGATGGAGGTTTTAAGGCCGCTGAAGCGTCCCAGCCCCGGAACGTTGATCGGCTGGTCAGCCGGAATCCGGTCGAATTGCACTTTCTGCTTGAGGCGATAGCCTGGTACGTAACTGTTAACCGCGGCCACCATTTCCTCAACCGAAGCTTCCACTTCGGCTTCATCCGCCGCATCAGACAATACGTAGACCGTGTCCCGCATCAACAAAGGTGGCTCCGCGGGGTTCAGGATGATAATGGCCTTGCCCTTCCGGGCACCGCCAACCACTTCAATGGCTCTGGAGGTGGTTTCGGTAAACTCGTCAATGTTGGCTCGTGTACCTGGGCCAGCGGACTTGCTGGAGATAGACGCCACAATCTCGGCGTAGTGCACTTTCGCAATACGTGACACCGCCGCCACCATCGGAATGGTGGCTTGGCCGCCACAGGTCACCATATTGACGTTACCTTCCTGCAAATTCTGCTCAAGGTTGACGACCGGAACACAATAGGGGCCGATGGCCGCCGGTGTCAGATCAACAATTTTCAGGCTCTCCTTATGGCCACGCAGGAACACTTCGTTGTGCATGTGGGCACTGGCTGAGGTGGCGTCAAATACGATATCGATATCGGCAAATTCCGGCATGTTTACCAGACCATCCACCCCTTCGTGAGTAGTCGCAACACCCATGCGGCTGGCACGTGCCAAGCCGTCGGATTCAGGGTCGATTCCCACCATGACACCCATTTCAACGTGCTTACCATTACGCAGAATCTTGATCATCAGGTCGGTGCCTATATTGCCCGAACCGATGATGGCTGCTTTCAATTTCTTGGCCATCGTTTAATCCTCTGTGTTCCGTATCCAGGCCTGGTGGCCATGTTTTCCAGCGTTCCAGCCGCTGGCAGCCAGATGTGCATTGGCGACTGCCTCTGGCTCCGCCTCCAGCGGCGTCGCCAGGCTGTCGTTCCATCGGTTAAAAAAGCCAAACAAGCCGACAACGCTCAGCAGCTCTACGATCTCGCCCTCATTCCAGTGAACGCGCAGCTGCTTGAATAACTCGTCGGTCACAGCATTGGGCTGAGATGCGGCGGCCAGTGCAAACTCCAGAGCCACCTTTTCGCGCTCGCTGAACAGGGCGCTGTTGTGAAAGTCCGAGACCGCTTCCAGCTTCTCCGCCGGAATGCCGTGACGACTGGCGCTGACGGCAGTGTGGGCACGGCAGTATTGGCAACCGGCCGCGGCGCTCGCCACGTGGCCGATTAAGCGTTTGAATCCAAGATCCACCTCGCCTTTGGGGTCGTAAACCGCTGCAGACAAGGTCGTCACTGCCTTGACGAGCTCCGGACGACGTTGCATCACCAGAAAACTGTTGGGAACAAAACCCAGCGTGCGCTCGAAGAAGGCGAACTTCTCTCCCAGCTCTTCGTTAGTCTGAACGGGTAACGGCTCCATGCGTGCCATAAGACTATCTCCTTACCTTCAATTCAGGAGAAGCGCACGGAGGCGCTGCCAATGCCGCCGATGTCGACGCGCATATAATCTCCGGCCTTGACCGGCTCCAGTGGCACCAACGAACCGGAAAGAATGACTTCACCGGCTTTTAACGGAATACCAAACTCACCCAGCGTGTTGGCAAGCCAAGTGACGCAGTTCACTGGCGAACCCAAGGCGGCAGCACCGGCCCCTGCGCTTAGCACGGCACCATTCTTTTCAACCACCATGCCGCAGGTCACCAGATCCAGTTTGCGCGGCGAGACGGCCTGATCACCCAGCACAAACAAACCACAGGAGGCGTTGTCGGCAATGGTGTCCTGAATTGCGATCTTCCAGTCACGGATGCGGGAGTCGACGATCTCGAAGCAAGGCATCACACACTCGGTGGCAGCCAGCACATCCGCGTTGGTCACCCCAGGGCCGACCAGGTCTTTCTTGAGGATAAAGGCAATTTCGCCCTCCGCCCGCGGAGCAATCAAGCGGTCACTGATAGGCACCACTTCACCGCTGTTGAACACCATGTCATCGGTCAGATAGCCAAAATCCGGCTGGTGCACGTCAAGCATGTTCTGCACGGCTTTGCTGGTGACCCCGATTTTCTTACCGATTACCGACGCACCAGAGGCCAGCCGACGCTCCAGCATACGCAGAGATATGTGGTAAGCATCATTGATGGTGATGTCTTCGTCGCGGCTGGTAAGCGGGTCAACGGCTTCACGGGCCAGCATGGCCTGATAAAGTTCGTCGCCCAGTTCCTGAATTCGTTTCTGTTCCATTAAAGTGCTCCTGAAGCCATGACATCGGCTTCGCTGAGAAAATCGTTGACCAATCGCGCAAAGCGGCTGGCGTGTTCAATCTGAGTCCAGTGGCCACACCGGCCAAAGACATGAAGCTGGGATCGATCGATCCAGTTTGCGAGTGTCAGGGACGCCTGAACCGGAATCACCCGATCTTCACGGCCGTGGATGACCAGCACTTCGTGGGGCAAAGCACGAATGTCCGCTTCCGGGCTGGCCAGGCTGTCTACCCACCGTTGGCGTGGCGCCGGAAACATAGCGGCAAATGACTCCTGAAAACCGGGGCGAATACTGGCCTGATAGCGCAGCTGGGCCAACTCGTCATCCACCAGACTCCGGTCAAAGGCAAAGGTATCCAAAAGCTGGCGAATGGACTCAAGGGAGGGCTGATAGCCCCAAACCTCATCCAGCCCCCGGGTGATCGGAAAGCTCACCCCGACGCTGCCCATAAGCACCAGTCTACGAACCCGTTCGGGGTATCGAATCGCCAGAGCCAAGGCAATTCCTCCGCCAAAGGAGTTACCAATCAGGTCCACCTGCTTTAGCCCCAACTCGTCCATAACGCCAAGCGCGTGGTCGACCCAGCGATCCCGGTTGTAAGACTGATCTTCCGGGCGCTCGCTGTAGCCAAACCCCAGCATGTCCGGCGCCACTACTCGGCGCTGTCGGGCCAGCTCTGGAATGACCAGCCGCCAGTTGGCCCAAGCAGTTACACCAGGACCAGACCCATGGATCAGCATGACCGGGAAACCGTCACCCTCATCGTGCAGATTCGTCCGGTAACCCGCCGCGACAATTTCGCGACCAATCTCGGGGCTGGTTGTAGTTGCCAAGTTCACCGTCATACCCGCCTCATAGCTTGACGCAGATGTTCTTCATTTCGGTGTAGAACTCCAGGGAGTGCACACCACCCTCACGACCAATACCGGACTGTTTGCTGCCACCGAACGGAGTGCGCAAATCCCGCAGGAACCAGCTGTTCACCCAGATAATCCCGGCTTCAATCTGGCCAGCGACACGATGCGCACGAGTGATGTTTTCACTCCAGATCGCAGACGCGAGACCGTAAGGGAGGCTGTTGGCAAGCTCGATGGCTTCCTCTTCGGTGTCGAAGGGGCGAATGTGGCAACAGGGGCCGAAAATTTCGTCGGTCACCACGGCCGAGTCATCTGCCAGGCCGGTCCAGATGGTAGGCTGTATCCAGGCACCACCTGCCAGTTCTTCCGGCATATCCGGCACACCACCACCGGTGACGACCGTCGCGCCGTCATCCACCGCTTTCTGGTAAAAGGACAGAACTTTCTCTCGGTGCTTGAGACTGACCAGAGGCCCCATGTCGGCCTCGGGGTCGTTAGGAGGGCCCACTTTGAGCCCTTCAGCACCGGCTTTAAGTCGGGCTACAAACTCATCAAAGATGGAACGCTCGACATAGACCCGCTCCGTGCCCAGACACACCTGACCGCAATTGACAAACGCGGAGCGCATGGTGCCCTCAATCGCCTTGTCCATGTCGCAATCAGCAAACACCAGCCCGGCATTCTTGCCACCCAATTCCAGGGAAATGTCACGAATGCCCCTGGCCGCAGATTTCATGATGACTTCGCCCGTGCCGGTTTCACCGGTAAAGGTAAAACCATCCACCAGAGGGTGTTCGGTCAGGAAGGAGCCCGCGGAGTCGCCGCCGAAACCATGAACCACGTTGAATACGCCATCCGGAACGCCGGCGTCTTTCATTACCTCCCCCAGCAGCGCCGTCGTCGTCGGCGTTTCTTCCGAAGGCTTGACCACAACCGTGTTACCGCACGCCAGGGCCGGCCCCACTTTCCAGGTCATCAGCAGCAACGGCAGGTTCCAGGGGCTGATCACCCCAATCACACCTTTAGGCCGACGTACCGCGTAGTTAATTGCTCCGGTGCCATCCGACGTTGGCATTTCAAACGATTCCGCGGGCACGCTCTTGACCATGTCAGCGAACACTTTGAAGTTCGCCGCACCCCGGGGAATGTCGATGTGGCTGGCCATAGATTTCGGCTTGCCGGTATCCAGGCATTCGGCGTCCAGAAACTCGTCGAAACGCGCGTTAATGCCGTCCGCCACCTTGTGCAGAATGGCACCGCGTTGATCCTCGGTCATTTTGCCCCAAGGGCCACGCAGGGCAGCTTTCGCCGCCTGCACGGCCGCATCCACTTCCTCTCGCCCGGCTTCGTGAACCTTGGCGATCACTTTGCCGGTAGCCGGGTTAACGTTGTCGAACAGCCGGCCACCGGCCGAACCCACGTATTGCCCGTTGATGTAGTGCTTGATTTCTTTCATTGCTGCTATGCCCTGTTAAACCAAAAGAGATTCACGTCAGAACCGTCAGGAAGCGCTCGTTCAGAACCCGGTCGTGGTAGAAAATGGCCTTGCCCAGTTCTTCTGCATCCCAGGTCACCGGTTCGTGGTCCGGGTAGTGGTAATCACCGCCAGCAAACACTTCATTTCGGTTACCGGAGGGGTCAAAGAAGTAGATGGTCTGGCCATGGGTGAGGCCGTGACGGGTCGGGCCAATATCAATGGAGGTGTCTGTCATGGACAGCAGATCTGCCGCCTTGAGAACATCCTGCCAGGTCTCCAGGAAAAACGACGCGTGGTGAAATTTGCCCGACTCTTCGTGGTGAATAAACGCGATATCATGAGCCTTGGTACTGACCGTCAAAAACTGAGCAACCCGCTTGCCATCAGGCGCAATGACCTGTTCTGCCAAGTCAAAACCGAGAACATCCCGGAACAGACCCAGAGTTTCATCCAGGTTCGGGCCATAGAGCAGGCAGTGGTCAAAGCGTGTGGCCTTTATACCCTCTAGGCCGCGCGGCCAGGCTTCCGGGTTGTGATTGCCTACGCCCCATTTACCGGTCTGCTTTTTGGTGGCGTAGAGTTCAAAGGCATGGCCGGTAGGCGCAATAAAACGAACCCGCCGCCCACAATCTTTCAGTTCGCCCGCAGGGATATCTTCAACCTCGCAGCCACGCTCGATGAGTTCACTGCGCAACTGGCCCAGCACGTCTTCGTTGAGGCATTTAAAGCCCATAAAGTCCATGCCAGGCTCATCAGCTTCCCTAAGGACGACGGAGAACTTGTCCACTTCCGTCCAGCCCTTCAGGTACACGCGGCCCTGGTCATCACGGTCCATTTCGATAAGGCCCAAAAGGTCCTTATAATGTTTGACGGCCTCATCCATATCGAGAACACGGATCTGCACGTGGCCGGGACGCATTACACCCTTCTTCATGATGCTTACCTCAGTACTTTTGTTGTTGTGTGCTCGCTCGCGAGCCTGCCCGCAGGTTGCGGACGGCATTCAATAATCAGATTGCCCAGTGGGTAGATGCGGCAGGCCAGCACCTCACCCTCTTCAATTGCTCCCGGGGGGACATGCACCCGGCTCATCTTTCCACACTCAAAATCGCCGTTGAGCACAGTGATCTTGCAGAAGCCACAACCGCCGCCCCTGCAGCCTACCGGCACGCACTTCAGCCCCTGCTGCTCCATGGCTTTGAGGACACTTTGGCCGGCTTTACAACGGAACGTCTGACCGCTGCGCTGCTCAGTGACCTGATACGTCTCTCCCATGACTGGCCTCGCTTATATCTTTTTGAACAGGGCAGAACGCTGTGCATCTTCCGCCCCGTCAGCCGCCGTGAGGAACTTCTCCATGAAAATGTCCCGCTCGAACAGGCGGCCCTGCATCAGGGCAGTGATGGCTGCATCAATCATCGGAGGAGGTCCACAGAGATAGGCTTTTCGACCGGAAAAACGGCCATCAAAATGCGCTTTTGCCGCATCGTGAACGTACCCTCTGAACCCCTGCCAGCCTTCATCGTTTTCCGCCTGACTCAGCGCCGGCACATAAGTAAAGTTTTCATGATCACGATCCAGCGCTTCAAACAGCTCACGGTTGTAGAGCTCACCCATATTGCGGGCTCCCTGGAACAACACGATTTGGCGCCCATCACCCTGTTCAAGCAGGTCCAGAATCATGCACTGAGGGCTGGAAAGCCCTGAGCCACCGGCAATAAATATGAGATCACCTGGCTGCGAACTGCGGACAAAAAACTGCCCATAAGGACCAGACAGATTCAACGTGTCGCCTACTTTTAGCTGCTGATGAACGTGGGTTGTCGCTGCACCGCCTTCGACCAGCCGCACATGCAGCTCCACCTCGTCTGAACGACTGGGGGGGTTAGCCAGGGAAAAGGCCCTGACTCCCTCAACATTGGGCAAATCAATGTTGATGTATTGACCTGCCTGAAAGGTCATCCTACGATCCAACTTTAGATGGACGCCCTTGATGGTTGGAGACAGGTCAACAATCTCCGTGACGGTGGCCTGATAGTCCTCAACCGGATAGCCCTCGAAGTCTTCATCCACATCGATATCCGCTTCGATGGTGACGTCACTTTCAAGGGTGGCGCAGCAGGCTAGAACCTTGCCTTCATCACGCTCGCTGTCCATCAACGCAAATGATGAGGCTTCACCCACATTTACATCACCGTCAATCACCTGAACTTTGCAGGTTGCGCAGGTTCCGTGACCGCAGGCAAATGGCAACCACACACCGTGGCGCAATGCCGCCTGCAGGATCGTCTGGCCATCTTCAACTTCAATCTGTTCGCCAATCGGCTCGATGGTAACGGTATAACTCATCGCTTAGCCCTCAGGATGCCGAACCCTGGATACCTTCCAGGCCCGGTGTGGTAACGGCCAGCATGCTCTTGTGGTCAATACCGTTATCGATCAGTGTCGCAGCCGCGTCCGGTGTGAAAGGCTCTTCATTGAGGCGCCACTCAGCATTCATGAAATCGGCTTTTGCCGCGTCCGGATGGCCGGAAACTGCAGGCCTGATAACGTCATCGATCAGGGCAGCGAAAGTCATATCAGGTGCTACCAGCAAAGCGAAAGGGGCACAAAACATAAGGTGATGGGGCCAATAGACATACAATAGCTGCATGCCATTGAAATTTTCGACGCGATCTTTGGGTTCGGCGTAATATTCGGAAATGGCGTTAACACTCATGGTGCTCTCCTTTTTGTTATAAATGCCTGCCCTGAAAGTTAATTGGGCAGGCGAGCCGGGTTAGGCGGCGGTTTTTTTCGGGTTCTCTTTCGCCAAGGGCTTCAGGCCTTTAATATCCAACCAGCGCTGGTGATCGGGCGAACCGTGATATTCCATATTGTCGACCCCAGGATTGATGTGGTAATACTTCTCAACCACTGTCGCGACATCCGCACCGCCACAGTTACCTTGATAAATCTGGTGCACGGGCAGCCAAGCCTGGATGTACTTTTCAGGCTCATTCTTGAAAATGTCGCAGCAGCCGTCCGAGCAGAAGTGATAACGCTCACCTTCGTGTTTGATCTGTCGATGGCTGAACACTGACGGGTCGTCTTTCTCGGTGAATATCACCGGTATCTGGCACACCTGACAGAGTTGGGGAAGCGTGTTGTTATAGAAACGGCGCCCTTCCTTCTGCTCTTTGTCCCAATGCTCAAAGCGGGCACGGTAGTACTTATCGAAGGTCTCCGGGTATTTCTCGGACAGCCAGGTCATCTCTTCTTCTTCAGGCATCCAGGTGTGGAAGTTGGTTGCCTGGCTGTACTGATAGAACGTGCCCCACGCCTGGTGACTGACGTGGTTTTTGGCTGCGTTGGCAACATCCTGATACTTGGGCGGACGAATGCCATAACGCTCCAGGTCCTTAAACAGGGCGCCACCGTTTTGCTCGTAGTAAACTTCCCAGGCCTCAGACCAGGACATCACCTTGTTCGGCAACATGTAGTCCATCATCATGCCCACCAGGCTCAGCAGGCGGAAACCGCGCCAGAACCACTTGTCGATCCAGCGTTGAATGATGGGCACGTTATCTTCATGCTGCTCAAGAATGAACTTGATCACTTCAAGGCCAAGCGTCATGTGGCGGGCTTCATCCGACTGCGCGGAGAATCCGAAAGTGACCGTTGCCATGTCGCCGTTGTAGGCGGCGCCGGACATGAACGGCACAAACAGCAAGTTGGTCAGTACGTATTCGAACGAGAAGGAAATTGCGGTCAGGAATTCAAACGGGCCAGCCGTACGCGCGTCATCAAAGAAAGACTTGGGCACCGACAGGAACCAGACCCGATCGTGCTGGTGCGATGCATCGTGCAGGCCGTTGAAGTGCTTGTTGTAGTGGCTCATTGCATGTTGCTGAGTCTGCGAATGGCGCAACTCATCAATCGCTTGCATCTGGCAAGCCACTCGCGCACCGGCACCGCTGAATTGGCGGCCCACCCGTGCATAACCCTGGTATGCGGCATACTCAAGGGGTGATACGCCAGAAAGGAACAGCTTCAGCGCGTTTACATAACGGGCGTCGGAAATATTCTGGTGGCCGTTATTCTGGGCAAACGCATCAAAAATGGCGTAAAGCTTCTTTTCTTTCTCGGCCTGGTATTTCCAATAAGCATCCATGGTCAGACGGAATGGATCTTCCCACTGCGACCAGTCGGTGATCTTGATGCCCTCAAAGCGCTCATCCGGGTAGATATCTTCTTTTGTCTGGTACGTTGGATCCCACGCCATATCACGGGTGAGGTATTGGTATTTGTCTTTAAGATTCAGCTTCTTGTTTTTGATAGCCATGTTAGATCTCCCGATCAGTTCCACTGAAGAATGAAGTGGTCGTCGTCTTCGTCGACACTGCCGCCAATACTGATCACATCAATCAGCATTTCCTGAACATCCCATTCGCGGCCAAGTGTCTCCTCCATTGTTTCCCGGTTAATCACCAGGCGCTTCTCCGCGGTGATGCGAATCATGGCTGGCTGATGCTGTACCTCGGCCTCCGGGTTGTCTTTCATGATCGCTTCCACCAAATAGCGGGCATTGTCGTTGTCCTGAAATGCCATAAATACTTTCTGACTCATGCCTGAACTCCCTTGCTCTGAAGACCTGCTTTTTTCAGACGGGTTGAAAGCTCGGCACGGATTTCATCCAGAGCGTCCAATCCGGTTGTGGCCTCGGCAATCGGCGTAAGTGCTTCGTATGCCCGCGGCTCCCAGTGGTCAATCCAGCTCTGAAGTTGCTCGCGATTACTGTCACTCTCAGCCACAACCGTCTTGATCATGGCGTTGGTCCAGCGAAAAGATTCCTTAAACCAGTCGCGCTGAAACTCGGTAAGCATGGACACATCCTCAGCACCCTGCTCACCCAGCCACGCGTCCATTCGATCGTAGATCAGTGGATACATCAGGCCGTCAAGCAGCATGTTTTGTACAAGGCTGAGCTCGAACCAGTCATCAATAACTAACGTGTCTTCAACCAGCTTGCGCAGCGGCTGCCACAACTCGTCATCCATCCAGTAGGTCTTGGATTCATCAAGGGCCGTACCAGTACTGCCATCCAGCAGCAACGCAATTCGAGACAGATACTGACCCATACCCAAGTGATCGGTAGCGGCATACATGTGCATTTGTGAAACCGTGGTTGAGATCGCATCGCCGGCGATTTTGCTATTGTTCATGTTGGCGCCCAGCGCAACGTGGCGCAGAGGTACCAGCAGTCGCAACAGCTGTTTTTGAGTTTCCTCAGGTAGGCGAGTCAGCAAGTTGCGCTTGTCGCAGAAGGCAAAACTGCTTTCCGCAGCTTCCTGCATTTTCGCCCGGTTGCCGACATAGGCACCGTAGAAAAACTGACGCGGATCCGTCACTGAGTACCAGTCTTGCATGCGAACGGCGGTACGGGTGGGATCGTTCAACGTCCTTTTCGGGTCCCAAAGCGGGCGGTAGTGGAAGTTGGTCGTGGCTTCAATATCGAAGCTGGCTTCCTGATAGCGTGTTGCCGGCTTGTCGCCAAAGCGACGGGCAATCGCCGAGTAGGTATTACGAATGGGCTCCACCGAGGTGGTTTTTATCTCAATAGTCATATCTGCCTTTCCATCGTTGTTTTTATGAGTTAGATGTTGGCGCGGCTTCGCTTCTGCTTTCAGCGGTGGCCTTTCTCACCAAAGCGCCACTTGATCATGTCTTCATCAATCTGGCGGATCATGTCGGAGTCCATGTGCACCACGTTGTTGTGCTCACAGAATATCCGGAAGGCTTCCCGGGGCAGCACCAGCTCGACAAAGAGTTCGGGATAGCCGATCGCAAAATCGAACTCCACAAACCGGTCTTCCGGTGCACTGCGAACCCGGATATAGCGGGTTAATTCGTTAAAGGTCTTTGCTCGCTGTTCCATCGTTGACCCCGTTGCGCTTGTTATTGGTTGACAAAAGTGGAGCAACGGCTGTGCCACAATTTGTCAGAAACCAACAAGGGCCATATCAACTCATTGTTTTAAAAGTTATTTCAAACACCCCTCAAGCCACTGAAGAGTTTCGAACCGAGTCATCATCCTTGAGATTGACCAGGAGAAGTTGATCATTTAATGAAAAAATAACAGAAATTGAGCAAATGCTGAGACGCCCGGGCGTACCTGCGACCTTCCTGTTATTTTTACCATATGGTTGATTTTTGACATCAATCAGGGGTTATATGACTGGATTACTTTATGCACGCTCGCGCTCACCCCATACAAAAGCAATAGGGGATCTGGACATGGCCATCAGTTACAAGTCGCAACTAAAATACAAGGACTATCAAGATCTTACAGATCAAATTCGGTTCCTGAGCTCAGAAGGGAAAATCTGGCTTGGTGAGCAGCGCATGCTGTTGATGGCGGTAAGTGCGATGGCTGCGTTTCGTCGTGAAATGGTCAACACCATGGGTGTCGAAAGGGCAAAAGGCTTTTTCCTGCGCCTCGGCTACCAGTCCGGTTTACGGGATGCCGAGCTGGCGCGCAAGCTTCGCCCTCACTGCGATGAGATCGATATTTTCCTCGCAGGCCCACAGCTCCATGCGTTGAAAGGTATGGTTAACGTAGTTCCCATTCAGGTAGACATTGACCGGAAGGCCGGGGGTTTTTATGCGGAAATAGAATGGATTGACTCCTTCGAGGTTGAGATCTGCCAGACCGAACTGGGGCAGATGGAGGAGCCGGCCTGTTGGGCTCTGCTGGGCTATGCATGCGCATACACATCCTCATTCATGGGGCGCCAGGTCATCTTCCGCGAAATCAGCTGCCGGGGCTGCGGAGACGAGAAATGCGTCATTGTGGGAAAGCCTGCGGAGCAGTGGGAAGATGCCGAAGAATTTGCCAGCTACTTCAAAGCGGACCCCATCATTGAGGAGCTTTACGACCTGCAATCTCAAGTCAGCTCGCTGCGCAGCAGTCTCGAGAAACAACAGGGCCAGTACTATGGCATTGGCCAGTCGGCTTCCTATAACAAAGTCTGCAAAATGATTGATAAAGCAGCATTAGGCAAAGTCTCGGTGCTGCTGCTGGGAGAAACCGGGGTTGGCAAAGAAGTTGTTGCGCGCAGTGTGCACTTGCGCAGTGAAAGGGCTGACGGCCCTTTTATCGCTGTTAACTGCGCAGCCATTCCGCCCGATCTGATCGAGTCGGAGCTCTTCGGCGTTGAGAAAGGTGCATTTACCGGCGCCAATCAATCCAGACCAGGACGTTTTGAGAGGGCAAACGGCGGTACTATCTTTCTCGATGAGGTGGTCGAACTGACACCCCGTGCACAAGCCTCACTGTTGCGGGTGCTTCAGGAGGGTGAACTTGAGCGAGTTGGCGACAACCGCACCCGCCCCGTTAATGTCCGGATCATCGCAGCAACCAACGAGAGCCTCGCCGGAGCCGTCGAAGCGGGCAAATTCCGAGCCGACCTGTACTACCGGCTCAATGTTTTTCCAGTACAGATCCCGCCTTTGCGCGAACGGCTGGAAGATTTGCCTCTTCTGGCAGAACACTTTCTCCGGAAGTTCCAAACCGAGTATAACAAGCGCACACTCGGTCTCTCCGACAAGGCTCTGGAAATGTGCCTACGCTACCGCTGGCCCGGCAATATCCGGGAGCTGGAGAACGTAATTGAACGTGGCGTGATACTCACCGACAACAAAGAAACCATCAGCCAGGATGCGCTTTTCGCTGTTTCCCCGAAAAGCGAATTCGATCAATCCTCAGAAATGCTTGATGATGCGGGCCAGATTGTTGCCGGTGACACTCAAAGCGAATCCGGGCATTGGGCAGACGGCATACTGAACAAAGGAATCAGTCTGGACGAAGTGGAAGAAACCCTGATGCGACGGGCTATGAATGAGGCTAACCAGAATGTCTCAGGAGCCGCGCGTCTGCTTGGGCTCACCCGCCCCGCACTGGCTTACCGGCTCAAAAAGTCCGGGATTCTCTCGGAAAGCTGAGCTTGCCCGCTCCTCTGCTGAACAAGGATGTTCTTTGCAATTCCCTGTTTGATGAAATCAGCAATCCCCCCATCCGCATTTGATTATTTGATAAAAATCATGCCGCAGCTCTGCACCTGATTGCCCCGAAAAAGGATCGACCAAAATCCTTTTTTTATTTATTTTCATAACCTTAAAAGATATAAATCAGCATGGCATAACCGTTGCAATGTTTCTGTTAAGTCGCTTTACACACAAAAACAAAGACGGTGACGCAACATGCAATATGCCTTGGCGTGCCCAACCGGCACCTTCCGATATACCTTTGTTCTCGCAGCTCTGTCGTCACTATTGCTGACCGGTTGCGAAGCGCCCCTTGACCTCGACGCTGTGCGGGCACAATCACAGCAGTCCCTGAAGCGTACAGACTATTATCAATCCATGACCCGGAACGAGTCGCTCGTGGTAATTGCAGGTAATGCAGGGGTATTGCTGCGGAGCCCGGACAGCGGGAAAAGCTGGAAAAGAATCTCTCTGCCCACCAATAACAGCCTCATAGATGTCGACACCTGTCCCGATGGCAGCTTCATAGCACTATCGTTTGATAACGAGATCTGGCACGGCAATGCCAGTGGTGAAAGCTGGACAGCGCACGCCCTTCCCAGCCGGGAACAGATGATGACCGCCACCTGTGCCCCCGATGGTAGCTGGTGGGCCGCAGGCAGCTTCACCACCGTCCAGAGCAGCGGAGACCAGGGCGAGACCTGGACTGAAATCTCCCTCAACGAGGACGCCATCCTCAATAATCTGCAGTTCATCGATGCCGACAATGCCTTCATCACGGGTGAATACGGTTTGGTACTCAGTACTGGCGACGGTGGCAAAAGCTGGGATTACGCCGGCTATCTCCCGGATGAGTTTTACGCCCATACCAGCCATTTCGGTTCGCAAGATGAGGGCTGGGTTGGCGGCCTTAACGGGTTTATCTACCACACCATGGACGGTGGAGAAAGTTGGGAAAGGTCCCCTACGGGAATCAACGCACCGATCTTCGGGTTTGTTGCCGGCTCTTCCGGGCTGTATGCCCTGGCAGATAACGCCACGGTGCTGAAACTTTCCGATGATTCCTGGCAGAAGATTTCCACTTCCGACCAGCCTCAGTATTTGCGCAGCGGATTGTTGCTTCCCGATAACCGACTGCTCGCCGCAGGTGCTCGTGGCCTTCTGCTGAACCTTGAAATTCCCATGGCCTTCTCGGCCAGCACTGACTGAGGAACGCCTCCATGCCTGGTTTGCACCGCTTTACCCACCTGCTGCACTTGCTGGAGCAGTGGATTTTCAACAATCCGCGCAAGGTGCTGAGTATTATTGCCATTCTCACACTAGCCTTCGCGCTGCGTATTCCCGGACTGAAAATCTATACCGATTTCGCCGACCTTCTGCCCCAGCAACATCCGTATATCGAACTGCACAACAGCATCAAGGATAGCTTCGGTGGAGCCAACGTTCTGGTGGTGGGTGTTGAGTTCGAGAAAGGCGACATCTTCACCAACGAAAAACTTGCCAAGATCGACCGGATCACGCAGGCGGTAGACAACCTGCCCGGGGTCAATCACAACCTGGTTTCCAGCGTGACTCATCGCAATTCTCGCAAAATCTGGCTGACGGAAGTTGGCAGCATCAATTCGGAGCCCTATTACGACTCAACCTCCGGAGAGTACTCCGAGGAAGCCCTGCAAGCCATGAAGTCCGACGTGTCCGCCAACCCAAGGGTTTACGGCCCTCTGGTGGCGCCAGATATGAAAATGGCTCTGGTCAAGGCACAGCTCATCGAGGGCCAGTTGGACTACGAGAAAACCTTTGCCCAACTCCAGCAACTGCGCGCCGAGGAAGAGCAGGCGGGCGTCAGGATCTATGCTACAGGTCAACCGGTCTTGGTGGGATGGGCCTACACCTATATGGAGCAGATTCTCCAGATCTTCATTTTCACCGTCGTGACCATGCTGGCGCTGCTTATTTTCCACTTCCGCAAGGCCTACGGTGTACTGATTCCCTTGGGCGGCGTGCTTGTCTCCACCATCTGGGGCCTCGGCATCATCAGCCTGCTCGGTTACAACCTGGACCCACTCGGGCTGGTTATCCCATTCCTGATTGCGGCCAGGGCGATGAGCCACGGCGTGCAACTCGTTGAGCGCTACTACGCTGAAACCCTGGAACGTGGCAGCGGGCCAGAGGCGGCGAAGGCCACCTTCGACAGCCTGTTCCGCCCCGGCTCTCTGGGTGTGGTGTCCGATGCCATTGGCCTGTCTCTGATTGCGATCGGTTCCATACCCCTGAATACCCACTTGGGTATCTACGCTTCCCTGTGGGCCATTACCGTTGTATTGACCGTGTTGATTGGCGTACCTCTGCTGCTGTCCATATTGCCAACGCCAAAAAATCCGGCAATTCGCGAGACCGTACTGCGCCACATTGGCGCCAGCTGTTCCCGCACCGTCACCCGACCCGGTGCTGCAAGGGTCGTCCTGAGTGCAGCGGCGCTGGCCATGGTGGCAGGACTACTGGCGTCATCCAATGTGCAGATCGGCGATTCAGAGCCCGGATCACCGATTCTGTATCCGGATCATGACTACAACATCTCATCTCGCGTGGTGAATGATCGCTTTCCCGGCTCCGAGGAACTCTACATCGTTGCAGAGACGGAAGAGAACGGCGGTTTAAAGCGGCCGGAAGTATTGGCAGCTCTGTCAGATCTGCAGTCACACATGTTAATGGACCCCGAAGTGGGCGGCAGTAAAGGTCTTCCGGATCTGGTCAAACAGGTCAACCGCCTGATGCATAACAATGACCCGCGCTGGTACCAGATTCCGCACGATGCGGGTTATGTGGGCGGCCTTATGTTTACCTACATGGCCTCCAGCCCGATCCCCGGGGCTCTGGATGAATTCAACGACACCGACGATCGCGTCGCCAACCTGGTGTTCTATTACAAGGACCGCCAGGGCGAAACCATCCGCCGTGCCATTCATATGGCCAAGGAGTGGATTGCAGAGAACGGCGGCAGCGTTGAGGGGCTGACAATCCGTCTGGCGGGAGGAACGCTCGGCGTTGCCGCTGCAATGAATGAGTCAGCCTTTGAAACCAATGTGGTTGTATTGCCTCTGGTATTCCTGCTGATTTTCATCTTCGTGATGTTGTTCTACACCTCCTGGCATGCCGGACTGATGATGCTACTGGCGATGCTGTTTGCCACCACATTGACCTATGCCTATATGGGGTTGAACGGTCTCAGCATCGACATCAACACCGTGCCGGTGATTGCTGTGGGCATTGGTGTCGGCATCGATTACTCCATCTACATGATGGATCGAATCCGGGAGGAAATGTCCAAATGCGGCGACTTGCGAGAATCCGTTCGCCGCGCAATCTCCACCACCGGTATGGCTATCAGCTTTACGGCTCTTACGTTGATGGCCGGCATCATCATGTGGGTTATCTTCTCGAACCTCCGTTTCCAGTCTGATGCCGCACTGCTGTTGTGCGTGATGATTGTGATCAACGGCATGGCCGCCATGCTGCTGGTGCCTTCCTGGGTGCTGGTGTTCAAACCCCGTTTTGTCACCGACGTTTATGCGGACGAAGACGGCATCCTCCATGCCGATCTCCCCAAACCAACACCATCTTCTTCTGACCCCGTGCGGGAACAGGATGATGGGTTCGTGCCTGGAGCACAGTACCGGGCCTGAAGCCGGTACAGCGCCCCACTAAAACCTGTAACGAGGACATGCCATGCAAACAACAATAAAAGGCCTGAGATTCTGGTGCTATACCCTTGCCGGTAGTGCCAGCCTGGCGCTGTTACCGATGACCAACACCTTGGCAGCGGAAGACACCCGCGTGAACGGATACGTTGAGAATGCGACTTACGGGAGGGAAGGCGTAGGGCTTTCCAAGTTCCGAAACACACTGCAGATGGAGATGGAGAAAAGCGCCGGGAACGTCGGTATCTTTAACAACGTCCGTTTCAACGCGACTCTCCGTGGCAGTTATGACGGAGTTTACGATCTTAATGATGATGAGTATGGGCGTAATGCGGGAGGCCCGGTTCAACTGCAAGACCTGGGAAGCGGTTACGTACCTCATGGCGGTGGTATCGCACCCGCTTTTCTGGGCTTTGATTCAACCCGGAATCCGAATGAAGGCATGGTCGTTTTGGGCGAGCATCTGCACGACCAGAGCAATGGTGTTGCTTTCGGTGTTCCCGTTCGCCCATGTGACAAAGATGATCGCGGATGTATTAACGGCTATCTGGACAAAGACTCGAATGAGCTTCGATTTCAGGAATTCAACGATCGCGCCGACTTCGTTCGAGAGCTCTATGCCGATTTTGATATCAATTTCGATAATGGAAATATCCTCAGCACACGCCTGGGTAAACAGCAGGTAATCTGGGGCAGAACGGATCTGTTCCGGGTCCTGGATGTCATCAACCCGGTAGATTACTCCCGCAACAACATCTACGACGAACTGGAAGATATCCGGATTCCCATGTGGATCCTGCGTACGGATTACCGTATGGGCCCTACAGAGGTATTCGACGGGCTAGCCTTCGACGATCTGAACTTCCAGGTCGTCTGGAATTTCGACAAGTTCCGCCCACATGATATCGGCCAATGTGGTCAACCCAACGTGATTCTTGATGCCGGCTGTTTCTTCCGTGGCATGAACAACCTTTGGGAAAACGGTGGCACTGTGGCCAATTTCGCAGGTGCAACTCCGGATGGCGGCTTGGCCACTGACTTCGGACCCGGCCAGATTGGTATCCGAGAGGCACATATGCCCAGTTGGAGCCTGGCCAATACCCAGCTAGGCATGAAGCTTGAAGGTGTTTATGGTGATCTCGGTTTCTCGCTGAACGCGCTGACTTACCGTTCCCAGTTGCCATCCCTGAGAGGCGGCATTCCGGCCCAGAATGGGTTTACCGGCCAGACCGGTGTATGGCCGAGCCTGATTGCCTTCGACATCCACTTCCCACGGGTTAACCTGGTTGGTGGCTCTGTAGACTACTACTCGCAGGGCATCGATACGGTATTTCGGGTCGAAACCGCCTACACCTCAGGCGAAGAGTTCGCGAACACCCTTCGCGACAAGCTCTATTCCGAGTCTGACGTACTTCGATATGTCATTGGTGCAGACAAGAACATCGCCATCCCCTTTCTTAACGAAGATAACTCATTCCTGTTCTCCGGTCAGATCTTTGGCGAGCACATTCTCGATCACGAGCGCGAGCAAAGAACCTACGGCGAAGCCGGTATTCCGAACTACGAGCATAACTGGACCGCCACACTTCTGGTTCAGGGCTTCTATATGAACGGTCGCCTGACTCCGAAAATTATCACCGCTCATGATTTCCGAGCCCAGGCCACTGCGATTGCACCCTCAGTCGACTGGTTGGTCAACGACAATTTCAAGTTGACTCTCGGCGGCAATTTCAAGGTAGGCGATGGTGCTCGTGAGTTCGATGACTGTCGTTCCTGCAACCCATGGGACCCGTTCACACAAACCCCGGGTGTCATCAATCACCTGCCGGGCGAGTCTGCAGGTCTCTCGGGATATGAACCCCTTGGACGCTTCCAGTCGGGCCCCATCGGTATGGCCCAGAAAGAAGACGAAATTCAGCTGACTGCCCGTTACAGCTTCTGATAGAGGAAATAACATGAAAACAAGACTACAAAAATCCGTGTTCAACGGTCTGTTGGTCGGCCTGACTGCAGGGATATTCTCCGCCAGCACCTACGCCAGTGATGAGGTGATCAACGCGTCCTTCCATCCTTACAACGATGAGATACCTGGCTATGAGGGTCTCAGCGTCGGCATGACGATTGACCAATCCAATGTCGCTCAGTTCAAAGACATCATTGATCCGGCCTTCCTCACGTTCATAGAGAACGGCTGGACCTCCATGAACGTGGGGGAAACCACTTCTTTTGACCTGCACCCTGCTTATGTGGAGGCAACTCGTGACTCTCTGGGAGAGGTAACCCTGGGCGAACAGGTGGGTGAAATCACCGGCTGGAAGGCCGGCCGCCCATTCCCCCAGTCGCCGGATCCAGATGACGCGCGGGCTGGCGAAAAACTCGCCTGGAACTACAAGTATGGCTACAACTGGGGCGACAGTGCCGCTATCTACCCGTTCTACTGGAAATACCGGGATATGGATTCAGGTAAAGTGGAGCGGACCATCAAGTTCAACTTCCACTTCCTGAACTACAAGGGCCGTGTGATTCAGGAACCAACACCGGCAATCACACCCAACCCGTCAGACCTGTTCCGCGCCATCTATGTTCAGGTGCTTGACCCGGCGGATGTGCGCAATACTCAGTTACTGATCCACCGCGCAGCAGATGACCTCAAGCGGGATAACTCCTGGCTCTACCTGGGCTTCCAGCGCCGGGTTCGCCGTCTGGCGACTGGGCAGGTCACAGACGCCTTCCTTGGATCGGACCTGATGATCGAAGACTTTGAGGGCTATAACGGTCGCATTTCAGACATGAACTGGACCTACAAGAGCACCCGTTACATGCTGATGCCGTTCTACAATCACAATGAGATGAACCTGGACACAGAAACCCATCAGGATGACGACGGTTATCAGGTAATTGCCTTTAACGGCCAGGGTGGGTGCTTCCCGGACATCACCTGGCAACTGCGCAAAGTCTATGAAGTAGAATCTGTACCGGTGGATGACAGCCACCCACTGTCAAAGCGCGTTCATTACATGGATGCCCAGACCTTCACCATTCCCCGCACCGTGTCTTATGACCGAAAAGGAAGCATGTGGAAGACTTTCACCATTGGCCAGGCCCACCCTGATTTCCACCTGCCAAAGAACAAGGGCACCGGCGTGTCTATCGATGACTCGTTTAGCATGATCGATGTCCAAGCCAGCCATTGCACCACCGGCCAGTTCAAGGGCCAGGTTGACCCTGAGCTGTCCAAGCCACAAATGTTCAACGTGCAGCACATGCGCGCAACCGGCAGCTAACACCTGCCTGTCATTGTTGCTCCTCTATTGGACCCGCTTTCGCGGGCCCCTTTTTCGTATCGGAGGTAGAACGAGATGTCCCGATTTGAACCTTTGCCAAACGCCCCCCTGGAGCACGATCAGCTAATGGTGCTGACCGACAATAAAGGCAAAATCACCTATGCAAGTTCAGCATTCTGCAAGCTCTGCGGTTTTTCTGAAGACGCACTGAAAGCCGCCTCCTTCAACACACTCAGGCACCCCAAAATGCCCATAGGCCCGCTCAAGGATCTTTGGGAGACCCTTGGCAAGGACGACTCGTGGATGGGCATGATCCTGAATCGCACAGCCGACGGGTCTGACTGGTGGCTTGATGCGTTTGTTACGCCCATTACCGACGAACAGGGTACTGTTCTTGAGTACCAGGCCATTTACCGAATACCGGATGCCGCCACCATTCAGCGTACCAAGCAGGTGTATCGTGCCCGCAGCAGGGGTAAACAACCCCTGGCCCTGAGAATCCCCAGGCTTGCGCCAAGCACCGTGCAATGGCTGGCGGGCACCCTTTGCCTTGCTCCATCCCTGATCGCAGGCATGACCGGCCAGCCGGGCCTGTCTGCCACGCTGTTCGTTCTGGGTAGTGCTGTTTCTCTTGGCCTGCTGTATAGCCTCAACCAGCCCCTGACCCGACTTTTCCATCGTTGCCGCAGCCTTGTCAGCCACCCGATCAAACAGTTGGTCTATACTGGTAGCGCCGGTGTGGCGGGACAGATCGAACTCGCTATGCGACTGGTGGAGGTTCGACTGGAAGTCATGGTGGCCCGGATTCGCGACAGCGGCGGGCAAATTGAAGACAACGTCCTGCAGGCCAACGCGCTGCTTCAGGGAAGCACAGACGCCTCGGAAAAGCAGCAAGCGGCCCTTTCCACTGCAGCCACCTCCATCGAGGAATTCACGGCAACCATCCGGGAAGTTTCAGAGACTACCCAGCATGTCGCCAGTCTGAGCACACGCAACCGAGAAGCCGGAGAAGATAGCGCCCGCTCAGCGGCAGCCGCCCAAGAGAGCATCCACGCTCTGGCCCAGGAGCTGGAAGAGTCCAGCCAGACTGCGGAAGAACTGAATCAGAATAATCAGTCCATTGGCCGGATTCTGGATGTGATCGTCGCTATTGCGGAGCAGACCAACCTGCTGGCACTAAACGCGGCGATTGAGGCAGCCCGGGCCGGTGACAGCGGGCGCGGATTTGCCGTAGTGGCGGATGAAGTCCGCTCTCTCGCAAAGCGTACCCAAGAATCCACAGACGAGATTCAGGAGATGATCACCGCCTTGCAGGAGGGCACCCGGCGGGTGGTCGAATCCATCGAAAAGGGCAAGCGCCAGTCTGCCATCAGCGTCGAGCAGGTGTCCGCTAGCGCTGAATCACTCCAGGCTATTGTGGTGGGCATTGCCGAAAGTGATGGTCTCAACCAACAGGTTGCCGCCGCCAGTGAGCAGCAAAACCAGACGGTATCGAAACTGAATCAAGAAATTCACGATATTCATCAGATAGCGGTCACAACCAGCGAGCAGCTTCTCGATACCGTCAAGGCCGGCCAGGCTGTCGGCTACCATGCTAGCCGACAGCAACTCCTTATCAAACACCTGATGCCTGCGGAAACCGACAAAGCCCATAAAGTCTATATGAAGGAAAAGGCGTCATGACAGATGAACCAATGCGCGGAATGACGACCCCGCTGATCGTCGTAGTTTCAAGGCGAGTCAGAAAAGGACAAGAAGCCAAGTTCGAGAAGCTGAGCAACCAGATGACGGAGAAAACCGCCCCCAAAATACAAGATGACCATTGTCAGTTGGCTGGCCTTTTACCCAGCGGGTAACGCTGGTCTTCATTCTGTTTGGTGATCTGTTGGCCCAGGTACCATTGTTGCTGAGAACCATGCTGGTCACCATAGTGGTCATGGTTTTGATGAGCTATGTGCTGATTCCACGAATGACCCGATGATTTGCGTTCTGGTTGTTTCCTGATCGCCACGAGAGCACTCGCTGATGTCACACAGCCGAGCCACTTTGAGGTAATTCTTCAGTATCTGAATTCGAGGGTTTTTGGAACAATGCTGATCAGACATCCCGGTCAAGCTGGGATGTGCAGGCTCACAATTCTAAAAATGAATCACAGTGCGAATGCTCTTACCCTCATGCATCAACTCAAATGCCTTGTTGATGTCTTCCAGGGGCATTTCGTGGGTAATGAAAACATCCAGTGGGATTTCGCCCTTCTCTGCCTTTTCTACATAGCCCGGCAGTTCCGTACGTCCTTTTACGCCGCCAAACGCTGAGCCTTTCCAGACGCGGCCGGTAACCAACTGGAACGGGCGGGTGCTGATTTCTTGCCCTGCCCCGGCCACGCCGATGATGATGGATTCACCCCAGCCCTTGTGGCAGCACTCCAGCGCTGAACGCATAAGCTGAACATTACCTACGCACTCAAACGAGTAGTCCACGCCACCATCGGTCAACTCAATGATCACATCCTGAATCGGCTTATCGTAATCCTTTGGATTCACCACATCGGTCGCGCCTAACTGCTTGGCGATGTCAAATTTTCTGGGGTTGATATCAACGGCAATAATACGGCCGGCTTTAGCCATTTTGGCGCCGATAATCGCCGCCAGACCAATACCACCCAGGCCGAAAATAGCCACGGTGGCGCCTTCTTCTACTTTGGCGGTATTCAGCACAGCACCTATGCCGGTGGTGACACCGCAACCCAGCAGGCAAGCCTTATCCAGCGGTGCTTCTTTGGGGATCTTAGCCAGCGAGATTTCTGGCAATACGGTGTATTCAGAGAAGGTCGAACAGCCCATGTAGTGGTATATAGTCTCGCCCTTGTAGCTGAAGCGAGACGTGCCATCGGGCATCACGCCCTTGCCCTGGGTTGCGC
>TARA_R110001599_G_scaffold261569_1_pt1 | contig 25968 bp, 19 predicted proteins | sample TARA_R110001599 | Tara Oceans TARA_R110001599 (sample SAMEA4398360) | marine metagenome | biome: Polar Biome; feature: [MES] marine water layer (ENVO:01000295) within the mesopelagic zone...; material: water (ENVO:00002006), including particulate matter (ENVO:01000060) such...
AATCACGATGATGCATCCTATGCCAAAGCAATATCGGAGGCTCTCATTTGTGATGTGGGCGCAACCGCCAGATCTGCCAAAACGATCATGAAGTGGGCTAATGTATCGAACCGGACCGCCAGAAACTGGCTCAGCGCGGACAAAGCACCGGGCGGTTTGAATCTTCTTTTACTCGCGCGGCATTCGCCGTCGGTATGGGAGGTCGTGCTCACCATCAGTAGTCATGAGGAAGCGCTTCTTGTAAATGACCTGCATGCTGCCGAGGTCGCGCTATCTCGGGCATTGGGGCATCTCGAGCGGCTAAAACGGGGATTTGATAGGTCCCGAACCCAGGCCGACAATTCAAAAGATCGCAATTTGCACCGCGCATCAGTCTTTACCGGCAAAAAAGAAGGCAAGTTGTAGGTTATCCTCGTGGCGATTATAGGAGAGAGCAAATCTAATCGTTGCCGGTTCGATGCTGGGTTATAGGAAGATCGAGCACATAATTGAAATATGACAGATCGATAAACGCACGCCTACACGCATCAATGCCTTGGGTATAATGCTCCAAATCGATCAACGAATATCGAACGATTTCGCCAGTTGGATCCTCATATCCACCGATCGCGCATTCAATAAAGGCGGGACCATCGTCAGAACTACCGGCACGAAGACCATGCACAATAATGTTTCTGACGTCTTTAATTGCAAGCGCTTGGGTAACTACTTTCATGGCTACGCCGAGATGTTCGTTGTCGCTAACATTGCGCTCCATCAATTGAACCCAAATATCCAATCTTTTTGCTAGATTACCCTTCACTGGTTTCGCATCTTCACCAAGTGATGCTCGCATCTCAGCAATGGCATTGGTCAACCCTTGTTCCAGACCACTCCAGTAAAATAGAAATGAACCAACTTTGGTCATTATATCTGCGAATGTTTTCAATGGACGCGACCGCTCATTCATTTTTGCTTCTTGCGAGACTTTAAGGCATCCATGAGATCGTCCATCGAGAAATCATCATGAATAAATTTCAAACCCTTATCTGTAATTTGATGTTCCCCATGACTTTTGTTCTCGACATGGCCTTTTCCGTAAAGAGAACTGGCTGTACTCTGCCGAAGCGCATTGTTTACGCGATTAAGCCAAAGTGGCTCGCCTCGAACACCAACGGCCATGTCGTCATCCGTTAGATTGATTTTTCGAGGAAGTGCCTTTTTCAGTTCTGCATTCGTCCAGACTTTTTGATCACGCATCAGTTCCAAAATTGCACACTGTATGTTTTGTTCATTTGCATCTGGTTTTGTGGACAAAAGAGACTCCCATAATTTTAGTCAGTCTCAAATAAAATATAGAATTGGAGTGTGGTTTGAAAGCCTAATCTTGCTTCTGCAAACCAGCCGAACTTATTTATTTTCGGCAAATGGACAACTGCGACGTGATGCCCAACCGATTTGCCCTGAACATCTGATAGGGGCATCGGCCAAAAATATATCCCTAGCTGAAATTGCGCAGAGCAGTCTAAACTTACTAAGTGGCTCTAAACGCGACGCTCTAATTCGAGATTTCTCTGCCAGATTTGTGAATGAATTTGACGCGTGGGGATGAAGGTTGTTCTTATTTCGGCACTCTCCCGAAACGACCTTGTCAGCTTGGCGATTATCCCGCTGGTGTCGGTGGCACGTTTGCCTTGGAAAGCGGTGCGGATCGATCGCACTAATCGCCGGTGGGAAAGTTTGTTTTCGCTGGCAAAGCTCCTAATACAGCGTGATTACCAGACGACGCATCACGGAGCGGCCGATCCGCAAGGGCTTACTTTATTATTTCCAATGAATGATTTGTTTGAGAAATATATTGCCGTGTTGCTGCGACGGGCGCTTTCCGGAACCGGGATTGATGTGCAGGAACAGGGTATAGGTGGACGTCTTAATTGCTTGGCAACGCAGCCGGATACGCAAGTTTCTCCTTTTCTAGGCGATGTATTTCTCACCAAGCCGGACATTGTATTGCGCCATGATGGTAAGGCTGTTGCGATCATCGATACTAAATGGAAGAATCTGGCCGCAGATCCTTTGGCGAAAAAGCACGGCATTGCTCAAGCTGATGTATATCAATTGATGGCATATGCCCGGCTCTATGAATGTGACCAACTGATGCTCCTCTATCCTGCTACTCCCGGAATGGAAGGCGGGGAGCGAACGGCGTTCGGCATGGCTGGAGGACACGAGCGATTATCAATCGCCACCGTCGATATATCGCGCGACGAAACGCACATCGTAGACCGATTGCGCGAACTATGCGCTTCGAAGAGGATGTCCGGGACATTGGTAGGCACGCTATAGATGGCACAACATTTCTTGTCCGGGACAATGGATGTAAATGACCGATCTGAAGCTAACGACAAGCCAAAACCCTTCACCTGAACCGCCGATCCAAACAAAATTATCGCCGCTGTCAATAGAGGGCACCAGACGTTAGATTCTATCCACTAGCGAAGAACGGTACGTAAGCTATCAATATTTAGCCGCCAATGATTTGTAATACCGAAAATTGCTGGAACCCAAAGGGTCTTCAAATTGGAAGCATCCGGCAAAATCGTCGATCGCCTTCATAACACCCTTGAGCGAGCTCGCGGAAAATGCGTGCGTTTGACCTGTCGCCCAATGGGAAATGTAATTGCCTATGATCGTGGTAGTGGCGGTATGCATTCCTGCTAGTTGCGCTGGTTCCAAAATGAGCTGTCCGGCACTATCATGCAGGTTTACTGCCTTGTTGATTGCATCAATCAAATTGCTCGCCATGTGTTTGTCATCGTTGAATGCGATAGTTATCGGAACTGGAATTTGAACCTTAAGAATGATCTCTTCCAGCTTAAATTCAAGATATTGCCTGATGCGCGGCGCTGCATCGTCAACATTGCCTACGTCTAACAAGTCGATTGTAGCGTCTTTAATTTTCGTGACAGCTCCCGATTGAGGCAACACTGCTGTGCGCGGCGTACCCTGTATACACTGGTGCCACCAACCGCCGGAATTGCTGTTCGTGTTGAATAGTTTTTCCAAAACAGGATCATGGCTTAGCAGAATTACTTGAGGTCCATCTGGTACGCCAGGTCTTGCGAATTGATCCCTTATGACGTTCATCAAATGAAGCTGATGCCCTGAATCGAAGCTTGACGTTACATCATCCAAAACCACAAATTTAGCAGGACCGCCATATAAAGACGCGGCAGAAAGATACACGCTGATCGCAAAGGCATTGCGAAAGCTCTCGGACAACAGGGCTTGCGCAGACACATCTTGGATCGACCAAAACTCTGACAAAGAGATTGATATTTCTTCGCTGCCTTCGCGTTTGGAGAGCGCAGGTGTGACTTTCTCAAACATAATTGCGGCAAAGATTTCACGGCATTTTGGTTCTATGGCTTCTAGGCGGCGGCTTGCCGCTGTTGATTCCGCTTCAGCGAACAATGCGGCGGAGCGGTCCAAGAATTCTTTAATCCGTTGTATTCTAGCTAATTCATTCTCGCCCGTAGAAACGATCACATCTTGGTTTCGCAATTCAGAGAGGTTTGACTGTAGGCGGCGTGCCGCCTCTGCCTTCTCGACAACAGCCGTCAGTTTTTCTGGAAGGGTTTTCTCGATTTCGACTTTTGCTGCTTCTAGGGCTGTCGCTCTGGCCTCATGCCTATCCGATATCGTTTTGATCCATGAAGTGATTTTTTTCGCTGCTTCGGCGGTCAAAATTCCGTCCGCTGAAGATTTTTTGGATTGTTCGATTAGCTGCGGCTCGCCTTCCAGTATTGCCAAGGCTTCAAGTTTAGTAAGCTCAGCCCAATTCCCGGAATGCCAACATTCGCTCACGGCGGTTGATGCTGCCCCAACGGCTTCAAATAGCGTAATTTTTTGGTGAACATGGTCCAAGACAGATCCATCATCTTGTCGATCACAAGTAGGGCAAATAGTCTTATCTTCCCACTCATCGTGCTCCAAAATCTTTTCGCTTAGGGTATATAAAGTGCGAAATTGATCACCCTGGGTATTTTCAAGCGCGGCATCACGGGCCTCAGCTAAGCTAACGAGTTTATCACACTCTACTGATGCGGGAAGGCTTGCCGCTGCTTCCTTCCAATCGGTTTGTTCACGCAGGATTTTCGCAAGTTTTTCTCTGGCTTCTCCGCCTTCTGCTGATTTGGCAGCGTTCACACACTCGCTTGGATCAATCTCTTCAAAAGTTTTGCCGTCACAAATCGGTTTCAAAAGGTGAATGCCATTGAGCGCTGAATGGGCGTTGGTAAGCAAATCTGTTTCCGACATTGCGAGGTCTAGATCATCACCCACCAATGATTTATACGCTTCGGTTATATTTACACTGGCGCGTTGGGCGGCATTTTTCGCGATGCTGATCGCTTGTGCTTTTGCCGTTATGGCGAAATGATTGTTGAACGCTCGTGTATTTGATATTTCAACCAATCCCCGACGCAGGCTCGAGTAGCGCCTCAAACCAAGCAAACCCGCAAAAGACCTTCCACGATCTAGAGGTTTCAAATCTATGAATTGTTGAAATGTCTTGCCGTCCAGAAGAACAAATTCGCGATTTAGCTCCGTCAAAATACCTTCACCATCAACCCCTGCTGGTGCAGTCACTGTTCGCGTTCCATTATTGTCGCGGGTGATGCTGACGAGGACGGGTGGGTCTCCATTCTCGGGCTGCAATGTAAGATCAATTTTGCCAGTGTTTCCACTGTGAAAGCGATTTAAATAATAGCTTGTGCCTTTTTCGGCCGCAGGAAGTTCTTCCAACTTCTGTATCTGCCCTGTAAGACAATAGAGAATAGCATCAAATATGGAAGTTTTTCCAACCCCGTTTGGGGCGGAGATAGAATTAACCTTATCGGGTTTAAGCTTTATCGCGAGTGGCGAGCCTTCGTTGTTGATTCCGCGGAAGCCTTCGATATCGATTTGTTTCAAAAACCAACCGTTCATCACACTGTCTCATCGGCTGAATTTGTTGCCGCATACAACGCATCATACAATGTCTTGCGAGACACGTTCTTTTCGCGGCTTATGTTCGAGAGTTCGTCTTGAAGAACCGCTGCAAGATCGGCGTCAACAGCATTCAATGTCTCACAAAATGTGGCTAGATTTTGATCAACACTTTCTGCATCATCGATTTCGTAGATCAATTTGGCTTCTGGCACGATGCTCTCCCAACATTTTTTATACCTATTTTTCTACATCAAAATAATAGCTAGTACTACGTCCACCTGCCTGATTCTTGATCTATATCCCTTTCTCGACCAGACCATTGATGTCTCGCAATGCGGTGTACCGACGGTATGCTCCCAGTTGTCGCCCATGTCGTAGGTATAGAGAAATTGACGAACGCCTCGATCGATCAGGGGTTTGAACTTCGCATTTTTGGCCGCGGACAGCTCATCGTCGGGGCCAGTCCGGATCGGGAGGCCGTATCGTCTGTCGCCTGCTTCGAACTCCCAGAGGTGATATTCGAGCCAGCCCATTGCGCCCTGGATGACATCATGAAGCATCTTGAGGCTGGCATCGAGCGGCACCTCGACCCTGCGCCAGATGAGAGGATCGGTATGCGAATACTGAATACAAACAATTCGCTATTTAGCGCAGTCTCCGTGGCACCGCAGTATTTATCCCTTTGCTCGCTAGAAACTTTATGCGCTTTTCAATATTTTTTGAAAACCTTAATTTGACTTCCACACAGACTTCCTTAGACGTCCCTTTGCAAGTGGAGGTTTCAAGTGAGCAGCAACTCTTACACATTTTCGGCTATCAGAGGAATTCAAGCCGGGCGCGAGTATTACGTAATTATGGCACCTCTAAAACTTGTTCCCAAAATATTCGAGTTTGACAGTGATCAACTCCCAGCGGATTTGCGAGCGCAACGCGTATTATCAAAAGCGCGCGTGCCGCAGATTGCTCATTATTTATCAGATAATTTTGAGGCCTACACTCTTTCGTCACTTTGCGCATCAGTAGATGGAGAGATGGAGTTTATACCGGCTAGTCAAACCAACGATGACCTGCGCAATGTCGGACAGCTTAAAATGTCAATGATGACTCGCATTCTTTTGAACGACGGACAACATCGCCGTGCTGCAATTCAAGAGGCGCTAAAAACCCGGCCTAAACTAGAAAACGAATCTATATCCATCGTGCTTTTTGTTGATGAAGGCTTAGAGCGTAGCCAACAAATGTTTGCCGATTTGAACAAGAATGCCGTTCGCCCCTCGAACTCGTTGAATGTTTTATATGATCGGCGCGACCCTCTTGCTAGGCTGAGTTCCCGCGTCGTTGAAGAAATTGAGTTTTATCGAGACTTTGTTGAACTTGAGAAAACATCAATATCAAACCGAGCGAAAAATTTCATTACGCTTTCCAGTCTTAATCAAGCCAACAAATCTTTGGCGGGGCAGGAGGCAAATAGGTTTGGCGACAATACTGCGGAAACCGTAATCAGCTTTTGGAAGCGAATAATTGATGTCATACCTGATTGGCAAAAATTGCAAGCCGGAGTTATTACATCAGGCGAATTGCGTAAAGAGATGGTCCATGCGCACGGCGTTCTTGTGCAGGCGTTGGGAGTTATGGGAGCCCGATTAATTGAGGCGCGGCCTTCAATATGGACAAAGGATTTGGATCGTCTAAGCGACATGAATTGGCGAAAGAGCAATTCGGCGTTGTGGCGAGATAGAGTTATGAGAGGCGGACGCATGGATGGAAGTGGTCGCTCCATTGCATTGGCAGCTAATGTGTTAATCAACACTGTCGGGCTAGAACTTGATGAGAAAGAACAAGCTATGGAAACAAGCTTCGAATTGGAACTGAACGGCAGAACGAAAGATAGAGTCCTTGCATGACTGATTTGAAAGTAAATTCTGACGGACCCTCGTCTATGACCAAGCCTACACTAGCTGAGTGTGACGCTCATATCAGAGACGTATATTTAGCTGATGATCGTCCGTGGGTAATTGGATACAGTGGAGGGAAAGACTCCACCTGCGCACTACAACTGATTTGGAAATCCATATCCAAAATTCCAACATCTGATCGCACAAAACCAATATTCGTTCTAAGTTCCGATACGTTGGTCGAAACACCCGTTATTGTAAATTACATTGATGAGACGCTCGCGGCAATCAACGAGGCTGCGCAAGCTCAAGATATGCCTATTACAGCTCGAAAAGTAACCCCTGAGGTTTCTGACAGTTTCTGGGTTAATCTCATCGGCCGCGGTTATCCTGCGCCCTCAAACCGCTTTCGCTGGTGCACCGAGCGTTTAAAAATAGATCCTGCGAACGCCTTTATCAAACAACAAGTAGCCGAATTTGGTGAAGTCGTTATGATCCTAGGAGTAAGGGCAGCAGAAAGCGCAACGCGAGCGCAGGTGATGTCGCTCCACAAAATCGATGGAACTCACCTATCTCGTCATTCGACTTTACCTGGCGCATTTGTCTTCACGCCGATTGAAGCTTTTTCAGTGGATGATGTTTGGTCCTTCTTATTGCAGAATAAGTCGCCTTGGGGATCCGACAACCGAGACTTGCTCGCTATGTACCGCAATGCTCAGGCAGGCGAATGTCCGCTTGTCGTGGACAAGCAGACCGAAAGCTGCGGAAATTCCAGGTTTGGGTGTTGGGTCTGCACCGTTGTGACTAAAGACAAGGCCATGGAGGCCATGATCGACAATGGGGAGGAGTGGTTAGAACCTTTGCTCGAGCTTCGGGATGAGTTGGCAGCAACTCAGGACCCGGCCCGTAAGCGAGAATTCCGCAGCTTCAAACGCCGCACTGGTGCTGTTACATTTGTCGGTGAATCTACGGAACCTATCCCAGGTCCATACCTATTTGAATATCGAAAACAGTTCCTGCGCAAACTTCTAGAAGCCCAAAATGAGGTGAATGCAAAAGCACCTGAAGGGGAAAAGACGACTCTAATTCATGACGCAGAATTGCTCGAAATAAGAAAAATTTGGAGGCGGGAAAACGGAGATTGGGCAGATGCAGTATCTGATATAGTCAAAAGCGTTATGAACCGAGAGCTACATCTCCAAGGCTCTGATGTGTTCGAGTTCAAGGCGGAAGATGGCGAAATCTTGGAGGATGTATGCGCCGACTTTGGCGTGCCTCCACAGTTGCTTGCTCAATTACTGGAAGCAGAAAGGTCGGTACGAGGTCTTAAACGTCGTACATCTATCCACCGCAAGATCAGTCAGATTATGGGGCAAGAGTGGCGTGAAGAATCAGAGGTGGTTGCCGAACGTATTGCTCGCATGGAATTGGCGGAGGCAGAAGACGATGCCAAATTTATTGGAAATGCGTCATGATAATTCGCTCGCTCAACCTTTACAATTTCGGTTTGTATGGTGGCCTGCATTCTTTCAACCTGATGCCGGAAAAAGACTCGAGCAAGCCGGTGATATTAATCAAAGGTCACAATGGCTCGGGGAAAACGACGTTTTTAGAAGCGATTCAACTCGCACTTTATGGCAAGCGTGCGCTGGGACCGCGTGTATCTCAAACGGATTATGAGGCACATCTTTCGCGGCGTATTCACACGCAGTCGGAGGAACGTCGTGCTTGGGTTGAACTTGAGTTCGATAGCCAGCATTCGGGTCAAAAAGAGTCGTATCGCGTCAGGCGGGAATGGTCCGCCAAAGGTACTGCAATTGTCGAAGCGCTTGGCCTGTTTCGAGATAGTGTGGAGGTAATGGATATACCTCGAGAGGACTGGGACCATTATCTCGAGGACTTAATACCCGCAGGTGTATCACAACTCTTTTTCTTTGATGGCGAGAAAATTCAGGATATTGCGGACGACCAAGGCAGTCTTGGGTTGTTTGAAGCGATCCGCTCTTTGCTAGGTCTTGACATTATCGATCAACTGAGAGGCGATTTAGCACTCTACAAAGCCCGAAGCGAGGAAACGGGGGTCGCTCAAGATTTGGAAGATATCCTAGATGATCTTGAAATCGCAAAACGAGACCTGGTTCGACAAGATGAATTGGCTGCTTCCCTAAATACCAAGCGCGTGCAAATTGCCAAATCTAGTGAATTTGCACAACACCGCTTTCAGCAAGAAGGAGGAGCCATTGCTGTAGATCGAGATACCCTTAACGCCGAAATTTCTGCTATAGAGAAAGGACTGAATGAGGAGCAAAATGAGCTGAGAGCTTTAGTTAATGGAAGCGCGCCCTTCGCGTTGGCCCCGAAGCTCATCAAGAAATTCACTTCCGAAGTCCAACGGGCAAAAGACGCTCATTTCGAAAAGTCGGTGGGTGCTTTCGTAACAGCGTTCCAAGACACGGTTTCGATAAAAGCCCCTCAACATCCCGCTTGGACGGATGAACATTTCTCAGCATTGAGAAATTTCGTGGCAGCGACGGCGGGCTCAGACGACTCTCTCGAACTATCGTCAGATCCTGATTGGATTCTCGAACAGCTCGAAGCTGTTTCTGATTGTCGTGTCAAAGCGGCGTCCCTTTTCGCTAACCTGCAATCTCTTTGGCAGAAACGGATAATTCTCAAAGAACAATCCAAGAATTTTCGTCCAGGAGCAGCTGCAGAGGCATTTGAAAAGCTGAAGAAAGCTGAATTCGAAATGGGCGTCGTTGAAACAGAGCTAGCTCAAACAAACGCAAATGCAGAAAGATTACGCGAAGCTGTAAAAAGGCTCGATACAAAAAGGCTTGCAGCTCGAGATGCTCAATTTGAAAATAGTACTGCCAAAGACAGAACGGATTTGGCTAGCCGGACCCAGCTGGCATTGGTTAGGTATGAACAAAATATTCTTCAGACGCGCCTAAAATCCTTGTCGTCATATTTTGTTGAAGCCTTTAACGGGCTGGTACGCAGGAAAAGGTTGATAAAGGCCGTTGATATAGACCCAGACAGCTTCGCGATCCGCCTAGTGAGCAACGCCGGGAAGTATATAGATACTGCTGAACTCTCAGCAGGCGAACGCCAGCTTTATGCAATCTCGATGCTGTGGGCGCTTGGAAAAACCAGTGGCCGTGAATTGCCAATGATCATTGATACCCCGCTTTCTCGCCTGGACTCTTTACACCGGGAAGCTTTGATGGGAACGTATCTTCCTAACGCGGGTGACCAGGTTATCATGTTATGTACTGATACCGAACTGACCGAAGAAATCACCGCCATCGTTAAGCCTTATGTGAGCCGTACCTACGAAATCGGTGTGATTGATCATGGAGGAAAAACTTCAATCTCTGAGCTGCCCGCGCCAAAAGAAACACTCAAGAAGGTGCTGACCGATGCACATTAGCAAAGTCAAAATATCAGCAGAAGCATCGGGGAAACTTAAGATTGCAGCCCAGCGCTCAGGCCTGACGCCAAATTTACTATGTCGATTGGCTATGATGTCTTCGTTTGAGGCGGGTCCGTTGAGTCATTTGCAAATGGATTTGAAAGATGGCCAGGAATTTAATGCCTATACCCTGTTTGGAGCCAACCAAGCAATCTACTTAGACTTACTCAAATATGTGGAAATTGGTAAAGGGAAAGCCGATCTAACTGACGAAGATTTGCTGGAGCGCTTGAAGCTTCACATCGACCGAGGTATCAAGCAAATTACTGTGCGGATCAAATCACCTGCAGACGTCGCAGGCCTTTTGTCTGGCAACCGTGAATGATGAAACCAATTTATTTGGATCATAATGCTTCTACACCTATCGAAGATGCGGTGTTGGATACTCTAATACGGGTTAGCCGTGACTTGTTTGCTAACCCATCCAGCATTGAACACAAGCTTGGTAATGCTGCCTTTGTGGAAGTAGAAACGGCACGGGAAAACATATCCCGAACAATTGGTTGTAAACCAAAAGAGATAATTTTCACGAGCGGAGCGACCGAGGCCAATAATCTAGCAATCATAGGCACATATAAACATCTGATAAACAGTGGTCGGGATCATTTCGTTACCAGTCAAATTGAACATCCTTCAGTTTTAGCATGTTTTGATTATCTTGAAACGCTTGGCGGTAGAGTAACCCGCCTTGCGGTTAATGAAGACGGTATAGTATCCACTAAAGATCTTGAGAATTGCATTGACACTCAAACCGGACTCGTTTCGGTCATGGCAGCGAACAATGAAACAGGGGTGCTACAGCCAACATCAGAACTTGGCACCTTGTGCGAAGATGCGGGGGCCTTATTTCACACCGATTACTCGCAAGCGACCGCTTATATACCGATCGATCTTAAGTCCGCTCCAATTCATCTTGCTAGCTTCTCGGGACACAAGGCTTATGCCCCCAAAGGCGTCGGCTTTCTATATCGGTCATTGCGCAAACCCCGGGTCAATATAGAACCCATCCTATTGGGCGGTGGTCAGGAAAATGGATTGCGGTCTGGCACCTATAATACACCTGCAATTGCGGCCTTGGGGAAAGCGTTCGAACTGATAGAGCGAAGCCGAACCAAAGATTCGGCAAACATCGCAGATACCCGCGACCTGCTGGAAATCGAGCTCAAAAAAAGAATTCACGGACTTCATTTTAACGGCCAGCATTCGGCTCGCCTTCCTAACACAACATCCATCAGTATTGACGGGATCGAACCATTAGCCTTGATGCAAAAACTGAAAAATGACCTCGTATTTTCCGCATCGAGTGCGTGTTCGACAGGTAAGGTTGATACCTCTCACGTTTTGCTCGCTATGTTTGGGGAATGCTCTCGATCGCGTGAAGCATTTCGACTGGGATTGGGAAAACACACAAACCTCAATATATCTCACATCGTCGAGCTTTTCGAATCCGCAGTAAGGGACTTAAGGCAGCAAAGCTTATGATGAATTTGCGGCTGCCAACCAATAAGTGCCGCCAGGACCATCGAGCAGAAAAATTGACTAATAAGAGCCTAGTAGCCAGGATCAACCGACAGATGACGAAAGCTCATCAAACGATGAACTATTGCCAGATATAGTTTTTACCGCGCCAGATCGACAAAATAGGCCGCGGCGATTGCCACACAATCATATTCGAAATTTATGGGAACAGAACTTAACCGCATAATCGGACGATCAGATTTCAAATCCTATAAATCTTATGCTGTGATTTTTTGGTCAGATTGACCTGACGCCGAACGTTCATCCATTTGCAATTCGAGTCTCGGTATCGTTATTGCGCGACTGCGCGGGTGAAGCAAAGGGCTGCGTAGCGCAACCCCAAGTGGTTTAGCAAGACCGTGCCAAGCCCACTTTTCTTGGAAGTGGCACGAGATCAACCGACAAAAAAGAAAAGAAGAAACACACCAATTATCCCGATTGCCCACCACATTTGATTTCCCTCATTATAAAAAAATTTAGTTAGCGTAAACTGACTTTGATGCATAGGAAACCGCAAGTTCCGCAATACTGGCTTCAAATTTACGCAAATGGGGCGATTGCCAATACCCTTTCGTAAGTGACAATCGCACAGGATAGGTAAACTATAAGGAAATGAGAAACATTGCTAAATCAGATACGGAGAGATAAATAACGCGCGCTTGAGAAAAATTTTGCTCTGATGGAAAATAACAGATCATTCAAATAGACGAAGCATTACTACTTAGGAACAATTGTATTGGCTGAGGACTCACACACTGAAATTGTCCAGCTTGTAAGACACTCATTGGTTTCGGTTAGGCTGAGGAACGTCATTGAGAGACTTGCTGCGGAAAGCAAGATGCCTTTCAAAACAACCGCGGACTATTTTCAAGCAGGTGCTGACGGACCGGCGCAGTTTTTTTGTGTTTCGGGTATGGGCCGAAGAACCGTTCGGGAGCTAGAAAGTCTGCTCCATCCCTATAAGATTGAACGAGCTCATCCTTCAGATGAAAGAGCTGGAACTGGTTCCACGGAAGACTTCTCTCGTGTTGCTGAGGGTTTGTCCAGAACCTTTGATCATATCAGGTTGGATGAACTGTTGCTTAGATATGATCTTTCTGTTCGGACACAGAATTTTTTTAGACGATCAGATTTTGATAAGATGCCTAATGAAATACAATTTTTGGGCCAATATCTTCAAAATACTAAAAGCGCTCATTTCGCTATGAGTAACCGATCCAACATTGGACGAAAAACAATAGATGAAGTTCATCGCCTCATTGGAAAGTGGCTGAAGCAAATTTTGGGTCAGGTTTTTGAAGATCTGTCGATAGCAGAATTTGTATATTCCATCGTATATTGTAGGATTGCTCAACCACTCCCCCCCGAACCTTTGGACGGAATCATAGCAAAATTGGAGCGTTTCGATTTATCGGTTCAAACCACACCCCTAAAAGATTTGGTATTTGATGATTCTGATTTCGATTGGGATACAATGCTCGATTCACAAGACCCAGCGGAGCAAAAAGTACTAATATCTATAGGCGCGATTTTGAGCGAACAAGATAAAAACATAGTTGATAAGCGTTTTGGGCTAACGGACGACAAAAAAACACTCCAACAATTGGGGGATGAATATGGCATCACGCGCGAAAGGATAAGACAGATCGAAGCACGGAGCCTAAAAAGATTTCAAATCCCTTCTTATGCTTCTATTTTTGAGTCTATCTTGCGTGACTGTGAAGCCGCCATTTTGCAGAAACTATTTCGAGATGGGACCCAACTCTCAATAAAAGCTCTCCGGCTCGTAAAGGGGGCTCTCGCACCGCATCAGAACTTTCTGATCAAGGTTTGCTATGGAAGCACAAGTGATTGGCTTACCCAAAATTATATTGTCCACAAAGAAAACAACAAAATTGTGTCGTGGTCTTTGGATCAACATGCTGATGTCGCGGCAAAATTTGACGTTGGTAGCGACGCTCCGATACATTCTAGAATTCTGCAGTTCGTCATTGAACAGCCCTGGCCTACATCTCTAGATGCGATTTTTTCGAATTTTGCTGGGCACCCTCCAGCGCTGCTAAAGGAAATATTGCAAACACGTTATTCGGCAAATTTCTCTGACGGTCATATTGTAGCCTTAGATAATCTAACAATGCGTCACAGACTTATTTTAGTCATTAAGTCTGTGGGACACGGCATGCATATAAGTGAAATCGCAGCGCGTCATTTCAAGATGTTTGGCGTAGCCGCCAGTGAGCACGCTGTCGGAGCCACGCTAATGCGGTTAGATGAAGCACTCATTGTGGCTCGAGGAGTATATAACCTTTATGAGAATTTGGACTTCTCTCAGGATCACTTGCTAGAAATACGAAATACGGTATTTGACTATCTAACTCAGCAGGAAGCCTTCATTTCTAGCAAAAATATATTCTCACAGCTTTTCTCTGTTCAGACAGAGAGATACCCGGAGAAGCTCACGGAATACATGCTGCATGGGATTCTTCAAGATGATGTTCGTTTTGACGTAAGGCGTGGCTTAATGATCGGTCTAAGGTCGAGAGTTTATGATCAAAAATTCAAACCGCTGGGAGAGGAGATAAGAGAGTTCATCAATCTCAATGGACCAGCTAATATATCGACGGTAAGAAAAGCCCTTTCCGGCAGACGGAGCATATTAGATTCAACGGTAGAAGCGTTGATAAATTCAACCCCTGATGTTTTCGCTACCAAGGACGGACAGTACGATAATTTGGATCGAGTATTCGGGGGAGCCGAGGAGTATGAGGTATCAAGAGATGCTATTTATATAAACTTGTTGAGAGGGCCCTTGAGCATATTTGCCTTAAAGAGTGCCTTGTCGTCGATTTCATTGGATATTGAGGAGAGAACTATAATTTCGATAATTGCGAAAGATGCACATCTTTTGTATCGTGAAAAGCTGGCAGAACTTTTAAGCACACCTGAGCATATTCTTGATTATCAAAATTTACTACTAGCTGATACGGCCAATAGCGTGCCTGAAAACTTTGAATACCTTAAATCTCTAGACTATTTTGCTATTCAACAAACGGATATGGAAATCACAAAAATTGATGGCGTTATGAGCTCGATCTTTTCCGAATTTGGATCTTAGAATGAAATTTACGGAATTGGATCTAAAACGTAGCGTGAAAACGACACGTGAAGACCCGATAGAAGCTTTTTTTAACCCAGTACTGACAATCGCAAAAACATATGATGTCGCAGTGGGATATTTTAGGTCTGGCTGGTTTAGAGACGCAGCCTTTGGAATAGCCAAATTTGCTGAGAATGGTGGTGTTGCTCGATTTGTAATCTCGCCAGAACTCACTGACGATGACTACCGGGCATTAAAGGAGAGCGATAAAACAAATCTTGGAGATGATTGTCTTTCTTCCATAATTACCCGATCTTTTAGTTCTCTCTTTGACAGTTTGAGCAATGAACCGAGGCGAGCACTCGCCTGGTTGATAGCAGATGGTATAGTTCAATTTCGAGTCGGGATTCCCATAAATGAGTTATCTGGCATTTTACATGCAAAGATTGGACATCTAACTGATGGCCAAGGCAATCAGCTGTCGTTTGAAGGGTCCTATAATTTAACGCATGGGGCTCAAACCAATTGGGAGAAAATAAGCATCTTTTGTGATTGGAAATCCGATTCCGATTCTGATCGCGTCCAGGATGCTAAAGAAGATTTTGAGGATATGTGGTATGAGCGCGACAAAAATTTGCAAATATATCGACCGTCTGATTTGAATTTGGAGCCTTTCATAAGTTTTGCTAAACAATCAAAACGGCCCTACCACAAGCCCTCCAACAACAAATTCAAAATTCCAGCTAAATTTCTAACAGATGGGAAGCTCCGCCCGTACCAGGAGCTAGCCATTTCAGAGTGGTTTCAAAACAACGGGCAAGGTATTTTTAATATGGCAACGGGGTCGGGAAAAACGGCCACAGCCTTGGCGGCCGCGACACGCTTGGCAAATCATTCCGAAGCCAACGGGACGCAGCTAGTATTCATCGTTGTTGTGCCATATCTACATCTCGCCGAACAATGGATTGAGGAGGTTGCCGAGTTTGGTTTCCGTCCGATCAGATGCTTCGACAACTCCAAAATTTGGATGAAGCAGGTGCAGGCGATGATACGAGACCTAAACACCGATTTGATCCAGACGAGTATGTTAATGGTTGTAAACAAGACTTTCACGGGGGAAAAATTTCAGAATCAAATAAAGCAGATTCCAGGAAATAAATGCATCATCGCCGATGAAATGCACAATTTGGGGTCGAGCCAAGGATTAACGTGTTTGCCTGATCGGGCGAGATTTAGACTTGGATTGTCGGCTACTCCTGTGCGTCATCGCGATGATTTGGGAACCGAAGGTTTAGAATCCTATTTCGGCAAACAAGTAATTGAGTTCACATTGAAAGAGGCAATAGAGAACGATTATCTCTGCAAGTACCGTTACTATCCCATAGCGGTTCCATTGACTGATCGTGAGATGGACGAATATTTTGAAATTACGAAAGAGATTTCTAAAGCCTATCGTATTGATCAGAGCGACGGTATGGCGCCGAACGAGCGGATGAAGAAGCTGTTGATCAAACGCGCTCGCCTCGTAGCTGGAGCGGAGAACAAGGTAACTAAGTTAGTTGAGATGGTTTCGGAGGATCCCACAAAAAAGTTTAATCTTATATACTGTGGTGACACAAACGATGGCAATGAGAGGCATGTTGAGCAAGTGAAGCGGCGGTTGGGAAGAGACGTCGGGATGACTGTTCACACGTTCACTGCCGATGAACCTAGGCAATTGCGCCGGGAATTACTCCAAAGGTTTAGTTCGGGGGATCTGCAAGCTCTTGTGGCGATCCGGTGTCTTGATGAAGGTGTTGATGTGCCACGTACAGAAACAGCATATATATTAGCATCTTCGACCAATCCTAGGCAATTCATACAAAGACGAGGTCGTGTCCTGAGAAAGGCTAAAGGAAAAACATTTGCGGCAATATACGATTTTCTAGCCGTTCCGGATATTGAAAAAATGCGTTTAGACGACCCCGCTGTTTACCAAGTCGAGAGAAGTTTAGTTCGCCGCGAGCTAGAGCGCGTGGATGAGTTTGCTCAATTGGCAATTAACAGTGGGGACACTTTGACAGTTTTACGTGATATTAAGCAGAAACTAAACCTGATGGACATGTAGAGGCATTTATGACCGATAGAACTATCCCAGATATCAAAAATTCGACCACTGAGACCGTTTGGACTCTTATGGAAGATATTTTGGAGCTTGAAACTGATTACAAAGATCGGATCAAATTGACGACTGAGGATAACAATAAGATCTGCGATCAAATTCTTAGGCTCTTAGATGAAAGTATCAAATAATGTGGCTGCAATCTTTAACGGCAGAAAATTTTCGTCAATTTTACCAGGAGCAGAAGTTAAAATTCAGCACCGTTTCAAATAGCGGGATTACTGTTGTGCACGGAGAAAATGGCGCTGGTAAAACCACATTGCTAAACGCTTTTACTTGGGCGCTATATGGTCAAACCACTTTTGATACTGATCAGGATAATTTGCTGAACGAGCGATCTATTTCAGAAGCGGAGATGGATGGCACGATTCCCATGCATGTAGTAATAAAATTTGAACACGAAGGAAATGATTACACTCTCAAAAGGACCCAACAATATGTTAAGCGGTCAGGAATGGAAGTGCGACCTGTCGGGTCAGCTATAATTGAGCTGACATATATTGCGAAAGACGGCTCTTTCAAGGAAGTTGGTGCAGCTCAGAATGCAATCAACCAGATCCTTCCTGAAAAATTACACTCGTACTTTTTCTTTAATGGTGAGCGGATTGAGAAGCTTGCAAATATGAGCGCATCATCTCAGATTAGCGACGCGATTAAGACTATAATGGGATTAGAAATCATAGAGCGTGCCATTGGTCATTTGGACGGGCCAACAAAATCAAAACTTCGTGCGCAATCCAAAAAGAGCGGTGGTGGCGATCTTGAAGCAATCACCAAAAAATTGGAACAAAATTCTCAAGATCAAAGCTCCAAAAAAATTGAACTTAAAGAGCAGAAAAATAGTTTTGTTCAGTATGAAATTGACATCGAAGAAATCTCTAATCGATTAAAAGCCTATAAAGCTTCCGCAGATCTGCAGAATGAAGAAACCTCAAAACAGGAAGCTATCAATGCACTGAAGGATAAAATATCGAAACAAAAGCAAGAGATATCAGCGACGATTAGCAAGTTTGGTTTCTTGGGTTTTTTCGAAAAAACAGCCAGCGAAGTCTACAAAGATCTTGAGGCGAGGCGCAAAAAAGGGGAACTACCCTACAAAATCAAGCCACAATTTATCGACGACCTGATCGATTTAGGAAAATGCATTTGTGGAACCGATTTACATGACGGAAATGATGCTCACAAAGCTATAGTAAAATACAAATCCAATACAGTTCCCGGCCTTGAAGAGGCATTCAACAATACGACTAGAGATTTAAGTCAGGTTGCGTCCGAAAGGCAGCATATGTTTGATAACCTGAATCGCTTGTCGCTTGAAATAGCAGATTCAGAACATTCTATAGGGAGCCTAAACGACCGGATCGCCGAGATACAAATTGAGTTGAGTAACACCGCGCGTTTTAATGAGACCATAACGGGATTAACTGAGAAAAAAGTCACGCTGACCAAACTCAAAGAGGAATGCCTAAAAAGGCAAGGTGTTTTGGATTATGAGATCAGAAATTTGGAGGATATTGACAAGAATCTGACTGCGGAATTTGTCAAACTATCCGAAGGAAATGAAAAATCTCAATCCATAAGTGAGAAACTTAAAATCGCTGAAGAAGCAAAGCGCGTCTTCGAGGATATTTATGAGATTTTGTCGCATGAAACGCGTAAAGACCTCTCGAAAAGAGTCAACGACGTGTTCAAGTCTATTATTAGGAAGCCATACTGGGCAGAGATAGATGAAGATTATATTTTGCAAATATATAAAGAGATTCCTAATGAAGGAAAGCAACCAGTCCTCGAGAAATCCACGGGCGAGAAGCAAATTACTTCTTTAAGTTTCATTTCAAGCATAATCTCTCTCGCGAAAGAAAAAGAAGAGCAAAACAGCAAGTTTTTTAGAGGAGGAAACTACCCCATTATCATGGATTCCCCTTTTGGAGCGCTTGATGATGAATATCGAACACTTGTTGCAGGCGGTATCCCAAAGCTTGCGGGACAAATCATACTTTTTGCTACTAGCTCCCAATGGAAGGGAGAAGTTGAGAGCGCTTGTGAAAATTATGTGGGGCAACATTTGAGTTTAGTCTACTATGGTAATTTAGACGGTGAACCGGAATCCAAATATAAAAAAGCAAGCAATGGGTATGAGTTTACTGAAGTAGAGGACGGCTACTATGCTTGATAAAGCCCGTATAAGAAGGCCCAAAACGTATGAATCGCTGATGACAAAGCTATGCAAGGGCGATCATGCGGTATTTGACACTTACGCAGATCTACTTATCTTCGCTGCAGTGCTCGGTCAAAATCGAGGAGAAAGTGCCAGTTTTTCTCAATCGGCTGAACCCGTTGCGCTAACCATTTTTGGTGGACAATTTGATAAGACCGTTATGAATACGCTAGCTGTTGCGGCGTGCGATAACGATCCTGACATTATGTCTGATCAAAACGTCGAGGCTAAAATAAAAATATTCGAGGAATATGCCAATGGTGGTTTGAATATTCTTGATACCAATTTGAAAAATGTTCCAGATGATGATATTCAAGCTACAATGGTGAACCTAATTTTGCGAACTGTAAAGAAAAACAAAATATTAGGAGACATTACAGGATTAGCTTGATTCACAGAACGTGCTTTTCGCTGTCGATGATGCACTTTACAAACCCGTAACTAAAAGCAAAAATCCGTGGTGCATACTTCCCATTCACGCTGGTTCAAACCCTTGAATCTCGAATCTGGTAAATGTAGGCAAGCAGGAGCGGTCGAACTCAAATCCGCAAAGAATATGACTGCTGCTCTTGACGTGACCCCTTAAAACTCTTCCAGAAGTGATTAGGGTCTTGTGATTCTAAGCCAATGGCTCGGGAGGCATTAAAAACTTCAGACATTTCAGATCGATATACTTTAAAACCTAAGAGGCCTTTGAAAGCGTTGTCTCTTTGCTGGGAATGCGACATTCATAGCTGATGCAACGAACATTTTCCTCTTTGTCCGCTATCATCAATCATTTTTGCTAACGTAGTTAAACATTAATTACGGCTTCGTGTACAATGACCAAAAAATGACGAAAAACTGGCGGTGCCTCACGAAGTTAATGCGGTATTGGAAAAGGTTCGATGGGATGGTTGTTGGAAAATTCGAATAAAAATGCAATCAATAGGTAAGAATACGATTCCATAATCAACATGAGTTGCAAATTGACGAATAAGAAAACCGCAATAATACTGGTGCATGGAATTGGCGAACAGCGGCCGATGGATACGCTGTGGAGCTTTCTAGATGCAGCGTGGCTTGATGATAGAGATTTGGTCGATCCCGCAAAGGGTAAAGTTGTCTATTCAAAACCGGGAGGTACAGCGGACAATCATGAGATGCGCAGAGTAACTACTCGCGGCTCACGCTATGAAGACCGACAGTTTGATTTCTACGAATATTATTGGGCGCATATGATGCGTGGGAATACACTCGCCGACGTCAAAAGTTGGCTTATATCGCTATTCTTACGCCCCAAAAGCGCGCTGCCGCCCGGATATTCTGGGCATTGGATCGCAGGCTGGGCGCTGACGGCCTTGGCTATGATTGCCTATTTGGCCTGGCTCCGTTGGTCCGACACGCTCGGCTGGTTAACTGGAGTGGCGGTATTCTTGGTTCCATTCCCTACCGGACTTATTCTCAGCAAAGCTATTCCGATCGTCGGCGATGCTGCGCGATATTTACGACCCGAACCTCGAAATGTCGAAGCCCGTCAAAGTATCCGCGCAGGAGGCATTGCTCTTGTTCACCAACTTCACGAATCAGGCGAATACGACCGGATCGTCTTGGTTGGCCACAGCTTGGGATCGTTGATCGCCTACGACATACTTACCCATGCATGGGCTCAGGTCGATAAGGGCGCGCTAGCGGCGCAGCATGCTGCCGGATCACAATTGATGAAACGGCTAACTGAATTGGAAACAGCAAGTGCAAACTTGTTCGAACCCGAAAAGGTCGACGGTCGGTTGAAGCCTGCAACGCAGTGTGCGAACTTCCAAGCTCTCCAAAGCTCGTATCGCAACGCCCAGCGCGCCTATCGACGTGCGCTCGCTGCTCAAAATGGCCCTCTGTGGCTGGTGAGTGACATGATCACCCTAGGATCACCTCTGGGAAAGGCCGATCTACTGCTCGCCAGGTCTGAAGACGAGTTCGATAGGCGGAAAGATCGTCGCGAGTTTCCCACTTGCCCTCCGGTATTTGAATATTGGGGACAGGCTGTGAAGCAGTTCAGCTACCCGCGCGGAGGCTCATCCCGTATTCCCCATCATGGCAGCCCGTTTGCACCTACCGTGTGGTCAAATGTGTATTTCCCTGACAAGCTCTTGTATCTAGGCGATCCAATCGCAGGCGCGGTATCGCCACAATTTGGGCCGGGGGTATCTGATGTTCGCCTCCCCAATAGAGGCATACGCTTTCAGCACCTCGATTATTGGCGAGCATTTGACGACAAAAATGGCCATTTCACAATCGCAGCACTGCGCGGCGCACTAAACCTGCGCGACCAAAATGAGCCAGTCGAAAGCGGGAACAGCCCATGAGATATGTCAATCGTGACCGAGTAGCACCGCCTGAGTTCTTTCTGCTTTCAGACCAAGTCCGCAGGACCCGGGAAGACGTCGCAACATTGTTTGAATACGGCGAAAAACGCCGTTCGCAATCGCGTGTCGAAAAAACGTCCGGGGCTATCGAACGCGAGATATACCGGGACCTTGAGGAACTTTATGAGGGTAGATGCGCATTTTGTGAAGGAAGAGGGCAGCATCCCTACCGTTTCCGGCCTAGTACAGAAGCAGAACCGGTCAAAGATCAATCGACCAGCCATCTCTATTATGCATGGCTAACGACCTCTTGGGATAATTGGCACCTCATTTGTGAAGAATGCCGTCCCAAGAATGAAGCCTATTTCCCGGTTCGGGGTAAGCGGATTAATTTGCCACCCCCAGAAGCGCTGCGTGCATTTAGCGAGCCGAACGAACTTAGTGAGCAAGAGGTGGCAAAACAAGGGCGACCTGGATCGGGTGGTTACGGGGCGCTCTCTGCGTCTTGGTCTAAGTTCGCAGCCAAAAAGAAAATTCCATCAAGCGAACGCAGCTTGCTATTGGATCCGACGCGCGATTCAAGAGTGTACACGCATCTTCATATTCAGAGCGACGGCACTCTAGAGCCATTATCGGAACGCGGCGCAGAAACGATCTTTCATTTCAATCTCAATCGCACTGATTTGAAATACGGGCGTGCAGACGCGATCGCTAAACTGGAACGTTCGCTAAGCAACGGCGACCTTTTAGACAACGAAGACCTGTTGGATTTTCCCTTTCCGGGCATACTCCTTCTCAGACTTCGGTTTCTTACGCTTCATATGATGAAATCTCTCGGCGCGAGTTTGAGCACCAGGCGAAAGCACTATCTGAAAAACTTCTATAAGCTCTATTATGCCAGTAGTGGCGAAAAAGCCTTCAGCCAAGCTAGGGATGCGTCGCCCGAAGATCTAAAAAAAGTTCAGCTTCCGTCGCGTTTGGAACGGAGATCTGATCGACGGCCATCCTCGAAGTCCAAACGCGTAACATCGATTTCGCTCCAAAACTTCAAATCCCTCGAGAACCTTAAGTTGGACTTGCCGAAGGCGGTATTGGATGAGTCTTCCGATGAGCCAACTACATCGCTTCTGATCCTAGGCGAAAACGCCACCGGCAAGAGTAGCCTTTTAGAGGGCGCCGTACTGACTCTAGTGGATCGTAAAGTGCGCAGCGCCTTGCGCGAGAAGCCAAAGAGCTTGGTGCTCGACCCCAAATTTATGGATGCGAAATTCACAGGCGGTCCAAAACAGGCGGTCGTAACAGTCACCTTTGACGACAAGACTGAACGCACGCTTACGATCACCAAGCAAGCGTTTGATGAACCCAGCGATCCAATGCCTACGCCCGTCTTCGCCTATGGAGCATTTCGGCAGTATCTTGATGATGTTCGCGAAAAACTACGGCCTGAGCATTCGGTTATTACGCTCTTCAAATCCGACACCCTTCTGCCCAACCCGAGCCAATGGCTGCTTAGTTTGGATGACGACGGTTTCTCAATGGTTGCCCGCTCACTTCGGTCAATTTTCGCTGTCGAAGGTGAAGTGGAAGTCATCGAACGGGACGCGGATACTTGTTACGTTGTTACCGACTATGTGTACGACGGTGTTACGCGACGCGAGCGCACCCCGCTGCAAATCGTATCGTCTGGTTTTCGCGCGATATTAGCTATGGCGTGCGACATTATGCGCGGTCTAATGGAGGTGGAGGGATTCCAAACATTGCTCGGCGCGCGGGCTATAGTGTTCATAGACGAGATCGAGGCGCATCTTCACCCGCGATGGAAAATCGCTATTATGTTAGCACTTCGTGAAGCCCTCCCCCAAGTGACCTTTATCGTTACATCGCACGACCCGCTTTGCTTGCGAGGGATGCGGAGCGGAGAGGTTATGGTACTCAATCGAGTGCGGGGCGAAAGCGCTCCAGAAAGCGACCTGCCTGTTTTCATCGAAAAGTTGGAGACCTTGCCGAACATAGAAGAGCTGACCATTGAGCAGCTTTTGACCGCTGACTTTTTCCAGCTCAACTCAACCGACGCCCCCGGACTCGAAGATGAGTATGCGCGGATCGCTGATATGTTGAGCAAGCGGGACAAGGAGCCAATCGATCCCGACCGAAGCCTGACTTCCAAACAGCGCGAGCACTATCGGTCGTTCACGCGCCAGATCAATGAAGCCCTGCCTGTCGGGGATACAGAAGTGCAGCGGGTGGTGCAGGAGGCCGTCGCCGAGTATTTGGCCAAGCGTCATGCAATATCCGGTAAACGTGCGCAAGAGTTGCGTGACGAAACCAAACAAAAAATTCGCGCCGTGCTGGATACAGTCTGATGCGTCATATCGAGCGCCCGCCAGACTCGCTACCGGCAGATTTGCCAGAGAAGCAGCAAACCGAGTTGGCCAAGGCCAAAGAATATTTCGAGCTGTCAATCGAAGCGCGTAAAGCCGAAACGAAAGTCAAATTCAGCACCTACAAACTGGCATCGATCAAGGCGGGGCTAGAGAAACTATTCAGCGGGAAATGCGCCTATTGCGAGAGCGTCTACAGCTCTACCGCGCCAGTCGATATCGAGCATTATCGTCCAAAAGGCCAAGTTCAAGAAGCCTCTGATCATGACGGATATTGGTGGCTAGCCGCGGATTGGGACAATCTGCTTCCCAGTTGCATAGATTGCAATCGGAAACGCAAACAACCTATTCCGAAAGCCGGAGCCAGCCTTGCCGAACTGTCCGCAGACTCTAAAAAATCCACCTTGACAAATGTCGGCAAAAAAGACTCTTTCCCATTGGCTGACGAGAACGGCAGGGGGCACAGTCCAGCCGACGGAATTTTGAACGAGAGGCCACTCTTACTCAATCCATGCAAAGATGACCCAAGCACGTTCCTTGACTTCACTTTTGACCCAGCAATTGGCGCTTCGATTGTTTTTCCTCGCGGCACGGCGACAGCAACTGGGCTGGAGCCTCCGGATTCGACCAATCCGGCAGCTAATACTCAACAAGTCAGATCAGCCATGTCGATCCATGTTTATGGCCTCAATCGCCTTGGCCTGGTGCAGGCCCGAACACGGGTAGTCCGCCAATTGCAATTCCTTGCAGATCTCATCTTCGAACTCGATGAACTCGTTGCTGACGTCAATGGCTCTGCAGCCTCGGCAGTGGTTAAAGAAAAAGTCGAATCAAAAGCCGCGAGTATGCAAGATCGCATTATACGCGAGATGAAATCGATGGCCGAGCCTTCTCGTGAATACTCTGCAACTGCGCAGGCTTGGATTGAAGTGTTCCTGCGGCAAATCTGAGTATTTGCACAACTTGCACAGATTCAACCAGCGGTTGGCTGCAGCGTTTTCATCAGTTTTCTGACTGGACTTGTTTGTTTGTTCGAGCATGGTCGCTGTGGCCGTGATGAACAGTTCCGCGGATGCCTCCCGAGTGATTGCATGATCAGGCGGCTTAGTCTCGTGCAACTGCTGGAAATAATGCCAGCGTTTGAAACGGAGACCCAGCGATGACAAAATCACCCGCGGTAATGACGATATCAAGGGCCGGGCAAAAACGACTGACGCAGCGTAATAGCGGTGCGGGGGACGCAAAGCCCAACAAGCCTGCTCAAAACCAACTGCCGCCACCAATAAAATCCGCAACCGTCATCACAGCCATGTCTGAAGCGACAGGAGCGACATTGGACGAAATTTGCAGTATAACCAGCTGGCAGCCCCATAGTGCCCGAGCCTTCCTGTCGGGCTTGAGAAAAAAAGGCCATAATATTCTCAAGGCAAGCCGCGACGGTGCGACCTGCTATCACATCGTCCCTGAGAAAATCGGTGATCGATTGTGAGCGGGATTTCCGGCCGACTCGAAGCCATGTCGTCGATGTCGCTGACCGAACTCGGTTCAGAATGGGAAAGGCTCTATAAAAGGCCAACACCGACGCTTGGTGCCGACCTGTTATCGCGCAGCATCGCCTATCACCTGCAAGAACGTCAATATGGCGGCCTCACAACCACCAAGCGCCGCCAGATCGCACGGTTGGCGAAGCAGCTGGGCAATGGCGCGGAAGTATCCATCAGTCCGCATGGCGATCTGAAGCCGGGAACGCGCCTTAGCCGCGATTGGCATGGAAACACGTGCCATGTGCTCGTGATGGATGAGGGTTTCCTGTTCGAGGACCGGCGCTATCGCTCTCTATCGCAAATCGCCAACGCTATCACCGGCACCAAATGGTCAGGGCCAAGGTTCTTCGGTCTTGCGGATCGTAA
>TARA_R110001599_G_scaffold309_4_pt1 | contig 25952 bp, 21 predicted proteins | sample TARA_R110001599 | Tara Oceans TARA_R110001599 (sample SAMEA4398360) | marine metagenome | biome: Polar Biome; feature: [MES] marine water layer (ENVO:01000295) within the mesopelagic zone...; material: water (ENVO:00002006), including particulate matter (ENVO:01000060) such as......
GATTAGAGGACTTCACCACATGATTTGGGAAGTAGTAGATAACTCCATTGATGAAGCCTTAGCAGGTCATTGCGATACCATTACGGTAACCATTGAAGAAGATAATTCAGTAATTGTAACGGACAACGGTAGGGGAATCCCAACCGATATGCACGAAAAAGAAGGAAGGTCTGCACTAGAAGTAGTAATGACGGTGCTTCACGCTGGTGGTAAGTTCGATAAGGATACTTACAAAGTATCTGGTGGTCTTCACGGTGTGGGTGTATCCTGCGTTAATGCGCTTTCATCAATGATGCTCGTTACCGTTGAACGTAACGGGTTTGAATACCAGCAAGAGTATTCGCTAGGTATTCCTAAATACCCTGTGAAAGAAACGGGCAAGTCCGATAGAACGGGTACTACAGTTCACTTTCTGCCAGACGCTAGTATTTTCACGGTTTTGGAATATAAGTATGAAACCGTTGCAGGTAGATTAAGAGAGCTCTCTTTCTTGAATGCAGGCATTACGATTACCCTAACGGATAAAAGAGAAAAAGACGATGAAGGAAACTTCATTGGTGAAGTATTCCATTCTGAAGGCGGTTTGACAGAGTTTGTGGAGTATTTGGATGCTACACGTGAAAAACTCATTGAAGTGCCGATTTATATTGAAAGCACTAAAGGCGAAGTACCTGTTCAGGTAGCCATGAGCTATAATTCATCTTATGCTGAAAATGTAGTTTCCTATGTAAACAACATTAACACCATTGAAGGTGGAACTCACGTTTCTGGATTTAGAAGGGCTTTAACCCGAACTTTGAAGTCCTATGCAGACAAATCTGGTTTGCTGGACAAGGTTAAAATAGACATCACCGGAGACGACTTTAGAGAAGGGCTTACAGCCGTTATTTCTGTAAAGGTTCAAGAACCTCAGTTCGAAGGTCAAACGAAGACCAAGCTTGGTAATAATGATGTTATGGGTGCTGTGGAGTCTGCCGTTGGTGAAACACTTCAGTATTACTTAGAAGAAAACCCAAGAGCTGCCAAAACCATCGTTCAGAAGGTAATACTTGCTGCTCAGGCACGCTACGCGGCTAGAAAAGCAAGGGAAATGGTTCAGAGAAAGAGTGTTCTTTCAGGAACTGGATTACCCGGTAAGCTTGCCGATTGCTCGGAGAAAGATCCTGCGCTTTGCGAATTGTACCTTGTTGAGGGAGATTCTGCAGGGGGGTCTGCCAAGCAGGGTAGAGATAGAAACTTCCAAGCGATTCTACCATTAAGGGGTAAAATTCTTAATGTTGAAAAAGCCCAAGAGCATAAGATTTACGACAATGAGGAGATCAAGAACATGATCACTGCGTTAGGTGTTTCTTTTGGTACTGAAGAAGACGAAAAGGCTTTGAACATGACCAAACTGCGCTATCATAGAGTGGTAATCATGACGGATGCTGATATTGACGGTAGTCACATTCGTACTTTGATTTTGACTTTCTTCTTTAGGTACATGAGGCCATTGATAGATGCTGGATACTTATACATCGCGCTTCCTCCATTGTACTTACTCAAAAAGGGTAAAGAACAACGCTATTGCTGGGATGAGCAACAAAGGGCTCAGATCACAAAAGAAATGGTTGGAGATTCAGGCAAAGAAGATTCAGTAAACATTCAGCGTTACAAAGGTTTGGGAGAGATGAACCCAGAACAACTTTGGGAAACTACAATGGATCCGAATTCTAGAAGCATGAAACGTGTAACGATTGAGTCGGCTGTTGAGGCAGATCACTTGTTCTCGATGCTTATGGGCGATGAAGTGCCACCGCGTAGAGAGTTTATTGAAAAGAATGCGAAATACGCTAAGGTTGACGTTTAAAACCTTATAGCAATAGATTAAAAAATCCCGTTGATCATCAGGGTCAACGGGATTTTTATTTTGTATCATAACGAATTGTTAATCAATATATTTAAGGGAGATCACCTTGATTAATTGTTGATGAAATATTTGTGTTTTTCTTCCCTGACTCCGAGACTTCGGAGAAGGGTCTAATTTGCCAATAAAGACATTAGAAGCAAAGCAAACTACTGAATCTCCCCAGAGCCAATTAACTCATTATCGTTATACCAAGCCACAAACTGCCCAGGAGCAATTCCTTTCTGGTAGTTTTCGAAAATGACATAAAGACCATCTTCTTCCATAAACAATTCCGCCTTGTCAAGTTCCTGTCTGTATCGAATCCGGCAGTCATAATTTCTTGACTCTCCTGATTTCAAAGCCAAGTCTGGACGTACCCAGTGTACTTGTTCACTTGGAACAAACAAGCCCTTTCTTAATAGACCAGGATGGTTTTCACCTTGGCCTGTATAAATCACATTTTCTTTGGTGTCTTTCTCAATGACAAAGAGCGGTTCTGGAGTTCCGCCCACGCCCAAGCCCTTGCGCTGGCCTATGGTATAATAGTGTGCTCCGCTGTGTTCACCCACGAGTTTACCGTCCGTAGGGGTGTATTCATAAGGTTTTGTAAGGTGTTTGAGTTCTTCTAGTCTTGTATCAAAATGAAACACCTCTTTTTCTAAGAAAGTATTGAAATTGGTCGAATTTGGATCTAATTCCCTGATTTGGCCTTTTTTGGGTGCTAATTGTTGTTGTAAGAAATCCGGTAATCTCACCTTGCCGATAAAGCAAAGTCCTTGCGAATCCTTCTTGTCAGCCGTAATCAGGTCGGCCTCTTTGGCAATGGCCCTCACTTCGGGTTTTTGTAAATGCCCAATAGGGAAGAGCGCTTTGGCCAACTGCTCTTGGCTTAGCTGACATAAGAAATACGACTGGTCTTTATTATCGTCTGCACCAGCTAAAAGACGATGAACCTCTTTCCCATTTTCAACAATGGTTTCTTTTTGGCAGTAATGCCCAGTAGCAACATAATCTGCTTTGAGCTTCAGTGCCGCTTTCAGGAAAATATCGAATTTGACCTCACGGTTGCAAAGAATATCTGGATTTGGTGTTCTACCTCTTTCGTACTCGGCAAACATATAGTCCACAATACGCTCTTTGTATTGCTCGCTTAAATCGATTACATGGAAAGGAATCCCGAGCTTTTCGGCTACGGCCAAGGCATCATTACTATCTTCCACCCAAGGGCATTCTTCAGAAATAATCACTGAATCGTCTACCCAATTGCGCATAAACATTCCGATTACCTCGTAACCTTGCTCCACTAACAGATGTGCAGTAACACTTGAATCTACACCGCCCGAAAGGCCTACCACTACTCTTTTTGCCATCAATTTGAATTCTGAATTAGGCTAACACCAATTCTGCAAAAATAGTTGATTTGAAAATTAAAAAGTAATGTTGGTTGGAGTGATTGGGTATTATTACCAATTCACTGTTTATTGAGGTTTTTGATTTCTAAAAACTAATATCGAAAATGACATTGGTGCAATAGAAACCGGCCTTCTCTATGGCTTTTCTCGATGCTACATTGCCTAGTGTAGTGGAGCAAATGGGCTTTCTTCCTACCCCTAAAACTCGGTTTACTTGCATTTGCATCACCTGCGTTGCCATTCCTTTTCCTTGATGATTGCGGCTCACGATAATTCCTAAATCCACAATTTCTGGCTGAGAATCACTCATTCTACACTCACTTGTAGCAATGATCACGTCCGATTCCTTAATGAAATAGATTTCCTTCCGAGTAACAAGGTTTTCCGTGTAACCAAAAGTATCATCCATACCCACCTGTTCTTTTAAGAACGCTTTTATAGCAGGAATATCCACTTCTGAAGCCAATTCCAAATTCAAGGGAGCCACATTCTGCATGACATTATTAGTGTGCTGATAGCATAAGGTATTTGTTTTAATGGACTTGGAATGAAGCAAACAGGTGTTGAAAGGCACAAGTGCATTGGAGCTTAACTTGGCTGAGCTGATGAGCCCTGAATCGATTAATGATGTGATGGCCTTATCCATTTGATGAGAATATTCATCAACGAGATATATCTGTAACAAGCTGTCACCATCGTCAATACAGCAATAGCCTATGTTCTTTGCCTCATTTTCAATGAAGTAATGCTGTGATGAAGCAATGTATAATAGCTCCCACATGGCATCTATTGGTGCGGTCAGCTTTTGATATAATTTCGACCTTAAACTGTCGATTGTTTCTGTACTATTCGTTTTAAAAAACTTCATTGTGATGTGTACTTTGTAATAGTGTGTGCTTTGATTTGTCTTAAAGGGAAGTCATCATAAACCCCTAAGTAGTTTAATGCTATCCCATCCAGTTCGGCTATAAAAGCATGACTCATGATTAGGGATGTATTGGGGTCGATTTGATTGTAAATGCTTTGCACAGACCTCAATATAAAATCAGACCTCTCTTTGATTAAATCGCTTAATACTGCCCGGGTGTTAGGTTGTACCATCATATTGAGGTTGAACTGAAATAGCATTTTGTCACTCTCAAGCTGCGTAAAGAATGATTCCAATAATGTCCGCAATTGCTCATAAGGTGTTTTGTTCGATTGATCTGACCGATTCATTTCAATAATGAGCTCAGTTGTTTTCATGAAGATCTCCCTGAGCAGTCCATTCTTAGATTTGAAATGATGTGAAATCAATCCTTTGGACACATTCGCCTTTTCGCAGACTGCCGAGAGGGGGGTGTTCTCAAATCCTCTTTCTGAGAATAGTGTTGTAGCGATACCAATTAGCTCTTCTCTTTTATCCATAAACTCATTCTTTCTACTGACTGCACGTGCGTTCAGTTTTGCAAACTTATGAATTTAACTTGGATAGACAAGAAGGAAGGTGCTTTTCAAAGCAACATGGCGCGATAGGTGGGGTGTGTGCTCAAACACATAGGAGCATTTTAACCTAATAGATAGCAACAGCGACAACGAATTGGTCAGACCACTCCGAGTGGTCTGACCAATAAACCAATAGGATACTCCGCCACAGTGGAGTCATTTCACTTCAGGTACAATTCCTTAAAATACTTAAAGTGATAACCTAGAATGATCATTTTCCAAATGTCCTTCTTAGGAATTACTTTTTTACCCGAAAGCCTTATGCCATCTATAATTGTTCTGTACACCAAAAAGTAGAAAAAGAATAGCCCTACAAACACTGGTGGACTTACTAGGTCAGTTTTACTTAACCCAATCATCAGCACCATAGGGGCTAAAATCGCGATGTAGTATGTGAATAGGTTTTTCATTGTTGGTTTGAGTTAAGGCTGTGGTGCTTTACCTAATATTCTCTAAATATATTTTCAAATTTCCCATTTTCATTCAATACCCTTACTACTGGCGGAGCATCTTTGTCAGCTGGTTCTGCTAGAATCTTTTCAATGACTTCCATAAATTCAGAAATATTTTCATTTTTAGTACCCTTTTCTAATTCAATAAAAAGTTGTTCAAGATACTCCTCACCATTGAAAGAATAGGCTGTTCTAATAATTAATGGAAGCATAGCTAATCCAGATTTTGAATTAATGGAGCAAAGGGTCGAATTTTTCCAAGCTTCAATATCATTACTCTGTACAAGGCCTGCCATAGTGAATGAGAACATTGCTACATCAAAATCTAACTCCTCGATTTGAATAATTCCATAGTTAAACCAAGCTAACCCGCATAATAAATCATTTTCCAAAGATTTGTCTAGTTGTTGTTTTGGAGTTAACCCTTTTTCAATTTTAGATAAACATGCCTGACGAGTAGCAGTCCAATAATCTCTATTTTGTGATTTTGTACCACTTTCTTTTAAAACCCCCTCTAAAGCTAAAAATTTAAGCAGAAACTCGTCTTTGGGCTCTTCTATGTCTTGTAGATAATCGTGAAAGGAATTTAGAGCTTTTTGATATTCGCCTGAAAACATTAGGGCATCAGCATAGAGCGCTTTTGTTAAGCCTTTTGCTCCTAGTTTCACTGCTTTTGCATAGAAATAGGCTGATTGTTTATATTTATCTAGTAAAAAAAGTACTCCAGCTAATTCGCTATAATAATAGTCTTGATTTAAGTACTTAGGCTCATATCTTTTAGCTGCGATATAGTTGATTGTTGACTCATAGTATTGGCCTTGTCCTCTATAATGATTCCCTAAGTTATAATAGGTTGTGCCAATTTGGTGATTATCATTTGTTTTGATTGCGGCCTGAAGCCTATTGGTATGAAAACGTTCAATTGCTTTAACTTTTAATTTATTGTCTGTATTTGCACTGAGTAGTATATTAATAGTAGATATAATCAATACTGGGATTGATTTTTTTCTATCTAATATGTCTTCTATTAAATTAAGTAAATGGTTAAAATAGGAGCTTTTAAAGAGAGGCGCTAACATATGAACTAATAGCTCTTCTTTGTCAATTAATCTACTTTCTAATCCGTAATCAAAGATTATTTTACCACAATAATCAATTTGACCGATTTGAACCATTGCAGTTGAAAGCCCCAAGAGAATGTCTTTTGCAATACCTTGTGAAAACTCATTGTTTTCTCTTAATTCAATACTATGAAAAGAACAACCAGCAATGTCACTAAGGTTAATCTTTAGTTCTTCACTATCCAATATTACCTCTATAATTGAATCGTCCTTTTGACTAAAATTTAAAATATCTGCGTATTTTTTTAATTCCTTTTTTATTTGTGTCTGTAAAATTGACTTTGATATGTTATGGATTTTATCCTCTTTAATTTCCAGTGAAAAAGGAATAGGAAAATTAAAATACCCAGATTTTAATTTCTTAATTCTTGAAAGTTTTTTTTCAATTTCTAGCGAAGTGTTATCTCCCCACAAATTCTCACTTTCAAGCTTTATTCGAATTTTTTTTGCGTCTTTCTTAGTAAAGAATAAATCAACATTATAAATCCATTTGACATAAAAACAATCATTGAATTCAGAATATCTAACTAGTAATACAGGTACATCGAGTTTCTTATAATACTTTAGTGTTTCAATATTGAAGTCTACATTCAATATTGTAGATTCATTTTTAGACCCTGTTGCTTTTAATTGTACGTAAAAGAGCGATCCTTGAGCTTTATCCTCTTGGTCAAATAATTCAACTTCTCCATCAATCCCATAGTCTTTATCTTTGTCTCTATAGACCCATCGTTTAGGTAGAACCAGTTGAAATTTAGCCCTTGATAAATCTTCAAGTTTATGTTGATTTGGTCTGGTCGGCATTTAGTTCATTTTTAGCATGAAGTGAAGTAAGATTGTTTGAGCACCACGTTTACGGTGCTCACCATTTATTGAAATTCATATTACTCCCTAAATCCATCTATGCGGAAGTTGCCTAAAACTCCCGAAATAACCTACTGATTTAAAAGTATAGCATGATCAAATAGAATAATTCACAAAACTTTAGGGAGGATGCCAATGCTAGAAATGCCTTCCCTCAAATAAGAAAATAAGCATATATTGTAATCTTATAGCACCGCCAGTACCACACTGGTTTCAAGCTTTTAGCGGCTTACAACTAAAACCATATAAGATATTATGTCAACCTTAGACTATGCTGTTTTTATCACCTACTGCCTTATTATTATAGGTGTTGGGCTCTACTTGTCTTTCAGAAACAAGAAAAAGGAAAAGACCTCTGAAGACTATTTTTTGGCGGGTAAGTCATTAACATGGTGGGCGATAGGCGCTTCGCTGATTGCTTCTAATATTTCCGCAGAGCAGTTTATCGGTATGTCGGGTTCTGGTTTTGCTTTGGGTATTGCCATTTCTTCTTACGAATGGATGGCAGCCATCACCCTGATTCTGGTAGGTAAATTCTTGCTGCCTATTTTTATCAAGAAGCAGATTTATACCATGCCGCAGTTTCTAGAGCAGCGGTACAATAGCAATGTAAAAACCACCATGGCCATTTTTTGGATTGGCGTATATATTTTCGTCAACCTCACTTCAGTGCTTTATTTGGGCTCTTTGGCCATAGAAACGGTGATGGGAGTAGAACGCATTTACGCCATTATTGGCTTGGCGCTCTTTGCCATGATCTACTCTATTTATGGGGGGCTAACCGCAGTCGCTTGGACGGACGTAATTCAGGTTATTTTCCTGATTGCTGGTGGTTTGGCCACTACCTATTTGGCTTTGGATGCCGTAAGTGAAGGCAGTGGTGCCATTGCTGGTTTCCAAACTTTAATGGATGCGGTACCCGATCATTTTGATTCGATTTTAGATAAGGAGCATCCCTTTTATGGAGACTTGCCCGGCTGGGGAGTAATTATTGGTGGAATGTGGATTGCCAATATCAGTTATTGGGGTTTGAACCAATACATTACTCAAAGGGCTTTGGCTGCAAAATCATTGAAAGAAGCTCAGAAGGGCGTTATGTTCGCGGGATATTTAAAGTTATTAATGCCGCTTATTGTGGTGCTTCCTGGCATAGCCGCTTATTATTTATTAATGAAAGAAGGCGCTGCTGATTTAGCCTCTATGAGTGTGACCAATGATGTGCTTGCTGGCTTACCTGATAGCAGCGTTACCAAATCAATGACTGATGCGGCTACCATGACGGTCAAGAGTGACAAGGCCTATCCTGTGCTTTTACAGTTTTTACCTTCTGGCTTTAGGGGAATTGCCTTTGCGGCCTTGACAGCGGCCATTGTTTCTTCTTTGGCGTCTATGGCCAATAGTACGGCCACCATTTTCACCATGGACATTTATAAGCCCTTGATGAATACTGGCGCTTCTGAAACTAGACTCGTCAATGTTGGAAGAATTACCGCATTAGTGGCCTTTGTTTTGGCCATCATTGTGGCACCTATGTTAGGGAAGCTAGACCAAGCTTTTCAATACATTCAAGAATACACTGGTTTTGTAACGCCTGGTATTGTAGCCATTTTTATTCTAGGTATTTTCTGGAAGAAAACCACACCAAAAGCAGCTTTGGCAGGAGGTGTGAGTACATTCCTGTTCTCCATCTTGTTCAAGCAATTTTTATCGGAAGTGCCATTTTTGGACAGAATGGGCTATGTTTTTCTGATTTGCGCGGGCTTAATGGTTGTCGTCTCATTGGTGGAAGGTAAAGGTGTAGATTCTAAGAAGGCCATGAGCATGAAGGATTTCGATTTCAAAACCTCACGTGGCTTTAACGCAGGTGCTATTGCCTTGTGTATTATCCTTACTGTGCTTTATATTCTGTTTCAATGAGTTTGAATACTTTAAAAAAGGAGTTTGAAGCTCGGTTTTCTGGGGAACCTAGGTGCTTTAAATCACCGGGCAGAATCAATCTGATTGGAGACCATACCGATTATAATGACGGTTTTGTAATGCCAGCTGCCATTAATCGCTATTCGCGAATGGCAATTTCCTTTAACGAAAATAAAAGCCTTAATGTAGGGGCAATTGATTTGGGTGAAATGCTCAACATCAACTTAAACCAGCTTGAGGCCAAAGGCCAGTCCAGTTGGGAGAATTACTTTATTGGCGTATTGGCCATATTTGAAGAGAAGGGAATTAAGTTAAAAGGAATTGACTGCGTTTTCACCAGCGATGTGCCCGTTGGGGCCGGACTTTCTTCCTCTGCCGCCATCGCCTGCTGCTTTGCATATGCCTTAAATGAAATGTTTGAAGCGGGTTTTGCCAAAAACGAATTGGTGGACATTGCCCAACAAACGGAACATCGCTTTGCGCAAGTCATGTGCGGGAATATGGACCAAACGGCCAGCCTATTTGGCAAGGCTGGACAAGTTTTTAAGTTCGATTGCCGAAGCAGAGAAACATCGTTCCATACGCTAAACCTCTATGATTTCACATTGTTGTTGGTCGATACGAAAGTAAAACACGCTTTGGCGGAAACGGCTTATAACCAAAGGAGGGAAGCCTGTGAATCTGCGGTAAAGTTGATTCAAGAGAAATATCCAGAAGTAGAAAGCTTAAGGGATGCCAATCATGAAATGATTGAAGGAGTTGGGCTTTCTGGGGAATTGAAAGCGCGTGCAGAGTTTGTGATTGAAGAAAACGAGCGTGTAAATCAAGCTGAAGATTGTTTAGATCGGAATGATTTAACTGGTTTGGGCAAACTAATGTGGGAGTCGCATAAAGGATTGAGTGAAAAGTATGAGGTGAGTTGCCCCGAGCTCGATTTCATTATTGAACGAACTTACGGCTTGTCTTATATCAAAGGTGCAAGAATGATGGGAGGGGGCTTTGGCGGTTGTTGTATCGTTTTAATTCAAACGAATGCTGTCAACGACTTCAAGGAACTGATTAAAGCACCATTCAGCAAGGAATTTAACAACTCACCTGAGTTTTACCAATTTGAATTGGTAGATGGAACGGAAGAATGTGATTAATTAGAAATACTAGCTGGTAATTTTACCAAGCCACCGAGCCGTAGTTGTCGCTTTTCTCATCTTGAAGCGGAGCGGGCACTACCTTAGGCTTTTCTTGGCTAGAAGAACGAGAAGGAGATGAAGTGTTGAGTTCTGGGATCTCTATGTCCTTACCCACGTTTACTTTTCCGTTCAGTTCGGCACCTTTTTCTATAGAGATTTCTATGGCGTAAATCTTACCGTAAACTTTGGCGGTTTTAGTAATGTGTAGAAAGCCCTTTGTCATTACATCACCATTGACATAGCCTTCAATAGTAATGTCAATGCCTCGAAGGTTTCCACCAATTTCACCATTCATTCCAATGATGATTTTCTCATCGGAGAGTAAATCCCCAGTAACAATGCCATCTACGCGTATACTCTGACTAGATTTTAGGTTTCCCGTAATAATGGAGCCCTGCTTAATTTGAGTAATATGCGTAGATGGTGTAATGATTGCCATTTATAGTCTTTGATTAATATTCAGAAGGAATTGAAGTTTCAGTTACGGTGTTGTTGTCGTCAAATATAGACACTACAGTTGTGGCATTTCCAATATCCAAACCTACTGCGGTACTTTTTACGCCACCGTTAAGTTGAGCCGAGTTGATGCAGTAACCACGGCTGGCCAATGATTGTGGCTCATGAGCAATTTCAAGGTCCAATACATCGCGGAATTCTTCTTTAAAGCAATCCACTAGTGCAGTATAAATAGCACCACCCCCAGCTAAATACATGATTTGACTAGCCATAAAGTCATTGTCATTGAATGCTTTTCGCATCGCAGGAGATATTACATCTTCATAATACTGCTTTAGCACTCTATCACGCATGCTTCTGATATCAATTCTTTTTCTGTTCAAGAAAATCACTCCTTTTTGGAAAGCAGCATCGATTTGATGTTCTGTTTTCAATTCAAGGTAGTGCTCCTTAGATAATTCTTTGTCTAACAAGTTTACAGCGTAACGAAGGCCATAAGTTGAAAGTGACGTTCTTTGTACGATTCCGCCCTCAGTGCTTAAAAGTCCTTCGAGTGTTCCGTACCCCAAACTCATTACAAAAAAGTTGCCCTGTGCTTTTGTAATGCCTTTTCTCAATGCGATGGTACAACCAATTACCTCAGGAATTACCTGCGCACCTGCTACTTCAACTTGAACATTCTTTTTAACACCACCACCATAAGTTGCAGCGTCATATTCAACCGTATGCTGTCCGTCAATAAGTTCAGTAGCCTTTTCTTTATTCAACTGGAAAGTTGAAAAAGGAAATCCTGTAGTAATTGTAATCGGGTTACCCAGTTTTTGGTTAGCAATCAGTAGGGCGGCTTTTAATAGAATTTGGTAATCCAATTCGTCTGGCGCACTGTTAATGTTTTTATGTGGAGAAACTCCTTCTGTTAAGGCGAGGTTGCCTATTACATAACCTTCACCATTATGAAAAATTTTCAATCCATTGATCAGGTCAGGGGATACGTTTTTGAGGTCAGTATTATTCCCTTCAAAGACACTTGGGAAAGTATAGGTTTTGAACATAGTTAATGATTTGGTATGCAAATATTTTAGAGCCGTTTGAACGAAAGACAATAATACGATTTAATCGCTTTTTTTTGGGTGTATTATTGAAAAATCGCTGGAATTTCAGAAAAAGATTTTGATTTAAAAACTATAAATCCGCTACTGGTTAATTACTATCGCAAGTTTTGTGTTGTTTTCGTTCACCGCCATTCGGGTAATTCCCGAAAGCCCCATTGAACTGAGGTCGGTAATCTCTTTCCATTCTTTATTATACTTAGGGTTGAAGGTCAGTATTTTAGACCCTACACTGGTAATGTAAGTACCTTCCTTTGTAATCGTCCAATCGCTTGAATTATCAGGTTTTTTAACCGTTAAATCGAACCTTGCGGTGCTCGAATTAAGGTGATAAATGTTTTTGTCACCATTCTCTTCTGTTCTTTCAAAGGCAAAATCAGTTGTTCCTGGGATCAGTTTCAGTGTTCTTCCAATGTTATCTGTAATCTTTTTCTCTCCAGGCACTTTCGCATCAGCCATTAATAGAGTAACGGGGGAGCCTAGAATAAACATGGCCACGTTTGAGCCGCTCCATGCATGATATCCTACTGGGGCAATATCTTCAAAAACGAGTTGAGGAGCTTTTTTTGTGTTTAAATGGAACATCCAAAGCCTTTGGGTGCCGTCCTCTTCAACCCTAACCGCAGCAAATGATTCATAACCCGGTATCATGGCTGCTGAGTATTCACTTTCCTTCGTGTTGGTGAGATTCGTCTTTTTCTTGTCTAAGAGGTCCAACATCATGATGTCTGTTTGACCATTGTCATAAGCAGTGTACAGCATGTAATCTTCCCCATAAAAGTAAGGTTGATTGTCGTAGCCTTTTCGCTCTGTTACATTTTTGCCTTTTTCTATGGTTACGTTGCCCTTTTTTTCCTTAAGGTTGAAGACAAAGATCTCTGTATCAGGAGGTGGGGCTTGAGCAAAACTGAGAAAAGTTGAAAAACCAAAGGCTAGGCAAAACAGGAATCGTTTTTTCATGAAGTGAGTACAAAATGTTTATCGAAAATATTAAAGTTTACCGACAACGAAAAATTTAATTGAAGCTTTGAAAGTGGTTTGCCATTAATCAGGTAAAAGGCCGGTGTCAAACTTGTCTGTATAAACATACATTTGGATCAAATTAGGAGGCTTAGGCGTAATCTAGAATAAATATAATTTATTGAAATGATTGAAAACCAGTGGCTTGTTGATCTGAAATTTTACTTTTCATAAAAACTTATTTGGTGAAAGGCCTTGGTTACAGTTGAATTCCTTAAATTTTAAGCTGAAATCAACCGTATCATATGCAAGTTATAGAATCCTCAAAAGTTTATGATGTTGTCATTGTCGGCTCAGGAGCCGGTGGGGGAATGGCAACTAAAATACTGTCAGAGGCAGGCTTCGATGTAGCAGTACTCGAAGCAGGTCCATTTTTTGACCCCGCACAAGACGAATACAGAACCCAATTACGCTGGCCTTGGGAATCACCTAGGCGTGGTGCCAGTTCCGACAGAAGGTCTTTTGGAGATTACGATGCCGCTTATGGTGGTTGGAACCTAGAAGGCGAACCATACACCGAAGCACCGGGAACCCGCTTTGCTTGGTTCCGCTCAAGAATGTTGGGAGGAAGAACCAACCACTGGGGAAGAATTTCGCTACGTTTTGGGCCTTTAGATTTTAAGCGCAAAAGCGTAGATGGCTTAGGCGATAACTGGCCGATTGGCTATGAAGATGTAAAGCCTTATTACGATAAGGTGGACAAACTCATTGGCGTTTTCGGTAGTAAAGAAAATATTCACAACGAGCCTGACGGTTTCTTCTTACCTCCTCCAAAACCAAGGCTTCACGAGCTATACTATATTAATGGAGCTAGAAAAGCGGGGATTCCTGTAATTCCTTCAAGGCTTTCAATTCTGACGAAAAGAATCAACAATCAACGTGGAAGTTGTTTCTATTGCGGGCAGTGTAACCGTGCTTGTTCGGCTTATGCCGATTTCTCTTCTGGAACCTGCTTGATTTTCCCAGCCCAAAAGAATGGGGGTAAAATTGAGTTAATGACCAATTGTATGGTGCGCGAAGTAACCACCGACAAAGAAGGAAAAGCTACTGGTGTAAATTACATCAACAAGCTAGACAGAAAGGAATATCACCTTAGGGCTAAGATTGTTGTCATGGCAGCTTCGGCCTGTTCTTCGGCCCGAATTCTACTGAACTCAAAAAGTAGTGTTCATCAAGATGGATTAGGAAATAGCAGTGGGTTAGTAGGTAAATACCTACATGATTCTACTGGCGCTAGCCGTTCTGTATTCCTTCCAAAACTGATGGATCGTAAGGTTTATAATGAAGATGGAGTAGGAGGAATGCACGTTTACACACCTTGGTGGTTAAACGATAAGAAGCTCAAATTCCCTAGAGGTTATCATATCGAAGTTTGGGGTGGAATGGGAATGCCAAGTTATGGTTTCGGCTTCAACCCGAATAATTTGAATAAAATTATGGGTAGCGATGTGGGAGGCTATGGAGAATCACTTCGAACAGATGTGAAGAAATACTATGGTGCCGTACTTGGTGTCTCAGGTAGAGGTGAAAGTATTCCGCAACGTGGCAATTATTGCGAAATCGATGATAATGTAGTCGATGAATGGGGAATCCCAGTGCTTAAGTTCAATTACCAATGGACAGAGCATGAGATCAATCAAGCCGAGCACATGCAGGATACTTTTGAGCAAATTTTAGATGCTACGGGTGGTATTCTGTTAGGCGATAAGCCTGGAAAAGATAGAAACTTTGGCTTGACCGCTCCGGGTGAGATTATTCACGAAGTGGGAACCACCAGAATGGGGAACGACAAGAAAGAGTCGGTGACCAACAAATACAACCAGCTTCACGATTGCGCGAATGTGTTTATTATGGATGCAGGTCCATTTGTATCGCAAGCGGATAAAAACCCAACTTGGACCATTTTGGCCTTGGCTTGGAGAGCATCAGATTATTTAATTGAACAAGTAAAACAAAGAAATATTTAAGTCATGGATAGACGCGAATCATTAAAATCTTTATTGGTCGGTTCTGTAGCAGGCGGACTGCTCGTGACTGGTTGTGCGCCAGAAAGCACAGTTGAAACCCCCGAAATGGCGCAATTCCCAGGCTATGGAAGGAATGAAGCGGAAAAGGAACATGATGCTAAGGTACTTTCAGAAACCTTTTTCAATGAGCATGAACTAGAGACGATCGCAGTGTTGTGCGACATCATTCTTCCAGCCAATGCTGAGTTTGGGTCGGCAACGGATGCAGGTGTACCTGAGTTTATCGAGTTTATTGTGAAGGATATGCCGAATAACCAATTGCCCATCCGTGGCGGTTTGGCTTGGCTCGATTCCCATTCCAACAAATTGTATGGTATGGAATTCAAAAAGCTAAGTGACGAACAACATAAGGCCATTTGCGATAGCATTGCTTATCCAGGCAAAACTGCAGCCGGTCTCAAGCACGGAGAAAAATTCTTTACTAACATGAGAAACCTAACCATGACAGGTTATTTTACTTCTGAAATAGGAGTGAAGGACTTGGGCTATAAAGGCAATGCGCCTGGTGTTTGGGATGGTATTCCAGAAGACGTGTTGAAACAACAAGGCATGGCTTACGAAGAAGAATGGTTGGCCAAATGTGTAGATCAAACTAAAAGAACTGATATTGCCACTTGGGACGATGACGGAAACTTATTGACATGATGAAAAGAACCTTATTATTGATTTTGGGAGTGGCCTTCTTCACTTTAGGTTGTGCGGAAAATGTAGCGAAACAAGTAGACGCTAATGAGTTTGAGGCTTTAATGGCTGATGATGCTTCCGTGCAAGTTATAGATGTAAGAACGCCAGATGAGTACGCACAAGGCGCTATTAAGAATTCTACATTGATGAATTTTAATGGGCCTGATTTTAAAACGCAGCTGGAAGGTTTGGACAAGAACAAACCTGTCGCAGTATACTGTCATTCAGGAGGACGGAGTAACCAAGCCTTTGAAATGATGAAGGAGATGGGTTTCAAGGAAGTCTATGAGCTGAAAGGCGGCATTGTCGCCTGGCAAGAAGGAAATAAACAAATGCAGAAATAATTGAATCAGAAAAGCCCGAAAGGGCTTTTTTCTTTTTCAGTGAACCCGAAGTTTTCAATCGCTTATTTAAACTTTCAATACTTTTCCCAAACAAGTCAGGCCCTCAAATAGTATGTTTGTGTAAAGCTTAAGATCAATTATGTTATTTGTACTTTCTCCTGCCAAAACCCTCGATTTCGAAACCCCTTGCAATGCCGAAAAATCATACCCTCGTTTCCAAAAAGAAACGCTGGAATTGATTGGTGTATTGAAAGAGAAAACTCCTGAAGAGATTCAAGAATTGATGGACATCAGTGAGAATTTGGCCGAACTGAATGTAGATCGCTACAACAAGTTTAGGAAATCTAAAGACTCTAAATCGGCCAAACAAGCGGTTTATGCCTTTAAAGGAGATGTATACATTGGCCTTGAAGCAGAAGAACTTTCGAACGAAGACATCCTTTACGCACAAGGGCATTTACGCATCCTTTCTGGCCTTTATGGTTTATTAAGGCCTTTGGACCTAATTCAGCCTTACCGATTAGAAATGGGTACTCGTTTGGCCTTTGACGATTATACTACCCTCTATAACTATTGGGCCGATACCATTGCCAGTCAAGTCAATCGTGACTTGAAGAAGCAGGGCGATAAAGTACTCATCAATTTAGCTTCACAAGAATACTTCAAAGCCATTGACAGGCCAGCACTCAAAGCCAAGGTGATCAATGTTGAATTTAAGGACTTCAAAAATGGGCAGTATAAAATCATTTCCTTCTTTGCCAAAAAGGCGAGGGGTTTGATGGCGCAGTACATTATCAAAAACCGAATCAACGAAGTGGAACTATTAAAAGGCTTTGATTCTGAAGGTTACTATTTTGATGAAGCGGGTTCTGATGAAAGGAACTTGCTGTTTAAAAGGGATTAGTTTTAACCAATAGTGAAAGACCCAAAAACCATAGCATCACGAGATTTTTTGCCTGAAATTCAATTTCAGACTTCGCGCAGCTCTGGGCCGGGTGGTCAGAATGTAAACAAGCTTGAAACGCGGGTAACACTCAGGTTTAATCTTCAAAGTTCAAACGTATTGAATGAAGAGGAAAAAGAGCACCTAGCGAAAAAATGGGCAAAGCAATTGACCAATGAGGGTGATATTCTAATTAGTTCTGAAGCGCATAGAACCCAGCTGCGGAATAAGGATGAGGTAATTACCAAGTTCAGGAAGGCGGTAGAGCAGGCCTTTACCAAGCCCAAACCACGCAGAAAAACCAAGCCTTCTAAGGGCGCTATTCAAAAACGGCTCACGAGCAAAAAGAATCATTCCGAAAAAAAGGACATGCGTAAGCCACCTAAGTACTAAAAAAGGCCTCGATATATCGAGGCCTTTCAATTTCTATAGATTTAGAAGGAATTATTCCCCTCCACCTTTTCTAGTTGGGTTTCTTGGTGTTGGCCAAGTCATAGGCTGACCGTTTCTTGGGTTAACAGGCAATACACTTTGATCTCTAGGGAAGAATTGATCATCCTCAGATGCCATATAAGTCATAATTGCAGTAAGAATTGCGTTATTTCTTATGTCTTCGAATACTAGTTTATCATAAGTGTCCTTGTTAGTGTGCCAAGTGTAAGAGCCATAATCCCAACTAGTTGAGCTTAAGCTAAATCCAGGAGCACCAGCAGCTAAGAAAGATGCGTAGTCAGAACCACCTCCGCTAGGAGTACCAGGGAAGGTTGTGTCAATTTCTCTTCTAATCACACTAGGTACTGGAGCTAACCATCTGTTGATGAACTCATAAGCATGAAGGAAACCTTGTCCGCTAATGTTTACCACTCTACCAGTACCGTTATCTTGATTGAAAGAAGCTTGCATACCTTTAATCACTTCTGGGTGATCTTGAACGAATGAACTAGAGCCATTCAAACCTTGCTCTTCACTACCCCAGTGTCCTACTAGGATTGTTCTTTTTGGGTTAGGGTAAATTTTCTTCAAAATCCTCATGGCTTCCATCATTACTAATGTACCACTACCGTTGTCAGTTGCTCCAGTTCCACCATCCCAAGAATCGAAGTGTGCTGAAAGCACAACATATTCGTCAGGTAATTCAGAACCTTTAATCTCAGCTACTGTGTTGAAAGTTGGCATCATGCCTAGATCTTTACCAGTAGTTTTTACAGTGATTTTTGGAGTGTCTCCGTGCTCAACCATTCTGAAAAGTGTTCCGTAATCTTCTAGTCCGATATCCACTGTAGGGATTTTCTTAGTAGAAGCACCGAAAATTTTGTTAGCACCAAAACCTCTCGACCAGTTAGAAATCAAAATACCAGCTGCACCAGCTTCTTCTAAAGCTGCTGGTAACGTACGAGACGTTAAGCCAGTGTTTCTTATTCTTTGTGACCAAGCTCTAGATTCTTCAGCTCTGTCTTTCTTCATGTTTTCAATAGAAAGCTCAGTACCGTTTTTCTCCCAGTTATAATCAGGACGGCCAGTAAACTGTGCCAAATCTATCATTACGAATTTACCTTTGATGCCTTTTAACCAAGTTTTAAACTCAGCTTCGTTGGCCACATTAGGGATTGTTACTACATCTCCAGTAACATCTTTTCCGTTAGTAGAAGGACTCCATGCCAATTGCATAGCTTCTAAAGTCTTTACGCGAGGAGAAATCATGTCTACGTGAGTGATTCCACGTTCCCAGCCTTTCCATTCGCCCCATTTCTCATTTCTGGCGTCAATACCCCAGCTTTTGTATTTTGCTACAGCCCAGTCGTTGGCTGAATTCATTTGTGGAGTACCCACCAAACGAGGTCCGTTTTTGTCTAATAACTCGTAGGCCAAGTTCTCTAACTGAGAATTGTCGTTGGCCTCGGCTACGATTTTGTCTACAACGGCTTTAGTGTCCTGAGCATAAGTATTGATACTCAAGCAGAACGCCAAAATCATAAATAATTTGAGTGATCTTTTCATTTTGAATTGATTTGAATTTTTGCCCAAGATATTAATCTATGTTAAAGAGAGGCTTACCGATGGTATAAAAGGTGATAACATGAATTATTTCATACCCGCTTTACAATAGAAGTGAATTTGGCCTGGGAGAGGTTAGCGAAAGCGTTTAAAACGGAACTTGTGTGGTGTTGATTGTACTTGAGAGGCTGCATTTTAGAAATCAAAATATTTAGTCAATTCTCAATTTTTCATTCCAACTGAATTTGAGATATTTGCGTCAAATGAGCATAACATGTTTCATACCTCTTTAAGTAAAATAAAATGATCGACAAAAAAAGTAGCACATTGAAAATACTATCATTCACTTTTCTGATAACGCTTTTGTTCAGTATTAGCGCTTGTAAAAGTGACGATAACGATGACTCTGCATTGGTTGCTGCACCAACAGTTAGTGCTGCTACTGACATTACTGCCACTACGTTCAAAGTGAGTTGGACAGAGGTAGCTGATGCTGAGGTGTATTTATTAGACGTTTCTCCAGAAGCTTTTTTTAGTCCTAAAGTGACTGATTTTGACAAAAAGGAATTAACTGTCACAAGTGCAACGGTCATTGGCTTGACTGCCAAAACTAAATATTACTATAGGGTGTATGCCAAAAAGGGAACTACCTATTCATTGGCTTCATCTGTTAAAAGTACCACCACAATTGAGTAAGCTCAATTGCTAAAATCAATTTCAGAACATAAAAAAGAGACTGCCTTTCAATGGGCAGTCTCTTCGTTTTTATAGTTTATTGGTAGTTAGAATTACTTCGAACCGCTCCAGTAGAGCTTTATTACTTAAGCCAAACGCTTCAATAACATTTCTGCTACTAATTCAGATGAAGCTGGGTTTTGACCTGTAATCAAAAGCCCGTCTTCAACAGCATATGGCGCCCAATCGCTACCCTTTGAATAGGTGGCTCCATTTGCCTTTAGCATATCTTCCACCAAAAATGGCACTACATCGGTTAAGGCCACAGCATCTTCTTCAGTATTAGTAAAACCAGTTGCTTTTCTTCCCTTAACCAATGGCTGGCCTTCGGTATTCTTGGTGTGTTTGAAAATAGCTGGTGCATGACAAACAGCACTTACAGGTTTGTTGCTGCTATAAAATGACTCGATCAAGGCAACTGAATCCTTATCTTCCGCCAAATCCCAAAGTGGACCATGTCCTCCAGGGTAGAAAACAGCATCATAATCGGTTGAGCTTACTTTACTCAGCACCATAGTATTGGCAATTAACGCTTGAGTCGCCTCATCTTTATTGTAGCGATCTGTGGCTGGTGTTTGAAAATCGGCCATTTCACTTTTAGGATCGATAGGAGGTTGGCCACCTTTTGGCGAAGCCAATGTAATGTCAACGCCTTTGTCTTTTAGCAAGTAATAAGGGGCTGCAAATTCTTCGATCCAGAAACCAGTTTTTTCACCTGTGTTCCCTAATTCTGAATGGCTAGTAAGTACAAAAAGTACTTTTTTCTGTTTTGTGTTCTCGTTTATCATTGTTTGATTTTTTTAATTCTGAAATGGCATAAACCGATTGGGTTTATGCGTTAATGGTTGACTTCTAGTAAGCCATTTTTACGATGTTCTCTGCATCGGCTGGTGTTAAGGACTTATGTTCGCCAAGGCCCGTCATACCGCGTTCTTCAAACCTACGTGCAATCTCTTCTGCCGTACCTTCATAATTATCTATGTAATCAGAAAGCTTAGTGTCGATGCCAATGGATTGATAGAATTCAGTGGTTTTGCGTATTCCTGCCAAAGCTTTTGCTTCCACATTTCCTTCTGTGACATTCCAAACACGCTCGGCATATTGCGCCAACTTCTTCATTTTAGCTTCGAAATTGTAGGTGTAATGGCTTTCTGCAATAATGGCCAAGGTACGAGCGTGGTCAATTCCGTAAAGCGCAGTCAGTTCATGACCCATCATATGTATAGCCCAGTCGGTTGGAACTCCTTTTTGAATCATTCCATTCAGCGCCATGGTACAGCTCCACATAAAGTCAGAGGCGGCCTTGTAATCAGATGGGTTTTTAAGGATTGTGGGAGCCACTTCAATCAGTGTTTGCATAATGCTTTCCGCAAATCGGTCTTGTAATAAAGCGTTAATAGGGTAGGTCATGTATTGTTCTAATACATGGGTGAAAGCATCCGCCAGCCCATTCGCAATTTGTCTTTCTGGAATAGAAGCCACCACGCTAGGGTCTAAAACAGAGAACACTGGAAATAAACCTGGGCCTCCCATGGTGAGTTTTTCTTTGGTATCAGCTCGGGTAATTACCGCCCCAGAGTTCATTTCTGAACCTGTCGCTGGCAAAGTGAGTACCGTTCCAAAAGGCATTCCTTTTACCGTTGGAATTCTCTTTGAAAGAATCTCCCAAGGTTCGTCTCCTTCATAAAGCGCAGCGGAAGATAAAAACTTCACTCCATCAATGACGGAGCCACCACCTACGGCCAATAAGAATGTGATTTTCTTAGTTTTAATAACGTCTAGCGCATCTAGTAGAATGGAATATTCTGGATTGGCAGGAATACCACCAAACTCTTCGAACTCAAAACCTGAGAGGGCTTGAGTTACTTGCTCATAGATTCCGTTTTTCTTGATACTTCCTCCGCCATAAAGCAATAGTATTTTTGCGTCTTTAGGAAGTTCTGTAGCTATTTTCTGTATTTGATCTTTCCCAAAAATGATTTTGGTTGGATTCTTAAATTCGAAATTATTCATGTCTTACGTTTTATCAATTCAACTCCTCTATTGAGGATGATACTGTGACAAAGGTAAAACAGAGGGTACTCTGGAAAAATGATGTATGATAAGAAACGCTAGTGCATTGCGATTTCTTTACGGATCCTGCTCAGGCTTTCAGAAGTGACTCCAAGGTAGGATGCGATGTGATAGTTCTTTACCAATGATTCAATATTGGGGTAGTCATGCACAAAGTCTGTATAGCGTTCGGTGGCTGATTTGGCTAAATCGCCAATAATTCTCTTTTGAAATGAACTGATAAACGATTCTGTTTTCAACCTAAAGAAACGTTCCACACTGGGGATTTGATCGAAAATTTCATCCATGTTTTTTCTAGAGAAACGGTATAGTGTAGCATTCTGAATGCACTCTATGCTCAAAATAGCAGATGACTCCTTATAGAAAGCCGTGTAATCGCTGATCCACCAGTCCTTAATGGCAAATTGAATAGTGTGCTCTTTTGCTGAATGGTCCACAAAAAAGGAACGCAAGCAGCCATTGGCCACGAAGTATTGATAGTGCACGGTTTGCCCAGACTCTAAAATCAAGTCGCCTTTTTTAGCCTCAACAGATTGTATTCGATCTTCAATCAGTAGTGTTTCTGTCTCTGTTAGGGTTAGTCCTTTAAATATGTCTTCAATGTGCATTTTTCAACCTGAATCAATGATTCCCTAAAAATAAGCACAATGAAGTTCATTGGCCTTGTGTTTTCCTTAATAGTGATACTTAACGAAAACCTACTTTAAAGTTTTGAACTTCTCTTGCACCACCTCTTGCACGGGTCGGTTTTCAATTTTGCTCTTGAGCCAGGAAAGGATATCCAAATAAAGGAAAGGACGCCTTTCATATAGGTTACTATTGAGCGCTTCCAAACGGTTATACAGCAGCTGAAACTCTTGCTTTAGTTCATCAGGCTTAATCTTGCCTGTCTTTCTTAAAAAGTTGAAAATCTCCTTTTGTACAGCCTGTTGGTCGTTCATTTTTCCTATAAAATGGAAAGTGGACTTAATTTGATATTCCAAATGGAAGTCCTGCCCATCCTCAAAGTGAGCGATAAGGTTGAGGATTCTAGCAAAACAATGAATGTCTTCCCTCAGGCTAATGTCCTTAAAGTAGATGATCTTATTGAGGTAGAAAATTGCCTTTCTGTTGTTTCCACTACCAAAATATAGAGTCGCAATTTTATAATAGAAGAGTAAAATCCGTTCAGGATCAATTTTGTCTTCGTATTCGGTGAGCTTTTTCAAAAGCTTGGGCACCATGTGTGTTCCTTCCTCAAAGTTGCCTTCCATAAAGGCTTTGTTAATTTTAGAAACCCACAAGAACTTAAAAATCAAGACCTCGGTATTCAGGTCTTTTACAATGTCTTTGTTTTTGGAAAGCTCTTCTACTTCGTTCAATATTTCACAAAAAACAGAGTAATACTGAAGCTGGAAGAGGGCAGTAAGTAGATTACTATAGCTCTTGATAAACAAAACTGGCTGTTTGGTGGCCATGTCTTGGTTTTGTTTAAACAGGTCTACCAAGGCCTTGGCGTGTTTGTAGGAGTTTGGGAAATTTTGAATAATGTTATTGTACCAAATCTGACATTGGTGAAAATACATTTGCTCGTAGAAACTGAGGTTGACCGTATCTAAAGCAGGGAAATTGGCCTTAAAGTAAGTCGTGACTTCAATGAAATCCTCTTCGTTTTTGGCATATCCTTTCTGAAGGAAAAGACTGTAAAGATTCAGCGTCAAATTGGAAAGCTGGTGCGTAGAAACCAGTAGACCGGAAGTTTCATTCACCTCATTGGTCAGCTGCTCTGCACGGGTTTCAATACTTCTAGTAATGTACTGCGACTCGATCATTTTTTCGAACTCCAGAATTTCCAGTACCAAGGCATGATGCTTTGTGTCTTTGGCTTGGTTTTTCGCCTTGTCGAGTAGTTTTAAGGCCTGTTTGTAAAAACCTTTGTTGTATAAGAGTTTAGCATGATCTAGGCTTTCGCGTAACTGCATATCTACATGATGCCCAATATGAAACTGTTTTAAACTGGCTAAAATCTGCTTATAAAGGTTGGCCTTCTGGTTAGACAGTTGCTCCTTTTTAATACTTTTTACTTTGCCCAAAATAAGTTTGTCATCATAGTGTTTGATGCTGTCCATGGCATCAAAAAGTTTGACAAACTTCACATCTTCTGAATTACCACTGCGATTAACGAACATTCTAAAATGTCGCTTCTCCGATTTGGTCAGCGATTTTATCAGCTCAAATAATGAATCCTGCTTCGGGTTAGCCATTGTATTTTATTCTTCTTAATGAATTGATATACAGGGATATAAAAATATAGAGTCCGCCATAAAAATAGTAGAAACTCTAGCATCAGTTTTGGCCTCGCAGTAGGCGCCCACTAATTTTATTAAGAATAAATATGTGTTAAAAGAATAAAGTACAGAGCCCAAATTAACAATGGATAGACAGAAAATACAAATCTTTGATACGACATTACGCGATGGTGAGCAGGTGCCGGGCTGTAAGTTGAATACCAAGGAGAAACTGGAAGTAGCGGAAAGGCTAGAGTTCCTTGGTGTTGACGTAATTGAAGCTGGCTTCCCTATTTCAAGCCCAGGCGACTTTGAGTCTGTTCAAGCGATTTCAAAATTGATAAAAAACGCCACGGTTTGTGCCTTAAGTAGGGCTGTGGAAAAAGACATTATAACTGCCGCAGAAGCAGTTAAACATGCCGTTAGACCAAGAATCCATACTGGGATTGGAACCTCCGAATCACACATCAAATACAAACTGAATACCACCAGAGAGAAAATTGTTGAACGCGCAGTAGCAGCAGTGACTTTGGCCAAAAAGTATGTAGAAGATGTGGAGTTTTATGCAGAAGATGCAGGAAGAACCGACAATGAATTTTTAGCTTATGTATGCGAGCAAGCGATAAAAGCTGGCGCAACAGTGCTGAACATTCCTGACACTACAGGCTATTGTTTGCCAAGTGAATATGGAGAGAAGATCGCCTACCTCATGGCAAATGTAAAAGGGGTTGAAAATGTGACCATTTCCACCCATTGTCATAATGATTTGGGGATGGCTACGGCCAACTCAATTGCAGGAGTGATCAATGGCGCAACGCAAATTGAATGTACCATTAACGGTATTGGTGAAAGGGCAGGAAATACGGCTTTAGAGGAAGTGGTGATGGTTTTACAACAACATCCTTACCTGAGAAAAACCACTGGAATAGATACCAAACAACTGACAGCCTTGTCGAAATATGTGTCCGAAACCATGCGTGTCCCAGTGCAACCCAACAAAGCCATTGTAGGCGCAAATGCTTTTGCGCACTCTTCAGGAATTCACCAAGATGGTGTGATTAAGCGAAGAGATACTTATGAAATTATCAACCCTAAAGATGTTGGGGTAGACCATTCTTCCATCATTCTTACTGCCCGAAGTGGCAGGGCTGCTTTGGCTTATCGAATGAAGAACATTGGTTATGAACTTACCCGCGATGAGCTGGATGTGGTTTACGCTAACTTCCTTCAGGTGGCAGACAGTAAAAAGGAGGTCTTCGATGAAGATTTACATGAATTGTCGGACTTAAAATACCAAATGGCGGTTTAACATGGGAAAGACACTTTTTGACAAAGTTTGGGACGCCCATGTGGTGAAACAAATCGATGGTGGAATTGATGTGTTGTACATCGATCGTCACTTGATCCATGAGGTCACCAGCCCTCAAGCATTTTCGGAACTGGAAACAAGGAACCTACCGCTTTTCCGCAAGGAGAAAATGGTGGCCACGCCAGACCATAATATTCCTACAAAGGACCAGCATTTACCGATTAAAGATGCCCTTTCTAAGCATCAGGTAGATCGTTTGTTAGAAAACTGCGCCAAGTATGATGTAGAGCTTTATGGCTTAGGACATCCCTTTCAAGGGATTGTGCATGTAATCGGGCCAGAGTTGGGCATTACCCTGCCGGGTAGAACCATGGTCTGTGGCGATTCACATACTTCGACCCACGGAGCTTTTGGAGCAATTGCTTTTGGGATTGGCACAAGTCAAGTAGCCCAAGTTATGGCGACTCAGTGTCTATTGCAGTCCAAGCCTAAAACCATGCGAATCACCATTGATGGAGCATTGAACAAAGGCGTTTTGGCCAAGGATGTAATCCTTCACATTATTGCTGAATTGACAGCCGCTGGAGGTACAGGTTACTTTATCGAGTATGCAGGTGCTGCCATTCGTTCGCTTTCTATGGAAGCCCGAATGACGGTTTGCAAT
>TARA_R110001599_G_scaffold14633_1_pt1 | contig 25921 bp, 26 predicted proteins | sample TARA_R110001599 | Tara Oceans TARA_R110001599 (sample SAMEA4398360) | marine metagenome | biome: Polar Biome; feature: [MES] marine water layer (ENVO:01000295) within the mesopelagic zone...; material: water (ENVO:00002006), including particulate matter (ENVO:01000060) such as......
CATAATCTTCCAGTGCAGCTTGCAAATGCTTATGGCCAAAGTCTGGCCATAGCGCATCGCTAAAATGCAGCTCGGCGTAGGCTGCCTGCCACAACACAAAATTACTGATACGCAACTCGCCACCAGTGCGAATTAGCAAATCTACTGGCGGCAAATCAGACATCTCCACCATCCCAGCTAAACGCTCAGGCGTGATATCTGCGGCTTTCAGCTCACCTTTTTCTACTTGGGCGGCAAGGCGCTGAGCGGCCTGCGCCATATCCCATTGGCCACCATAGTTCACCGCAATGATCAGTGTCATGCGCGTGTGATGTGCCGTTTTTGCCTCTGCAACCTGCATGCCGGCCTGCAGCTCACTGGAAAACGCGGAGCGATCGCCAATAAAGCGCAGGCGAATACGCGCACGATCAAGTTCTTGCACGCGAGCATCGAGAGCAAATAAAAATAGCTGCATCAGAGCAGCAACTTCATCGGGTGGACGACGCCAGTTTTCGCTAGAAAAAGCAAAAACAGTGAGCACGTCAACAGGAACTTTTGCTGCCAATTCAACCACTTGGCGCAATGCCAGCTCACCAGCGCGGTGACCTTCATTACCTGGTAACTCACGCAGCTTAGCCCAACGATTATTGCCATCCATGATGATGGCAATATGGCGGGGCAAGCTCGTTGCAGTGGCTGCATCTGGCGCCACAGTCTCGGCAGGAGTCGAGGCTGTCATGACTTATACCTGCATCAACTCAGCTTCTTTGTCGGCCAACATTCGGTCGGCCTCCGCCACGCTTTTATCGGTGATTTTCTGAACTTCTTCGCTGGAGCGGCGCTCATCATCTTCAGAAATTTCTTTCTCTTTCTGCAGCTCTTTGATATCGGCTAAGACATCACGGCGAATGTTACGAATGGCGATTCGGGCGCCTTCAGTTTCATTGCGCGCGAGCTTTTGCATGTCTTTACGTGTCTGCTCGGTAAGCGCAGGCAGCGGCACGCGAATAACATCGGCAGTGACTGGGTTTAAGCCCAGGTTTGAGTTGCGAATGGCTTTATCGATGGCCGCCACCATGGTGCGCTCGTAAGGCTGCACGATGAGTGTGCGTGCGTCATCAACATTGACGTTAGCTACCTGCATCAGCGGCGTATCAGTGCCGTAGTAAGGCACCATGACGTCTTTCAGCATTGAGGGATGGGCACGGCCGGTGCGCACACGGCTAAACGCTTGCTCTAATGCATCGAGCGACTTACGCATACGAACCGCGCAGTCCTTTTTAAGATCTTCTAACATGGGGAGCTCCTACTCAACGAGTCACCAGAGTGCCTTCATGCTCACCGACAACGAGATTGAGCAAAGCACCTGGTTTATTCATATTGAAAACGCGTAGCGGCATATTGTGATCACGGCATAAGCAAATAGCCGTTAAGTCCATGACGCCAAGCTGTTTAGATAAGACTTCATCGAAAGTCAGTGTGTCGTACTTCACTGCATCCGGAAATTTCACCGGATCGGCATCGTAAATACCATCCACTTTAGTGGCTTTAATCACGATATCAGCGGTGATTTCAATGCCGCGCAAACAAGCAGCGGTATCGGTTGTAAAGAATGGATTGCCCGTGCCGGCGACAAAGATACAGACATCGCCACCATGCAAATGACGCACAGCAGCACGGCGATCGTAATGGTCAACAACGCCGCTCATGGGGATCGCCGACATCAGGCGAGTTTTGATGTTATTGCGCTCTAGCGCGTCGCGCATAGCGATACCGTTCATCACAGTTGCCAGCATGCCCATATGATCGCCAGCGACGCGATCAAGGCCAGCTTGCTGCAGCTCTGAACCGCGGAATAAATTACCGCCGCCAACCACAATGCCGACTTGCACACCAATACCGACTAACTGACCAATCTCCAAAGCCATACGCTTCAGTACTTTAGGATCGATTCCCACTTCGGCGCCGCCCGCTAAGGCCTCACCTGAGAGCTTGAGCAAAATGCGTTTGTGGGCCAAACGATGGTCAGTCATAGTGAATAAACCTCGGTAATGAAATCGCGCAATGCGCATTAAGTGGCGCAGAGTTTACCGCAAAAAAAGGCCCCAAAGAGGGGCCTTTTTCATATCACTGACGAGTTACTTACTTAGCAGCTGCAGCAGCGGCTTGAGTAGCGGCGACCTCAGCAGCAAAGTCGACCTCTTTCTTCTCAATACCTTCACCTACTTCTAAGCGAATAAAACGTGTCACGGTCAAACCAGCTTTGGCCAATACGGCGCCAACTTTCTGATCGGGATCGATGACAAAGGCTTGCTCAGTCAATGACACTTCACCTTTGAATTTCTTCAGCGTGCCTTCCACCATTTTTTCAACGATGTTGGCAGGCTTACCAGACTCAGCGGCTTTAGCGGCAGCAATTTCTTGCTCCTTCGCGAGCACTTCGGCTGGGATGTCTTCAGCGTTAATCACTAATGGATTGCTAGCGGCAACGTGCATCGCCACTTGCTTACTGATTTCGTCGTCGGCTTTGTTGAAAGCCACGATGACACCAATTTTCAGGCCGTGCACATAAGTCGCCAAGGCTGCGCCTTCAACGATTTCGGCACGACGAACTTGGATGTTTTCACCGAGCTTTTGCACCAACAACACGCGCGCTTCTTCAACGCTCATGCCATCGAAAGCCAATGCTGCGATTTTCTCAGCATTGGTTTCACGAGCAGCCAGTGCAATGCCAGCCACTTTGTTGGCAAATGCTGTGAAGCTAGCATCGCGAGCAACAAAGTCAGTCTGACAGTTCACTTCTAAAGCGATAGCGGTATTGCCGTCGGCGGCCAAAATAATGGCGCCTTCCGCAGCAATATTGCCGGCTTTCTTAGCAGCTTTGGCTTGGCCTGATTTACGCAGGTTATCAATAGCTAGCTCAATATCGGCATCGGCTTCTTGCAGTGCTTTTTTGCACTCCATCATGCCAAGACCGGTACGCTCACGTAGTTCTTTCACCAAACTGGCGGTAACAACTGCCATGGTTTATCCCCCTAATTCGTCAAACAATTACTCAGCAGCGGCGACTTCAACAAAACCATCGGCTTCACGACCGCCTTGTGTCGAGGCATAGTCGCGGCCTTCGATGATGGCGTCAGCCATTGAGCTGACATACAGTGTGATGGCGCGGATAGCGTCGTCGTTACCGGGAATGACATAGTCAATGCCGATTGGGTTGGAGTTGGTGTCGACCACGCCAATGACTGGAATGCCAAGCTTGCGGGCTTCAGCAATCGCCGTGGCTTCGTGATCAACGTCGATGACGAACATGGCATCGGGCAAGCCGCCCATGTCTTTAATGCCACCGAGTGATTTTTCTAGTTTTACCATTTCGCGGGTGCGTTCAAGCGCTTCACGCTTGGTCAGCTTGGCGAAAGTACCGTCAGCGATTTGCGCTTCGATATCTTTCAGACGCTTGATGGACTGGCGAATGGTTTTCCAGTTAGTCAGCATGCCGCCTAACCAACGGTGGTTTACATAAGGCATGCCAGCTCGAGCTGCTTGCTCAGCAATGATCGGGGCTGCAGCGCGCTTGGTGCCAACAAACAATACTTTGTTTTTCTGGCTGGCCAAACGGTTGACGAAATTCAAGGCATCGTTCAGTGCAGGAACGGTGTGCTCTAAGTTGATGATGTGAATTTTGTTACGTGCACCGAAGATGTACGGTGCCATTTTGGGGTTCCAGAAACGGGTCTGGTGACCAAAGTGTGCGCCTGCTTGTAGCAGTTCGCGCATGGAAACTTGTGCCATGAGGTGTGACTCCATTGGGTTTAACTTCCATCGACCCCAGAATACCGACCCACTTTTCTCAGTGGGCACCCGGTAGCTGTGTCGGCCGATGTGCTTATTTGGATTTCGCTCTTAACCATTTTGCGCTGGGGCTGTACCCTATGCGGCCTACAGCAACACCTGTGCAATTTGCTCAAAAGCGGCGCGCTTTATACCATAGCCGCCTCTTGCTCTCAACCGCCACGCGTAAATTCGCTAGGCGCAATTGGAAAGACTATGACCACGCTGATTAAAACTGCCGACGAAATTGCCAAAATGCGCATCGCTGGGCGCTTAGCCGCCGATGTACTCATGATGATTGGTCCATACGTAAAGCCGGGCGTAACCACCGATGAGATCAACCAGATCTGCCATGACTATATTGTTAATGTGCAGCAGGCGATCCCTGCCCCGCTAAACTATCGCGGCTTTCCAAAAAGCGTCTGCACCTCGGTAAATCACGTTATTTGCCACGGCATTCCGGCCGAAAAGAAAGTGTTGAAAGACGGCGACATCATCAATATCGATGTCACGGTGATCAAAGATGGCTATCACGGCGATACCAGCAAAATGTTTTTTGTCGGCAACTCCTCGGTGCTAGCCGAGCGCTTGGTGAAGGTCACGCAAGAGTGTCTGTATAAAGCGCTAGCGCTGGTGAAGCCCGGCTGCACACTGGGCGATATTGGCCACGTCATTCAGCAACATGCGCAAGGCCAACGCTTCTCTGTGGTGCGCGAATATTGCGGCCATGGCATCGGTGCGGTGTTTCACGAAGAGCCGCAAATTTTGCACTACGGCAAGCCCGACACTGGTATGGCGCTGCAAGCTGGCATGACCTTTACCATCGAGCCGATGATCAACGCCGGCACGCACCACACCAAGTTGCTGCCCGATGGCTGGACCGTGGTCACTAAAGACCACAAATTATCGGCGCAATGGGAGCACACACTTTTAGTCACCGAGACCGGTGTGGAAGTACTCACCGCTCGTGCAGATGAAGACTTAAGCTTTCTTGCCGATACCGCCGCATGAGCGCCATTTCGGCGGCGACACTAAATGCCACGCATGACAAGGCACAATTAAAAGCTGCCTTGGCTCAGCTTTTTGAACGCTTTGACCAAGGCCGCGACGTGCGCTTATTGGTGCGCGAATGGGCCGCCGCTATCGATGAAGTGTTGCGCGATGCGTGGTTGGCGCTAAGCCTAGATAAAGCTCATGACTTGAGCCTGCTGGCCGTCGGCGGCTATGGCCGCGCCGAGCTACTACCGCAATCCGATGTCGATGTCTTAGTGTTGCATCGAGAAGACAACTTAGATGAGACGCTGCAAGCCGCAGTAAGTGCATTCATCACCTATTTGTGGGATTTAGGTCTCGATGTCGGCTCTAGCGTGCGCTCGCTCAGCGACTGCGTTCGCCTTGCCACCGACGACATCACCATCGCGACAAACCTCATGGAGTCACGCACTTTAGTTGGTGAGGCTGCACTGCGCGATGACATGCTGCGCGTTACTGGACCAGACCAGCTTTGGCCAGGAAAAGCCTTTTTTATTGCTAAGCGCGATGAGCAAATCGCTCGCCACGGCAAGCACAACAATACCGAATACAACCTTGAGCCTGACCTTAAAAACGCACCAGGCGGCCTTCGCGATATCCAAACAATTGGCTGGGTTGCCAAGCGCCATTTCGGCGCCGACACCTTGCGCGGCCTCATCGCTCACGGTTTTTTAACGGAAGCCGAGTTCGATGAAATTGATGCCTGCCAATGCGTGCTTTGGCGTTTTCGTTTTGCTCTCAACAAGATTAGCCATCGTAACGAAACCCGCATTTTATTTGATTATCAGCGCCATATTGCCGAACTTTTTGGCTATACCGACACCGTAGCCAACCGTGGTGTTGAACAGCTGATGCAGGATTATTATCGCGCCGCTACGCGCATCTCCATGCTCAATGAGTTGCTGCTGCAATACTTCGAGGAGGCTATTTTAGGTCACGCCGAAGATGATGAAATCATCCCCATCAACAATCGCTTTCAGATTCGTGATGGCGCTATTCAAGTCACCAGTGAAGATGTATTTCGCCGTACGCCATCGGCACTGCTCGAGGTTTTCGTATTGCTCGGTGAGCGCGCGGAAGTGCACAAAGTACGCGCCAGCACCATCCGTTTGATCATGCAGCACCTGCCACTTATCGACGATAAGTTCCGCAATGACATTCGCAATAAGTCGTTGTTTATGGAACTGATGCGCTGCCGCACGGCGCTATTTTCATCGCTGCGGAAAATGAAGCGCTATGGCGTACTAGGGCTTTATATTCCGGCCTTCGGCGCCATTATTGGCAAGATGCAGTACGACCTTTTCCACATCTACACGGTCGATGCGCACACTTTATTGGTGCTGAAAAATATGCGGCGCTTTCGCTACGCCGAAATGGAGGAGCGTTTCCCTGTTGTTGCGCAAGTGGCCAACAATCTGCCGAAGATTGAACTGCTGTATTTGGCAGGCTTGTTTCATGACATCGCCAAAGGCCGCGGCGGCGATCACTCTGAATTAGGCGCAGTCGACGCTTACGATTTCTGCATTAATCATGGTCTAGGCAAATGGGATGCCGGCCTAGTGTCGTGGCTGGCGCTAAACCATTTGGTGATGTCGGTGACGGCGCAGAAAAAAGACGTTTCCGACCCCGATGTGATTAACGAGTTTGCGCAAAAAGTTGGCGATGTCGTGCATTTGGATTATCTCTATTCGCTCACCGTTGCCGATATTTGTGCGACCAACCCAACGCTGTGGAACTCTTGGCGCGCCTCGCTTTTACGCCAGCTCTATATGCAAACCAAGCAAGCTTTGCGCCGCGGCTTAATCAACCCCATTGCTAAGCCGGAATGGGTCACGCAAGCACGCGCCAATGCGCTGGATATTTTGCTTGCCCAAGGCGTTAAGGCCGATGCCGTCAATTCGCTCTGGGAACATTTGGGCGATGACTACTTCCTGCACGAGGCGGCAGAAGATATTGCCTGGCACACCGAAGCCATGCTTGCCCACTCACACGAGGCCGGCCCTTTGGTGCTGGTGCGCGAAAACCATAACGGCCAATACGATGGCGCGACGCAGATCTTTGTTTATACGCGCGATATGCCAAACCTATTTGCTGCCACCGTGGCTGAGCTCGACCAGCTCAACCTCACCGTTATGGACGCGCGCATTATCACCTCGACCAGCCGCTATTCACTCGATAGCTATGTTGTGCTCGATGAAAATGGCCAGCCCATTAATGATCCCGTGCGCCTCAAACACCTAGGTGCGCATCTGCGCGAGGCACTGGCGGAACCCGATGAGTTTCCAACCTTGGTGCAACGCCGCCTGCCGCGCCAGCTCAAGCATTTCGACGTGCGCACCGATGTCCGCCTAAGCAATGACTTAGCTAACCAACACACCGTAGTTGAAATTGTCGCGCTCGATCGCCCCGGCCTGCTGGCGCATATTGGCCGCATTTTCATGGAGCATAAGGTCAATCTACAAAATGCCCGCATCGCCACCTTAGGCGAGCGTGCCGAAGATATATTCTTTCTCACCGACAGTGAGCAACAGCCGATTTCTGACCCTGAGTTATGCGAGCGCTTATGTGATGCGCTGCGCACTCAGCTCGACGCACGCTAAGCCCAGCACTAGTGAAGACTTTTTGAATATGAGAGCCGCATGAACCCAGACTTAGCGTTGCTGCATCCCTACCCGTTTGAGAAGCTGAGCAAGCTCTTCGCTAATCACAGTGCGCCGGCCGGCCTTAAGCCGATTGCGCTGTCGATTGGCGAGCCGCGCCATCCAGCCCCTGCATTTGCCGTTGAAGCGCTGCGTGATGGCTTAGCGGGCTTGTCGACCTATCCCAGCACGCTTGGTCTGCCCGTCATTCGTGAGGCCATTGCTGAATGGTTATGTGGCCGATTTCAGCTGCACGAGGTTAATCCCGCCACACAGGTATTACCCGTTAACGGCACGCGCGAGGCCCTGTTTGCCTTAGCTCAAGCGGTGATTGATCGTGGTGTCAGTGGCGACAAGCCTTTGGTACTCATGCCCAATCCGTTTTACCAAATCTATGAAGGCGCGGCGCTGCTTGCCGGAGCCGAGCCCTATTTCCTTTCCTGCACCGAAGCCAGCGCCTTTCAGCCAGACTTCGATGCTGTACCTGAAAGCGTGTGGCAGCGCACACAACTGATTTATCTATGCACACCCGGCAACCCCACTGGCGCGCTACTCAGCATGGAGACCCTAAAAAAGCTCATCGCGCTCAGTGATCGCTACGGCTTCATCATCGCCTCCGACGAGTGTTACTCCGAGATTTATCGCGATGAGGCCGTACCGCCTGTAGGTCTGCTACAAGCGTGTGCATCGCTTGCGCGAGATGATTACCGCAACTGCGTGGTGTTTCATTCGTTATCGAAACGCTCAAATTTACCCGGCCTGCGCTCCGGCTTTGTTGCTGGCGATGCCAACGTGATGAGCGCATTTCTGCGCTATCGCACCTACCATGGCTCAGCCATGCCAGTACAACATCAGCAAGTTTCTGCAAAGGTCTGGCGCGATGAGGCCCATGTGCGCGACAATCGCGCCCGATACAACGCCAAGTTCGCCCAAGTTTTCGACATTCTCAACCCGGTATTGCCCCTGCATGCGCCAGACGCTGGCTTTTATTTCTGGGCGAAGACACCTGGTTCAGATGAAGACTTTGCTCGCGAACTGCATGCACAACAAGCAGTTACTGTGCTGCCCGGCCGCTATTTGGCACGTGCTGATGAACACGGTCATAACCCCGGCGAAGGCTATGTGCGCATGGCCTTAGTGGCGAGCCTCGACGAATGCATCGAAGCCGCTGAACGAATTCGTGACTTTATGACGCGCTAAATGCCGTCGCAATTTTTGATTTGGAGATAACCATGAGCTTAGCCCAACTGATCGAAGACGCCTTTGAGCGCCGTGCCGAATTTTCCCCAAGCAACGCACCACAAGAAGTACGCGATGCTGTCGTGCAAGCCTTGGACATGCTCGACAATGGCAGCGCACGCGTAGCCGAAAAAGTCGACGGCGAATGGATCGTCAATCAATGGCTGAAAAAAGCTGTGCTGCTATCGTTCCGCCTCAATGACAATATCCCTGTGCCCGCCGGCGGCGGCATGCAGTTTTACGACAAAGTACCGACCAAATTTGCCGACTGGAATGCCGCGCAATTCGAAGCCTCGGGCATCCGCGTAGTGCCACCAGCCGTCGCACGCCGTGGCAGCTTTATCGCGCGTAATACCGTACTCATGCCCTCCTACGTCAACATCGGCGCTTACGTCGATGAGGGCTCAATGGTTGATACCTGGGCTACTGTCGGCTCATGCGCTCAGATCGGCAAAAACGTTCACCTCTCCGGTGGCGTTGGCATTGGCGGCGTGCTCGAACCACTGCAAGCCAACCCCACCATCATCGAAGATAACTGCTTCATCGGCGCTCGCTCAGAAGTCGTTGAAGGCGTGATTATCGGTGAAGGCTCAGTGCTTTCGATGGGCGTTTTCATTGGCCAATCGACCCCAATTTATGATCGCGAAACTGGCGAAATTAGCTATGGTCGCGTGCCGGCTGGCTCAGTGGTCGTGCCCGGCTCATTGCCACGCGACAACGGCCGCTACAGCCTGACCTGCGCCGTCATTGTGAAAAAAGTCGACGCGCAAACGCGCAGCAAAACCAGCATTAACGACCTGCTCCGTTTAGTAGATTAAGAGTCTTTTTAGAGGAATATTCGCGCATGACGCTTTCAGCACATCGCATGACTCACCTCAAGGCACTTGAGGCCGAGTCTATTCATATCATTCGTGAGGTTGCCGCCGAGTTCGACAACCCCGTGATGCTTTACTCCATCGGCAAAGATTCGACGGTGATGTTGCACCTCGCGCGTAAAGCCTTTGCACCCGGCAAGCCGCCATTTCCCTTGATGCACGTGAATACCACGTGGAAGTTCAAGGAAATGATCGAGTTTCGCGACCGCATGGCCAAAGAGGCTGGCATGGAATTGATCTCGCATACCAACCAAGAAGGCGTGGCAGCGAACATCAACCCATTCGATCACGGCAGCTCGAAATACACCGATATTATGAAAACTCAGGCCTTAAAACAGGCGCTGAACATGCACGGCTTCGATGCCGCTTTTGGCGGTGCGCGCCGCGATGAAGAGAAATCACGTGCGAAAGAGCGTGTGTACTCCTTCCGCGACAAGAACCATCGCTGGGATCCTAAAGTGCAGCGTCCTGAATTGTGGAACCTCTACAACGGCCGCATCAACAAGGGTGAGTCAATTCGTGTTTTCCCGTTGTCGAACTGGACTGAGCTCGACATTTGGCAATACCTATATCTCGAGCAAATTGAAATCGTGCCACTGTATTTGTCAGCACCACGCCCTGTCGTAGAGCGCGACGGTATGTTGATCATGGTCGATGACGAACGCCTGCCGCTGCGCGAAGGCGAAGTGCCGATGATCAAAAATGTGCGCTTCCGCACGCTGGGCTGCTACCCATTAACCGGCGCAGTTGAATCTGATGCCGCCACACTGCCCGAGATCATTCAAGAGATGCTGGTTACCCGCACCTCGGAACGCTCTGGCCGTGCCATTGACCACGATGAATCGGGTTCGATGGAAAAGAAAAAACGCGAAGGCTATTTCTAATGATCATTGAAAGTATCGACAATATTCAGGATTACCTGCACCAGCACGAACACAAAGACATGCTGCGCTTTATCACCTGCGGCAGTGTGGATGATGGCAAATCGACCTTAATCGGCCGTCTGTTGCATGACTCAAAAATGATCTTCGAAGATCAGCTTGCCGCCATCACGCGTGACAGCGTTAAACATGGCACCACCGGTGAAGTCGTTGATTTAGCGCTACTGGTTGATGGTCTACAATCCGAGCGTGAGCAAGGCATCACCATCGATGTCGCTTACCGCTTCTTCGCCACCGATAACCGCAAATACATCATTGCCGATACTCCAGGCCATGAGCAGTACACACGTAATATGGCCACCGGTGCATCAACCGCCGATGTTGCTATTTTGCTTATCGATGCCCGCTATGGCGTGCAAGTACAAACTCGTCGCCATAGCTTTATTTGCTCGCTGCTCGGCATCAAGCATTTTGTTGTGGCCATCAATAAAATGGACTTGGTCGACTATAGCCAAGCTCGTTTTGATGAGATCAAAGCGGAATACGAAGCCTTTGTCGCGCCGCTGAATGTGCCCGATATTCACTACGTGCCGATGTCGGCGCTGCTAGGCGAAAACGTCGTTAATGCCAGCACAAAAATGCCATGGTATGACGGCCAAGCGATGCTTGCGCTCTTAGACTCGTTGCCGCTGCAGCGTGACACCGCGCTCGATACACTGCGTCTGCCCGTGCAATACGTGAACCGACCTAACCTTAACTTCCGTGGCTTCTGCGGCACTATTGCTGCTGGCACGGTGACGCCGGGCATGGCGATTAAAGCGCTGCCATCCGGTAAAACCTCCACGGTAAAATCGATTGTGGTCTGGGAAGGTGAGCTGGCAGAGGCGCATGTCGGTCAAGCCATCACACTCACGCTCAATGACGAAATTGATATCTCTCGCGGCGATATGATTGTTGCCGCCGATGACACATTGACCATGGCGCATGGCTTTGAAGCGCACGTGGTGTGGATGCACGAGCAGGCCATGCAAGTCGGCAAAACCTACGACTTCAAGCTCGGCACCACCTTTACCAGTGGCCGTGTTACGGAGATCATTCATCAGATCGATGTCAACACGCTGGCCACTAGCCCTGCCGAGCAATTAACGCTCAATGGCATCGCCCTATGCCGCGTGCAGTTCACTCGCGCTGTCGCCTTCGATGCCTATAAAGACTGCCATGCCACCGGCAGCCTCATCATCATCGATCGCCTAAACAACATCACAGTCGGTGCCGGCATGATCAGCGCCCGCCTTGATGCTGGTGATGACAACGATACGCTAGTGCCGGTCACCACTGGTGATCGCGCCCGTCGCTTAGGCCAAGCCGCTGTGCGCATCGTCATTGAGGCGAGTGGCGCTCAGGCCCTAGCTGAGCAGCTTGAATCGGCGCTGTTCCAAGCAGGTGCACTACCGGCCATTGCCAGCGAAAGTGGCGTTGTTCACGCTCTACAAGGCGCTGGGGTGATCGTAATCGTGCCGGAAGAAGTCGTTGGCGAGCGCAGTGTGCGCGTGCGTGATGCCGGCACCAGCATTGCCCCACAACAGCTAGCTGTTAGCAACGCCGCTGCCGCCGCGCAGATTGTTGCACTGCTGCGCGAACAGCAGCTGCTGGGTTAAGCCATGCTCACGCTGATTGGCATTAAGGCCTGTGACAGCATGAAAAAAGCCGTGGTGCGTCTAGACGCGAGCACCACGGCCTACAATTTTCGTGATCTGAAAAAGCAGCCGCCTAGCCATGATGAAGTGCTGCGCTGGTACGCGCTTGTTGGCGAGCCTCTGCTCAATAAGCGCGGCACTAGCTGGCGTAAACTCGATGCTGAGCGCCAAGCACTAGCTGCCAGCACCGAAGGCATTGCCGAGCTAATCGTAGCCAATCCCAGCTTGATCAAACGCCCACTACTCGATGATGGCGAACAAGCCAGCGTAGGCCTCGAAAGCCCACTTCTCCCCTAGTTGCTAAGGCGCGCTGGCGATTTATCTAGCGCCGTGTCATCGTTTCCGAGTCGAAATCGTCTTCTTGTAGATCTATCAATCTTGGAGTGCTCTATGGCCTCGTTCGCCGCCACACGTTTAAAACCTATCGGTCTTGTTCTGCTGATGGCAACTGTCTCGCTCCCGAGCTGGGCTGACGACAAGCTGCCCATGCAACGTGTGGACTTTCAAACTGAGGTCTCTCGCGTCTTGGCCAATGATCTGCTCAGCGCCAAACTGACCATCGAAGCAAATGACAAAGACCCCGTGTCTTTGGCAAAAACGTTGACTGAAGCAATGAACTTAAGCTTAGCGAAAGCAAAGCTTTATAAAACCGTGAAAGTCAGCACTGGCAACCAAAGCAGCTATCCGGTCTATACCCGTGCCCAGAAAATTGAAGGCTGGCGCGGCCAAGCCACATTAGAACTTGAGTCCACCGACTTTAAAGCGGCCAGCGAACTGATCGCCAAGCTACAAAGCCATTTGCAGCTGCGCAGCATAGATTTCACCGTGGCCGAAAGTACACGCCGTGCATTGGAAGACACGCTCACGCAGGAGGCCATTGCTGCCTTCCGCGACAAAGCCGCGTTGGTGACTAAGTCTTGGGGTGCTAAGCGCTACGACTTAGTGCAAATGAGCATAGGTTCGACTGGCAATGACTATCGCCCACCGATGATGATGCGCGCGATGGCAATGAAGGTAGAGTCAGATAGCGTGCCGACACAAGATATGGCCGGCGGCGAAAGCCGTGTGCGTATCACGGTCAATGGCAGCATCGAGCTCCAGCGCTAAGCTAAATTGATGCAATAAAAAACGGCCCGATGGTTTGCATCGAGCCGTTTTTTTTGGCGCTGAACGTGTGAGTTTCATGCCTGCTAAATCAATAGCGATGCAGCGCCAAAAATAACCAGGTGTCCCGGTTGCGCGCTCGAAAACAGCCATCAGCCTCGAGATACGCCACTGATGCCGCGGCTAACTCCCAGGCCATCGCGTCATCCACAGCAAAGGCTTCCGTGTCTGCGAAGCAATCGTAATCGGTCACAGCTTGCAGATTTTTTAACACCTCAGCGCTGTCGCGTGCAGCTTGCGGCAGTTTGCTATTGGCCCATGACCATTTCCAGGTTTCTTGCGCCGCAGCAAAAGTGCCGATGGCCGTCACACCAAAACACAGGCGCTCACCTGAGCCATCATTAAAACGAATTTTCGTGACTGCCGCATCGAGCTGCCAGCTCAGCTCAGCGAAGTCTGCATGTTCAGCAACGATGGCGGCTTGCTTAGCGGCAAGGGCTTGAGAGCAGGTGGTTAAATAGGCTTCAAACTGCTCGTCATTCATCGCGCCGCAAGCTCCGCTAAGAGTGCGTCGCGGCGCGCGTTTTGCATCAAGGTTTTCATCTCTTTGACGGCATTGCCTAGGCCGCTAAAGAGCGCATGCGAAATCAGTGCGTGACCAATATTAAGCTCATGAAAAACAGAGATTGCCGCAATAGCTTGAGTGTTGTGATAGTGCAAACCATGACCAGCATTAACCACTAATTTACCAGCTGCGTACTCTGCCGCATCACGAATACGCTTGAGCTCAAACGACACTTGCTCCGGCGTTTGCGCATCGGCATAAGCACCAGTGTGCAGCTCAATCGTTGGCGCACCAGCACGAATGGCAGCATCGATTTGTGCCGGCTCCGGATCGATAAACAGCGACACATCCATGCCCTGACGCCCTAAGCGCTGGCAGGCGGCCTGCACACGGTCAAAGCCGGCGATGATGTCCAAGCCACCTTCGGTAGTCAGCTCTTCGCGCTTTTCTGGCACTAGACAAATATTGGCTGGTTTAATCTCTTCCGCGAAGCTGAGCATGGCCTCAGTCACGGCCATTTCTAAGTTCATCCGCGTTTGTAAAAGCTGCGATAGCAAACGCACATCACGTAGCTGAATGTGACGACCATCTTCGCGTGGATGCACGGTGATGCCATCGGCGCCATGCTCTTCGGCCACCAAGGCGGCATAGACCGGCTCAGGATAACGCGTGCCACGGGCTTGGCGCAGCGTTGCCACGTGATCAATATTCACGCCCAATAATACGTCGCTCATGTTGGCATCTCCGGCTTCGCACTGGCTTGCAGTGCAGCAAATAAATCTCTACTTTTCAATGGCTTGTCACCCAGTAATGGCGCTAAGGCACTACGATACAAGGCCTTAGCCAAGCGCAGACGGCTAAGTGTAGATAAATCCTCAGCATGCACCGCTAAAATATCTTCGCCCAAGCAAGCGCCGCGCTGGCCCTCACGCGCCTGCAACCAGCCGTGTTCAGGATAGTACTGATAATACTGCTGCGCTTGCAGTGGCTCGCCGCTCTCGGCCTCGCTGGTATTGCTAGCCCACTGCCCCATGCTTTCGAGTAACTGACGCTCAAAGCTGCGCAAAATCGGCGCAATGGCCTCAGCATCGGCTATCTCAAGCTCACTGAGCGCACCCAAAGCGCCGGCATAGGCAACAAAGAGTTCAGGTTGGGCTAGCTCGCGCGGTAATAAACGCACCAGTAGCTCATTCAAATAAAGCCCCGAAAACAGCGCCCCGCCCTGCAACGATAAAGCCTGCGATGTCGCCTCTAGCGCGGCCACTGCGCGCAACTCACTCTGGCCTGCTAGCTGAATAAAGTAGGGCTGAAAAACACTGGGAACTTGCTGGCCTTTGCGCCGTGCACCGCGCGCAATGGCGGTGATACGGCCAAACTCTGGCAGAAATAAATCCGCCAAGACACTGGTTTCGCGATACGCGCGCGCATGCAAGACATACGCTGGATACCAGGTCTTTTCATTCATGATCAGTCGCTGCTATAGCCTAAGCTCTTCAGTGCGCGCTCATCATCGGACCAACCGCCTTTCACTTTCACCCACAGTGATAACATGATTTTGCTATCGAACATTTTCACCATGTCTAAGCGAGCTTCGGTGCCAATAAGCTTTAAACGACTGCCGCCATCGCCAATGACGATTTTCTTTTGGCCTTCGCGCTCGACCAAAATGCAAGCCGAAATACGCAGCAGTTTGCCTTCCTTTTTGAACTCTTCGATTTCTACCGTGAGCTCGTAAGGAATCTCTTCACCGAGTTGGCGCATGATTTTTTCACGCACCATTTCCGCCGCTAAGAAACGCTGCGAGCGATCGGTGATTTGGCCTTCATCAAAAAATGGTGGCGACAATGGCAGGCGTTTGCCAACCGCCGAATGCAGCTCTTCTAAGTTATGACCGCGTAGCGCCGATACCGGCAGCACATCGACGAATGCCATGCGCTGCGAGAGCTTCTCAATCAAAGGCAAGATCGCGGCTTTGTCATCCACCGTATCGACTTTGTTGATCACCAAAATCACTGGCAGCTTCGATGTTTTCAGCTTTTCCAGCACCAGCTCATCATCGGTAGTCCACTTCAGCGCATCGATGACAAATAGCACCACATCGACATCACGCAACGCTGAGGTCGCCGCACGGTTCATATAGCGGTTAATGGCTTTGCGTTCTTCACCATGAATGCCTGGTGTGTCGACGTAAATCACCTGCACATTGTCGCGGCTAACAATGCCTAAAATGCGATGGCGAGTGGTCTGCGGCTTACGCGAGGTAATAGAAAGTTTTTGCCCCAAAATATGGTTGAGCAAAGTCGATTTGCCGACATTGGGCCGCCCCACAATAGAGACATAGCCACAGCGATAATCGCTGGAGAATTCTTTTGAGCTTTCGCCGCCGCCAAAAAAGGCATTAATGACATCGTCATTGGCCATATTACTGTCCTGATGTGGGCTTTGATGGCCCGGTACGTAAGCCCAATTTCGGGGGCGGTAAGAGTTTTTGCAAAGCGACATTCGCCGCTTCCTGCTCAGCAAAACGACGGCTCACGCCACTGCCTTCCGTGCTAAATGCCGGTTGCGAGGCACTGACATGCGGCACATCACAACGCACTTGAAAAAACTGATCATGAGCCTCGCCAGTGACTAGCAAAACTTCGTATTGCGGCAGCTCCAAGCGGCGCGCCTGCAACCATTCCTGCAGACGGCTTTTCGGATCTTTTAAGCTATCGCCAACCACGATACCGCTCAAGCGCTCGCCAAGCCAACGGCGGAGATGCTCAGTCATCGCCGGCATGCTTTCGCCGTCGCGATACATAGCGCCGATGACCGCTTCTACGGTATCCGACAAGATTGATTCGCGGCGATAACCACCGCTTTTTAGCTCGCCAGAACCCATCATCAAATAATCGCCAAGCGACCATTCGCGGGCAATGATGGCTAGGCTATCTTGTCTAACCAAGGTCGCTCGCAAGCGCGATAATCGGCCTTCATCCTCTTCGGGAAACTGCAAATATAAGCAGTCGGCAACGACAAAGTTCAGCAGGCCATCGCCGAGAAACTCAAGCCGCTCATTGTTGCGGCGACCAGACACACTGCGATGTGTGAGCGCTAAACGTAACCACTCTAGATCACGAAATGTGTATCCGATGGTGCGTTGTAGACGCGCGAGTGCATCACTCACTGAATGCTGCCATTGCGCGAAAATATCGGTAGGTGCAGGCCGGGTTGCTTATGCATCCAAATATAAAATGCGCGACCAACGATGAGATTTTCGGCAACAGGGCCCCAAAAACGACTGTCATTGGAGTTGTCACGGTTGTCGCCCATCATGAAGTATTCACCTTTTGGCACTGTGTATGACCACATTGGTCCAGCAGGTTGCATGCCCGCCTCTTCACGAGTGAAATGGCTGACACCGTTTAAGTTTTCCAGATAAATCTCTTCGCCTAACTCAGCTTCTGGCAAGGCTGATTGCAGCTCACGAGATGCCTCTACACCATTGATAAATAACACTTCATCGCGGCTTTCTATGACATCGCCGGGAAGGCCGATAACGCGCTTGATGTAATTTATCGATGGGTTGGCTGGGAATTTAAAGACCATCACATCGCCGCGCTTGGGCTCAGCGACGGGCAAAATCTCAGTGCCCAAAACTGGCAGGCGTAGGCCGTAAGCGAACTTATTGACCAGCACATAATCACCAACTTGCAGAGTCGGAATCATCGAGCCTGAAGGAATAGTGAACGGCTCTGCGATAAACGAGCGCAGCACCCACACCACGGCCAATACGGGGAAAAAGCCATGCGCGGTCTCAAACAACCAAGGCTCGCGCATGATTTCGGTAGCGGCTGATGCTGGCAATGTTTGCCCACCATTAGCCGCCTGCTGCTCAGCAGCCTGTAGGCGCTCACGACGGCCTGGCTTCAGCAGTACGGCATCGAAGGCCCAAAGCGCACCGCTAATCATCACGGCAAGCGTTAGTACAAGCGAAAAATCAATATCCACAGACGCTACCTCAGGGTTATTTATCGACCTTCAACACGGCCAAGAACGCTTCCTGCGGAATCTCAACATTACCGACTTGCTTCATGCGCTTTTTGCCCTGCTTCTGCTTATCGAGGAGCTTGCGCTTACGGCTAACATCGCCGCCGTAGCATTTCGCCAACACGTCTTTACGCATGGCTTTCACGGTTTGGCGAGCAACAATCTGCGTGCCAATGGCGGCCTGAATCGCAACATCAAACATCTGCCGTGGAATCAACTCTTTCATTTTCTCAACAATGGCACCGCCGCGATAACGCGCGTTATCGACGTGGCAAATCATCGCCAAGGCATCGACGCGTTCGCCATTAATGAGGATGTCGATACGCGCCAAGCGAGTCGATTCAAAACGCACAAAAGTGTAGTCAAGCGAGGCATAACCGCGCGAACATGACTTCAACTTATCGAAGAAATCGAGCACGACTTCACCCATCGGCACATCGTAAGTTAACGCGACTTGCTTGCCATGAAAGAGCAAGCTTTTTTGCACGCCACGCCGCTCTTGGCAGAGCTTGATGACATCGCCAACATAGTCTGGCGGCACCAAAATATGGCACTCAGCAATCGGCTCGCGGAAGTCTTCGATAGAGCCAGTATCAGGCAGTCTTGATGGGTTATCGATGTAGAGCACGTCGCCTTTTTTGGTCTCAATTTCATAGACCACGGTTGGTGCCGTCGTCAGCAAGTCAAGATTGTATTCACGCTCTAGGCGCTCCTGCACGATCTCCATGTGCAGCATGCCTAAGAAGCCGCAGCGGAAGCCAAAGCCTAGCGCATCGGATGATTCAGGCTCAAAAAATAGCGCCGAGTCATTTAGCGTCAGCTTCGATAGCGCATCGCGAAATGGCTCATAGTCATCTGAAGAAATCGGAAATAAGCCGGCGTAGACCTGCGGCTTAACCTTTTTAAAGCCGGGCAATATGTCGACATTTGGCGTGGTGTTAAGCGTTAAGGTGTCACCCACAGGGGCGCCAAAAATATTCTTAATGCCGGCAATGACAAAGCCAACTTCGCCGGCATACAAGCCATCGGTTTCAGAATGCTTGGGGTTGAAAACACCAACGCTGGAGACGATATGATGCTGGCCAGTACTCTTCACCAGAATCTTATCGCCCTTTTTCACCTTGCCATTCTTGACACGAACCAATGACACCACGCCCAGATAGTTGTCGAACCAAGAGTCGATGATCAGTGCCTGTAATGGAGCTTCACGATCGCCAACTGGCGGCGGAATACGCGCGATCAGTGCTTCGAGCACTTCAACAACGCCTAAGCCTGTTTTCGCACTACATTGCGGAGAATCAAGCGCCTCAACACCAATAATCTCTTCGATTTCCTCACAGACACGATCGGGATCGGCTTGCGGTAAATCGATTTTATTCAGCACCGGCATGACCTCAAGGCCTTGCTCAAGCGCGGTATAGCAATTGGCTACCGACTGCGCTTCAACACCTTGCGCGGCATCAACTACTAGCAGCGCGCCTTCACAGGCCGCCAGCGAACGACTGACTTCATAGGAGAAGTCGACGTGGCCTGGGGTATCAATGAAGTTGAGTTGGTAGCGAATGCCATCGACCTGACTGGTGTAATACAGCGTTACCGAGTGAGCCTTAATGGTGATGCCGCGCTCGCGTTCAAGATCCATAGAATCAAGAACTTGCGATTGCATTTCACGCTCAGTTAAGCCGCCGCAGATTTGAATAAAGCGGTCAGCGAGGGTCGACTTGCCATGGTCGATGTGCGCGATGATGGAGAAATTACGAATATGCTGGATATCGGACACGAACACTCACCCATTGAGGGGCTGAAAAATGAGGGCGTAGTGTAGCTGATTCGCTCGACGCCGACCAAAGATAGCGCTGCTTAAACGCGGGATAGATTTGGCCGCAATGATTAGGGGCAATCATTGCGGCCAACAAACTTACTTATTGGGTTCAGCGGCTTCGATTTTCAGAGCCACAATTTGCGTATTACCTTGGCGTGTAACCCGCAGTGGTACGGTACTGCCAGGCTTTAGCTTGCGTACTGCCGCCACAAAGTCACGAGCACCGTCAATTGCTGTGCTGCCGACCTGAGTAATGACATCACCTGGGCGCAAACCGGCCTCAGCACCAGAACCTTCAACTACTTGCACAATCAGCGCGCCACCAGTGACTTTTAACTGCTGCTTCTCGATAGGCTGCAAGTCGCGCAAGCGCATACCTAGGCGAGATAAATCAGGCTGATCCGCTGATTCTGCCGCGACATCTTCCTCCGGCAAAGCCTCCATCATAATGCTGACGGTTTGTGCTTTGCGCTCACGGAACAAGGTCATCGTATAGGTTTCACCTACCGTTGCACGACCAATCGCCTGTGGCAGTTCAGCTGATAAATTAATGTCTTTACCATTGAATTGAGTAACGATATCGCCCGCTTTCAGACCGGCTTTATCGGCTGGTGACTTAGGCTCAACACTGGCGATCAAGGCACCTGCCGGACGTGGTAGGCCATAGGCATCGGCAAGATCTTTAGTTACTTCTTGGATGGCCACACCTAGCCAACCACGGCTAACTTTGCCCTTGTCGCGCAGCTGCTGCACAACTTCCATTGCAACATCCATGGGAATAGAGAACGACAAGCCCATGAAGCCACCGGAGCGGCTGTAAATTTGCGAGTTGATGCCGACTACTTCACCTTGGCTATTAAATAATGGCCCGCCAGAGTTACCTGGGTTGATGGCAACGTCAGTTTGGATAAAGGGCACGTAGGCTTCGCTAGGCAAGGCTCGTGCCTTCGCGCTGACAATGCCTGAAGTCGCCGAGTAATCGAAACCAAATGGTGAGCCAATAGCTAGCACCCAATCGCCAACGCGTAAGTCTGCTGGCTTACCAATGCGCACCGTCGGCAAGTCTTTGGCGGCGATTTTGATGAGCGCAATATCGGTGCGCGGGTCGGTGCCGATAACCTTAGCTTCGATTTCGCGGCGATCACTCAAACGCACAATGACTTTGTCGGCGCCATCGATGACATGATTATTGGTCAGCACATAGCCATCGCTTCTGATAATAAAACCAGAGCCAAACGACTGCTGCACGCGCGGCTGTGTCGGCTGCGACTCTAGGCCATAGAAGCGGCGCAGCAATTCCTGAATGTCTTCGTTGCCGCTGGCCTGCGAGCGCTTGGTCTTAATGGTTGAGCTGATGTTCACCACCGACGGGCTCACATCCGCCACGATGTCGGCAAAATCAGGGGCCGTGTCGGCAAAACTGACGTTCGCGCTCAGCGCTGTCATGACTGCAAACAGCCAGACTGTTAGGGGTTTCGTCGATCGCATCAGGTGTACTCTCCTCGCAAGGTCGCGCGCTAAAAGCTAGCATGGGCCGATAACGCAAAATACTATAATTCGCTGACACGCTATATAGACATGATGCTTTTCGCAATTATTCAATGCCGTTTAGCCGTTACATCCGCACAGACTGTGGCATCATCCAAGCACTTTTTTTCAGCGACTAAGCCATGGCAACCTCTTTTTCCTATGACGTACTTATCATTGGTGGTGGAGCCGCCGGCTTAACATTGGCGCTCAATCTTGACTCGTCATTGCGCATTGCCATGATTTCCAAAGCCGCGCTCACCGAAGCTAGCACCTATTATGCCCAAGGCGGCGTGGCAGCCGCAGTCGATGCCTCTGACTCCGTCGACAGCCACGTGAGCGACACCTTGATCGCTGGTGCAGACCTTTGCCATGAAGATGTCGTCACCCATACCGTCGAGCACGGCCCTGAAGCCATTGAGTGGCTAATCGAACAAGGTGTGAAGTTCACCCTCGATGAAAGCGATCATCTGCATTTAACGCGCGAAGGTGGACATTCTCATCGCCGCATTATCCATGCCGCCGACACCACCGGCCGAGCGATTTCGAAAACCTTAGTTGAGTGCGTACAGGCGCGTTCGAATATTCATCTGTTGGAATCGCGCATTGCCGTCGACTTAATTATCAATGGCAGCGCTGAGCAAGCCCACGCGGCTGGCGCCTATGTGCTGAATAAAGACAGCGGCGAAGTCGAAACCTACAACGCTCGCTTTGTTGCTCTCGCCACTGGCGGCGCTAGCAAGGCCTATCAATACACTTGCAACCCCGATGTTGCCACCGGCGACGGCATCGCCATGGCTTGGCGCGCCGGTTGCCGTGTCGCCAATATGGAATTCAACCAATTCCATCCGACCAGCCTTTACCACCCCAGCGCAAAAAACTTCTTAATTACCGAAGCTATGCGCGGCGAAGGTGCGATATTAAGACTGCCTGATGGTGAGCGCTTTATGACGCGCTTCGATGAACGCGCCGAACTGGCACCACGCGATATCGTCGCACGCGCAATTGATTTTGAAATGAAGCGCCTCGGCCTACGCCATGTCTGGCTCGACATCACTCATAAAGACCCAGAGTTTGTTACCAGCCATTTTCCTAATATCTACAACACCTGCTTAGCGCAGGGCATCGACATCACTAAAGATTGGATCCCAGTGGTACCGACCGCGCACTTCACTTGCGGCGGCGTCATGGTCGACCTGCATAGCGAAACCGATATCGCGCATTTGTTTGCCATTGGCGAGACCTCATTTACTGGCCTGCATGGCGCTAACCGCATGGCCAGTAACTCACTTTTAGAATGCTTCGTTTTTGCCATGTCAGCCGCAAAGCGCATTCATGCCTTACTCGACACGCCACTGCCTAAAACTAGCCCCGCTTGGGATGCTAGCCAAGTTCGCAACCCCGATGAAGACGTAGTGATTTTGCACAACTGGGATGAGCTGCGCCGCTTTATGTGGGACTACGTGGGCATTGTCCGCACCACCAAGCGCCTAGAGCGCGCCCTGCACCGAGTCGAGCTGCTGCAAAATGAGATCAACGAGTACTACAGCAATTACCGCGTGTCCTCGAACTTACTCGAGCTGCGCAACTTGGTTATGGTGTCTGAGCTGATGATTCGCAGCTCCTTGGCCCGTCGCGAGTCGCGCGGCCTGCATTACACCTTGGATTATCCTGAGCGCTTGGCACAGGCTGAAGATACGATCTTGGTACCTGACGCCGCCGCCACAAGACATTAACTCTTAAGCGCCGCCATTGCGTGGTACTGAGTTGGTCTGACCAAATGGCAAGTCGCCAGTGCTTGCGCTTTTTTTCTGCTGCGGGATGAGTACTAGAAGTCTCAAGCGCATCATCGGCGCGTTGACGAAAACTTAGGCAGAGCAAGCCCGGCCAATCGCGTACAGGGCCATCAAGTTCGGCTAAATAAATCTCGCCGAGCTCATCGGTTAAGCGCCAGCCATTGGCAGTTTTCTGCAACACGCTGATAGGTGCGCTAGTGCTGGCGCGGCGTAGCAGTAAAATCGCCTGCCCGACAAATACTGCATAAGCCGGCAAGAGGTACTGCAACGGCACGAAGCCCGCCCAAGGAGCCAGTGCCACGGCGACGAGCATTAGCCAGCGAAAGTAGCCCTCGCGCCGCGAAGGCAGGAGCTCACAAGGTGTGCGCCAACTTAGCCAAGATGGTGGCAATGAGCTGGCGATATTCGGCATCATCAGGCACTGTGTATTGCATAAACCAGGCGAGGAGATCGACATCCTCTTCAGCCAAGATGCGCTGAAATACTTGCTGATCGCTAATGGGCGCATCACGATAATGCTCCTCCATATACGGCTCAAAGATCACATCTAATTCTTTTAAGCCGCGCCGACACTGCCAATGCAATCGGCGCTCTTCTTCAGTAAATGGCCGCGTCATGGAAAACCTCTGCAAACTGGCGTATAAGCGCGGCATTATATAAGCCTAAGAGATAGCAACGCGACGGCTAAAATGCCAATGCCCGCGTAACATTTATTATTTTGATAGCTTACGGAGTGCTTCGATCATGACCATCGCCTGCCCCACGCTCGATCAGCGCCATGCCATTGCTAATGCGCGCGCCAGTGCCAATCTCTCAGTGCCGCTGGCATGGGCCGCTCTAACACTCACCGGTGCCGATGCGCTGACCTTTTTGCAGGGTCAATTATCCTGCGATATGAAATTAGTCACGGCAGAGCAAGCCAGCCTTGGCTGCTTACTCAACCTGAAAGGCCGCATTGAAGCGAGTGTCGTGGTGGTCAGCATTGATGGCGGCTATGCGCTGCTGATGCCGCAGGCGCAAATCGCCGCAGTGAAAGCACGCTTGGCTAAGTACGGCGCATTTTCGAAAGTAAGTATTGCTCAGGGCACGCAAGAAATTGTCGGCTTAATGGGCGCTGAAGCGCTGCCCAAAACATTGGCTGAAACATCATATGCAACGTTAATTGAAGCCGACGCTCACTATGTTCGTCTGCCAGGTCTCACGCGTGCACTTAAAATTAGCGAGGCTGCTGCCTTAGCTGTGAATGCTGATGCTTCAGCTTTAGCCGCATGGCAGGCCGAAGCCGTTGCTAGCGGTGAGGTCACCATTGACCAAGCGCTAGTCGATCAATGGCAGCCGCAAGAGCTCGACTATCACAGCCTGAATGGCGTCAGTTATCAAAAAGGCTGCTATATGGGCCAAGAAATTGTGGCTAGACTGTATTTTCGTGGCCAACTGAAAACCGGCCTGTGCTGGTTGCGCGCGCCATGGTCAGAGGCTGTCGATGCCTCCTTAGATTGGCCAATCATGGCTGATGATAAGGCTGTGGGCCGAGTTATTGCGCTGGCTTGGCCAGATGAGCAGCAGCTGTGGCTGTTGGCCAGCGTGCGCTTAGTCGCAGAAAATCTGCAGTGGCATCTGCCCAATGGCGACGTCGTGGCTTTAACGCGCCACGACTTCATTCGCCAAGCTTAAGGCTACAAATCCGCCAATGGATGCGTCATGCCCTCTGGCAGAGCGTAATGCTCTGCAATAAAGCTGGCGCTGACCTCGGCCAAAGTTGCTGGCTGCCATCGCGGCGATAAGTCTTTATCGACCAAAAGCGCGCGCACACCCTCAGGGAAATCAGCGTGAAAAGCGCATTGCGTTGAGATAATCCATTCTTGGCGGAAAACATCGGCCAAGCTCATGGTTTTGCTCTCATGCCACTGTTTCCAAACCAACGCTGCACTAGTCGGCGAGCCTCTACGGTAAGTTTTAATCGCCTTTGCTAGCCATGCATCATCAGGCAGCTCTTGCGTGCGCCAGGCGACGTCTAGGGCGCTCAAATCATCATGCGCACATAAGGCCTCAATAGCCTCTGCCCGTGGCTCAACCTGCGCCTCAGGCAGCTCTGTGAGCGCTAAGTTACCTAGCACGGCATCAATGCCATTCTGTAGTTCGCTGCTGCCTATCGCTTGTAAGTCATCTAACAACGCCTGCCATTGGCTAGATGCCACTGCGTGCGTAGCCATGCCAAGATATAACGCATCGGCAGCGTTGAGTTGGCTAGCGCCTAAACCCAAAAATAGACCAATGCGCCCACTTAAGTGCGAAAGGAAATAGCTGCCGCCAACATCTGGATATAGGCCAATACCAATCTCTGGCATCGCCAAACGTGAAGTTTCCGTCACCACGCGATAACGCGCGCCAGCAAATAAGCCAATGCCACCGCCCATTACCACACCCGTGCCCCACACTAGCAATGGTTTGGCGTATTGATGGATCAGATAATCCAAACGGTATTCACGCGCGAAAAACTCCGCCGGAGCAAGTGGGTCACCCTCGCCCGTACGCGCCGCTTGCGTCAAATCGCGAACATCGCCACCAGCGCAAAATGCACGCTCGCCACGACCACGTAAAATCACCATGGCGACCTGCTCATCGGCTGCCCATTGCTCAAGCTGCGGCAATAAAGCCTCAACCATGGCCAGCGTTAAAGCATTCAGGCTGCGCTCACTATCTAATGTAGCGACACCGATTTGACGGCCATTGGCCATTGCTAAAGTTTCAAATGCTACTGGGGATGTCGTCATAACAACTCCTTATTTATGCCCAATGAATGGCTGAGCTTTTGTGAGCTCGTAAAAATGTATTGGTTTGTGAGAAATGTCGGCAGCCAAACCAGCCGCCGCGATTTGCGGCTAATGGCGAGGGATGCGCC
>TARA_R110001599_G_scaffold128815_2_pt1 | contig 25917 bp, 27 predicted proteins | sample TARA_R110001599 | Tara Oceans TARA_R110001599 (sample SAMEA4398360) | marine metagenome | biome: Polar Biome; feature: [MES] marine water layer (ENVO:01000295) within the mesopelagic zone...; material: water (ENVO:00002006), including particulate matter (ENVO:01000060) such...
ACGACATCTGAAGCTGACCGCCGATCAGGTGAAACCACTCGAGGCATCTGCATTTGTAGCGCTATTATCCAATTTATAGCACGCGATCCGGATCAGTTTTCCGTCTTTACGTAAAAAAATTGGCCAAATCCATTATAGTTGTTAAGGGCTTCGCATGAATTCACAAAATCCCGTTATTCTTGTACTCGGCGCGAGCGGAATGCTCGGCAACGCCGTATTCCGGTTTTTTTCAGAACAGAGCCAGTATCAGACTTTCGGATCGGTACGGAGCAGTGCTTCATCACAAATGTTGCCAGAAAATTTGCGCCATCATATTATTGCTGGCGCCGATGTCGGGAATCAAGATAGCCTTATTGGTGTTTTTGAAAAGGTCAGGCCTCAGGTCGTCATCAACTGCATTGGCGTAGTCAAGCAACTGGAAAGCGCCAAGGACCCCTTACAGACGATACCAATCAATTCGATCCTTCCGCACCAGCTTGCGCATCTTTCCAATCTGGTCGGCGCGCGCTTCATTCATTTGAGTACTGATTGCGTCTTTACGGGAAAGACTGGTTTGTACACAGAAGAGTCGGCGCCCGATGCGCGCGACCTCTATGGATTGAGCAAGCTGTTGGGCGAGGTTTCCTACCCGAATTCTGTCACTCTCCGGACATCTATCATTGGTCATGAACTGGAGGGTGCGCATAGTTTAATCTGCTGGTTTCTTTCCCAGAAAAATAGCGTACGAGGATTTTCGAAGGCAATTTTTTCTGGCCTTCCAACCGTCGAAATCGCACGGGTTATCGCTGAATATGTCATACCGAACACGCAATTGTCGGGATTATATCACCTTTCGGCGGAGCCTATTGATAAAGCGCGGCTCTTGGGATTGGTAAAAGAAATATACGATAAAGATATCGAAATCATCCGAGACGATAGCCTTATCATAGACCGTTCTCTGGATTCCTCGAAATTCAGAAAGGATACAGGCTACCATCCGCCATCGTGGCCAGACCTAGTCCAGAGAATGCACGAGTTTCAATAACGATTACCGAAAGATGAACATGTTTAAAGACAAAACACTTCTTATTACTGGCGGAACCGGTTCTTTCGGCAATGCGGTCCTGAACAGATTTCTCTCATCTGATCTGCTTGAAATTCGCATATTCAGTCGCGACGAGAAAAAGCAAGACGACATGCGCAAAAAATATAACCATCCGAAGCTCAAGTTCTATATCGGTGATGTCAGAGATTACCGATCGGTAGTTGATGCCGTACGCGGAACGGATTTCATATTTCACTCCGCCGCCCTCAAACAAGTTCCGTCTTGTGAATTTCACCCTTTGGAAGCAGTCAAGACGAATGTTTTAGGCACCGAAAATGTCTTGGAAGCCGCTATCGCTAACGGCGTCGAAAGGGTTGTTTGCCTGAGCACGGACAAAGCCGTTTATCCTATCAACGCTATGGGAATCTCCAAAGCAATGATGGAAAAAGTGGTCGTGGCAAAATCCAGGAGCAGCCGTGATACTCTGATTTGCGCGACCCGCTATGGCAATGTGATGGCATCTCGCGGATCTGTGATACCTTTATTTGTGAACCAGATACTCTCAGACCAGCCTCTGACCGTGACCGATCCAGCAATGACGCGGTTCATGATGACTCTGGATGATGCCGTTGATTTGGTACTATTTGCCTTCGAGAAAGCTAATGCCGGCGATATCTTTGTGCAAAAGGCTCCGGCAGCGACGCTGGAAGTTCTTACTGCCGCTCTCAAAACATTGCTCAAAGCAGAAAATGCACCAATCCAGGTTATCGGAACACGGCATGGAGAGAAGCTATACGAAGCCCTTCTCAGCCGCGAAGAGATGGTCGGAGCGGAAGACTTGGGTGAATATTACCGGGTGCCCCCCGACCTCCGGGATCTGAATTATACGAAATATGTCGAGCAGGGCGACGTACATATTACCGAAGCCGTTGAGTATCATTCCCATAACACGACCCGTCTAGATGTCCCTGAAATGATTGACCTGTTACTCAAATTGCCAGTTATGCGGTCGATCGTCGACGGCAATCAGGGAGTTTTCGACGCTTAAGACGGGCATGAATATCGAGGAAAATATGCATAAACTAAAGGTTATGACCATCATTGGCACGCGTCCTGAAATCATAAGGCTTTGTCGCGTAATCACCGAACTGGATAAATATACAGACCATATTTTGGTCCATACCGGCCAGAATTATGATTACGAACTGAACGAGATATTTTTTCAGGACTTGGGTATTCGCAAACCCGATCATTTTCTCGATGCAGCTGGGCTTTCCAGTGCCGAAACTATCGGCAATGTGATCGCTAAGTCGGATGCGATTATCCGTGCCGAAAAGCCGGAAGCCGTGCTGATTTTAGGCGACACTAATAGCTGTATGGCCACCATCGCCGCAAAACGGGCCCAGATACCGGTTTTCCATATGGAGGCCGGCAATCGTTGCTATGATCAGCGCGTCCCAGAGGAAATAAATCGTCGCATCATCGATCATTGTGCCGACGTGAATCTGACCTATAGTGACATTGCCCGCAACAATCTCTTGCGAGAAGGATTGCGTCCGGACCTTACCATCAAGACCGGTAGTCCGATGCTTGAAGTACTCGATTATTATGAGGAAAAAATCGAACGCTCTACAATAATGGGTAAGTTAGATCTTCGGAAGCACAAATATTTTGTTGTGAGTGCTCATCGCGAAGAGAATATTGCCAATGATGAGAGCTTCCACAAATTCACAGGCGTTCTAAACGAGATCGCTTCGGTATATGAACTGCCGGTCATTGTTTCAACACATCCTCGCACCCAGAAGAAAATCGATTCTTCGGGTGAAAAGCTGCACCCGCTGATCAATCTGATGAAGCCCTTGGGCTTTACCGATTATGTAAAACTTCAACATGAAGCGAAAGCGGTTATCTCGGACAGTGGAACGATCACCGAGGAGGCCTCCATCCTAAATTTCCCTGCAATAAATTTGCGCGAATCACACGAGCGAATGGAAGGCATGGAAGAGGCTGCGGTAATGATGGTAGGCCTCGATAAGGTCAGAGTAATCCAGGCGCTCGATATTATAAGCGACCAGCCTAGAGGGGAAAATCGGCTTTTGCGCAACGCTGCCGATTATTCCATGCCAAACGTTTCAAGCAAGGTGCTCAGAATGATCCTAAGCTACACTGATTACGTAAACCGGACAGTTTGGAAGAAGTACTAGAATGCAAATTTTTTAACAATCCGCTACATTTGCCAACCAATCGCAAAACTGCCTAGGCAACTGTTTGTGGCTGAGAACTTCGCGACTGGCTCCCTCCAGATGGCGCAATCGCTGGAAGATTCTCCTCAACTTTAATCAGGAAGCGAAATCGGATTGACCTCCCAAAAAAAAATCCGCCTTATAATTACCGGTGCCAGCGGTTTCGTAGGACGGCAACTGGTGCCTTTATTGGCCGATCGGGGCTACGATCTGTTATTGGTTGGACGTAGTGTGCGAAATGATGATTCTGGCACAGAACAAATTCGCTATTGCACTTATAATCAACTGCCTAGCATCGCAGATGAGTATCAAGCACTTGTCCACTTGGCGACAATCAATAATAATTCCGATGCTGAGACATCTGAATTTTATCGAACTAATGTAGATTTTTTGTTGGAAATAGCCAATCTTTCCCAAAAGCTCGGTATTGCGAAATTCATCAACATCACCAGCGTTCATGCCTTGGAACAGGTCGCACAGGACGACTATTCGGTTTCAAAACGGATAGGAGACCAACGGCTCCGAAACTCGGGCATCCAAGGTGTTTTTACGATTTATTTGCCGGCCGTCTATGGAACAGAATTTGCAGGAAAATTGAAACGGCTTGAAGCTCTTCCCAGAAAGTTCCGCCTCCAGGCGCTACATGTTTTAGCCTGGCTGAAGCCCGTCGTATCCGTGGAACGGCTGGCCGACAGCATTTCAGACGTTGTCTCCTCTAGCAATTCAGTTGTTCAAGCCAGAAGATTATTCATTTCGGATGCACTGGTAAATCGGCGCGGCTTCGACGCCCTGAAACGTGTCGGCGACCTATTCTTCGCAATATGTGTCTTGATCTTTGGTAGCTGGTTGATGCTTGCAATAGCCGTCGCCGTAAAAGTTTCCTCGCCAGGACCGGCTATTTTTGCTCAGAGGAGGGTGGGCAAAGGCCGGAAGATATTCACATGTTATAAGTTCAGGACCATGTCCGATGGAACAAAAGAATCTGCAACGCACGAAATACAGTCATCGTCAGTTACACCTTTAGGTTCTTTCTTACGTGCAGTTAAGCTCGACGAGCTACCACAAATATTTAATATATTCAGGAATGAAATGAGCCTGGTCGGCCCACGTCCATGCCTGCCTATCCAAACCGAGCTGATAGCAGAGCGGCAGTTGCGAAATGTTTATGGCATCAAGCCCGGGATTACGGGATTGGCGCAGGTCAAGGATATTGACATGAGTGATCCGCACCGGTTGGCTGAGGTTGATGCACAATATATGGCGCAACGCACTCTCGTGAGCGAGATGAAGATATTGGTCGCGACATTCATCGGGAAGGGGCGCGGGGACCGAACCTCTAGCTGATATATACGATTTCGAAACGGTAACGGATTTTAAATGAAAATTCTCTTCATCTCTCAGTATTTCCATCCGGAGCAGTTTCTGAACAACGCTCTGTGTGCCGAATTGGCAAACAGAGGGCATGATATTGAGGTAGTCTCCTGTGTACCAAATTATCCCGAAGGCCAGTTTTTCAAGGGATACTCCAACGGCAAAAACCGCAAAGAGAATTGGTCCGGAGTAACGATAAACCGCGCCTATACAATTCCCAGAGGAAAATCCAGTTTCCAGCTGCTCGCGAATTATTGTCTCTATCCTTTCGCTGCCTTTTTCGAAATCGCGAAGCTTTCCAAGCCTCGGGCCGATGTTAGCTTCGTATCAATGCCGTCTCCGTTGCTTCAAGCAATCGCAGCTATATTGGCCAAATGGGTTTACGGAATTCCCACCGTTTACTGGGTTCAGGATATCTGGCCAGAAAGTGCGATTTTCACATTGAATGTGCGCAATCGTGCGGTGCTGATGGCTATGGGAATGATCTGTGGCTGGATTTACAGGCGGGCCGATCACATCATGGTCCAGAGTCCCGCTTTTGTCGCAAAAGTCGCAAGCTTCGGAGTGCCAACGAACCGAATATCCGTCGTGCCCAACTTCGCGCCGGACACATTCCTGCCGCTCGACAGGGACGCCATATCGCCGCGAATTAGAAAGCTGGTCCCATCGGACAAATTCAATCTGATGTTCGCAGGCAATATTGGCGAAAGCCAGAACTTTTTACATTTGCTCGATGCAGCCGAGCTTTTGGCTGCTAACAATCATGTGCGATGGGTCATACTTGGAAGCGGACGCGGTCAAGACCGGTTGATGGCAGAAATCAAACGAAGGGAATTGGGAAAATCGTTCCTGTTTCTTGGGCGGTTTCCGGAAGCGGAGATGCCAGAGTTTTTTGCCTGCGCGGATGTGATGCTGGTTAGCTTGAAAGATAATCCTGTCTTTTCGCTGACCGTGCCTAGTAAAGTTCAAAGCTACATGGCTTGCGGCAAGCCGATTATTGCCAGTATTCGTGGTGAAGGCGCAAGAATCATAGAACAATCAGGGGCCGGTGCATCTGTTTCACCGGATGACGCGGAACAATTAGCGAGTAAAATCGAAGAGTTTAGTAGATATAACGCTTCAGAACTGCAGGCCATGGGGACTAAGGCGCGGCAATATTACGAATATTATTTTGAAAAAAATAAAGTGTGTGATCTGATTGAGCAGAAGCTGCAGCAATATGTAATCTGCAACACCCCTGGAACTTTCTGACGGAAGTCCAACTGTTTTGGAACCCGGCGGGTGAGATATACAGCTCAATTGGTCGGCCGATTATATTTTTATCGAGATGGACTCAATCGACATGTCGAAGCCTTCATCGGAGGCGCGGCCCGTCACGTTAAGCCAGTAATAGCGACATCCTGAATTTCGGTTATCGATTGTTCGGGAGATGGAAGAATCCGTAAGCTTTATTCGAACTTCTCGTGACATATTGTTGTTATTTTCTCCACATTGAAGAACGATCGCCAAGTCGGCCTGATCGGGAACCGCACGACTCATCTGCACATCAATCTGCAAGGTGGTGGCCGGGATATTAATCAACTGTCGGGCGAACAGACCACCCGAGTTTCGCATTGCACTCAGACGCAAGTTGCCATCCTTGATATTAGCGCCGTAGCTTCCCGATGAGAATAATTGCCAGTCCAATGGTGGATAGACCGGCTCATTTTTGAACGAACTGTTTGTCAACAACGGCACTTCGCTGCTTTCCCCTGCCAAAACACGGTACAGGCTTTCGGCTTGTTCAAACTGGTGGTGAAACACAAGTTCACCGATAAGGTCAGCATCTCTATAGACTACCTTATCATCTTGCGCACGATAAAGCCGCTTTCGTAATTCTGATGCATTGCCGATTGCTTCCGGCAGGACAACAACGGTTCCCCAGAATTGAGGAGCCCAAGGCGGATCAGTTTTCAGCAAGCTCGCCATGGGCTCGATAAAGTCGCTGTTCGTTAAGGTCATCCCCATGGCAGGCAAAATCAAGGCTCCTGCAGTGGAGCTCGTGCGTAACATAGTGTCATAATGTGCCAAAATAGCTGGTATATCGTCCCGAGCCTTACTATCTGCGATCATCCATGCGGTGATGAGTGGCTCTCTTCGCGAAAGGGATTCCGCTGCAGCCATCAATCTCTGCCTGTCACTTGCAGGAGGGCCAGCAAGCGCGAGCATAGCGACTGCAGCGGGCGTTAGCGGCTCCTCATAGAAGGCGGTCTTGGCTAGGCTTGCCAGCCGATCGCTAATTTTGTGAGGAACCTCCCCCCGATTTGACGCAATGGCTGCTTTGACAAGCCCTGACGCGAGACGTTCGACCGCAAAACCGTTTAACGGCTTCAAGGCAACGGCAATCCCCGGCATCGTTTTTTTTGAAACCGCTCCAATGGCGGTAAGCGCAGACACTATAGCCAATGCAAAGCTGATTGACCATATTATGCTATTCTTTACCATAAACACTATTTCATATTGAGTAGATTATTTTGACTGCGATGCTTTCTTTCCGTAGCTATACTGATAAGAATAGCCGTAACCATATCCTGGGTGCTCAGCTCTAATCTTGGTCACTATGCCCCCGAATATATGCGCTTTCGAACTTCGAACACGCTGGATGCCGGACTGAATACCACGTAGCTTCACACCCCCCGCCTCAATTGTGTAAATTACTCCCTCAACCGCGTCTGCCAAGAGCGGAATGTCGGCAAGGCCGAGAACTGGCGGGGCGTCAATGATCACCGTGTCGAATTCTTGAGTTAGCTTTTCTACCAGTCCCCGTATTCTGGGGCTACTCAGCAGTTCTGCCGCATTGGGTGGGATCGGTCCGGAATATAAAGTGTAAAAGCCGTATGTGTTTTTTTCTTTTATCAATTCGTTGATATTATCTGCACCCGCAAGATAGTTGCTGAGGCCCATATCATTTTTGCCACCCAGCATCTTATGCAGGGATGGATTCCGCATATCACCATCAATTAGCAATATTTTCTTTTGCGTACTTGCCAAGACCGCCGCAAGCGCCAGAGCGGAAGTGCTTTTTCCTTCATTGGGGCGCGTGCTGGTCAACAGAAACGATCGGGGCACTCCATGGTCGGTTAAAAAGGCCAAACTCGTGCGGACAGACAAATAAGCTTCCCAAGCAACGGACTTTTTGTCGCCCAAGGACAATAGCACGTCCTCGTTCTCCAAGTCCGGGATAGAGCCGAGCGGAACGATCCCCAGTTTTGATTTGAGATCAGAAGGATCTTTGATCGTCTGGTCGACCTGCTCCATGATGAACACATATGCCGCCGCCAAGCCAAACCCGGCTAGCAATGCGAGAGCAATATTCAACAACAGCTTGGGGCTCGAAGGTCTCTCGGGAGGCTGGGCATAGTCCACCACAGAAATGTTGTTGGCCCCCACGCCGGCTACACCAATTTCCTTGTAGCGCTGGAGCAGACCATCATAAAGTTGCCGATTGGTATCTACCTCGCGCTGGAAAATATTATATTGAATTGAGTCCCGCCGCTCACCGCTGAATTGACTTTTTAGCCGACTTACTTGATCGCGCAGTAGCTGTTCGCGATTAAGCGCTTCCTCGTATCGAGCGGTAGTGCCGGCGCGGGAGCGCGCCTCCTCAGCCGCGATGCTCTTGTCCAACGCATTGATCTTGGTGGCCAGAGCCTTTGCTGTCGGGTATTCCGGTTCAAACTGCACCATTAGCTTGGCATATTCAGACTGCACTTTCGCACGTTCCTCGCGCAGATTATTGAGTGCGATATTGGTTAACGCATTTTTGTTGCCGGCCCGTTCCCGTGCTTCGCTGCCAGCGGCGATCCGGACCGCAATTGCATCAGCAAGAGCATTGTTCAACGCTTCCAAATTTGAAGAAGCGAGAGTCTTCTGGGAAATAGTCTTGCCATCTGGGGTTTGTTCTGACGAAAGGGTTATAATTTGCTTGTCATCTGCATAAGCGGATAAGTTGCGCTCAGATTCTTCGAGCTTCTCCTTCAAATCCGCCAGCTGTTTTTCAAGAAATTTTCGGGCTTCAGCTGTCGAACTGAACCGGCGATCAAGATTTGAGTCGATAAATTGTGCTACCCAAGCGTTGGCAATCTTGGCAGCCAAGGCGGGGTCGGGACTTTGGAAACTGATGTCAACCAGACTCGAACCGCGAATGGGTGTAATTATGATATGGTCTTCCAATATATCCGCTGCGAGTCTCAGACGTTCATTTCTATCGCTTGCCGATTGTGGAACCGATCCTGCGGCCAACAGCCCAGCATTGTTTGGATCGATATTAAAAGTATCAAAGAAATCGTCCGTTCCGGTAAGATTCTCCGAGCGAACAACCCGTTCGGCGAGAGAGCGTGATTCCAGCAAGGAATATTGCGTCTGATAAAACTCCTGATTTTGCGACACATTGTCCGATGCTGTCACGCCTTCTACATTGGTAACCTTGTCCTGCTCCCGGTTAATTTCAACTGTGGCTGTCGACGTGTAAAATGGAGTCATTAACAAGGTCGCGATAACGCCAAGTGCAATACAAGCGGCAACAATAACAGAGATAGCGATCTTGTGCCGCCGAACCGCTTGCCAATAATGGACCAAAATTGGCAGTTCGTGCGCCGGATCCTCATAAGAATTAGCAATTTCAGAACTGGCAGGGATTACCAAACTATTCATATATTGATTTTCTTCCATTATTTTTGGAACAGCAGTATTAGTGGTGTAGTCAGGAGCGGAGCAGCCTGAAGAAAATCCCGAAACAGTCGTCGGCCTGATGAGTCGCCCACGACAATGACGTCATTTGCAAATACTTCCGGGTCCGGGTAATTTCCGCGGCGGATTGCTCCGAGATTATAGAGTCCGGCAAGTTGCGCTCCATCCACACTTCGAAAAATAACAACGTCATCCAGCTTCGCAAATTCGGCCGTGCCGCCTGCCGTCGCCACTGCACGAATAAGTGTCATCCGTCCGATCACGGGGAAGAGACCAGGTTTTTTCACTTGGCCATCCACGGTGATGACCTGGCTTACCGTTTCATCCAGATTGACGGTGACCTGCGGATCGCGGACATACCGGCCGCGCAAGCGATTTTCGATTTCGGTTGCTAGCTCGCTTGGGGTAACACCAGACGCTTCAAGAACACCAATAAGCGGTAGCGAAAGACGCCCGCTGGCATCAATTTGTACTTCTTGACTAAGATCCTCAATCCCAAAAACATCGATTTTCAGTTTGTCAAAAGGTCCGATCAAATAAGGGCGGTTTGAGCTCAACTGGTCAATCCGCGTTGGGGCGGGCAAGCCGCTCTCTGACACTAACGTCACACCCTGACCACCAACTACGCTGGGGCCGGCGCAGCTTGCTAGTAATATCACCAACAGAAAAGTTGAAAAACATTTTATCATTATTAGAATTTTCCGTAAAATTTTGGACCCAATAGACGAGTCCTTGGATACCGTAAACTGATCATAGGTTGCAAGATCGCTCATGGGTTTATCAACCTGATGCCGAGTTTCGAATTGTGCTTTGCTCGACCTTGCGGACACTGTCGACGAAAAAACACGCCAAAAGTGCAAAAACCGTGATGAGTGAAGGAACCCGCAGCGGATAGTCGCCGATACTGCCCGCCAGAAAAAAAATCAAGGCAGATGCAGCCATGGTCGCAGCATATTTTGTATAGCGAGAGCTATGCCAGGCTTTGAATAAAACAAGCATTTGGGCAGTGGCCCAGATCAAAATCCCAGCCGCGATTGCAATCGCCGGTAAGCCGCCTTCGATGGGGATCTGCAACCAATCATTATGAGCTTGATTCAGGTAAGTCGGGCTCAGCATGTCCCGAGGTTCGTAAATCCGGTAAACAAATTCAAAGGTGCCAAATCCACTACCCCAAGGAAAATAATCAATCGTCATGTTAGTCAATATCGGCAGAAGCTGCGTCCGAATCTCCTCGACGGCGCTGCGATTGACAAGTCGATCGAACGCCAGCGACCGCGACAAATAAATAGACAGGAGAACAACAAGGATTATCAGAGTGCTACTCCCAAGAAGAATGAGATGCCGTACCGAGATTTTTGCTTTAGCCGCCCGACTTCTATTGAACAAAATTTGATTTTCCATGGCGTATCTTCCGAAATAGATCATCGCCATCGCGGCTGCCAACGCAGGAACCATAAGGACTAGACCAGCCCGCGAACCGGTTATGAAAAGCAAAGGAACAATGATGAATATTGCTGCGATGCTTCCATAGAATTTCAAAGCGCCCAGCTTGGCGGTAGCGGCGAGGGATCCGGCGTACCATCCCAACATTACAATTGTCGTCGCCAGAAAGATGGCTTGATGGTTTCGGTTAGCGAACAAGCCGACGGCAGCACCGGAATTTGTAATTCGATACAAATATAATGGACCCCGTGCCGATCCGGCTAGCTGGAGCATGGCCCACAAGGCGCTTATCCCAGCGAAAAGGATAAGTATCACTATCATCTGTTTTCGGTGCCTCTCCTCGATATTGAGGTAGAGCATCATCGCCGACATCGGGACGGCTATTGAAAACAGGCTGTTCAAAGTCCGCGACGGGGAAAGGGTCAGCGGTCGCCAAGGCTGTTCGAGACCTGCCATGGACGCGATATCTGCAAAAATCTCACGGCCCGGCAGCGTGACCCAAATTTCAGGGGGAAGGGGTATAAGCTGGAGAAGCATCAGTCCGGCAAAGGCGATTGCGATGTAAAGTGGAAACAACCGCCCCCTCCATTCCTCACATGTCATGCAGGTCAATGCGTAAGCCCCAAAAATAAACGACAGAGGCCGTAGAAATATTAGCGACTGCACATCGTCACGGGAACTGCCGCCGGTAAAAAAGACAATCGTCAGGAAACCTACCAGGGCCAAAAACTGAGCATGGCTACTGGCAAGCCTGCCTCGCGATCTATCAAGATATTTGATGAATTTTTTGGGCATCGCAACTATTTACTACCGATAAGGATACAGGGCCATAGCTATTCCAGCTAATCCACCAACTTGGTAACTACCGCCGCTATGGATAGCAACAGAGATCGCAATTAATCCGCACCGCGATTAAGGCGTCCAGGCCTGACTGATGGAACGGTATAGATCGAAACGGCGTCTTTTACTCCGGTTGGGGGCGATCCAAAGCTTTCCGCGAATTTACGATTTTACAATCACTAACCCGACCGAGATTTGAACAAACGGACAAGTTTACAGATAGGGATTCGACAGAACGGCCTTATTTCGCTCTTGGACGAGCATGGTACGGGTTTCATGATCCAGAATATGGCATTGGAAGATATGGTCAATCCAGCGGGCATTCTTGAACAATCTGTATCCCCTTAGGAATCTGTGCCTTTCAATAAACCGCATGGGGTGGGCATCATTAAATTCCAGGGCTGCTGCCAATTCGCCGCAGCGGGAATTATGGGCCATGTCCTCCAGATCATCAAGATAGACAATTACGCGAGGCAGATAATTGTCGGCCGCCCCATCCAGTATTTTTAATGCGTCGACAGTCGATCTATAATAATCAACATCAATCGAAATGAAACCAATCGGACGGCTTTCAAACCCTTCAGCAAGCACTCTGGACACTGTTTCCGAGACGTCACCGAGGACCAGTTTGACGTTGTCCTGCAAACGACTTTTTAACGCTTCATGGTTCATCGGAAAATCGCCTGCCTGATAGAGATCGGGATGATCCTTATATGATTCTGGCGGCGGCATCCCGCTGCCGGAATCAAAGCCGTAGATATCGAATTTTACCCCGGTTTCTTTGGTGATGCGGTTGGTAATCTGCTGGATATTCAACAATCCCGCACCCGCTGCCACACCAAACTCAATCGCAGACACACGATCATGCCCCAGGCGTTTCGCTTCATCGGCTGCCGCTAAAAGCGCGTAGGAATGTTGATGTCTCAATACGAGGTCGAAGTTTATCTTTGCTCTCAGACTTCCGAAAACTGCAACAAACAAAGCCATAATGTTTAGATGCAACGGCTCGGACAGCCGCTCATAAAGTATGCGGCGCCAGATATATCCGTGTTTGAGTTTCTTAATTTGGACCGGGAGCATTTTGATGGCTTTCACTTAATGGGCATTGCCTGATGAGATAGCTTCGCATTTTGATAATCGCCCCCGATAAAGTTTTGGGACTCTGTAATACGGCATCAAGGGCTAGGTAACATATGGGATAGATTAAGTTTATTAGCTCCGCAAGACTTACCGTAAACATTGTTTCAGGGTTGTTTTTTTCGGATTCCTGCATTCAATAAAACTAAAAAACCACATATTGTCATATTTTAATCGTGATCATATATTGCGTTACTCACTTCGATTTGCATCTTCCCTTTAGACTGTAAGACTTCTGCGGCCTGGATGTGACAAACAAATTGCCAATGCCTTGAGCACCGTTGCATCACCTGTCGACAAGCTTTGTTCTTGTGAGGTACGAATTTCTCTTATTTAGCCGCATTACCTCATTAGCGTACGACGTCCGCGCGGCGATAACCGGTGAATTATAAGCGATCATGCTTATCATAAAGAAAAGCTTGTTTTGGCGCAATGCATCCTGATCCTGAAAAACAATTTAACAGTCCATTTTGGCCGAAGCCAAATACTTATTTTAATTTACCTTTTTGCGATCTGACAAGGAGAATTGGACGGATCATAATCTAGGCTGAGCGGATTGGTGCCCATTCTTCAAAAAAGAAACGCCCCTGGAAATTAGAATACCCTCCGTCCGTGAATTATGAAATGCCAGATCTCGCTTGCAGCGGGCTTACCGATTGACGGCTGGAAAGATTTACCGGCCCGTCCCATTGCAGTTTGATGCACGCCGAACGCGACAACTCACGTCTATTGAACTAGGCTTTCAGAACTGCTTGAATCAGCTTTACTTAACCTTTTGCATTTTGTATCCAAGGATAGGACAATATGGTTGAATTTTCCCGCCGGACCCTACTCAGTGCGGGTGTTGGATTTGTGGGCACATATTCTGGGAGCCGTTCAATTTTGGGCCTCTCGGGTCCACTGAAGCTGACCTCTGACCACCCCGCCACGGTGCTATCGAGTCAAGCGGGAACGGTGGACAGCAGAGAGCATGCGACTTTTGCCGATTTTGGCGGTATAGGTGACGGCTCGACAAACAATGCTGAGGCGTGGCAGAAAATTGCCGATTGGGCCTCCCGCGGGGCGCTAGCTGGCAACACGCCAAAAATACGAGTGCCCGCAGGGCGGTATGTTTCAACGAGCATTCCAAATCTCGCAATCAATCGATTGCATATCGAGTTTGAAGGTGAAGTGTGGCTTATCAACACCGGACCTGGACACTCGTTTGTTCTTGATGGCGGGGCTAACGGTGCAGGCGCATACGGTTTAAGAATAACTGGCTGGCCTCAGATTTACGGCACGCCAAATTCTTTGCACGGCATTTATGCGAGAGCAATTTTCAATTCGGAGATGGAGTTCAATTGTAGGGGCGCAGGTACGTTAAGCGCTGGGCTATATAGCGAATGGCTTGTAGACAATAAAATAAAGTTCATCATGAGCTCTAACGAAGGCGGTTTGTATAGTAAGCCGACTTACGGCATGCATCTGACGAACCGCAATGACGCTGAAGAAACTAGCTATAACGACATTGAGTTGAAAATTTCGGGAACCGATACTGGGATCATTCTTGATGGAGCTCTGGGTAATAATTTACGTAGCGGCTCGATTCAAAATTGCCGCGTTGGGATGTATGCAACACGAAAAGCGTGGGACAACAAGCTCTGGGGTACCGACTTTGAAAGTAACGGGTTGGATTTTGTTGATACCTCTCGTCGTTTGAGTTTCTACGGTTGCGATATAAATACCGAAGGCTCATTCATGCGTGGCAGTTCCGGCGCTCGAGTGTTTGGCGGTCGAATGGAAAGTGTAACTATTTCATCAGGGGCGCAAAATGTCCTTTTGTCGGGTATGGGATATAACCGTACCGGAGTAGGGAAATTAAACGATTCTGGCACTCAGACGCGCTATCGTGATGTTTTGAACATTGCTGATAGGTTGTTACACGACGGCCCTAGTTAAACTTCAAGCTTTCGTTTGTTTGACGCTGAAAAAGCGCTATCAACTCGCCCAGATGTCGAGGCTCCGCTAAGCCTTCGGTGTCGTCTGCCGTACCTCCAGCACCTTTTTCGCCCTTCACGGCTGGGGTCTGACACTCTCGCCCCTTGCGGGTTATGCCAAAGCATCGGAACTCTTTCTGCATTCGCTGTGTCAGCTGCATGGCATTGTTCGACCGTTTTCGCATTTTTCCCCGTCTGGACGGTATCAGCAGTAACGCCTCGGTAGTCTGGTCACACACGGCAAACGGACCCAGCGGTCAAATCGCGCTCAGCTTGAATGCACCGCTCATAAGTCATTCCTCATCCCACTATTGTCCGTGATGACAGAAGCAAGTTCAATTCGGACAAAATAGGGCTCTCCCGATCGGCATATTTTTCGCTGGTTTACCCGCGTTGCTGTTTCATTATCGGTGAGCCAGATTGCGGCCAATATGTTGCGCACGGCTGGACCCTCAATCTGGTTTGCCGCCCTGTCGCCGATGGCTGGGAAGGCAAGCCTCCAGCGATGAGATCCACTGGGCATTATAGCTCTTGTTCTTCCATGCCTTGCGCTGTTCGACATAGACCAGCGCCACCGCCTCGCGGTATGTCGGAATACCATCAAGGAACGGGAGCCAGATTTGCCGGCAATGAATAAAGCCTGTCACCGTCCGTAGCGTCCAACCGTATTGTTGCCCTAACGCCCTAGCTGTCAGACTTCCCATTTTATTTTCCTACGGCGTAGGTGGGTTAGCAGGAAATGGCGAGAAATGGGAAAATGGCGGACACGGAGTCCGACAATCTTCACTGTAATCATTGGCTTTTAACGCTATTTTCTAAGTTCGTCATAAAATTCGTCATAAATCAGGACGTGGTCAGCAACGCCCGATAGCGAACCTGTGCGGCCTGTTAACTCAGTTTAGATGGCTATCACAGTCAACTTTATGATCAAAGATACACCATAATCGATATGTAAGAATGGGATGCCGAATGAACCATAAGCTATTGATAGTACGGCATAACTTGACATTTCAGCTTTTCTGTGCTATTTTACAATAGCCACTAACGTTTCAACGCGCGGCACTTTTCCAAACCACATCAGGAACAATTTATGACAAGGCAACCCGCTCGGGTGCTGGAACCGGCTGACGTGCGTCGTATGTTGACGCACGCTACCGGTCAGCGCCATCATTACCGCAACACAGTGATCATCATGCTCAGCTTCAAAGCGGGGCTTCGGGCCTGTGAGATAGCAGGCATAACATGGCCGATGGTGCTTAAAACCAATGGCCGCATTGGTGATCAAATCAGAATTTGTAAGCATATCGCCAAATATGGACACGGCCGCCATATTCCGCTGCACGGCGATCTGAAGAAGGCATTGACTGCTTACCATCGCTCATTGGGCAATCCCAACGATGGCCCAGTCATATTGTCGGAACGCGGAGACCATATGACACCGCGTAGCATCGTAAACTGGTTTCATGATGTTTATGCCGAATTGGGTCTTGGCGGCTGTTCATCCCACTCAGGACGCCGAACTTTCATTACGCAAACGGCGCGATTGATCAACAAAACCGGTGGATCATTGCGCGACGTTCAGGAACTCGCCGGGCACCGTGCACTGACGACCACTGAACGCTATATCGAAGGCAACAGGGATGCCCAGCGGAAGCTTATCAAGCTGATTTGAGACTCTTCTCCCTAACCACCAAACATCACCAACAAAAAGGAACCGAGACTATGTCTAGTCACGAACAGGACAATTGTGCCCGAAATCCAGAGACCGAACGAACTGCACTAATACCCAAGCTCAACGACAAACTGCGCTGCGATCATCAGGGCGGGCAGCTTTTTGTCACAAGCGGTATATCCGAACTCAAAAGCGGGATGATGCCGCAGATCATCGATGCCGTAACCAAATTCGATGATTTCACTAAAGACAATGACCCTCATGGTGAACATGATTTTGGCATGGTGATTGTGCTGGGTCACAAGGTTTTCTGGAAGATCGATTATTACGATGCCAAGTTGGAATACGGATCGCCCGATCCGGCTGATGCAAGTGTCACGTCCAGGGTACTCACCGTCATGCTTGCTCATGAATACTGAATTTCCGGACAAACCCAGCAGCTTCATCATACCGGCTGCTAGAGAGTTGGAGCCATGCTTACACGGCAGTCTCGACGGCCTTTGCGGACTGTATGCGATTATCAATGCCATCCGCATTGCCGCCTTCGGCTACCGCCTGGATACCCATCATACCAATCATGCGCTGTTTACCGCAGGCATAGCCAAATTAGAGGAATTTGGGTCTATCGCTGATTGTGTTGGCGATGGGATGAACAAAACGGAATTTCGAGCCCTTACGAAGCATCTTTGCCGGAAAGCGTCAAACTTGAAAATCAAACTGCGATATCATGCGCTGCCGGTTCGGGTTCCAGATTCCGAGCGACAGCATAACATCTCGGCTACGCTAACCTCTGGGTTACCAGTGCTGATCAATCTGGAACATAAGTTTCATTATTCGGTGGTGACTGGGTTCACGCCCTGCACACTGACGCTGTTTGACAGTTTTGGCTATACTCGCACCAATATACGCCCAGATCGATATAGCTGTGCAATCATGATTATGGGCAGGTCGACGAGCTCTCGCGAATAATTCTTTAAACGCGTTACTTGGAAGAAGAAGCTATCGATTGGATATCGGCAATGATCTCGGAAGCATTCTGTAGTTCACCGCATTCATCCAACCACGCGGCAAACTCTACCACATCTAGGCGCCGCTCTCCATTTTCAGTCTTAGCAACCCAAGACTGCTGAACATCAAGAGCGCGGGCCAATTTAGCTTGGGTGAGCCCTGCATTTAGCCGCGATCGCTTCAATTCCTCCACCAATTTCTGGTGCGCTTTTGTCCGCAGGGTTTTCAACTCAAAGCCTTCAATAAAAACTTGCTCTGAAGCCGAATATTTCGTTACTGAAATAATCCCATATTAGGATATTTTGCCTTTACTAATCGAAGTCCTGAAAGGAAATTAAATGACACGTTTGCTCGAAATTCTAACGATCATCGGAACTCTTATTGGCGCATTCGTCTTTTTTGTAACGATAGCATCAGCCAATGGAGCCCCCCAAGAGGCAAGCGGAACGGCGATGGCTCTAGCCTTTGCGCTAATCCCATATTGCCTCTCTTCAACATCCCAGCGGCGGGCGAACCTAAAATTGCAAGAAGAAATACGCGATTTGGCTCGGACAGATGAGGCGGGTGAAACGCGAGATGCATAGAGCAAAGCCAATGATTGCCAGCACAGTCAAATTCAACCACCCCTCATTTGTGATTTCACTTACACTGGTCGGCCTCTCACTCCTTTCATCCTATTTCGGTGAATCCAAGAACAGGTACTCCGGCACCAATGGCTGTGGCGGACTGTGGGCTGTGAAAGATGCAGAGCCCCTGTTCACCTATGAGATCACGCGTGACCATCAAGCGATCTTGAAGCTTGCCAAAGTTTTTTGGAAGACGAACCAAATGAAAAGGATTAGGAAAATGAATATATTTAAAACAATCTCAATTGCAGCCGCATTGGTTGCAACACCCGCGGTAGCCCAATCAATATCAGATCCTTGGGAAATGGAACTAAATGAAAGTATGGCATCTTGCGCTATGAGCAATACTTCATCAGTCGATATGTTTACAAACCGCAAGATTCAAGTCACTATAAATTCCCAAACAGGTAGCATATTCATTTTGGCGACGCTGTTGAACAATCCGGAAATGTCATTGTCAAACTCCAAAACCATTCAAGTAGCGTTGAGAGGAACCGACACTATAATTTGGCAAGGTGAGTACAAAGTAGTTGTGAAGAATGGAATAAGTGCCGCGCAAATTTATATCAAGAACGCAGATATAAAGGAATTTACTGCTCAATTTAGTCGTGCAAACCATTTGTTGTTTGCGTTTGATGATCGGGTGGTTGATCGGTACGCACTTACGGATTCAAGCAATGCAGTTGCAGATTGGTGGAAATGTGCAAATCAGTTTAACAAAGAATTGGCTGCTGAAAAAGCGAAAGACCCTTCTTTCAAAGTGCCTCGTTTAAACTGGTAAAAGTAAAAATGTAAATAGGTCATCCGACGAAACTCGATTCGAGGTTTAATATATGTGGGACAACGTCGAAGGATATGTCGATTTTCCATATCGGGATACCGAAACGCGTTTTCTGCTAGGTCCTTGCGACACAGAAGTGGGCAGGTCGAGAGTTCGTATTGATAGCGAGAGCGGCAGTAAAATCTATGATATGGTTTTGATAGGCGATCAGAATATTGTAGCAGAGGCAGAAAGCCTAATTTACGGACGATCAGGTACCAAAGACATAAGCTGAGATGGAAACGGAACCGCAAACTCCTTTGCATCATCACCTGCCAGCCATTTATCATAGTCGTCAGGATGCAGGATCACCGGCATAGCCTTAGGATGGATCGGCTTGACCAAGGGGTTTGGTTCGCAGGTCAGGAATGCATAGACATTGCCCTCGTCCGACTCTCTCCAAACACCGGCAAAGGCTGAGACGGTCTCTTCTGTGACCGTGAACCAGCATTCCTCTCTACCAGCATTGGGCTTGGGTTCCGCAAATTGAGTGAATGGCACGAGGCAGCGATTCACAGGCTTTGTCAGCATTGATCGCCAGAACGGGCTTGATAGATTGCGGACGTTGGTTATTCGCTTTGTGATGGTGGTGTCTGGCCTCTTGCCCTTCATCTGCAAAGGCACTCCCCATTGCATGGTGTCGAGTATCTTTTGCCCGTCATGAACCCGAGCAACGACGCCCTGATATTTCGGCCAGACTTCCGCTTTAGCTGCTGACAAATCCCATGAGATATACTCTCGCCACGTTTGCAGCGTAGCTATCGCCTCTGGGTTGTTTCGATAATGGTTGCACATTTCAAACTGTCTATCAGGACGGTACATAACGTCAAACTTGGTTTGGATATCGGTCGTTCTGATCATCCCCAAAGAGTGGTAGATTCCCGAGATCGATCTTGTGATAAGGTTGAACCGTGACCAGCCGGTATATGTATCAGGTGGACCAGTAGCCACTTGCCAGAACTCGTCATATCGCCATCTGTCACGGTCACTGATCGAAAAGAGATAAGCCAGTGCAAAAGCGAGTGCTCTGGTTCGTTCGGCAGGACCCAATCGGCTTTCCGCACAGACCTGCTCCAACGCTTCCAATGCCATGTTTCTGAGTCGATGGTCCATCTGAACGAGTTGGAACATATAAAGAACATTATCAATGATTCGGTTTGGTTCCGACACGCCAGTTTAACTGGCTGCACTTTTGCAGTCGGCAACGGTCTAGCTCGACCAATATTTGTAAAGATAAATTCCCAAATAAGAATCATTTTGGAGAAGTAACTCGCTTTTCAAGATTTAAAGTCATTAAAATTTGACAGATTTTTCATAAACTTTCACTATTAGTTCCAAATTATGAAAGCGGGGGTTTGGGGAAATGGCTAAGCAAAGTGACGAGATCGCGTCGGGAACGACAGATGAAATTGTAGTCGTGCAAGTGAATTGTAGTTTTTGCGACGAACTAATTTCCTCTCGAGCAAAAAAATGCAGGCACTGCGGTGAAACTCTAGATGTTTCACTCCGAAAAGCTGAAGAGGCGATGCGAGCCTCGGAGCGTGGCGGCAACGTCTATATGAATGCCGCTACTAATATAACATCAACGGACACTCGGTCTTATTCGCGAACGAAGAGCCGAATTGCGGCCTTCATCCTAGCTTGGGTTCTGGGAGGTATCGGTGGCCATAAATTCTATCTGAACCGGATTGGGCAGGGATTACTCTACTTAATTTTTTGCTGGACCTTTATTCCTGCAGTCTTTGCCTTCATCGAAGGCATAATCTACTTATCGATGGAGGACGAGCGCTTCTGGGAAAAATATGGTTAAACTCCGTTTTTGGCGACCCAAACTATTTCACAATAGCGTTCCACAAACTCTTCGATGCGGGCGAGCTGAACAAGTGTCTATGATTTGGAGCTGTAATACTTGACTCATTGCATGTGCGGTGAGATGCAATACAGCTCAACTAACGGGGGGCTATTAGGTGACATCACAGAGGGCTGAGCAGGAGAATCGCCATCGCTCGACGCAAGTATTGCTGGCACTATTTTCGATCATTTTTATCGCCGTAATCACTTACGGCTATTACCATCTGCTTCTGAGTTTTGGGTGGTTCATAGCTTTTGTTGGCGGACTATTGATAGCTAGCATTGCATGGTATCTAGCACGGGTTGCAGGTACTAGCCCTGGCGGGATGAAGGCTAGTTGGCTGCTAATTATCCCCCTGTTCGTGATTAGCGCTGCCGGTGTTTACAACAGCATGATGGTGTTTCTTGAAGGTGAGCAGGTACTAGCAGATACAGCATCCATCGCACAAAACAGGTTCAGCGGGTTAGAATCGGCGGCGAACCGACAGCTCACTGCGGACGGTGTTGTTGAGAGAAAAAACAAAGTTAACTCACTTCGTGACGCGCTAATCAGTGAGATCAAAAATCCATTAAACTGTGGACAGGGACCAGAGGCGCGTCGTCTTATTGCCGAGCTGAAGCGTGCTTTACCGGAGTTCGAACCGCTGAGTGGTGCTCGCAATTGCGAACAGAATGAGGCCGTCATCAACGATTATAATGAGAGAATTGACGCGCTCATTTCGCGAGCGCCTTGGAACAACCCCGAACTGAATGTCGTCGTAAATCAAGCAGGTGCAGCACGGAGCGAGCTAGGTAAACTTCGAAAAGAAGTTTCTCGTAGTTACAGTGCCAACGACATTGCTCAGATTAGCTCAATTTTTGAAGGCTTCCAAACCGATTACCAAGACCTACTTCAGCGTCTAGGAAAGGAAGCTGATATTGAAGATTTACCAGACGGTCTGGACATTGTCGCAGCTCAAAGCCTTGGCAACGTTTATCGGCTTCCCGCGCTCGTTCTGAACCGACTCGATGAAGCATCTACTTATGTTTATCTACTGGTGGCGCTTGGTTTCGATTTGCTTCTTGTGTACCTATTCCAGATAGCAAATCTCAGTCGTGCTCGCCGCCCTGCAATAGCTAGCCCAATATCGGGAGCATGGTAAGATGTCAGAGATGAAGAAAGATCGGTTCGACCCTGACGCAGAGGTCTTCGAAGACGTGCACGAGGACCCGCCGTCTCTAAAACTGGATGAGGTAAACTCGAACATCCATACTAGCGAACAGACGCAAGTACCGGAACGAACTTCGAAATCCGACGACATTTTGCGATGGGACGACGAAGCACAACTACGATCATTAGGTTCTGACCTTTCGCGGATGATGGAAGAGCAAGGCTATCATCCAGTGATCCTCTTTGGTACGAACAATAGTGGCAAGACTTCGATACTGATGTCGCTTTTTGCAACCATAGCAAGTGAACCTATTCTCGATACTGGACTAAGCCTCTGCGATCCCCTTCTCGGTTCTCGAACAAGTATCGCAAAGCATTTGCATAAAGAGGCTGAACATTCCTTTGAAGTTAAGACACAGGCCTTTCTCGCAGGCGAAAAGATCGATAAGACTTCAACGAATTTCCCTTTTTTCATTCCGGTCGAGTTTCGACCTCCTGATGGGCGCCCACCAGTTAAGTTCGCTTTCTTAGAGAGCAACGGCGAATGGTATAGACCGGAAAATTCGGATGGCAGGGCCCTCTCGGAAGTCGAGCGATTATACCCTGCTTTGAGGGGAGAGATTGAGAGTTTCATATCTAGCTTCCAAGGCGGTATCACTTTTATATACACCGCGCCCGTGACTCAAACTTACGTCTATGCCGCAGCTGACAATTCTCATGACTCAAAAGAGATTGGCTACGCCGAGTTGGCCATAAAGGGGGTTCTTCAAACCTACGATCGCATTCGCGCGAATGGCCGTTCTCAAGATAAACATTTGATGCTGGTCACGAAATGGGATGCGTTATCGGTGGGAGAACCTGATCGCGCGAGCGGTATTGAGGAAGACCCGAATGAAGTCGCAAGCTTTTGCTACAAACGTTACGGTCAAGCGATGACAGCTTTCCAAGGGGTGAATATTGATCCCCACCAGCGCAATATCAATGCGTACTGCGCCGGTATGATCAATGAGCGCGGGCTCATTCGCCTTAAACACGATGACCTCGTTCGGGGCGTGATTGCAAGCTATCCCGTTCGCCTTTGGACATACCTTTATAGCAACGCGTTATCGGCGGCAGGACAAGACCCAATTACTCCTTTTCGAGAGGCACCTAGTCCACCCGCTTGGCGCCAGGCGCTAAACCGACTGCTTGATAGCATTTCAGGACAGTAAACGTGAGTTCCGGAGCAAGTGATTCGGTTTTCGAAAATGGACGAGCATTCGTTGAAGCACATTTCTATGACGGTGGTCTCCGAAACACCGTTGTAGCAAACTCGGCAAATCGCCCTTCTTGGGCACCAGACTTTCAATGGGTAGGATTCAGGGATGAAACTCGCTTGGAAGGGAGCGATATCGCTGTTGAGATAGTGAAGTTTGCGAGTAGTTCGACATCCATCGCATGGATCGGTGTATATACGCATGCAACAGACGCAAAATATGGTGATCGTAACAATCACGCGGGTGTCGGCGTTTGGCTGCGGGATTATTTTCCGCACGATCCTGAAATTCTGATCGATGGACTCGGCAAGCTTTTGAAAAAGCTTAAAAAAGGATCGTTGGATGACTTCACAAATGCAAGCAACAAGTTTGTAAGGGGGTTTTTGGATAGGATTATTTCCCCATACGTTCAATTGGCTGCGCCACTGGACGGCCTCCCCCCCGCCACGGGACAAACTTTCAGCACTGTCTCATATTTTGTGCCCAAAGATGACAAAGTTGATAGTCGGTTAAACGATCTTTTCTACCGAGCGTTCTTTCTGCATCCAAATGCAGACGGTGCAAGCAGAATGCTGATTCACGTCTCAGAATTTGATCGGACATCGGGATTTGTATCGCACCAGTCGGAAGGCTTCGACTCCGATTTGGTGAAATTGTTGCCTACAGCGTTTGGCGATCAGGCGCGTGAGATAGAGCGCCTCGCAGTACAGCGAACGACGCTCGACAAAGAATTATATAATCTTGATATCAAGGTTGATGCGCTGCACGGCGAAAGGGATGCACTATTGTCGAAGCTTGATGCTGCAAGCCAAGAGCACGAGGAATTCAAGAAATCGATTGAGGATAACGATGAGCTTAAACGTTTTGCGGCGATCCACGGTGGTGTGTCCAAGCTTCAACAGACTACTGAAGAGATTCTAAGAATAATCCCCGAATTGCAACGCGGCATTGTTAAAGAAGTTCATTCAGAACTTAACCGAATTGCGAAGTATAACCAACAAAGCCCTTCCTTCGTTGGTGCTACGACGAATAGACATCCCGCTAGAGATAATACGCGACCTTCGGATCCGGACAAAGTTCGGGATTGGCCTCACATTATCTTTTTGGCAATTTTCACACTTGTGATCATTTTTGTCGTAATCGGTGCCGGATTTCTATTGAATCATTTGATGGACTAGCGGTACGATGAATCGCCTCGATAAGGGAATATGCTGCGCATTTCTTCTGATTGCATTATCGGCTTGTGGGAAATCAAAACATGCCGAAAATTCGACTTCGCCATTTGATAGGTTCCAAGACGCCAGCAGCGACCAGTCTAGTGTAAGCCAAGCGGATTCTGCAAATGCCCATCAATCAATGGGGGAGTCCATCATTGGTCGGCCGCAACGAATTCTCCAGCGCCGTTTTTCTCGTTGTGGCTCTGTGCGAGTGAGATGCGTGGTCGACGGCGACACAATCTGGCATGATGGAATCAAAATTCGCATAGCTGATATCGACACGCCCGAACTTAGCCAACCCAAGTGCTCATCCGAAAAAGAGCTAGCGGAAATGGCTGCCGCGCGGCTATTGGCACTGTTGAATGAAGGGCCCTTCGAAATGATCCAAATTGGCAATCAAGATGAAGATCGATATGGTCGAAAACTACGCGTACTAATTCGTAATGGCAAGTCAATTGGCGACCAGCTTACCCACGAGGGCTTGGCCAGAAAATGGACTGGTCAGCGGGAGCCTTGGTGCTAGGCCATTGCCAATTTAGTTGTCATATGGCTCAATTTTGCCATTTGATGTCGATTAGGTAGACCTCAAAAATTGTAAGAAATGTAAGATTCAAAAACGCTTCGGCTACTGAACTTGACGTCAAGATCGGTCAGAGAACGCCCCATTTTTGCCATGTTCCTGATCTTCAACAAATTCCTCCAACACGCGATTGATTTCGGGACCGAACGTTTTTAGCCCCAAAGGTAACTTTGTCTTTTTATCTTGAAAGTGCTTTTTTAGGGCAAAATAGAAGTGCTTCTGACCACCTCTTTCTAGTTTGTATTTGTCGTCTTTTAGCTCGCCGGCCAATATTAACTTGATCACTGCCAACCACATGTCGGTCCACTTTTTCTGATCAAAGGGCCTGCCTTTGCCTTTCTTGATCGCCAGCGCGTCTTCAGCGGCCGACCTCAACTTTATAATATCGTCAGCTACAAAACGCACATCATGATAAAACTTGAATTTATTTCCCTCCTTACCCCACAGATCTCAGATTGGGGCTTTGGACGGCGCAAACGACAATTCTGCCAAGCTAGTTGTTACACCAATTCTGGTTTCCATCAACGATACTAAAAACATGTCCGGCCTCGGGAAAACGACTATCTGGAAACTTATTGGGGAGCGAAAACTGGAGGTTTGTCGAATTGGAAGACGTACTCTGATTACAGTTAGAAGTGTCGAGGCCTTGATCCAACAATCCCTCCAGAAGGAGGGACTGTGATGTCTGGCTTGAACATAGGAAACCTGCCTTCACCGCCTCAGAAATATGACCCTGCAAGAAGGAGAAACAGGGTTTTTACCGGGTTTGAGACAACGGCGAAGGCCAGAGAAGAAGATCAACTTCGATTGACGATGTTGCGGAAACAGCAACAGATAGCGTGGGATGCCTACGATTTAAACTATGCGACCGATTTACGCACATTGGCCGACAAGTTTGAACAGGCCTTGCGCGAAAACAAGACCCCACAGACTTGCGCTTCTAGCCTGTATATGCGGGAACATCGCCGCAATATT
>TARA_R110001599_G_scaffold353847_1_pt1 | contig 25875 bp, 25 predicted proteins | sample TARA_R110001599 | Tara Oceans TARA_R110001599 (sample SAMEA4398360) | marine metagenome | biome: Polar Biome; feature: [MES] marine water layer (ENVO:01000295) within the mesopelagic zone...; material: water (ENVO:00002006), including particulate matter (ENVO:01000060) such...
TATTGATGAAAAATTAGGCACGACATCTATCCTGACACGGGGGGAGATCGCTGATTTCATGTGGATCAATGGTGAGGATATCGCGGTCTATTACCACCAGATCAGCCAGTTTTCCTACCTCAATTGAACCCTTTTCCTGTTCCTGAAAATCCTGATACGCCGGCGTATTGGTGTGGGCAATCAGCGCTTGCCTAACTGTCAGCCGATAAGCAGCAGGACCATTGATTCTGGGCGGTGACGCTCCATGTTCCCGTAGCACTGCGTACTCAATATTATATTTCCAGTCCGGCACAACGATGGGAGCATCAGTGCTAAGGCTTGTCCAGACGCCTCCATCAATAAAGAGTCCGCTTGCCATGTGCCGCTCACCGCGCTTTTTACCCCACAAATCGAGCAACATGTCGCCGGCCGCCGCAGTAATAACAGGCTGTGTGGTCAAGCCAATATGCCATCGCGCCATGCGGGCAATATCCTCATTGGTAATCAAATCACCATGAATCAGGTAATGGCGCAGTGGGTTGGCTTTCGGTGTTTCAGCTGCTACCGGATACTTTTCCATCGCCCCAATCAAACCATTGATCGCGATATGCGCGCTGCGATCCCCGTCAGCGTGAATGCCCATCTGGTAGCCTTGTTGATGCAGCCACTCTATCGACCGGTTAATTTCTTTAACCTGGTTATCCAAAGTATCCCCGCGGTAAAGTAACAGACCCTTTTCTCCAGCACAGCAGCTGTAATCATCAAACATCAACGCAGTGCGTCCAGGCGGCGCTCCATCCATGAACAGCTTGATCCCTCGCAGGGTCAATAGTTGGTCAGTTGTACCTCGCCCTTTCAATGCATCCGCATAGTTTGACACTGCCCGCTTTGCGTCTGCCAGAGATCGCCCAGCACGCACATGTAGCCCGATACGAGCAGTCAGCTTGCCCTCCTGCGCCAGGGTCTGATATAAGCCGATATCTTCGGCCGTTACGCCGGGTATTGTCAGGCTGGTGATGCCTTGGCGGTTCAAAGCATGAATACCCGCTTCGATAGCCTCAAGCTTCTGTTTTGCCGATACAGACTTGAGATAAGGCAATAGTAGATCGTCAGACTCGTGAAACACACCGGTCAATTCACCACTGTCTGGAATGCGCTCAAACTTCGCACCGACTGGTTCTTTGGAATCCCGGTCCAATGAGGCCAAAACCAAAGTATTACTGTTGACCCACAGGGCATGCCCCATCTCTTGAAAAACAACGGGGTTGTGCGGTGTCAGGTCATCGATATCGGCCCGGGTAGGCAATCGGCCAATACTGCCTTCGCTCCATCCCACACCACGAATCACTTCACCTAGCGCAACTGTAGCAACGTGAGCAGCCAACAACTCTCTTATCTGCTCAATATTTTTGTCACGCAAATCGAGTTCATTACGCGACAATGCCCACATCGTGAGATGGATATGCGAATCATTGATCCCAGGGAGTACAGTAGCCCCGCGCAAGTCAATCATACGCGTGTGCTCGCCTCTGAAAGAAGCAACGTCATTGTCGCTACCGACTGCCACCAGTTTTTGGCCCGCTATCGCCACAGCTTGAGCTTCGGAAAAAGCCGAATCGACTGTGACTAAATGGCCGTTAAACAGGATAATATCGGCGACGGTGCCTGAGCTGACGGACGATGTGGTCAATTCCGGATTAGAAGTATCTGCCTTCAGAGGAAGGCTCACTAGCATCAGCAGACAAACAAACGAGATTAACGCTGGTGGTGGAGAATAATTACACAAGAAGTTTATCCCTCGAGTTGATCAAAATTTCTTTCGTTAATGGCAAATGCGCCATCGTACTCACAGCGCGCTTCGAGCGGAGCCGGGCTCACCACCTTCTTCCCTCTGTACCGACAAGAAGCGGCCTGGCACGGGCACAAAAAAAGCTGTATCAGAAATAGTACCGTCCCATCACATACCACTCTCTACCCCGATCGGGTATATAGGTGATCGGCCCGAAAGTACTCTGGGAACCGTAAGTATAATTGAAGTCCTTGTCCGCTAGATTGCGGATACCGAATACCACGCCGAATATCTCCTGAGGGCTATTCCAGGCCAAGCTGGCATTCACCAGCGAGTAACCGTCCTGGTATTCACCAGGTTCGTTTTCTGCCCCAAATTCAGTTCTGGAGCGGTAGGACCAGTCTACCCGAGGTACCAGCGAACCGTTGTTGCCTAACTCGATCTCCCTGGTCAAGCTGGCGCTTAGAGTCCACTCCGGTGTCCGAGCAAAATCTTCATCGCCAGTCAAGCTGGTAGTCGGGTCCACATCATCGTAGCCAGCGTCAGTGTAGCCCGCTGCAGCTTCCAGTAGCCAACTGTCGGCGAGCAACCATTTTAGCTCCAACTCGCCCCCTTGCACGGTGGCCGTGCCCGCGTTGTCCAATGTGGGCGCGATACCCAGGAACACGGTGATCTGTATATCCTCGTACTCCATGTAAAAAGCCGCCATATTCAGCGTGATGTCGCCATCCTCCGAAGAATATTTGAACCCTAACTCGTAGCTCTTCACCGTTTCCGGATCAAAGCTGGGTAAGGCAGGGAACGGCCCTGCCAGCCGCTGGGTAAAGCCTCCACTTTTGAACCCCTCCGAGTAGGTAGCATATGTCATCAGCTGGTCGTTGACGTGGTAGGCAAGATTCAGCATCGGCGTTACGTCGTCGAATGTTTCTTCATACTCCTGCAGCGGCACCAGCCGAAAAAATACCGGCCACGGCTGCGGCGCGTCGAAATTAGTGATAAATTGGTCCGGCGTGAATGCCTTGGTATCCTCTGTCCAGCGCAACCCGATTGTCACGTCCAGTTTATCGGTAACGTGAGTCGTTGCCTGACCAAATACAGCCTTGCTGCTGTTCTCAAAATCTCCTCCACTCTGAATATTGGTAGGCCCGCCAGCCCCAAGATAGAGGCTGACCGGATTAATGTTTTCGCCCTGTTCACGGAAGTAGTAGAGGCCCAGTATCCAGTCCAGCCTGTCTGATGATCCCAGCAGCTGAAATTCCTGGCTGCTTTGGTCTTGCTTCAGGATATCTTCAATCCGATCGTTCATGGCGATGGAAGTCATATCAGTGTCGTAGGTAAAGTGGGCATCGAGATCGCGGTAGGCAGTGATTGATTTGAAGGTCAGGCTATCACTCATCATCCAATCGGCGGTCAGTGCAACACCCCAGGAATCTGTATCGGAAAAATAGGTGCCGTTGCCAGAGTTTGTGCCCTTGAACTGATCATTGAGACAGGCAGGGTTGTCAAGACTTCCTGCGGGGTTTGCGGGGGTTGCATCGCAGGCATTTAAACCGCTGCCATTTTGACCATCCAGTACATTGTGCGCGTACGCCGAATTCACAGTGCCACTAACCGAACCATCGTCGAAGATCACACCGTCAAATAGCCGGGGACCTCAATTTTGATCACTTGACGAGTAGTCGCCGGAGACACGCACTTCCAGGGTGTCCGCAGGCTGCCATAGCAAGCCTACCCTGGCACCGGTAGTATCGGTATCACCCAAGTCCTGCCCTGAAGTGATATTGGTAACATAGCCATCCTGTTCCTTATGCAGCAGACTGAAGTTCGAGAATAATTGGTCAGTAAGGGGAACATTCGCATACAGCGCCCCCTCCAGCCGATTATCGGTACCCACGGTAACTTCTGCCCTGCCATCAAGTTCATCATGTGGTTTTTTAGAAAATACGTTCAAGGCTCCGCCAATGGTATTGCGACCGAAAAGTGTACCCTGTGGTCCGCGCAACACCTCGATGCGTTCAAGATCTACCAAATCCAGGGTCGAGCCCACAGTTCGCCCGATGTAAACGCCATCTACATACAGACCAACGCCCGGCTCGGCCGTCGGGGCGAAATCCGATTGGCCGACTCCGCGTATGAAAACACTGGCATTGTTGGTAGCGGCGCCTTCGGTTGTGTAGTTATAGAATGTCAGGTTGGGCGTCATATTTTGTATGTCGTTTAGTTGGGTTATGCCTCTAGCCTCCAGGCTCTCACCAGTAAATGCGGAAATGGCGATGGGAGCTTCTTGCAGGCCTTCCTCTCGTTTACGGGCTGTAACCATAACCTCTTCCAACATTCGGCTGACCGAACGACCGGCCTCCTGCGCCTGTGTGGTTGATGCCACAGCCGGCGCCAGCAATGAAAGTATCAGGATGGCCACTGGCTTCTTCTTACCAGGGAACGCGGTTGACTCGTTGTTCTCGAAACGCCTCATTAACTTAGTACCTCTACTGTAGTGCGGCGTACCGCAAATTCCTGCCACCCGTGATCGGCAGCACCTCCAATACTCGAAGGTGGTTTGAGAGAACTAATATAGAATGCACTGGCCTCGCTAAATATCCTCCCTAAGGGGGATATTAAGTGATTGCTGAACGAACTACCGGTGTCCCTGACCGCTGGGTAGCGCACCAGGCTCACTCGAGATCTGCAGATTGCAATCGAAACCCAGGTCTACAGTCTTGCGTGACCGCTCAGGGCTTCCCGTGGTTGAAAATCAGGGCCAACAATTCCCGACGATTACTCACAATGAACTTGGAATAGATATGCCGCAAATGCGTTTTGACCGTAGATTCTTCAATAAACAAGCTTAGTGAAATTTTCTTGTTACAGGCGCCATCACACAACAACTCAAATATTTGTAGCTCCTTTCGGGTAAGAGACTGCTGTATCAACCATAATGGGTCCACATTTGAGCTGCGATCCTTCTCCATAAACTGCCGGACATTAAATTCAACATATTCCCTGGCCTGCTCTATAGATTCAATTTCGCGAGCTGTGAACGGCCGACTCGGCTCAGCCCGAATGAGGCTCAGACCGGCTATAATTCTCGATTCGCTGCGCAGGAATACTTCCATGATATGGTTGAGGCCGCAAGGCTTGAGAAACTCGTTCAGGTATTGCTCGCACTTACGATACAACCCTCTGGCGACATCCTTCTCGGTAACGACGTTACGATCTGTGTGGATGTAATGGCGCGCATGCAGGGGATCCACTTCATCGTAGTAATTGAGGTAATTAGTGTGGATCGAACTGTCAATGCCAAACGTAACATAATCGCGGGCATTCAGGTTGTCATCTACCAGATAGAAAACACCTCCCTGCGCAAATCCAGCACCGGCAAGAAAGCGCAGCGACTGGATTTTTAATTGATTGCCAAAATCGTCGCGACTGACAATGGGCATACTTTTACGCTCGCTCATCTCATGACTTACCTCACATTATCGACCGCCGCTCGTATCCAGTCTCATGACGACGAATGACAGTCCGAAGCACGACTCCGATCATGCGAGAACCCGTTCGCTGGCATGATTCTGTAGTAATTTCTACAGCCGTTGAATACATTGCGTGCGCATATGCGATTACACGCCTGTCCCAATTGTCGTTTCAGGGATCGCTCGGTGTATCACACTATTTTTATCCTAGCCAAAAAAAACGGAGCCCTCCGAATATATGCTAAAGCAATTGATATTGGAATCTAAAAATCCAACGAGAATTTCATGTAGAGACGATTGGGTATAGATAAGTACATTAGTACTCAGGCCTATGATTGGCCATCTTGATACTCATGGCTTTCAAATATACCTGGACGGATCTCGCTACCACGCTGGCTGCTCACTGAATAGTCTCGCGAGTCATACTTTTGGCTGATTGTAGAAACCTGTGATATGTACATACTGTAACAAGCTGACATGAGCGATCATTGTGAAAAACTTCTCATCATCCTTATGGTTACTATTGCTGACATTAACTTCTACACAAGTTAGTGCTGCGGCGCCCAATATCGTTTTTATTCTCCTCGACAACGTCGGCTACGGGGAATTTGGGGTATATGGTGGTGGCGCCCTGCGTGGCGCACCGACGCCGAATATCAACCACCTTGCAACACAGGGCTTACGACTTACTAATTTTAACGTGGAGGCACAATGCACCCCCAGTCGCTCGGCATTAATGACTGGCCGCTACGCAATCCGTTCAGGCACTCATTCTGTCCCGATAGACGGCGGGTGCGATGGCCTGACTCAATGGGAGGTGACTATCACCGAATTACCCTCCAAAGCCGGATACCGTACCGCGCACTACGGAAAATGGCATTTGGGAAGTTCCGAAGTATAAGCGGGATTAACGCTACTTTTTTGAACCAACCCAATACAAACGACTGGCCGCAGAGAGCCACTTTTTGGGGAGCATGCTATAAGTGGATTCTCTGTCTGACCTAGGGCCGAGCACCAATTCGATACGGACATCTGGATCTACGGACTTGCTAAGTCTGTGCATCTTCAACTATAGTTTGTAAGACATATTCTTACAGGCAGGAGGCGCGCTATGGCTAGTACTATTACCTTTAGGCCCACAGAAGAACAGGGTGGATTTATCGATAGCATGATCGAATCTGGCGATTTTGCCAATCAGAGCGAGGTCATCCGAGCGGGAATACGATTACTCCAGGAACAACGGGTTGAATCAAAATTGACGCAACTGCGGCAGTTAGTTTCGGAAGGAGAAAACAGTCCGATCATTAACGATTGGAGCGCTGAGAATTTTGTTGGCAGAATGAGAAAAAAACACAATGCCTGAACATCCGACTTTCTATGTTCATGAAAAGGCGGACAGCGATCTTGAAGAGATTTTTGATTACAGTATCGAGCAGTTTGGCTTTGCTCGTGCGGAGCAATATGTCTATGCCATCGAGCAGATATTTAAAGATCTAGCTGCCAATCCCAAACTGGGTAGACGTTTTGACCCGGATGTTGGCCACTACTTCCAATACCCAGTAGAGTCTCACTTCATTTTCTATGCCCCCACTGATACAGGCGTGGAAATTTTCCGAATCCTCCATCAAAGTATGCTACCAATTCTTCATCTTTAAATGCAGGCATCTGAGTTCATCCACCGTCGCAAAACTGGTTCATGTACCGACTACCAGACTCGAACGCTCGACAGGATGATCGGCATATGGCAATTACCTGGGCTGCCCCGTGAGGGATATGGTCGTCGCATTGCCCGTTACCGGTAAGCCAATCATGTGACAACATCTACACGCTGTGCCACTTTGAATCACGGAGATTCACTCATCGTTCCCGGTTGGTTGGTGGAGGGAATTCCGCCGAAGCAGTGCAGAGCGGGATACACAGTTGATTTCTAAATAGGGAAGGTACACCGTGTCATGCGATCACTTCATAAATTCTTGCTCTCAATGAGCCTGTCCGTTACCTGTTCTATCACACTCGCCAACACGGAGGAGACGCCTGTTGGACGTCTGGCCGGCCAAGTCAATTGTCGTTCAATAGTCGAGGTCTTTTCTTAAGATAATCCACGACCTGAACATCTACAGACCCTTTCCCAGAGTAATCAATTTGTAGCGAAGAGAAGGCGCCAGAAGATAACGCCAGTTGCGCTGCTGGAGCGAAATCCATAATTACGACTTCAAGCGGAGTACCCTGCACGAGTGGGTTGCTAACTAACAGCACAGTGCCAATAGGGAATACATTGGATGACGCTACCAAAGTTGACGCGTCATATTTTATGCCTGAAGCCATTGTGTGCCCATTGAACTTGTCATCGATCATTTTCGCGGTTCACTATACAACTTGAAGCCGCACCGCCTGAAAATTCCGAAGCGGCTGAAGTCGCTGCGGAGCAGGCAAAGGAGCTTGCAGAGGAACTGGCCAAGTCAAAACCGCGCGAGTCCGCTCTATGCATTAAAGGTAGCGGCCTAGTTGAGGCCACGAAAGCGTTAGCAAAGGTTGTCCCAATTGCTTTAACAATCGCAAAGCAGATTGTTGAGTTCATTAGCGCCGCGGCCTAACCCTTCCATCAAGTGGACACCCAAACTACAACCCTGGCCAGTGAATGTTGATCTGCACTTAAAACTGACCCAGGAGTGGGTTAATTATGTGCAGCACTCAACATGTGCACATTTTTTATCGATACCTTCCGTCTGTCCAGAATATTGGCAAAGGTTTGAACCGATTCGGTTATCAACTGAGGTTTTCGCGATGTGAACCCCAGCAGAAATCCCTGCTGCGGGAGATTGGCAAGGTAATAGGCTGAGAGAGGAACACAGCCCAGCCCCGCCGCGATAATGTCGGGCAGGATGTCGCTATCAGACGTATTCACTCCCACTGGAATGTGCAAACCCCCCGGCGTCATTTGTTGTCTGGAATTCTCCAGGCCTGCATATTGTGCCAGAGCGCTCTCCAGCACTTCCCGGCGCTCTCCATACAACGCCCGCATACGCTTGATGTGTTTCGAGAAATGGCCGGAGTCAATAAATTCCGCCAACACAGCCTGGGTCACTATAGAGCTCTCGTTGCCCAGCATGGGGTAAACCTGCCGGATTGTGTCCACCGCAGATGGGGGTACAACCAGGTAGCTCATTCGCAGGGTAGGGGAGAGCACTTTACTAAAAGTGCCCATGTAGAGTGTCCTGTCGTTATCTAACAGGCCCGCTAGGGCGGGAATGGGATCGCCTTGATAGCGAAACTCGCCGTCGTAGTCATCTTCCACCAACCATGCGTTGTGTTGTTGCGCGGCATCCAACCAATGCAGTCGTCGACTCATGGGCATGGTGATCCCAAGGGGGTACTGATAAGAGGTGGTCAGGTAGATCAGCTTGGGTGTATTACCGGAATGGTGAGGCGGAACAGCGCCTTGATTGTCAACGCCCACCGATGCAATAGCGAGGTCTGCCAGTTGGAGAGACAGCGTGGCCACGCTATAAGCGGGATCTTCAAGCCAGACGGTATCGCCCGGATTGGTCAGTGCCCTCGTTATAAGTTGCAAACTCTGGCTGGCGCCGGCGGTGATAAAAATTTGTTCCGGCTCCGCTCTGACGCCTCTGGACAGCCGCAGATACTGCGCGAGCCTCTGCCGCAGAGGTGTGTACCCGGCGCAGATATCCAGGTCCGGCATGAGCGTGTTCAATTGTCGGCCGGTGCGATTGGCGAGCCTATTCCAGACCTGGGTGGGAAACTCCTCGGGATCCGGGAAGCCCGGTAATAGCGCATCCCCGCCAAAGTACCTACCCTTCAGTGGGGCTGCTGCCAGTGCAGTGACGCGTTTTACAGCGGCCATCGCTCTTTTCGGCTGTTCTTTTGGCTTGGGCATACGGCGATTGCGGGTAATGTCAATCGTGTGTGTTCCTGAGCCGCGACGGGATTCGGTCAGTCCTTCCGACAGCAGCTGATCATAGGCGTTGGTCACAGTGTTGCGGGACAGCCCAGCTTCTCGTGCCAACTGCCGCGACGATGGCAGGGGTACCCCGGGAAGGAGAGTGCCGTCGAGGATAAAGCCGCGGATCTGTCGATAAAGTTGCCGGTGCAGGGGGTCGCCGCCTGTTCGGTCCAGAACCAGGAGGTCTGTGAGCAGTGTATCGGCCTGGCGCATGTAGTGCGCACCCTACGCTAATTAATTGGCCCCCTTATTATGCACAAAGTGGTTCTTTAGTTAAGCCCCAATTTCTCTATACTTGCTGACGTTGATACGGGGCAGGGCGCGAACTGGCTCCCGGCCGAAGACAGCGAACCCATCTTCTGGAGGAACCGCGACGTGTGTGAATATATGGAGACCCGGCGTACCCACTTGAGACTCAACGCTGAGTTGGGCAGCTACGATAAACAGTTCGTGCACGCTATTATCGACGAGGTGCCGATGTGCCACGTCAGTGCCATCGCGGATGATACGCCCTATATCCAAGCAACAGTGCATTGGCGTGAGGGTGAGAGTGTGTACATTCACGGCGCGGTGAAGAACAAAATGATCAAGGCGATCAGTCAGGGAAGCCGGGCCTGCCTCGCATTCTCGCATTTCGATGGCTACCTGTTGCCGCGATCAGGATTCAATCACGCGGTGCTGTACCGTTCCGTGGTTGCGTTTTCAGAAGGGCGAATGGTTGAGGACAGCCAAGAGAAGAGGCGGCAGCTGGAAATTTACATCGAGCGTATCCAACCTGGTCGCTGGCAGCACGTTCGTCCACCCTCGGAGGATGAGTTGAAGCAAACCGGTATTATCGAATTCCCCCTGAGAGAAGTTTCAGCGAAGAGCATTCCCATGGAAATGGCGCCGCTGCTCATGCCGGGTGGTGAGATGGAGGCGGCCGACGACGCGGCCTACAGTCCTTGGACCGGCGTCATTCCCTATGGTTTGGCAGCGGGTGCCGCTATTCCCTCTGCTGAACTTGCTGGTCATGGCGGCTAAACAAACCGCGTTCCTCAATCAGGGACGTCGCCGCTTCCTCAGGCTGGCATCTAAGGTGGCAGGCATCATGGCCGTCAGTGGCCTCGCATTATCCGCTTACCTTAAGAGTGCGCGGCATCTGGTTGCCACGGCTATTCGTCCGCCGGGTGCTCTGGCTGAGGCCGATTTTCAAAGCGCCTGCGTGCACTGCGGCCTGTGTGTAGAGGCCTGCCCTTACGATATTCTGAAATTGGCCCGCGTGGAAGATCCGGTGCCTACTGGTACGCCTTTTTTTATCGCCAGGGAGAATCCTTGCGAGATGTGTCAGGACATTCCCTGCGTACCAGCCTGTCCCACTGGGGCTCTAGACCATCAACTCACGGAGATAAAAGAGGCGAACATGGGCCTGGCTGTGTTTGTCGGAACCGAAACCTGTTATGCGATGCAGGGTACGTCGTGTCGTGCCTGCTATATGGCGTGCCCGATCAAAGGTGAGGCGATTACAATGAGGTATTTCCAGGGAAGCGGACAAATGGTGTTTCAACCTACGGTCCACAGTGCCGCATGCACCGGTTGTGGCAAATGCGAGGAGGCATGTATTACAGCCGAAGCGTCCATTAAAGTGCTACCCGCCGCACTGCTGCAGCATGATATTGGCACCCGTATCCATGGGTAGTACAAACGGACAGCCCTCGCGCGGTATCTTCCGCAGAAATAAATGGCTTCTACTGCGGCGTTTTGTCCAATTGGGCATTCTGGGCTTGTTCATGAGCGGGCCTTATCTGGGCGTGTGGATTATGGAGGGCAACCTGGCGTCCAGTACCCTGTTGAGAACGGTTCCTTTTACGGATCCCTTTATTGCTTTGCAGTCCATCGTTGCCGGACACGATCTAGCCACGTCCGCCCTTGCTGGAGTGATATTCGTTTTTGTACTTTATATCGTACTGGGCGGCCGCAGTTTCTGCGCCTGGGTCTGTCCCATCAACCCGATTACCGATGGAGCCGCCGCGCTACGGGACGGGTTGGGGCTGAATGCAAGTGTGCGCCTCTCCAGGTTTGTGCGATACGGGTTGATACTGGTTGTTCTGCTGGTGTCGTACTTAATGCACGATATTGCCTTCGAAGCGGTAAACCCGATAACGATGTTGCATCGGGGTATCTTATTCGGCATGGGTGTTGGCTGGCTGTTCGTGCTTGCGGTATTTCTGTTCGATCTGTTTGTGGTGAAACACGGTTGGTGCGGGCATCTCTGCCCCGTGGGCGCTTTCTATGGTCTGATCAACCGCTTTAGCCTAACGCGAGTTAGTGCAAAAGACAGGGCATCGTGCACCAACTGCGGTGACTGCTTCCGTGTCTGTCCTGAACCACAGGTGATCGCCCCGGCGTTGTATCCTGACAACCCCCTCACGAGCCCTATCATTGCCAGCTCAGATTGCATTACCTGTGGGCGCTGTATCGATGTCTGCGAGCCCGGGGTTTTTAACTTTACCCATCGTTTTGATACAGAGCTTGAGGTGGGTACAGCCAATCAAACGGTATCGCCAAGTTAAGTTGCCATAATTGAACCTGGGCCGGAGTGCAATAAAGGCCGGTCTATTGTTTTAGCTGTTAGGTACTTGAAGTGTCAAATCGAGAGAAGTTAGTGGACTGGCACTTTTAAATTGGTGAGGAGGTCCACGTCCCCCCAGGCTCACTTATGGGCAGCGTTAAAGTTCGGCAGTAGCTGATATCTGTTCTACTGTTGGGCGCCTATGTAATCATCTGAGCGCAAGTTCCCCTTGTAACACCGCGAGAAACACGGTCACCATGACCTACCCAACCCAAGGGTTGCCGGGAGGCGGCCACTCTGGAGCACTCTGGATATCCGTCGAGACAGGCTAAGGAACTTCCATGTGCCGGGCCTTTATGGAGACCCCCTCGGAAGTCGCGGGCAACCAACTAATGAACGCACGCTGACAAGCGGTGAGTTACGTAGTTTTTGTATTGATCTGGGCTTAGTGCCTTCTTCCTTGCGTGACGTTTGGTGTTGCAGAACAGGCAAGCGGCAACAATGTTGCTCCTGCTAGAGCTGCCTCCCTCGCAGTGAGCAATAAGATGCTCGCCCGTGCAACGAAGGAAATTGGCTTGGCCAGGACTAATGGAATATCGCGATGTCAGTTCCTGTGCTGACTTCTTCCACATAGGCTGGTTGCAGTAATAGCATTTGCCGCCCTGGGATTTGAACGCGCGTGTCCGTGGATTTTTGAGGGATGGTCGTCTTTTTGACTTGGATTTTTCCTGCATAGTGATACCAATAATCGATGCCACTAGACGGTGAAAGGCTTTCCGTCTTGTGAGCAGGGTGACCAGTTTGGTCATCCCCCAATTAAATATCACTACACAAGTGTCACTTGTGCTGAGTAACATGGACTGCCAAGTCCTGCTTTTTGCTTGGTCGAGCTAATAGGCATTAAGCTACTTACAGGCATCGCGCCTGTGATAAAGCGAGTGGTCAGTATAATTCTGAGTTTATAGATGTTCAAGTGCCTGGCGAGTGAGGCTCGGTATGCGCGCTAGTGATTGTCCATCTGGCTGCGGGTTATGAGTTGTTACCCATATCCCCGGTATAGCTGGAAGTTGAATCCTATAGAAAATCTATCAAAAAGAATAAGATGTTGGTTCAGAAGAGTCTGAAATTTCGAGCTGCAATTATGATTGTTATCGAGAGCATTTCCTCAAAGGTCCTCTGCAATCCGCTCTAGCCTGGGCCGAAACGCATTTACGAATAAGTTTAAGATTACAGCAAAAAAATCCAGTATCTCTTCTCGATGGCTTTTATCCAGCGGCTTGTCATAATTACGACGGATGATCACGGAATGCTGTCCGCCGATCGATTGCCACTCAATCGGTATGCCAAGCTCTCGATCGATGTTTTCCCGTTCCTCTGATAACCGCTGATATGCAGTATCGCCAAAGTTGCCACGTGTAAATCTCAAGTAGACTCCCACACAATGTTGGCTGCTTGCAAAGTAAGCAGATACCCAGGCTTGGCTGCCGGAGGGTGGCATTGAGAGATAATAATTCTGAGTCTTCGTTGGGTTCCCGACTGGTTGTGATGCATCGTCGAGTGAAAGTCGTTGAACTAGCGAGGACCATATCTGGAGGTAAAGTTTTTTGGCTGTCATTTAGTTCTGTAGAATCTACAATACCCTCTTGTGTGGCAGTATCTTCATCTATCTCGATTCTGTCATCGAAAACTCTCACTAATGTTCGCCGAATAACCATCGTTTTAGCGAGCACCCTCGGCTGAACTAGGACGCCCAATGAGTGGTGTCGATGTAACGCCAACTCTACGAGACCAAAAGTGAATTCAAGATTACCTGATCGTTCAATGAACTCAGTAATGGCTCCCACTCCCTCTCTGATTCCATCGCCTACGATCAACAATAAGAATCTCCCTGCCGTCAGGGATTGAGAGACTGCATCACAGAATGCTTTTTCATCAAGATCGGGCTCTCGTCGCTTGGTCAACTCGAAAAGTGCATTCCCCTTTATGCCAGTTACACGTGTTACCTCCCGCTGAAGATCTTCATAGGACCAAGCACACAGTTCTTTTGCATAGTCCAAAATCTGAGCTATCACCTTGCGACGTGCTTCTGGGTTTCTCCATAGTTTTGCCTCAACGATGCATAGTCGGCCAGTGGGGGTGACAAACAGTACATCCAGTGGTCCTGCTGGTGTATTTAGTTCGCAGCAAACAGGTATCAAATTAGTGAAACTTTGATCGATCTCATCGACTGGGAGGCAGGAAGGGTTATCAAAGACAAGGTCCTGCAGATACTTTTCACCGTACTGCGTATCAGAACTGACGAGGGATACCCGTTCCAGCACTTGAGCTTTCCCGTCTGTATCAGCGATCAGCGGCGTACCGTAGGCTGAATTCGTCATTATGCTTTCCTTGCTCACAAGTTACTTTCCAGCGCCAATTTACGGATACAGTAAGCGATAAATATCGTCATCGCGAATTCTTTTCTCAAGCTATGTCGTAAGCTACGAGAAATAACCGACAGGATATAGATAGAACTTGCTGTCGAAATTCCGGGGATGGTTTGCTTGATTCAGCATTACGACTAGCCTGATGGTGTCAAGGTCGGCCCCGAGGAGTGCATCATGGCAAAGATGCCGAGATTGGCGTCGATAATATTCGCCGCTAAGTAAGCACGGGGCACCCGACAGGTGAGGACGGGTTTATATCTTCGTTTGAGTTGCTAACTGGGTGAAAGCTCAGGAGGAAGAAACCTGGCCGGGGAGCGGGAGTTAAGTAAACTATCTCCGGAATTCTCCAAGCATGATTTTGTGGGACATATCCTCGGGGATCAAGTGTTAGAGTAGCTATCCGCAATGGGAATATCCCTCTATGATTGAGCGTATATCTATATCAGTGCATGGCCAGGGTTTGCACGGCATTACAGACAGCATCACCACCGTAGTTTCTGCCTGTGGCCTGAAGGAAGGCCTATGTACACTGTTTATCCGCCACACATCCGCAAGTCTGTTGATTCAGGAAAACTATGACGACAGCGCCCGGGTTGACCTGGAGCACTGGTTGAATCGATTGGTGCCTGAGAACGATCCTCTCTATACGCACACTCTGGAGGGGCCGGATGACATGCCCGCTCACATAAAGTCCGCCTTGACTGCAACCCAGATCAGCGTGCCATTTCAGGCAGGTGAACTGTTGCTGGGCACTTGGCAGGGCATCTACCTGTGGGAACATAGGCACCATGCCGGCGCTCGCGAAGTCATTGTGCACCTGGCGTGAGCATCCGTGCAATGACACAATCCACCCTCGCCAAACCCTTCCGCGGCGAACTCGTGCCACATGGCCGTGACGATCAACCTGCCGGTGTTTTTCTGGAGCGTGTCCGGGGTGGGTGGGAGTAGGAAGAAAAATCGGGTAACGTTCTTTCCGCTACGGGAATTTCTTGCTGCTAAGCTGTCACGATCGCGGACCTTGGGAAAAATTCGCTTCTACGCCATTTCCACAAGGGTCCTGGCAGAATACCTGGGAGATGCTGAAATCAGGAATGTGGTTTACTGAGTACTCTACCCCGAGCTGATCAAGACGTTCTGTATAACCCTGCAGATCCTCCACTTCATACGCTATATGGTCGAGGTAATGGCGCTTTTCTGCGGGGTAGTGATTGTTACTCTCAATCAGGTGCAAGATCGGCTTGCCATCACCATATAACCAGAAACCTGGAATTCCGAAATCTGGACGCGGCCCGTCTTCGAGCAGCAAGGCTTTACAGTAAAAATCTCTGACTTTCTCCAGCAGCAGTTTCGGGGCGGCGATGTTGATATGGTCGATTCTCATTGCAGGGTTCCCGGGCAGATAATCAGTTCAGTATAGCCCAGAGTGATGTTTGACTTCTAAAAAACACGAGGTCAATAAAGTTGATCCCTGTATTGAGGATAACTGCAAAAAGGGAAATGTACTAAAGCCGGTTAATCTGTGGCCGGGTCAGGGCTGCTTTTGGCGACGCGCTGCGGTTGGTGTAACATGGCGTGACTTATCCTCAACGCAGAAGGCGCCCCGCCAGTGCACTCTATTGATCCTGAACGTCTTGATCTCGTCCACCAATTCCACGAGCGACCCTTCGGACCGCACAGTGCCGACCTACTGGAGATGCTCAAGGTGTTGCGTTGGGCACCGGTGGACGACCGCCACATCATCGTCCAGCCTGAAGCGAGCGGCGCGTATTTGGTCGTTAAGCAGACCGGCCTTCGCGACTCCCCGCTATACGCGGTTATTGGCGAAACCTACGATAATCTGCTCGCGGCGCAATGCGGTGTGTTCCGCAAGCGTTGGGAAAACAATACGGGAATCAGACTCGCCGAGCAGTCGGACGGGAGCTGGACGACCTCGGGACCTATCGCCGATGCGCCAGACGTTCTGGAGCCGTTAGAGCGAGTCGAAAAGCCCCTTCTCGGCTACCCCGACGAATTCAGCGTCCGGCCGAGCGAAACTATCGAATTCAAGGTGAGCGCAACGCGTCAAGGACGCTTCCGCGCCTCGCTGGTACGGCTGCGCTGCGGCGACGCGACCGAAGGCGGCGCAGGCTACAAGGAGTATCCGGCCGAGGCCGCGTTCGAAGGCGACTACACCGCAGTAGCACAATCGATTTGCGCTGGCTCGTTCGTCGCGTTCGAAAACGATCCTGCCTGGCATCCGCGTGCGTTTACGGTGCAGGCCTGGTTGTGGCCGACAACTCCCGGCCTACGCCGACAGCATGTCGCCGGCACCTGGGACGAGACCGGCGGTTGTGGCTGGGGCCTGCAGCTAGACGAGCAAGGCGCGCCGGCACTCATACTTGGTAACGGCAAACGCAGAGTCGTCGTGACCACCGGCGTACCGCTCCGCGAGAGGGTGTGGGCGTTCGTTACGGCGAGCTACGATCCGGAGACAGACCGCGTGATCGTACTACAGCGGCCGCTTGAGAAGGACCTGTATCGTGATCGCGCAGTGCATTGCGTTGAGAGCTGCGATCTGGAACCCTCGCAAGGAAACACATTTCGCCTGGCCGCGTGGCACGACGAGGATACTCTACCGCACCGTGCGGGCGGGCATTACAACGGCAAGCTTGAGGCGCCTGTGCTGGCACAGCGTGCATTGCGCGACAGCGAAATCGAGGTTCTTCTCGCCGACCCTGCCGGCGTGGACTATGGCGTTGACCTGCTCGCGCGATGGGATTTCAGTGAAGACTTCGCCGGCACCAGCGTAGTCGATCAAACTCCGAGCGGCCGCCATGGCCACACCGTCAATCAACCTACACGCGCCATGAAGGGCGTCGGCTGGGACGGCAGCGAGTACAACTTCGCACACGCACCGGCGCACTACGGCGCCATCCATTTCCACGACGATGATCTCCATGACTGCGGTTGGGACACGAGCTTCGCTTGGACTGTGCCGAGCGATGCACGCAGCGGTATTTACTGCGCCAAGCTCGAGCAAGGCGACGCCGAGTATCTTGTGCCGTTCGTAGTGAGCCCGCCGCTTGGCGAGGCACACGCGCAGCTCGCGCTAATCTTGCCTACCGCAAGTTACTGGGCTTACGCCAATCACCTTATTTACATCGAGTGGCCCGAAGTCGAACACGTGACGGGCATTTTTACCGTGGTCGACGAGACGGGTCTGTTTCTATTTCAGAATCCGGCCTTCGGTATGTCGATGTACGACCATCACCGCGACGGAAGCGGCGTGTGCCATTCTTCACGACTACGCCCAGTGCTCGATCTCGCGCCCAAGCAGGCGCTGTGGCAGTTTCCTGCCGACACGCATATCACCGACTGGCTAGAAGCGGAGGAAATCGAGTATGACGTGATCACCGAGGATGATCTCGAACTGCACGGTACCGAGTTACTTACGCCCTACCGCTGCGTCACTACTGGCACCCACCCCGAATATCCATCGCTGCGTATGATGGATGCCTACGCAGAGTACCAAGCAAACGGTGGCCGCTTTATCTACATGGGTGGTAATGGCTTCTACTGGCGCACACACTACCACCCAGAACGACCCGGCATCGTGGAAGTGCGACGTGCCGAAGATGGCATTCGCACGTGGGCTGCTGAAGGCGGCGAGTACTACTCGAGCTTCACCGGCGAGCTCGGCGGCATGTGGCGACGTATGGGTCGCGCGCCACAAACGGTCGCCGGCACCGGCATGACCGCTCAAGGCTTCGATTCGTCGACGTACTTCGAGCGCACCCGTGAGAGCCTCGACCCTAGGGTCTCGTTCGTCTTTGAAGGCATAGGGAACGACGAGCGCATTGGTGATTTCGGTATTATCGGCGGCGGTGCGGCGGGTTCGGAGATCGACCGCGCCGATTTCGCGCTCGGCACACCGCCGCATGCGCTGGTGATAGCACGCGCGGACAACTTCAGCAGCGCCTACAACTGGATGAAGGAGGAGATGACTCACACGCACACCGCGATAACGGGTCCTAACTGCCCCCACATACACGCCGATGTAACATTCTACGAGACGCCAAACGGTGGCGCGGTATTCGCAATGAGCTCGATCGCGTGGGCAGGTGCGCTCGCTCACAATAGCTACGACAACAACATCGCCCGTATCACGGGCAACGTCGTTCGACGATTCATCGATTCAGAGCCGTTCAGCTGAGTGCAACGTCGCGTGGCTCTGCTGCATCAGGAACCGACCCCTTCGTTTTGAGGCTTTGAGCGTCCGATTATGAGTCGGATGCTCTGGGGGGAACCTGGGCAGTAGCTCGAAGAAAGCTAACAGGTTTTTTGATGGGGTAGGGCAGGGTAACCGAAACCGAGCGTATGCCGAAATTGGTGGTGGGCAATACCGAGCCGGGTTGCAGTAAGTGGAAGAGGGGTAAGGGATTTTTGAAACCGAACTCCGAACCTGGGCCGAACTGGATTTCGACAGTAGTAGTCTTAACCTACCTGATGTTACCTGCCTATTTGCTGATGGAGATATCGCGGTAGTCGTTGTAATCTGTGCTATCACGAAGACTGCCTCTTCCTACAAACATAGAGAATACAATGAGCACCGACGACCTGTTCTTGTTCTGCAATTACGCCGTTATGCCCGCCTGGTTTTTGTTGTTTGTGCTGCCCCACCACCGTATCACGCAACTGTTGGTCCATGCGATCTGGGTGCCTCTGCTATTGGGCCCTTTCTACATCTGGGCGCTGTTCTTCGGGCAACCAGCGCCAGAGGGTGCAGGCTTCGGATCGCTACAGGGCGTAATGCTGCTGTTCCAGAGTCCGACTGCGGTGCTGGCTGGGTGGATTCACTACCTGATATTCGACCTTTTTATTGGCGCCTGGATCGTCAGAGACGCGAAACGGCAGGGCATCAACCACTGGCTCACTACACCGCTCCTGTTTGCCACATTGATGGTAGGCCCGGTGGGCCTGATGCTCTACCTGCTGCTGCGACTCGCAATGAAACGCACAGTGACCCTGGCGGAGACAAGTGTATAGGGGCAAGGTCGGGACTGCGAATCGCACGCTGGTGCCGGTTTCCGTACTCGTTGCAGTAAGTCGAATAACCGTAACAGCTTTTCAATGCGAACAAGGGCGGAACTCCAACTGATTGATTTGATGAAAGACGATTTCACCACCCACAGGATGCGTGAGAATCAAGTTCAGGTTATGGCAGTCTGAAAAATTTAACTTGCCGATACCACCCTGAACGGAAACGGATTGCCAACTTAGAGCAAAGGCGGCCGACGCTGATGCCAGTCGGTTGCCGCTTCATAGGCCTGGCCTATACGACAAAGCACAGCCTCTGACAGTGTTTTACCAACGAGCTGCATGGCGTGGGGAACACCGGTTTTACCCTGACCGCAGGGCAGCGTGAGTGTTGGCGTGCCGGCGAAGTCGTCGGGGACAGTGAATTGCATCTGCACCTGGCCAATCAGGGGGGCCAGGGTTTCCGCTCCACCGTACTGATCTGCAGTAACAGGCATTGTTACCCCACCGGCCGGGCACAGCATTGCATCAACCTTGGCCAGTACCGATTCATAGCGCTCACTGAAGTTGCGCCGTGCAGCCATGGCATCGTTATACTGGGCATCAGTGACAGAGGCACCAATTTCAAGAAAGTCTCTAAAGTAGTTGCCATACTCTTCGCGTCGGGCGGGGTAGTTGGACGCATGAGCTTTGTGGGCTTCATAGGAGCAGATGGGGAACCAGAGTTCTCCCATGGTAAGGATCTCTGCCGGAACCTCCACTTTCACAACACTGGCACCAAGGGATTCCAGCAATGCCAATGCGGATTCAATGGATGCAAGAAGCTCGGGGTCAGTACCCTGGCTGGCGAACCCGGAATCATAACCGATCCGCAAACCCGCGACACCGGCGCTGATATCTGAAAGGTCCGGCAATGGTGCCGGCAGAGAGGTCGGGTCGGCTTTATCCTGACCTGAGATAGCAGCCAGAACCAGGCCCGCATCCTCGACGCCACGGGTAAGAGGCCCTACATGGTCGAGTGTTTCCCCAAGATCCAGCACACCGTGGCGACTTACCCTGCCGTACGTGGGCTTGAGACCCACCACGCCATTAGCCATTGCGGGAAAACGAATGGATCCACCCGTATCCGATCCCAGGGCGGCGAAACATAGACCCGCAGCGGTAGCAACACCGGAACCACTGGACGAAGCGCCAGGCCAAAGATCGCTGCCCCATGGGTTAACCGGGATCTTGAAATCCGGATGGTAGCCCACCATCGCCCCCTCGGTCAGGTTGAGTTTACCCAGTAGGATGGCACCTGCGGATTCAAGGCGCTGAACGACGGTCGCATCATAGTCCGGGACGAAGTCCCTGAGCACTGCCAATCCTCCCCTTGTAGGCACTCCGCGTGTAAAGCAGAGATCTTTTACCGCCACTGGAATGCCGTGCAACGCTCCGCGGTAGCGGCCTGATACGATCTCCGACTCGGCTTTCGCCGCCGCACCCATTGCCTGCTCTGCCATCACTGTCTGATAACTGTTGAGCTGACTATCCAGCACCGAAATACGTTCCAGCATATGCCCTGTCAACTCAACCGGAGAAAGCTCCCGGCGCTCCAGCAGTCCGGCGATATCGGTGATACGAGCGTAGTGCAGGTCATTTCTATTCATGTGAAATTCTCCCTGGGAAAATTCCCAATGTTCTGCTTATTGAACGCACAGTGCAAGGCTGGGTACTGACAAGTAAACCGGCCGCATTGCTAGAATCGGTGGATGAATACCTATAACCACCACAGATTCCCACCCGACATCCACAGCCAACTCCCTGGCGCCATTGTCGAATTGTTTTCGCCAGGGTGAATCGAAGAGCGCTTAGCTCATTGCATATCACTTCAAACGGTAGCCCATCACAGTCGCGCCTATAAGAAGATCACTCAAAATTCATGGGCAGACAATATGCCGAACTTGGGTGGGTTATACCGAGCAGGGTTGCAGTAAGTGGAAGAAGGGTAAGGGGTTTTCGAAACCGAACTTCGAGCGAGGGCCGAAACTTGAGCAATCACATGGATGCGACCAAAGTGCGGGAGAGGGGAATGCGCGGTTCAAGTCGACCAGGCAGGCGCATCGATTCGTCACTGTACACGCTGCAGTTTCAAATCTTTTCAATCTGGGTAGACATCTTACAAGGGCTCAGCATTATGGGGATCTCAGAGTCAGTGCGTTCAGCGAATGGAGTAGGGCAGTGGCTTGAGACTAGGTGGCAGATTCCTCCGGCCCGGCTGAATTAAGTTGTCAGAACAGGGAAAAGACTACGTGCAACCTATCAGGTATTAAATGGAAAAGGTGGTCTGCGGTTATGCCACATAGAGATAAGTAACTGCCCCCCAAGCTACAATTACCCAGACTTCAAAAATTCCTCGCCAGGGCTGGGGTGAAAACCTCAATTCCATAAAATATAGCAAAATCAATCGCACCTTAAAAAACGCAATCGACAGAATGGCTATTCCAGGCACCAAAGACGTCACCTGTGTGCCCTCGGGCACCAGGAACCAGGAGACTGCAGACCCCGCGAAAAGTACTATCCATACCAGGGTAATCGCTTTGGATAAGTCTCCTAACATTTCATTTCAACAAATAGATCAGGGGAAATAACACGATCCATAGTAAATCAACCATATGCCAAAACGTCGCGCCATTTTCCAGTGTGCGAATTCCGCTGCCGTCTGGTGTTTGTAAGACAGTACGCCGTACGAAGAACAAAATCCCAAGACCGATTAGTACATGCACGAAATGAATTCCCGTAAACATAAAGTAATACATAAAAAAATCATTGGTGTTAAGCGTAATGCCCGCCCTAAACTTATCATTGAATTCGGTGACTTTGATAATCGCGAACCCAAGGCCGCAAAAGAAACCCGACGCCAGAAAACGGCCAGCCCACACAGTATTATTTTTTCGGTACATGTGAACTGCTGTTGCAACAAACCAGGAACTGGTCAGCAGCAGCAGGGTATTAACGGCACCGTAATTTTTATTCAGCAGTAGCTGGGACTGTAAAAAAAGTTCCTGCTGTTCATTACGGTAATAGAGAAAAGTGCCAAAGAAGAGGGAGAAAAGCAGCATATCCCCCAATACAAATACCCATATACCTTCTTCCCCAGGCAAGCGCCTGGCGCACGGTCCTGGAGCGGACACTGCTACTGGTCCATTCAAGAAGTATATTCCAATTCTATTTCGCGCCTGCTAGAGCGGCAAAGGCATCAGCCTTTTGTCGTTTTATCGCGCCCAACACTAAAAATGACATGACCACGATCCAGCCGCCGAATACTCCAACCGGGAGCCATAATCCGAACAGGCCATCCCAGGCAAAAGGACCTGATTTAAAAAAAGGAATAAGACCAGCTGGTAAAAATATTGCGGCGACCCAGCAGTTAAAGAACCCGGCCCAGCGGGGAAATACCGGTTCACTAGACTCATCAGAAAAAGTGGCGATCCCGATGCTCAGGGCCTGCCCCATAAGCGGACTGACGGTCCCCAAAAATATGATAAATGCCCAGTCATTAAGGGTCTGTATGATTTCGGGCGCTCGATCTGGCCGGAACGCACACACAACCCAGCCTGCGCATGCAAAGATAAATACAGAATTAGCCAGCACTCCACAGACTAACTGGGAAAGGCTGAAAACCGGCGGCAAATTACCCTCTATATGCCGAAGTTGAACACTGATAGCCGCAGTCCAGATGACGCCTAGCGCAGAGATTTGAATAGTTACTGCCCCACCTAAAAGAAAAATCCAGGAGTCATTCGCATAGTGAGCGGCAATGGCATCAGCCCCTTCCGAAGGGCTAGGTGGAGGGAAAAAGCCCATTAAAATTAAAAGTGGAAACAAAATAAACACCAGTGCCAGACCGGAGCAGGCACATAGTTGTTGAAAGCGGTAATTCATTGCCATAATTCAAATTCACCCAACGATTTATTTTTATTCAGTTTGGCGCCGGACGGCCCGGAGTTCAGGCCGTGGATTCCAAGGCGCCCTAAAAAGGCACCGGCATTTCAGGGTTGCTGGTATCGACCAGTGGTATAAGCGCGCCCTTGGGCAACTTGGCATAGCCCTTGATCCAATCCATCATCCACTGCGGATCTGCCTCATTGCGCGGATTGAAACCGGGCAGCAACGCCCTGGCCATACCGGGCCCGACGTTGATAACCAGGGAGGTCATCTCCTTCGCGATTTGCCAAAGCGTTTTCGGGCGATACAGAATTCTATCCTTCTTCAGAGCGACAATCATTGCCCACATACCCAGACCGAGCACGTGAAAACTACCGTGAATAACGCCTAAAAGGCGCGGAAGATACTTACCCGAATAGGCCATATAGGCATCGAATGCAACGGTTTTGTGTTCGCCCTCCTCGATCATATGCACGATCCAGAAGGAACTCACATACGGACAGGTACCCGCAAAAAGGGCTTTACGTTTGGCGACGAACCACTGGGTAAAACCACATGTCATCGACTCGAAACCGGCATTGTACGCCAATTGTGTCTGCAGGCTTCTGGACTCCAACCTGGCATAAGCCTTGGTCATATGAGTTTCAATTTTCTCCAGTTCGGGATAGCCATTCGCTTTCAGTAATGTGTTATATCTGCGATGACACTTGAAATGGTTGGCCTCCTGGCGATTAAAACCCTTAATGTCCTCCAACAGATTTGGATCAGTAATGTGTTCGCGCGCTTTTAGTGTGGACTTTATCAGGTAGGGCTCCAGGTAGGGCATGGTCAGGGACAGGCCATTGAAGAGGTGCGAGCGAACTGGATTACCGGGTGCCCAAACTGGATCGATATCGTCAGGAAAATCGAAGTTAAAATCACGTATAACAATTTCATCGACATCTTTTTGCTGGTAGCTGTAATTGGGTTGCATGAAAGCTCCCTCCATTATCATTTTTTATTGCGTCTAGATCGCCACCTGCCCGAGAAGGCCGGGGACACTTGTTCCATTAATCTGCATATGGGGATGAGTTAAAAAGCCTTGCGCCATCAACTGCGCGCTAATTTCGCTGGCGATATAGGGGCAAAGGGCTGATGCATTGGGGTGTCTGGCTAACATCTCGTCAATACCCAGTTCATATTCCTTCACTTCATCTGCGTAGCCCTGCATTCCGGAATCCAGGGCTCCACTGTCGGCACCAATGATCATTACTTTTTCGAAGCCGCGCGCCTTCGCTTCCAGAATCGCTGACTCAAAAAAAGCAATCGCCCTGTCCCAACGGAATTCACCGCTCAAAAAGTAGGAGTCCTCCACCGACACACTTCTGAGCGCGTGGGATGCCAGGAGTTTGCGTTTACTCAATCCTTTGCTCTTGAGGAGTCTTTCAAGGCGATCTTTTCGATCGGCAACTTCAATCATCAGGACCTGCGCGCCCTCCCTCAGGCCGGATAGAATAGCGAGGGCCAGTACCCGCCACTCCTCATCCCTGTCCTTAATTACCAGGCAACGATGCGCAGGCGGGGCTGACACAGCGGCCACGGTTTCCGACATAGTACCGGGGCCGTCGCTGTGCTGTGAGCTATCCTCGCCCAAAAAGGCGACTAATTCGTGCTTGTGAAAACGCCGCTGACGGCGCGTGCCAATTCGCAGGCAGTGCAAGCGCCCGTCATTGGTCCAGCGGCGAATGGTCGCTTTGCTCACATTCAGGAAAGTTGCCGCCTCGGCAATCGTTAGAAGAGGCGCATTTTCATTTTTCCGAGAATTCATAAGGCACACTTTGTGAGTTGACCGTCAGCTGCCTTCAAGGTAGCGGAGGTGTATATACTTGTCAAACTTAGCCGAAAATACATATATTTAGGAAATATTTTGATATGTGCATAAATATATACAGTTAAAGTGAGTTAAAGCAAGTACTCGTTGAGTAGCTTCCCTGTTTATGTTCAAGATGCTCGGTATAGGTTCCGTATTGGAGTACTTGAGGGTCAACAGAGCCATCAGCCCAAGGAGTCGGTCAGGGAGTAGGACTTCAGCTGCTATGATGTCCCGACAGAAAATCGGATGCTCTAGAGTCTATAACTCCATGATTTCTATGGAAAGTGCTCGCGGCCGGAGAGCTAGAACTCTAGAGCAACCGATTATGAGTAGCGAGGTAGGAGCCGAACTCGAGTAGTAAGCTGAAGAAATGTAACGGGGTTTTCTGGTGGAGTGGGGCTGGGTAACCGAAACCGAACGTATGCCGAACCTGGTTGGGCTCGGTTTTCGGGGTGGGTTGACGTAAGCTGAAGAAAGGTAAGAGGTTTTTGAAACCGAACACCGAACCTTTTCCGAAACGCGCAGCCCTGTATGGGTCAACAGGGGGAGGTCCGGAGGCATTGGGATATGTTGTCAAGAACTCCAGTCTCACCGCATTGCGTTACTTCAAGTCGGCGCCTATTTCCTCCATCACGCGATCCACTGCGTCAATTACCTCATGGAGAAACTTGTTACGTTCTGGAGAGGGGACGGAGTCAGGGATTGGCGCCGCCCGGTCATAGATATCCTCGGCAATGATTGCTGCACGTTCGAATGTTGAACCACGGCCATGTTTATTGAAAGCGTTTTGCCAGTCGTTAGCGCGCTCCACTCGAATTCGCCGAGTAGACAATTCAACGAGCTCTTTACTGATCTGATGTAAGCGCAAAACTAACCACGCCCTATAATTGCTGCCGTTGAGCCT
>TARA_R110001599_G_scaffold145321_2_pt1 | contig 25860 bp, 20 predicted proteins | sample TARA_R110001599 | Tara Oceans TARA_R110001599 (sample SAMEA4398360) | marine metagenome | biome: Polar Biome; feature: [MES] marine water layer (ENVO:01000295) within the mesopelagic zone...; material: water (ENVO:00002006), including particulate matter (ENVO:01000060) such...
TTCCCGCCGCCTCAATTCTAGTAAAACGCATCCTCAACCCGCCAATTGGCAACAGCCGTCGCAGAATCAACCTTGGGCGCAATAACCATCAACGCCCGCCGGGACGTCTCCGCGGAGACACGCGGAAACTGCGGGAACTGGGTGCTCCCGGTTTTTCTGCCGGATGGCGTGGTGAATTCCAACTCTTGTCCGGTGCTTGTTTTTACTGCCTTTATTCAAAAGCTTCCACTGTGCAGCTGCCTGTGTTGGTAACGGCATAGGGTTACCCGAGCCTGTTCCAGCAGATCCTGAAAAAGCGTCTCCGCGGAGACGCTTTTTTCCTGCGCCGGTTTGGCCACGCCTTCGACGGCCTTGATCACCAACGCAACGGCTTCCAATCTATCTTACAAATACAACCAATCGGTCGGCGCTAAAGGTCATACACGGGCAGTATGTGATGCCTAAACGCGAACTGGAGGAAATAACCCAGGCATAATCTCTAACGCCAACTTCGCCGGAAACGCTATCCTCAATGGTGCCTTAACACCCTCAGAGGCCAGGATCCCGGTTCCAAGCAGATCAGCTACCACTCTCCTGGCCGTTCGGGGAGCTACTTGTAATATGCCTTCAACCTCACCTCTTTTTATGTACCCTTGAAACAGCACTGAATCCAATAACACAGGGGATTTTTTGTGTAGATTTCCTTGCTCAATCTGCGTTCTACACCAACCCTGAATTCGATCTCGAATTTTATCTGGGCTAATCAGCCCCTCCATGTATTCAACCTGATCGATACAGGTCGATAAAAAATACCGCGTGAAGCCCACCAGAGCTGACTCACTCAAATTTCCGCGACCGTCCAGATCACCTCTCCGCGCAGAATCACAGTCTTGTAATTTGAGCTTGTATTCTTGTGAAGATTTTGAAAACCCCCGCGCTACCGACCAGACTCCACCAGTGTCTAACACATCTAATAACAGTGCATGAGACATCAATCGAGCTACGCGACCATTGCCATCCATAAAAGGATGGATCCACAAAAGACGATGATGAGAAGCCGCAAGAGAAATGAGCGCTTCCGTTTCACCCAATTTGCTATATGACGCTTCAAAGTGCTCAAGAAAGCGCGGGACTGCAGCAGGGCTGATAGCAATATGGCGCCCCACTTTTACATCTCTTTCTCGAAGCTCACCCGGAACCACCGGTACCCGCTCTTCAGAAACAGGGTTTTTTACCGATAGCAACGCCTCCGGCATTTGCTCACAGAAGCGTCTATGTATTTCTCGAAGGCCTGTCGTCGAAACTGCCCGCCCTTTCAGCCCTCCGTCATCAATCCATTGTTGCACCTCAATATGCGCCTTGGCCTCCAACTGGAGTTCACGCTTCCCGGCATCGTCACTGTAGTCATTATCCAGCGCTCGCTCTATGTCAACCGGGTGCGTATCGTGACCCTCTATAAGATTACTGTAATAGCAATTCATCGACCGGACCATATCTGACAAGGCCCTAACCGTCCCATCTGGCATGCTCCGTTTGAAACCCTCTGATTTTCTAGCCAGGTCCATTGCCAGATCAATCAGTTCCATATAATCAGCAGACCCGGAAGAAACCTTCATCGGCTCCATTAGCGCTTTATCTTCTTGTTCGTCCATATTTTTGGCCACATTTTTGGCCACTTCTATGGCCACATAAAATTAGATATTTTTCTCAATATAAACATATAGTTAATTGGTATCAACAAGTTATTTTGCCACCATTTTGTCCACTTAAATGGCCTCTTATAAATTTTACTCGATTTTATACGCTTTTCACGGATTTTGAGCTAAATCGGGACTGCCTTACACACCAAAGGCGACGTCTTTTAACGCCACGCCTCCCCATCAACCACCCCCATCCCGCCCCAACAACCCCTCAACCACCATCCCATAATCACAATCCTCCCCCCGCCACTTGGTAACAGCCGTCTCGGAATCGACCTTGGGCGCAATAGCCATCAACGCCCCCCGAGACGTCTCCGCGAAGACGCGTGGAAACTGCGGGAACACGCTGCTTTCGATTTCCCTGCCAGATGGGGTGGTGAATACCACCTCCTGCCCCGCCGTCGTTTTCACCGCCCTTATCGAAAAACTACCACCATGCAACTGCCTGTGATGGTACCGGCACAGGGTTACCAGATTGTCCAGGCTGGTCTCGCCGCCATCCGCCCAGTGTTGGATGTGGTGTGCATCTACGTAGCGTGATTCACAGCAGCCGGGGAAGCGACAGGTTTTGTCTCGCTGGCTCAGGGCGCGGCTGATATTGCTGGGCACGGTGCGGGTTTTGCGGCCTATGTTGAGCACCTTGCCCTGTTCGTCTTCCAGCACGGTGATCAGGCTGGTATCGCAGGCCAGGCGCCTGGCGGTATTGGGGGATATCCAGTGCTTGTCGCCCATGTGGCAATGCTCATGGCAGGGGCTGGGTTCGCTGTGGTGTTGTCGCAGGGTGTTGATGTCTACATGCAGTACCAGTTGGCAGCGTTCACTGCCTTTCAAACCCTGTAATGCCGGTGCCTGCTCGGCGGCTGCCAGAAAGTGCTCCGCTATGCTGGCCAGTGCGTCTGCCCGGGTGTGCTCCAGCAGATCCTGAAAAAGCGTCTCCGCGGAGACGTTTTGCTCCGGCACGGGGTTGGCTACGGCTTCGATGGCCTTGATCACTAACGCACCGGCTTCCAGTGGCAGCCTGCCGTGAATAACCCACATGCCGTCCTGGTCCTGGTAATAGGCCAGCTTGCGGTCGTTGTGCTGCTCGCTTTCTGCCTCGGCGGCGTTCTTTGTTTGTACGCTGCGGTATTTTGCTACCGCCTTTTCTACATGGCTGGCGGTGCCGTATTGTGCAATGGTCAGCAGGAAGTCTTCATTCTCCGGGGTGGCAACGCGGGTCATGGCGCGCACTTTGGAGTAGCTGATCTCTCCGGCGGTAAACGCAGCGTCTATCATGGGCAGGCTTTCCAGGCTGTGGGTTCTCTGTTCGCCCTAGGCAACCACCGCCCAGCGGCTATACTGCCGCATCACCATTGGAGGCACCCATATTAGCCATGCTGGCCCTTACCCTTACTCCTACACTGACACACCGCGAAGGCGACACTCACCGGGTGGCCGTGTGATAGAGGAGCGCATCTATCCCACCTACAAGATCGCCACGCTGAATCAGGTGCTGGTGCAGCAGGGGGTGTCGCCCTCGCGCTTGCTGGAGGATACCGGGCTGCAGCCGGACGAGATTCTGTCCAACAGCACGCGCATTTCCACACAGCAGCTCACGCAAATTTATCGCAACGCCGTGGCCATTACCCAGGATTCCGCCATTGGCCTGCAGGTGGGGCAGCGGTTGGGTATGACCAATTACGGCATATACGGCTACGCGCTCATCTCCAGCGCCACCCTGCGCGAGGCCCTGCTCTTTTCCATCAAGTATCACCAGATGGCCACCCCCACCGTGCGCATGTCGCTGCTGGGTGAGCCCGACGAGGATCACGCCGCCTTCCGTTTCCAGGACCTGATGCGTATCGACACGCTCTACAGCTTCAATATTGAGCTGCAGTTCAGCCTGGTGTTTTCCCTGTTCAAAGACATGGTGGGCAGCGACTTCCGCTACAGTGAGGTTCACGCCACCTTTCCCGAGCCAAGGCACACCGCTGCCTATCGGGAGATTTTTGAGTGCCCCGCCCATTTCAAGCAGGAGCATAACGAGGTGCGCTTTGCCAAAGAGTGGCTGGACACCCCGCTGGTCAAAGCCAACCCGATTACAGCGGCCACCGCCCGCGAGCTGTGTGACCAGATTCTGCTGGAGATGCAAACCCGCGAGGGCGTGGCGCAGGAGGTGTACCGGGTGATTACCGAAGACCTCCGGCACTTCAACAAAATTGAGGCGGTGGCCGAGCGCTTGAATATGTCCTCGCGCACCCTGCGGCGCAGGCTCGCCCTGCAGGACAAAACCTACCAGCAGATTCTCACCGAGGTGCGCAAGCAACTGGCCATCCAGTTCCTGCGCAATTCAAAGTTCAGCTCAGAGGAAATAGCCGACCGCCTGGGTTTTACCGATGCCGCCAATTTTCGCCATGCATTCAAGAAGTGGACCGGGAAAAACACCAGCGAGTACCGCTAATGGCCCGAATAAACCTCGCCTTGTCCTCAAATAACCTCGCTGAGTGCCCGGCAGATTGAGTACACTCTCAGCACACTGGCACCAATACCAATAAACAAAGTCCTTGTGGAGGGGCGCAATGGCGTTCGCATTTTCTACCTCAACGCGCGAAATACTGGAACAGGTTGTTCGCGGGCCGCGCTATCGCGAGCTGGCGCGCATACCCCTCATTCCACCTGCGGAAATTCTGCTCATGGTGGCGGTGTTTGGCGGGCTGTATTTCTCTACCCTGATGTACCTGCAGGGCCACCTGCCCGTGTGGGCCACCATCGCCATCAACGGCGTGCTCATCTATGTCGCCTTCACACCGCTACACGATGCCACCCACCGCACGGTGTCCAGCAACCGTTTCGTCAACGATCTACTGGGTACAATCTCCTGCCTCGTGTTGATACCCGGCATTACCACCGGTATTTACCGCTACCTGCATCTTGAGCACCACCGCTTTGCCGGCAACCCCGACAAAGACCCGGACGAAATTTTTGTCGTCACCCCCCTGCCGCAGGGCTTCTTCCTGCTGGCCTGCCCGGATATCGTCTGGACAATCTGGTACCTGCGCCACTGGCAGTCGCGGTCAAAGGCAGAGCGGCTGGAGTTCTGTTGCAGCATAACGTTCTATGTGGCGGTGCATGTGGTGTTTCTTACTTCGCCCTACGCCATGACGTTCTTCCTGTGCTGGATGATTCCCCAGCGCATCGGGCTTACCCTGGTGCTGTATTTTTTCGCCCGTATACAGCACCCCGAGAACGTGCAGTGGGAGTCGGCCCCTTTCCAAACCACGGTGCAAATACGCTGCAACCCGTTCACCAAAGTGCTGATGTTGGGTCAGGCCGTACACTGCGTACACCATTTACTTCCCTCCATACCGTACTATCGCTACCACCGCGCCTGGCAGGCCGGCCGCCACCTGTTTGAGCCACAGAATATACCCGAGCGCGGGCTGTTCCGCCCCGCTGCCAACATCACTCTGCCCGGGCAGGTGGCCAACCGTAGAATACCGGTGCAGGTGATGTCGGTGACGGCGGTTGCCGACGATATCAACGCCTATGAATTGCAGGCGCTGCCGGGCACCGAGGCCCTCCCCGTCTTTAACGCCGGCGCGCACATCGATGTGGTGCTGGCAGATGATTTGGTGCGCCAGTATTCCCTGTGCAATTCCCCCGCCGACAGCGGGCGCTATGTGATCGCCGTCAAACGCGAGCAGGATGGCCGGGGCGGTTCCCGCACCATTCACACCACACTGCAACAGGGCAGCCACCTGACGATCAGCGAGCCGCGCAATAACTTCCCCCTGAATACCGATGCCAGCGACTATGTGCTGGTGGGCGGCGGCATTGGCGCCACACCCATCCTCAGCATGGCCCATACACTGTGGCAGGCGGGCAAACCTTTCTCGCTACACCTGTGCGCCGCCGATGACAGCAGGCTGCCCTTCGGGGCGTTCCTGCAGGCACTGCCCTTTGCCGAGCGCATTGCGGTGCACCTCGGTATTCGGCGCAACACGCAGGCTTTCTCGGCGGCGAATGTGCTCGGCCACTATACGCAAGGCAAGGAGCTGTATATCTGCGGCCCCGACGCCTTTATGAGCCAGTTCACGGCTGCGGGGCGCGATAGCGGCTGGCCCGACACGGCCATGTTTTCCGAGAACTTCAAACCCCGCGAACAGAGCGTGGCGGCAAACGTGTGCTTTGAAGTGGAGCTGGCCCGCTCGGGCAAAGTGCTGCAGGTGGGAGAAGACGAATACCTGCTGGATGTGCTGAACCGGGCGAAAGCCGGTGTGCCCTGCTCCTGCACACAGGGCATCTGCGGCTCCTGTATCACACCGGTGCTGTCAGGGGATATCGATCATCGCGACGCCGTGCTGACGGATGCCGAGCGCAAGGAAGGCAGGAAAATGTGCGTTTGTGTGAGTCGCGCAACAGCGGGGCGGCTGGTGCTGGATATCTGATACCGTTAGCTATTGGCTAAAATCCAGCTCCGCGGCAATCTGGTCTATCTCTGCCAGCTCCTGCTCGCTGACATCGCCATTTCCATTACCAGGTCTACTTCCACCGCCTCCAGATCTGACTGCTCCACCAGAATGCGTCTGATGGTCTCCCGCGCCTGATCATCCATGTTGTCGTCGGCCATCGCCACACTGGCACCCTGCTCGCCGCACAGCTCCTGTATCAGGTTGACTACATTGCGGCCCGACTCTTTGTCCAGGGAGGCCGTGGGTTCATCCGCCAGTATCATTTTGGGGCCATTGGCCAGGGCGCGGGCAATGCCCACCCGTTGCTTCTGGCCGCAGGAGAGGGCGTCGGGGTACTTGTCGATATGGTCCGCCAGGCCCACATGGTCCAACACCTCTTCGATGCGTGTTCTCGCTTTTGCGCCGCTGGGGCCCGCGCGTCGGCCTGGGCTACCGGGTCCATTCCCAGCACGTCCATGCGCCCGACTTTCAGGCCGATGCTCTCCACCGTTCCCGTTTGTGGCCCGGGCAAGGCGGGGCTGGTAATCTGTGCCTTCTGGCCTGCCTTCACGTGAATGATGTCGGTTTCATACACTTTAGCCACCGCGGCCTGGGCAGGTGCGGAAACAATGGATACTGAAAAAACCGAGAGGGAAAGAATGAGCCCCGAGAACAGAACAGCACGTGCTTGCATCCAATAATCTCTTGTTGTTATTTTGATTAATGCGAGTGACTTCATTCCACGGTGTTTTCAACTGCTCGCTCCACAAATGTAGCAGAGGATAACGGTTCCCGCCTCGAAAGCTTTTTAATCCCCGGTGCTTGGCCTAAACTGTGCGCCCACCCCCGCTGCCACGGACACAGCATGACGGACATAGCCCAACCCACCGCCGCTGGCAAGCCTGAGCTTGTCGCCTTCGCCGATTGTGAGCTGATTCCCATCAGCAGCTCAATGATGCTGGTAATCAACCGCGCCAATGGCAACCAGCAGGTCGTTGCACCACAAGTGATCGATGGGCTGAAGACCTGCACCAACTTCGCTACGGTGGCGGCACACGCCGCGCACCTGGCCAGCACCCGTGCCGAGCTCAACGGCAAGGAAGACATGGCGGCCAGCGCCCTCAACAACCTCAAATCTGCCGGCATGCTGCTGGACGCAGATGACATCTGCGCGCGCCTGGCGCAACCGGCACCGAAGCAGTTGGCAGCCACCCGCGTGTTCGTTATCACCTGCGACAGGCCCGCGGCAGTGGAGCGCCTGCTGGATTCAATACTGCGCAGCGGCCAGCTGAGCCAGCACAATGCGCTGTTTCTTATCGACGACTCGCGCAATCCCGACAATCGCGCTGCCAACCGCGAAGCCGTGGTGCAGTTCAATCTGCGCAGCCCCAGAGACATGTTTTATATCGGCGAAGAGGCACAGGCAGACCTGCTATCGGGTCTGATCGAACAGTTGCCAGAGCATGCAGAGGGTATCCGCTTTTTGCTTGATCGCGCCCTGTGGGAAGGCAAAAAAACCTTCGGCCGCTCACGCACGCTGAGCCTGCTGTTTTCCGTTGGTTACCGCGCGCTGGTCATGGACGACGACATTCTGTGCCAGGCCGTACTGCCCCCGATCACACAGCAGGGCATTGGTATCGGCAGCGGCGGCATGCGTCAGGCCACCTTCTATGAAAACCCCCAGGCCCTGTTGAGCAGCGGCGCAGCGGCGGGCTTTGATCCTCTCAGCGGGCACGCCAGCCTGCTGGGCAGCACCCTGTCCAACACTCTGCACACACTCAACAACGGTCCGCTGCAGGGGCCACAGCTGCAACAGGTGAATGCCGCACTCGCCAATGTACTCAAGGCCGATGCCCCGGTGCTGGTCACCCAGTGCGGGTCACTGGGCGACCCCGGCACCGGCACACACTGGGTACAGCAGCTTGGCACGGATTCAGTGCAGCGGCTGATCAATGCGCCCCACGGGCTGAAAAACGCTATTGAGAACAGGCTCAGCTGGTTGGGCAGTGGCAGGCCCAACGTGTTTAAAATGCCCTTTATGTCGCAGCTTACCGGTCTCGATAACAGTCAACTGCTGCCCCCTTACTTTCCCGCTTATCGCGGCGAAGATGCGCTGTTCGGGGCCATGCTGGTTGCCATGCACCACGACTCGGTCACGCTGGAATACCCCTGGAGTGTCCCGCATCTGCCGTTGGAGACACGGCCCACCAGTATCAATGATCCGGTGGCCGGCAGTGGCGGGGCTATATCGCTACTGGCCCGCTACCTCACCCAGAATATCGATTACCGGGACGGCACCAGTGCCGCCCACAATATGCAGGCCATCGCCCGGGACGCTCTGCGAATGGCCGCCCGTTCCGATGCCGACCTGGCGCTGGACTATCGCTCGGAACTCGCCCGGGGCCATGCCGACAGGGTTCATATGATGATGGCGAAATACGAGGAGGCGCTAAAAATGCCTTCGCCGGAATGGCAGGCCTACCTCAAACGCGGGTTTGAAGAAGCGCAGCAGGCGCTGGTCACACCGCAGCAGCCTACAGGCATTCAGGGTATCCCTGAGGGCCGCACGGAAGCGGCATTACTGCAAGAGTTCAGAGATCTGGCCACCGGCTTTGCGGCCGCATTGACGGGCTGGGTTGAGATGCGCGAAGCAGCATCTGCCCTGGCAGACGAGATGATCGCCGCCAGAACGATTTACCCACTTTAGCCACCGGATTTATGGTACTTCTTTGAAATGACTCTGGCATTTATTGCAATTCTCTTTGGTCTCGCACTGCTGGTGTGGAGCGCAGACCTGTTTGTAGAGGGGTCTGCGTCCGTCGCCCGGCATTTTGGCATGCCGCCATTGCTGATCGGCATGGTGGTAGTCGGCTTTGGCACTTCAGCGCCAGAGATGGTGGTGTCGGCACTGGCGGCGCTACACGGCAACCCCGGCATCGCACTGGGCAATGCCTATGGTTCGAACATCACCAACATCGCTCTGGTATTGGGGGTTACCGCCCTGATCAATCCGATTACCGTGCACTCCCAGGTACTGCGCAAGGAATTACCTATTCTCGCCGTTATCACCGCGCTGGCGGCCTGGCAGGTGAGGGACGGTGAAATCACTCGCGTTGACGCGTGGATACTGCTGGGCACGTTTTTGGCATTTATGGGCTGGACCATCCGCCAGGGGATGCGTGAAAAATCGGACCACCTCGCTGTGGAAATCGAGCACGAGATGGAAAACAGGGGCATGCCCATAGGCCGCGCCTGTCTCTGGCTGGTGATAGGGCTTGCCCTGTTAATCGGGAGTTCCCGCTTGCTGGTATGGGGCGCTGTGGATATCGCCCATGCATTCGGCGTCAGTGACCTGGTGATCGGGCTGACCGTGATAGCGATTGGCACCTCGCTGCCGGAGCTGGCGTCATCCATCATCGCTACTCGCAAGGGTGAACACGACATTGCGCTGGGTAACATTATCGGCTCGAATATGTTCAATACCCTGGCGGTGGTGGGTATAGCCGGAACCATTTCGCCCATGTCGGTCGGCCCGGACGTGCTGACCCGAGACATCCTGGTAATGTCTGTACTCACGTTCTCAATATTTATTATCGGCATCGGCCGTTCCGGCCGGCCAGGGCGAATCAATCGACTGGAGGGTGCGGGCCTGCTGGCGTGTTATGTGGGGTACACTGTCTACCTGATCACCACGGTGTTCATGCAGTAAGCGGGGCGTACTGCCCACCCCGGGTCCGGGGCGGGCTATCTGCGGGTTCTAGCTGTCTTTCTTCATGGCTTCCATTTTGTCAGCCGCGTCATCCATGGTGTCGTCGGCCTTGTGAGACGCGTCATCCATCATGTCGCCGGCACTGTGGGCCGCATCAGAGGCTGTGTCTTTGACAGAGTCCATGGCGCTGCTGGCCTTGTCGGACGCGTCATCAGCCATCGCACGCATACTGTCACCTGCATCGTCTGCCATATGACCCATAGAATCGACAGCGTCGCCGGTCGCATCCGCGGTCGCTTCCATTGCATCACCGGCCGTGTCGGCTACACCGGAAGCGGTTTCTTTTACTGCATCAGTCGCCTTTTGCATTGACTCCTTTGTGCTTTCCATAGACTCCTCACTGCAACCACCCAGTACAGCAGCGAAACACAGAGCCCCCAATGTAACTGTCAATTTTTTGTAATCCATTGCTATCTCCCAAAATGTATTTCAGTATTTTAATAGTCGCGATATGCCATTGAATCCCGTCAGAGCGCACCCGCTGGACAGTACTGTACCACGATTGGCCCACCGGGCATCCTCCCGTGCCGGCTACAATGACAGGCGTGGGCTACCCTGGCTGGCGCACAGGAAGCCGGTGCCCTAACTGCACCGCTGAGCTGAGCTAAGGCGAAACAGCCCGCCTATTTCGGGCTGGGCCTGGCTGCGCTAGCCTCTTCGGCCAGCCGCTCGTACTCTGCGCACTCCGGGCTTTTGGCACTGCCCGGGTCCTGCATTTGCTCACAGTCCAGCGCCACCATGCTGCGCAGGCAACTCACGGCGGGCTGGTACAGCTTGTGATCAGTGGGCACCGACTGTACCTGGCTGCGCATATTGGCGCACATATTATCCAGCATCGGGCCCATCATCTCCCGCATCTCGTCCGTCAGGTCCTGCTGGGCCACCTGTTCCAGGGCGCAGCTCTTGACCGAGTCACACATCGCCTGGGCGGCATCCGCGAGTTCGTCCGCCCAGGTATAACTGCTGGCCATTATTGTCAGTAGCACCGGTAGTATCACTCTGCTTGTCATCACGTTGGCTGTCCTCATCGACATCGGGATTGCGGCCAGCATAACCGCTATAGCGTGTAATTTCAGCTCAAAACACACCCACAATCTGGCAGAACAGGCCTACCAGTGGGGAACACAGCGTGCCGGAAAGCAACTCAGAGCAAACAGAAATGCAATTACAGGCACTGCAGGAGCACGTGTTGCAGTCCGGCTTCTTGCCGCCGGCTTTTCGCAAATAGAACGGTAAAAACAGCGCCGAAGCAGGCTGTGAACTTTTCACAAACGGTATTCTTGAATTGACCTGCGGTGTGCAAAGCGGCACCATTGCAAAGTGCCTGAGGGCACCCTCTTTGTTTTTAACTCGCAAGTGAACACCATGACAATGCAACTCACACACACACTCCAGCAGGCTTGGATGTATACCCGCCGCGGCTCGAAGCCGGTGGCGATTGTACGCCTTTGTAGCCGGGTTAAGGCTGGCGTGGTTTGAGGATGCTATAGAGTAGAAACACTTTAGAAAAAGGCCTCCGAGAACCCAGATTCCGGAGGCCTTTTTCGTTTTTATCAGAACAGTTCTCCGCATTCAGGGTTCCCGGCCAAGTAGGGACGAGAACCGTGAACAGGTCATTGCAAAATAACATTCGTACCATCTACCTGATGGGCTTCTTTTCGAGCTTCCTGGTAGTACTGCCCGTATTCGTGCCGCTGTTGCAGGGCCACGGGCTGTCCATGAGTCAGGTACTGCAGACACAAGCGCTGTTTGCGCTGACCATTGCGCTGTTCGAAGTGCCCTCGGGTTACTTCGCGGATCTGTACGGGCGCCGGCTGGCTATCCTGATAGGCGCGGGCCTCAACGCGGTGGGTTTTATGTCGCTGCTGTGGGCGGACAGCTTCCTCGATTTCGTGGTGTACGAGGTCATCCTGGGGGTGGGTTTCAGCCTTATCTCCGGCACCGATCTGGCGCTACTGTATGACACCGAGGTGTACCTGCAATCGAGGGCACTGCCCGGTGGCGCCGGGGCAGGAAAATCCGTAAGCCGCTTGATTTCAGTAGAAGCGGGGGCATCCGGGCTTGCCGGTGTTGCCGCCAGCCTGCTGCTGTTGTGGTCCATGGATGGCGTCATCCTGATGCAAGTTGTCGCAGCTGTGGTACCGCTGGCACTGGCCGTGTTGCTGGTAGAAGTACCCAGGGTGCAGAGCGCGGCCAACCACCGCGATAACATGCGGCAGATTGTCGAGTTGCTGCTGTTTAGCAAGCCCGTTGTTTTCTGGACGGCCTTTGCTATCTCGGTATTTGGCCTGCTGGCTATCTACGTATTCTGGATCTACCAGAAGTACTGGGAGCTGCAGGGTGTGCCACTGGAGGCGTTCGGGTACATCTGGGCAGGCTTTGCGCTGGCTGTGAGTGTTTCTGCACGGTTCACCGCGGGTCTGGAAAAACGCCTGGGCACCCGTGGTCTGTTGATACTGATTGCGATCATGCCGCTGCTGGGCCTGCTCGGCATGGCACTGGGTGGCGGCTGGATGGGAGTGGCTTTCGGGCTGCTTATCCAGCTGTCCCGTGGCATCAGCATGAGCCTGTTTTACGAGGCACTGAACAGCCGGGTGCCGGGTGATTTCAGGGCCACGGTGAACTCGCTGGTAAGCCTGGGTGTGCGGGCGATATTTATCGTCACCGGACCCGTGCTGGGGTACGCCCTGGACAGCCTCGGTATGCAGACCACACTGCTGATACTGCTGCTGGTATTCACCCCGCTGATGGCGCTGGTAGTGGTGCCCCTGCTGCTTCGCATCCAGCGTGAACAAGTGCCGGCAGAACCCGGTGCGGCAGCGGCGGGCTAAGTCGAGTAAACTGGGCAGCCGGAGGAACAGCCCATGCCCGAGCGCGGCACTGCGTTTGCCATAAGCGCCCCGTCAGTTTTTGACGGGGCGCAATTTTTGCCCGATCACTGCGTCATTATCCGGGATGGATTAGTGGCGCAGCTCTTGCCTACACCCCAATGCCCCAACACTGTGGAACAGCTAACGCTGACCGCAGGCATACTCGCGCCCGGCCTGATTGACCTGCAGGTTAATGGCGGCGGCGATGTGCTGTTCAACAACTCACCCTGCGAAGAAACCCTGGCCACCATGCTGCATGCGCATCGTGCCACCGGCACCACGGCCTTCATGCCAACCGTGATCAGCGACACCCGAGAGATACAGCTACAGGCTGTGGCCGCAGTGCGCGCGGCAATCGCCGGCGGCAATAAGGGCGTTCTCGGCGTTCACCTGGAGGGCCCCTATTTTGCCGCGTCAAAGCGCGGTGCCCACAGCGCACAAATGATCAGGCCGGCAACCGCAGATGACATCGACTGGCTGTGTTCGCTACAGGATTGCCCGGTGATTGTGACGCTCGCACCGGAAGTTACCCCGGTGGCACACATCCGCCGCCTCAGCGACAACGGCGTTCAGGTGTGCGCCGGCCACAGCAGCGCCACGTACGCACAAATGCAAACGGCGCTGACTGCCGGGCTGGCAGGTGTCACCCATTTATTCAACGCCATGAGCCCGCTGACATCTCGGGAGCCCGGCGTGACAGGCGCGGCGCTGGAAAACGATACACTGTGGGCGGGCATTATCGCCGATGGGCACCATGTACACCCCGCCAGTATTCACCTGGCACAACGCAGCAAGCCGGCGGGCAAACTGGTACTGGTCAGCGACGCCATGGCAACGGTGGGTGGCAACCGGGGGCAATTCTTACTGTACGGCGAAACCATCCGCGAATGCGATGGCAGGCTGATCAACGAGGCCGGTGTGCTGGCGGGCAGTGCAATCGGCATGATCGACGCGGTGCGTTACATGGCGCTGGAGGTGGGCGTAGCCCTGGATGAATGCCTGCGCATGGCGTCCCTGTATCCCGCCGCCATTCTGGGCCTGGATGATCGGCTGGGACGCATTGGCAAGGGATATCGCTCAGACCTTGTGCACTTCGACGACAATTTCACCGTACACAACACCTGGGTGGCCGGACAACACCAGCGCCATCGGTAACAGAGCCCGCCCCGCAGTCAGGGCAACCAGCGCTTGATCAGCGTGTGCACATCCACCCGCGACTTCACCCGGCTCGCCAGCAAAAACATGCCCCCAAGTTTGCGATGAAAATACATGGCATCGGTGGGTGGCGCCCGCCAGAAGTCGCGGTAGTCGGCCACTTCTTCTGCCAGCGCCGACATGCGTTTTGACATATCAGAGCGGGCAAAATCATACACCCCCTCGTGTCGCAATGGCTCCAGCGCCAGCAGGAACAACTCCAGTACCAAAGCACGGTACTCGCTGTCCTCGTCGCCCATGGCATAACCGATACGCTCTGCAGCGGCCACCAGTTTGCCCTCGTCTTCGGTCATGGCGGCGGCCAGCAGCTTGCGATAATTATTCACAAAGCCGGCCTTGAAGCGGCGGGTGGCACCAAAATCCAGCAACACGATTTCGCCGCTGCCGGGGCGGTACTGATAGTTGGCGAAGTTGGGATCGGTCTGCACCATGCGCAGCTCGAACAGTTCCATGAACATCAGTTCGACCAACGCAGTCATTACCCTGTCCCGCTCTTTCTGCGGTAAATCCACGATGGTTTCTATGGGGTCGCCACTGACATAGGTCATCGCCAACACGGTCTGGTGGGTTAGCTCCGGCAACACTTCCGGCACCAGAAAACGTTCGTCATCGCGCAGCAGGTCGCCGAAGGCCTGCAGGAATTTGGCTTCCTTGTGATAATCCGCTTCGTCCTTGAGCTGGCGCTTGGCGTCTGTGAGCAGGGGTTGGATATCCAGCCCCGCCGGCAACAAGCCGGATATGCGCAGCAGGGTGGCGATGTTGTCCACGTCGCTGTCGATACTGGAAGCCACCCCGGGATACTGCACCTTGAGCACAATCTCACGGCCGTCCGGTGCCACTGTTCTGTGCACCTGGCCGATAGAGGCGGCGGCCAGGGGTTTCATTTCGAAGCCGTAGAATAATTCTTCCCAGTTGGGTCCATAGGCATCCAGCATCACCTTGCGCAGTTGCTGGGTAGGCATATATCTCGCGTCAGAACGCAGCCGGGCAAGAATGTCCGCCAACTCCCGCGGCAGAAAATCACCGGTATCCATGGAGAGAATCTGCCCGACCTTCATGGCGGCACCCCGCATGGTGGCAAGCTGGTCTGCCACGCGCCGCGCGTTGGCCGGTGTCAGCAGCATGTCCCGCGCCCGCAGACGCTTACCCGCGCGCAACTGGCGCGTGCCCTCTGCCAGCATGCCCCCGGCAACACCGCTGGCCATGCGCGCCACACGCGCAAGCCGGCCCACCCGGGAGGTCGGTATAGCCTTCTGCCTGTCATCCTTGTCCTTTTTATTTCCGGCCACGGGTCTCTCTCTCGCGCCAGCGCGCTATATGGGCTGCAACCATCTCGTAGCCATTGAATTCAGCCTCCAGCACAGTGATAAAGGTGAACACACCGGTAAGCTTGCGGGCGATCAGGGCGAACTCCCGGGTGGGGGGCGTGAAGTAACGGCTGGCGGCCGACTGGGCACCGCGCTTACCGGCCCGGTGCATCAGGCGCGACCCGGCCCAACGGTACTCGCCGTTGGCATTGAGGTAGTCCGCCGGAAGTTGTTCCGGTGGGCGCAACGGTTCCAGCAGTTGCATACAGAAGTCAGCAAACAGCTGCCGTGCCTCTTCACCCGCACCCTCCCTGAGACAACCCAGGCCGACCAGGCTATCGCCCAGCAGGCCGACATCCTGGCGCAGGCCCGCGTCAATAACATTGCGCAGGTGATAGAGAAAATCGTCACTGCAGTCGAGAATCGAACCGAAATCCAGTAATACCAGTTCATCCCGGGCGTGTGTCTTGCGCCGGCCATCGAGCGTCAGCAGGTAGTTGCCGAAATTGGGGTCGCTCTGCAGGCAGCCCCATTCGTACAACTCGTAGAAAAACAATTCAAGCATGCCTATCGCCAGGGCATTGCGACGCTCCAGCGACAGGGCCGCTACCGGCGGGGCTGTTACAGACAGGCCGCGCATGTATTCCAGCGCCAGCACCGTATCTGTGCAGTAACGCAAATACAGTCGCGGCACGCGGTAGCTGACAGGGCCACTATCCAAAGCGCTGACCAGTTCCGCCATGCGCTCGGTGAGCCTCGCCTCACGCGGATAGTCAATTTCATTGTGCAGGTGGGTGCGCATGGACTCCAGCCAATCATCCAGGTCGCGACCTGCGGGCAACCAGCGCGCGAGCACCAGCAAGCGTACAACTGCGTCGAAATCGGAATCAATAACGTCAGCCAGCCCCGGGTATTGCACCTTGAGACAGATTTGCTCACCGCTGGCACGCACAGTCGCCACGTGTACCTGGGCAAGGGATGCCGCCGCCAGGGCCTGCTGTTCAATATCCAGTTCAGCGTAGCGGTCGCCCAGGCTTTCGCGCAGGACCGGCTCCACCGCTTCCCAGGCCATCGGTTCGGTGTTGTCGCCCAGATCATGCATGGCTTCTGCCAACACCGGCGGCAGGAAGTGTTCCCCGAACAGCGCCATCAACTGGCCGATCTTCACATAGGTACCTTTCATCTTGCCCAGCTCACGCACAAAACGCCGTGCTTCCCGGCGCGCGAACTCCGAGTCATCATCACCGGCTTTATGGCCTTTGAGTTTCTGCATTGCGCTGTCCACGGCCAGCGCCCCCCCTGCCCGGAGACCGGCCAGGGAGACGGAGAAACTGCGGGAAATAGCTCGGCGTTTGAGATTAGCTGGCTTTTTGCTCATGCAAGGTGTACATCAAAAGTCGGGGCGCCAAGTATATACGATGGCGCGTGTACAGGGGGACCAGAATGGCGTCGTAAATCGGCTGGACTTCACTGCCCTCGAAAATTGGGCTAGGCTAGCCGCGTGATAAATTAATGGATTCTCCTAAGATCCCTCCAGCGGTGACCAACTCGTGAACAGCACCAGGGCCTCCGGCCTACCCACTATCCACCCACTCTGGCAGTTGGCTTTCCGCGCCGGTTTCCTGGCAGCCGCTACCTTTGCCGTGTTCGCCATGGGCCGCTGGTTATGCTGGATGCTCTGGCCGCAAAGCTGGCAGGCGAGTATTTCACCCAATTGGTGGCACGCCCATGAAATGATTTTTGGCTTTGCCATGCCGGTCATCGCGGGCTTTCTGCTGACCGCCGTCGCCACCTGGACAAGCCTGCCGGGCACTCGCGGCTGGCGTCTGCAATTGCTGTTCGGCCTGTGGTTGCTGGCGCGTCTGTTACTCTGGCTGGCGCCGCAATGGAGCACGCTGGCATGGTTCGCCGAGACGCTGTTTATCCTGTTCATCGCCTTCGAGCTGGGCCAACGCGTCTGGGCACGGCGGCAATGGCGCAATATGCTGTTCCTGCCCGTGCTGCTGATTCTAATGCTGCTCAACTCGGCCAGCTACCTGTACCAGGAGCAACCGATCCTGGCCACCCGTTTGCACTACGGCGCGGTGTGGATGATAAGCGTATTCATCGTGATCATCGGCGGCAGGGTTATACCGGTGTTCACGGCCAATCGCCTGGGCCTTAAGATTGCGCCGCTGCCGGCCTGGCTGGAATATCTGGCAATTGGCAGCGTTATCGCTATCGGGCTGGTCACCGCCTTTGTGCCGCGCGAGGCACCCGCCGGCTGGCTGGCAGCCCTGTGCCTGGCAACCGGCTGCCTGCATCTCTATCGGCTGGGGCACTGGCAGGGCTGGAAAACAACCGCTGTGCCGCTGCTGTGGTCCATGCACCTCAGTTACGCCTGTATACCCTTCGCACTGTTGGGTCTGGCTCTCGCGGGGACAGACCCGGTCGCGGGCAAAAATATTATCCATCTGCTGGCAATTGGCGCCATCGGCGGCATGATACTCGCGATGATGTCCCGGGTGTCCCTGGGCCACACCGGTCGCCCACTCGACATACCGCGTTTTCTGGCGGTAGCCTTCGCCCTGATCTTTCTCGCCGCAGTGATCCGCGCGGCAGTGCCCATTGTCGCCGCGAGCCTGACACTACTGTCCTGGCGCGTCTCTGCGCTGTTGTGGATTGTCGCTTTCGGCCTTTTTCTTTATCACTATCTGCCGATGCTTACCCGCCCTCGAGCCGATGGTAAATCCGGCTGACAGACCCTACAGAGAACGCTGACAATATGATCGATGTAAAAATGTGGGGCCGCGCCCTGGCCCAGATGCCCAAGCTTTCCCAGCACGAGTGGCAGGCGCTGGACCCGGTGGCCAAATGGCTGATCGCCTGCCGGGCGTCGGTTCTGTTTATGACCTTCACCGCCTCAGCCCTGGGGGCGTTGATGGCGTGGCGCGCCGGTGCTTTTGAGCTGGACCTGTGGTTGGCCACAGTGCTGGGGCTGGTATTCGCCCACGCCACCAATAACCTGCTCAACGACTTCACCGATTCCCGCCGCGGCATCGACAAGGACAACTATTACCGCAACCAGTACGGTGTACATGTGCTGGAAGACAAGTTGATGAGTGAGCGCCAGTTCTGGGGCTACGTGGGTGTCACCGCCGGCATCGCTCTGCTACTGGGCAGCTGGCTGGTATTCCAGCGCGGCGGCCTCACTCTGGACCTGATGCTGGCCGGTGCCTTCTTCGTATTGTTCTATACCTGGCCGCTGAAATATTACGGCCTGGGGGAACCCGCGGTATTACTGGTGTGGGGCCCGCTGATGGTGGGCGGCAGCTTCTACGTGCTGGCGGGCCAGTGGAGCTGGGATGTGACCTGGCTCAGCCTGGTATTTGCTCTCGGGCCCACCACGGTACTGTTTGGCAAACACACCGACAAACTGGAACTGGATCGGGCCAAGGGCGTAAATACGCTGCCGGTTATTCTCGGCGAACAGTTGTCGCGACACTGCGTAATGGCCATGATTGCCGGCCAGTACCTGTTAAGCATCGGGCTCGTTGTCACCGGCAGCTTCGGTTGGCCGCTGCTGCTGGTGCTGATCAACTTGCCCAGGCTACCGGCTCTTTTCAGCGTATTCGGCAAACCCAAACCGGGCGCAGCACCTGCGGATTATCCTGCCGACGTGTGGCCCCTGTGGTTCTCCGCCCAAGCCTTTCGGCACACGCGGCATTTCACCTCTTTGTTTCTGCTGGGTGTAATTCTCGACACCCTGCTATGCTAAACTTGATACAGATCAACTAGAACCAAGGCCGTGCACGCAAGGCGTTGGCATTGGTGATCGCCTGACTAATACTGATCCACTGGAGCAGTTATACTGCCGTCGGATCTCAAGGTGGAGCAACAATAACAATGGCTGGAATCCAGCGAAAATTCGGTCTTCTCTGCTGCCTGCTGATACTTGCCGGCGGAGCCGCGCTCAGCCATGCAGCGCGAACCGAACGCCAGTGCCTCACCTGCCATGAGGACGATGCACCCATTCACGCCATCGCCAACACCGTACACGGGTCGCTGGCAGGCGGCGGCAACGACAGTTGTATCGCCTGCCACGGTGCCAGCACCGGGCACAAACAAAAAGCCGCAAGGAACGCACCGGACGTCAGTTTCGGGCCGGATCGCCCTTCAGACCCAGCCGTGCGCAACGCGAGCTGCCAGACCTGCCACGATAATAACGACCAGATGCTGTGGGTAGGTAGCGAGCACGAGCAGGAAAACCTCAGCTGTGACAGCTGCCATACAGCACACGAGCAACAAGACCTGGTGCTGGGAAAGCAGGAATCGAACAAGATCTGCACCGACTGCCACGCGCGCGTGCGCTCTGAACTGCACCTGCCATCGCGCCACCCGATCGCCGAAGGCAAGACGGCCTGCACCGACTGCCACAACCCGCACGGCGGTATTGGTCACGCGTCGCTGCGAGAGGTTTCGGTAAATGACAATTGTTTCAGTTGCCACGCAGACAAACGCGGCCCGTTCCTGTGGGAACACCCCCCCGCCGCAGAGGACTGTGCGCTATGCCACAAGCCCCACGGCTCAGTCAACGAGCCCCTGCTGACGGCGCGCGGACCGGCGCTGTGCCAGCAATGCCACGCCACGGCTTTCCACCCTAGCCAGCCCTACGGCAGCGAAGGCTTAAGTTCGGGCAGTGCAAACCAGAACATGTTGGGCAAGAACTGCCTGAACTGCCACAGCCAGATTCACGGTTCCAACCATCCGTCGGGAGCGCGCTTGACACGATGAAGAGCATGAACCGCTTTCATTTCAACGTGGGCATGGCCAGCAGCCTGGTTATGGCGGCCTGCGGTGCTGTGGCCCAGGACACTGAAACCTATACGCCGCTGGGCTTGCAGAATCGCCCGCCGCTGAAAACCGCCTGGCAGGCCGACACCAACGCGATTGCGCAGCTCGGTGGGGGGTATACCAGCGAAGACAACTTCATGTTCGGTGAATACAACGGCCTCAACAAGGAGGGCGCCAACGTCATCGGCAACCTGCAGTGGCAGGACTTCAATCGCGGTGACAACTATCTGCAGGGTTACGTATCCAATATCGGGCTGGACACGCGGGAGGGCGAACTGACCTGGGGCAGGGCCGGGAAATTTTCCCTGACCGCAGGCTATGATTCACAGATACAGGCCAGCAATGACAACGGACGCACACCGTTCAGTGGCGGCTCACAGCTGACACTCCCCGAAGATTGGGTCAGCGGCCTCACGACGTCTGACTGGACCGAGCTCAACCAATCGCTGCACGGCTTCGACCAGGAATTACAGCGCGAGCGGGTTTATGTTGATGTCGAGTCGCAGCTGAACGAGCACTGGAGTTTCACCACCGGCCTGTCCTACGAAGAGAAAAATGGCAACAGCGATGTCGGCGGTGGCATTTATATCGACGGCAGCTCAGCCGATGCCGTATTGCTGAACCAGCCGATTGATTATCGCACCACCGAGGCCAATATGGGCCTGAGCTACAGTGACCGCCACCTCAACCTCGCGGGCCAGATAAGCTATTCCGACTTTGACAACCAGGATGACGAGCTCACCTGGCAGAACCCTTACAGCGCCTACGGCGCCAATGTTCGCTACCCGGACGGTACCGGTGGGCTGGGGCTGGCTCCGGACAACGACCAGATCGGCGGGCGACTGACCGGGCAGTATCTCTTTTCAGCCAGGACCCGCCTGCAAGTGGATGGCAGCTACGCTGTGGCCTCACAGAATCAGAACTACCTGAATTACAGCGTCAACCCGGCGCTGGTGGTAGACGTTCCGGTGCCGCAGAATAACTACGACGGCGAGGTGGAAAACAGCACCTTCAACACCCGCTTGCTGCTGAACCCCATGCGCAAACTGAATGCGGAGCTGTTCTACAAATACCGCAACCGCGACTACGACGCGGATCGCAACGGCTACCAGTATATTCGCGGCGACGGGTCCAACCAGCCCGGCAGTGACTTCACCGTATACAACACCAATCACGACTATCGCAGTGAGACCGCAGGCTTCGAAGTGGGATACCGCCTGCCCTGGCGCAGCAAGCTGAGTTTCGAGTATGCCTACGAGGAACAGACCCGGGAAAATGCGGCAGTAGAAAAAACCGAGGAAGATCAGTACACGCTGTCCTACCGCATCCAGCCCTGGCCGATCTTTACTGCCAGGCTGGAAGTTGCATACGCTGACCGCGCGGCCGACACGTATGAGTGGGCACAATCCTATTACGCCCTGCTTGATACCGGGCTCATTAATGCCACCCCGGACAACGAGCGTTACACCGAACACCCGGAGCTTATGCAGTTTTACCTGGCAAACCGCGAGCAGTGGAAAACCAGTGCCGACCTGACCCTGCTGCCCACTGACCAGTGGAACCTGAACCTTAACCTGCAATGGCGGGACGACGATTACGACGAAAGCGAACTGGGGCTGACCAGCGCCCAGTGGTATCGCAGCTTTTTCAGCGCCAGCTACGTGGCCAGCGATACTTTCTCCGCCAGCCTGTACGCGGGTTACGACTCTTACAAAACAGAACAAAGCAGCCGTGCTTTTCGCGGCGGCCCGGAAAAAAATGCTTTCGCCATCTACCCGCCCCTGCCGCAAGCCAGCGACCCCGGTCGCAACTGGGGCAGCGATGGCGAGGACACCAGCATCACGGTCGGCGCAAACATGCAGTGGCAACTGTCTGCGAACCTGGAAGTGACACTTGACTACAGTTACGTGGACACCCAGGCAGAACAGGACCTCAGTACCAACCCTGCCAGCGGCCTGGCTGCGAGTGACCTGCCGTCGGTCGATACCCGCCTGCACCATATTCAGGCCAGCGGAATATGGAAGATGCAGGACAACCTGTTCCTGCAACTCGACTACCAATACTACCGCTACACAAGTAATGACTGGGCCTGGAATGGGGTACAGCCAGATACCATCGGAAAAGTGCTGACCTTCGGTCAGGGCAATCCGGACGAACGGATCAACTATGTGGGCGCATCAGTGATTTATCACTGGGAATAACACCCGGGAGACTAGAACCATGCTTATGAACACACGCAACTGGATAATGGCTGGCATGCTCGGCCTGCTCGTCGCCTGTGGTGGCGGCGGCGGTGGCAACAGCGCGCCGGGTGTGGAACCCGGGCCGCCTCCTCCCGACCAGCCGATACCGCCGGAACCGATTCCGCCGGCCCCCGCACCTACGCCCTATGCCGAGGCGGAAGTACTCAATGCCTTTATCACCGACGTCAGCATGAATGCTGATAATCAGGCAGTCGTTGACTTTCAGCTGTCCGATGGCAGCAACGTGGCCATTATCGATCTGGAACTGGCTAACCTGCGCTTTGTGCTTGCCAAACTGGATCCCAGCCCCCAGGGCAACCTGACCGGGAACTGGCAGTCGTATATCAACTCGGTCAATGAGCCCGAGGTAGGACCCGGCACCGAGCCTGCGCTGGAAGCCACCTACGAGCGCGAGGGTGTACTCACCAATCACGGTGACGGCACCTACACCTATCAATTTGTCACCAGCCTTACAGACCTGCCCCAGAATGTCCTTGACCAGGCCGACGCAGAGGGGCTGGATCTGAGCTACGAGCCCGACCTGACTCACCGCGTGGTGATACAGTTCGACGGCTCCCAGGGCTGGGCCAACCCAAACTATGACTGGGTACCGGCGACCGGCGCCACCGATGGCATCTTCACCAGGGATATCGCGGCCACTGCCAATTGCAATCGCTGCCACGATCCTCTGGCACTGCACGGCGGCAATCGGCGGGAGGTCAAGTACTGCGATGTCTGCCACAACCCGGGCTCCACCGATCCCAACAGCGGCAATACGGTGGACCTGAAGGTGATGGCGCATAAGATCCATATGGGTGCAAACCTGCCCAGCGTGCAGGCGGGGGAGCCGTATTACATCATTGGCTTCCGCAACAGCGTCAACGACTATTCCGACGTGCATTTCCCACAGGATATCCGCAACTGTGTGAACTGCCACGCGGGCAGCGCCACCGGTGAAGACCTCACGTTTCCTGACGGTTCTGATTATGCATTGACCCTGTCATCACAGGGCGACAACTGGTCCCAGTATCCCTCCCAGGCCGCCTGCGGTAGCTGCCATGACGACCTGGATTTCAGCACTCACGCCGGCGGCCAGACAGATGACACCAACTGTGCCAGCTGTCACTCACAGGGCGGTATCGCAGGCAGTATCCAGAGCAGCCACCAGATATTGACGAACGAGGTCCGCCAGCGATTCGCGGCCGAGATTATGGCGGTGACGCAGACCATGCCCGGCGAATTCCCGCAGGTGCAGTACAAAGTGTTCGACCCGACCAACGGCAATACCGCCTATGACCTGATGAGTGACCCGGTGTGGACTGCCGGTGGTGGAGCCAGCCGTCTGGCCATCGATCTGGCCTGGGATACCACCGACTACACCAATAGCGGCAATGAGCAGCAAGAGGCCAGCGCCGTCAGTCTCAACGCACTGACCGGCACCCCGGTGGGGGATGGCAGCTACCTGATCACCTCTCCTGTTGCGATTCCCGATGGCAGCGAACGGCCCTTTATAGCCGCCAATGGCAGTGGTGTCGCCGGCCTGGAGGGCCATCCTGCGGTCAATATCGGCAGCGCGCAGGAGCCCGACCAGCAGCCAATCTCGCTCACTAACGTGAATGCGTTTTTCAGTATCAATGAACCCGATGGCCAGGCTGTGCCGCGCCGCAGCTCCGTCGAGCTGGACAACTGCCTGGGCTGTCACCAGACACTGAGCTTGCACGGCAACAACCGCACCGACAACGTGCAGGTCTGCGTGGCGTGCCACAACCCGCGCAACACGGACCGCGAGGTACGTGAGGAACTGGCCGCGGCAGGGCGCGTACCTCCCCCCACCGACGGCAAGAGCGAAGAGTCCATCGACTTCAAGACCATGGTCCACGGTATTCACGCCGCAGGCATGCGTGAAAACCCGCTACAGATCGTCGGTTTCGGCGGCTTCAGCGTTCATGTATACAACGAGGAGGAAGTTCAATACCCCGGCAGACTGTCCAACTGCGTAAGCTGCCATACGGATAGCGGCTTCACTCTGCCGTTGTCCTCCGGTGTGCTGGCTACCACTACCAGCACGGGGGAGGATCACGAGAACCCCATCGACGACACAGTAACCTCTCCGGTGACTGCGGTATGCTCCAGCTGTCACGATGACGGTGAATCCGCATCGCACATGGTGTTCTTCGGCGGCAATTTCGACACCAGCCAGCGGGCAATTAGCGACGGCGAAGTGGTGGAACAGTGCGTGACCTGCCACGGCGTCGGCAAGCCACAAGCTGTCAGCCTGATGCACAACGTGGGCGATTAACTTTTCGATCGCCCGGCCGCTACCCCCGCACTACGCGGGGGTTTTTTTGCTCGCTTGGCATCGCGCGCAGGCATCCGTATATTGGCCCCATGAAATACATCGGCAGCCCTAATTTTGATCACGGCCAGTCGCCCAAGGTGGGAGTGCTGCTCACCAATCTGGGCACACCCGACGCGCCTGAAAAAAAAAACCTGAGGAAATACCTGAAGCAGTTTCTGTGGGACCCGCGGGTGGTGGAGATTCCCCGCCCCGCATGGTGGCTCATTCTCAATGGAATTATCTTGTGGCTGCGCCCCAGCCGATCCGCCGCGGCCTACCGCAAAATCTGGACGGAGCGAGGCTCTCCGCTGATGTTCCACACGCGCGACCAGGCAGACACGGTGCGGGCATTGTTGCAGGAACGCCATGGAGACAAGCTGGTTGTTGACTTTGCCATGCGTTACGGCACCCCGGATATTGCCGGTGCAGTGCAGCGCCTGGTTGATCAGGGTGTACGCAAACTACTGATATTGCCGCTCTATCCGCAGTACAGCGGTGCGACCACCGGTTCGACTTTCGATGCACTGGCGGCAGATTTTACCCAGCGGCGCTGGCTGCCCGAGTTGCGTTTTGTCAATCAGTACCACGACCACCCGGCCTATATCCAGGCGCTGGCCGAGAGCATCAGGCACTATCGATCGCAGCACGGCAGCGCCGACAAACTGTTGTTCTCTTATCACGGGGAACCGCGGCGTTATCTGGATCAGGGTGATCCCTACCACTGTCAGTGCTACAAGACCACACGGCTGGTGGCTGACCATCTGGGGCTACAGGAATCGGAGTATATTACGACGTTCCAGTCGCGCTTCGGTAAGGCTGAGTGGTTAAAGCCCTACACCGACGCGACACTGAAGGCGATGCCGGCACAGGGCATAAAGTCTGTGCAGGTTGTGTGCCCGGGATTTGCCGCAGACTGCCTTGAGACCATAGAAGAAATCGGCGAGGAAAATCGCGATTACTTCATGGAAGCGGGTGGCACACACTTTGATTACATTCCCTGCCTGAACAGTGAGCCCGGCCACATTGCTGCACTGTGCGACATTCTGGAACAACAGCTGACGGGATGGCTGGATGACCGGCCGGACGAAGCCTGCGACACCAAAGCGCGGGCGGTTGCCCTGGGCGCGGCAAAGTAAATATCCCCCGGCAAAGCCGGGGGCTTTAGTTTGTGAGCCG
>TARA_R110001599_G_scaffold341328_1_pt1 | contig 25805 bp, 20 predicted proteins | sample TARA_R110001599 | Tara Oceans TARA_R110001599 (sample SAMEA4398360) | marine metagenome | biome: Polar Biome; feature: [MES] marine water layer (ENVO:01000295) within the mesopelagic zone...; material: water (ENVO:00002006), including particulate matter (ENVO:01000060) such...
ATGGAATTTAAGGAAATGAAAAAAATATGGGATACGCAGAACGATGAAGCACTTTATGTGATCAATGAAGATGCACTGCACAGAAGAATTAAAGCAAAGAAAATGGGCACAAAGAGAACAACCACTTTTGCAGAAATTATACTTATCGCCTCTAATTTTATTGGGGGAGGAGTAGTAATCATATCGCACTTATTGAAAAATAGTGGTAATGTAGCTGCATTTAGCATGGGGGTTATGATGATGATTGTAGGAGCTTACATTTTGTTCATACGTTCACAAAGAATCAAAAGAGATCAACAGACGGATATTTCAATTTTGGGAGATTTGGAGAACGCGATCGATAACATTAACTATCGCATTAAGTTATCTCAATCCATGATTTGGTATTGCTTAATCATTATTGGTTTTAGCATGTACACAGTGCTCAACAGTGAAAGATCTGTATTCAACATTATTTTAATCTCTGGTTTCTTTATTATTGGCTTTATTATGAGCCGCTGGGAGCATAAGCACTTTAATCTTGGGAAAAGGAAACAACTCCTAGACCTAAAGGAAAAATTGATCAACGAATTCGAGATGTAATTCAAAGTTTACAGCCTGTAAGGAATTGTTATTCAGGTTTCATATTAAAAAAGGCTTCCTCATTCAGAATGGGGAAGCCTTAATTTTTAAGTTATGGTTATCTTCAAACCTAAACCAAATTATCCTTAAAGAACTTAATTGTTCGTGTCCATGATAAAGTTGCTGCTGCTTCGTCATAGCGTGGCGTGGTATTATTATGGAACCCGTGGTTTGCATCAGGATAGATAAAAGCCTCATGTTTTACCTTATTCGCTTTTAATACTTCCTCGTAAGCAGGCCATCCCGCATTCACTCGCGTATCTAAACCACCATATTGTAACATCAATGGTGCTTTAACTTTAGCGGCATCTTCCGCAGAAGGCTGACTACCATAATAAGGAACTGAAGCGGATAGCGTAGGTACTTTCACCGCCATCATATTGGCAATCCAACCACCAAAACAGAAACCAACCACGCCTATTTTGCCATTGCAATCTGGGTGATTGCGTAAATGCTCATATGCCGCAATAAAGTCTTCTAACATTTCATTTCTATCGCGCTTGCTTTGCATGGTTCTACCTTCATCATCATTGCCAGGATAACCACCCAGCGGAGTGAGGGCATCGGGTGCTAAAGTGATAAAACCGTCTACAGCAGCTCTGCGTCCTACATCTTCGATATAAGGGTTTAGACCACGGTTTTCATGCACGACAACAATTCCAGGCAACTTACCGCTCGCATTATTGGGTTTAGATAACAGGCCTTTGATGGTGCCACCACCTTTTGGCGATTCATAATTGATATAATCTGAACTGATTCTTATGTCATCTGGAGCCACCAGCATAGTGTCTTTGTAATTGGGCATCATAAAGCCCATAAGGGAGGTTATGGTAATACCACCAATCGCATAAATGGAAAGCTTCTCCATAAATAGCCTTCTATCAATCTTACTGTGGGCATAGTCATCGTACAGTTTGAAAACTTCTGGATTGACTTCTTCTTTGGTCAGCTTTTTCATGGGGATCAGAGATTTGGTGGTTTAAATTATTAATTGCCTGTTCAAGATAGTTGAAAATGAGAGTTAAGGCAACTTAATAATTCGGCTAATTAAAGTGGAGCAGTAAATCGATACGCTTTTATGGAAAGTAACGACACATAAATGTAGTAGGCCAAAATCCCAATTTTTTGTGCCAATCCACCAAAATCACTTTCCCTGAAAAAACCGGATATAATGAGTAACCAAACTAAAACGATGAGTGGTTTGGTTATAGTTGCCCAATAAGAATCTTTTCTAAGCTGCTTAGCAATAGTGAATCCGGCAATCATGAAAACTAATCCACTTCCCATTGCCCCAATAATATGTAGCCAAGAAGTGAGTGCAGAAAAGTTCTCATAATTCATAGGTGCAGCGCCAATAGCGATCAATAAACCGGAAAATGACAACAGGATAAAAGGGTAGCGCTTAACATTGCCATGGTTTACCAATTGCATCAGCTTGAGCGAAAAAATGGTGATAAGAATACCCGGAACAAAAAAGCCAAAGAGGGCATAAAGAAGATTATTAGGAGTTCCGACACTGCTTAATTCACTGAAGGCTTGAGTCAGATGATTATAACCTGGTAATAAATTTGAGAAAATGACATAGGCAATTATGCATACCGTTGAGCCTATTATTCCAAAGAGGGATATGATTCGATTATTCATGGATTAAACGCTTAAAAATTGATGAAGTCATTGATAAGGAGCAGGGCATCGGCTATTTCATTCTCGGTGTTGGGCGAGGTTGATTTGTTTAGTTCGTACCAGCCCAAATAGAACAGCATAAGGATTTGAGCCTTCTTGTGGGCTATTTCATGGGAGTAGCCCAAGTCTTGGATCAGAAGTGTTATAAAGCTTAGACGTTCGTCACTGAGCTGTTGCAAGAGTTGTTTTGTGTTATTATCACGTTCGCCAAGCGTTCTTAGATAGAACATAAAATCCTTTCTAGATTTGTCCTCGAATGATAATTGAATAAAGCTTTTGAAGCGTTTTTTACTGTCTGTTTCCTTATTCAATTCTTGAAGAATAGGCGAGGTGCTGTGCTCAAACCAATAGTGGATTAACTCATTAAGGAAATTGTCTTTAGTTTTGAAATGCCAATAGAAGCTTGACTTGTTACACTTGAGGTGTTTTGCAAGGCGTTCGACATTTATCCCATCCAATCCTTTTGTGGCGAACTTTTGGGCACCTGCTTTTAGCCATTCATTTCGATCTACTTTTGTGATTGCCATAGTATAGACGGTAACGTTTAGATCAAAGGTATGTAAATTATATAGACGATAACGTTTATAAATGAGTAATTATTTTACGGATGCACCTTCTTTCCGTTAAAGTACTCAGTTCATCAAAAAGGGGTGAGTCAACTCAGATTTATACCTTATCTTGATTCCGAATAAAAGAGCCCAAATGATGAAGAAATTGATAGCCCTCCTTTTTGTGACATTCTTAAGCGTGAACCTTCATGCCCAAAAGGCTGAGGTTGAAAAGGCCTATACAAAAGAAATTAAGAACCTTACTTTGGAAAAGCAGCTGGAGAAGGCTTTTCAGGTCATAGATGAACTTGAGGCTCAATCTCAAAGTGATTTGGTGTTGCTGACAGAAATTGAAGCGCCTCCATTTAAGGAAACCAAACGTGCCTTAAAGTATAAAGAAATGCTTGAAGAAGCCGGTGCTGATCGGGTGTGGATTGATGAAGTGGGGAATGTATTGGCTTTAAAGAAAGGTACTAAAGGAGGAAGAACTGTCGCCCTAGATGCGCATTTAGATACGGTGTTTCCTGAAGGCACAGATGTGAAAGTAAAATACAAAGGCGATACCATGTATGCACCCGGAATTGGTGACGATACCCGAGGTTTGGTGGTAGTGCTAACCACTTTAAGGGCATTGAACAAGGCTGAAATTCAAACAGAAGCGGACTTACTTTTTGTGGGCACAGTGGGCGAAGAAGGCTTGGGCGATTTAAGAGGTGTCCGTCATTTATTCGAATCAGGTGAAGTGAAAATTGATTCTTGGATTTCCATTGATGGAGGTTCTATTGGCCGAGTGAACAATCAGGGTTTGGGCTCAAAAAGATACAAGGCCATTTTCAAAGGACCAGGCGGTCACTCTTGGGGAGCTTTTGGTTTGGGAAACCCTCATCATGCCATTGGAAAAGCGATTGATTATTTCACACAAGATGCCTCTAAATTCACAGCAGAGGGACCGAAAACTAGCTTTAATGTGGGGCGAATGGGTGGAGGAACTTCAGTGAACTCTATTCCTTTTGAGTCTTGGATGGAAGTGGATATGCGCTCGGTAAGTCCTGATCGCTTAAATCAAATTGATAAGATCTTTAAAGACGCCATGAACCGTGCTTTGGTAGATTACAATAACAGCGGCATCAAAGGCGAGAAACTTACTTTGGTGTTAGAGCAAATAGGAGATAGGCCCAGTGGCGAATTGGCAACAAGCCTTGCTTTGGTGCAGCGTTCCATGGCAGCTACTCAGTTCTTTGGTGAAGAACCTTCATTGACGAGAGGTTCTACCAACTCTAATATCCCAATCGCCTTGGGCATTCCAGCAGTTACGCTTGGGCGTGGTGGTGTAGGATCAGACGGGCATGCATTGACGGAATGGTGGTTAAACAAAAATGGCGCTGATGCCATCAAGTTGGCCTTATTAGTCACTGTAGCCGAAGCTGGTTTAGATAAAAATAGAAAGATCAGTAATAAGTAATTACTTGTTCTTTCCCTGAGTTTGCGAAGGGTCTAGAGTTTAATTATAGTTCCTTCGCTGTGCTCAGGATGAAAACCATACAACAGTTTTCAGTTGATAACTAAGTACCCTTGTATCTTATAATAGATGATCCCAACTATTTCAACCCACTTGCGGTATGCGGATTGCTCAATAAAACCTTAAAGACTTCCCAGCGTTTTTCTGGCTGGTCTGCTGTTCCTCCATGGGCTTTGATGTATTCGCCAACAAGGTCTCTACCGAGGTTATAATTGATTACATAGCTTCTGTATTGATCAAAAAAGCGGGTGCGTTGCAAAGCACGGTCGGGTTCGTAGAGTAAGTATTTCTCAAGCCATTTGGCGGCTTCTTCTCTACTTATCTCTTTGTTCAAGTACTTTCTAGCTGCTTCGTTTCCTGCATAGTCCAGTTTAGAACGTAACTCTTGAATCTCATAATACTGTTCTGCTTTGTTGGGGTCTATTCCGGCCAAAGGAAAGAGTACTTCCTTTTCGAACTTGATTCTTTCTTCGCCAGGAAAAGCCACATTAATACCGTAGTTGGCACTTCCTTCCGCTATAAGCGACTGAGGAGAAAAAAGCGGATACACTGAAAATTCTTTCCAGCCTTTTCCATTCACTAAGTTTTGTTCTAGCAAAGCATTAAAAACATGGTGACCTGGATAACCTTCATGGCAAGCCAAATCGATGGCTCTTTCAATGTAAATTGGAAAGTCGGTATTCAACTGAATCAAACTGTTACTATTGCCTTGATAGTAATTGTAACCCGACCAAGATTTGTCATTTACGTATTCTAAAGCAAAATTCTCGTTTTCTGGTAGGTTGAAATGCAAATCGGTACGTTTTCTAGCTTCTGTAATGGCCGCTCTAAACACAGCATCCAATTTGTCTTGAGGAATCACAAACTGACTAGCATAAGCTGCATACCGTTCTGAAATACTGCCTTCCCCTTTAAGTGCATGGTCAAGATCGTTTAACAAACTGTCAAAATGCGATAGCTCATAATGAGGCGGTTCGGCATCGTATAATAGCTTTGCTTCTTCATCGAAAGAGAATGACTTTCCAGCCATCATTTCCACTTTGGTTTTCACAGCCGTCAACTGCTTTTTCATCATGTTTAAGCGTGATTGTTCAAGCTCGGTAAATCCGTCACTATTAACTAATTCTAGCTGCATGAGTAGCAAGAAAGCCCTTTCTCTAAAATCTGTGGAAGGAAGTACTTCAAGCTTTTTACCCGTTGGCTTCCATTCTTCAGGGCCATAATAAGCGTCCACAAAGTCTGAATCGTATTGGCCAATTTCCAATACTAACTTCACATAGGCTTCAGAAATTGAATTCATTTCTACGGTTGATTCACTGGGCTTTCCGCAAGAAAGGCAGGAGAGAATGAATAAGGTAAGTAAAAGGCTTTGCTTTTTCATTGCTTCGAAAATTATGACTTGAATCAAATGTAAGTGATTTGTAAATTGGTTTAAAATGGGACATTAAAAAAACGCCTTATGCTGAAAATTCAACATAAGGCGCTTCATGAAATTTGAAGTATGCTAAACTTTGAAGGTTTTCCACTTTCCTTTTTTGAACCAATACCACGATACCGCAGCAATCAAGGTTTCGGAAAGCGTAATGGCCAAATAAACGCCCAAAGGTCCCCAACCTAGAATAAGCGCAGCAACATAAGCCACCGGAATTTGGAACAACCAAAAGCAGAAGAAGTTAATCACTGTAGGCACTTTGGTATTTCCCGCTCCATTAAAGGATTGGGTGAGCACCATGCCATAGGCAAAGAATACATAACCAGCCGCAATGACCTGTAAACTCAAAGCGCCAGCTTCTACCACGGCAATATCAGCTTTAAACCAGCCCACAATGGTTTTGGCAAATAGCAGGTAGATCACAGAAATACTCACCATAAAAATGGCATTGTATTTAGCCGTTGTCCATACTGATTTTTCGGCCCGATCGGGTTGTCCAGCGCCTAAATTTTGCCCAACCAGTGTAGCTGCTGCATTACTCATTCCCCAAGCGGGCATTATAGTAAACATCATTACGCGAATGGAAATGCCATAACCAGCCAACACATCGCTGCCAAACTCAGAAATAATTCTGGTCAGTATTACCCAAGAAGAGGTGCCGATAATGAACTGACCAATGCCGCCTAAGGAAACCTTGATCAAACCCCACATGATTTTGCCTCGGAATACCAAATCCTTAAGACCAATTTTAATGCGACTGCCGCCCATAAAGAGCAACACGAGCTGTCCTATTACCGCCACTCCACGACCGATATTGGTAGCAATGGCTGCGCCTTCCACGCCATAGGCTGGAATAGGGCCAAAGCCGAAAATGAACATCGGATCAAGGATAATATTGATTCCGTTGGAGAGCACTAAAGTCCACATGGCGATAGAGGCGTTGCCCGCACCACGGAAAATGGCATTGATTAAGAATAGCAGTACAACTGTAATATTTCCCCCAATCATAATTTGGGTATAACGATAGCCTTCTTCGATCAAATCGGGTTCTCCGCCCATTAAACCGAGGATTTCCTTAGGATAAATAATACCGAAAACACCAATAACGGTGGCGATAATTGTACCTAGAAATATGGCTTGAACTGCAGTTTTGGAGGCGCCTACCATGTTTTTTTCGCCTGTTCTACGGGCTACAACTGCGGTGGCCGCCATACTTAAACCTATCGCTAAGGCATATACTAAGGTGATTACGGACTCTGTGAGCACCACAGTGGCAATGGCGTTAGTACTTACCTGCGACACAAAAATCATGTCCACCAAAGCGAAAGTAGATTCCATCAGCATTTCCAAAATCATTGGAATGGAAAGAATGAAGATGGCTTTGCGAATGCTACCGGTAGTGAAGTCTTCTTCCTTACCGGTAATGGCTATTTTGAAATAGTGTATAAACTTCTTAATAGAAGATTTTGAAAAATCTGTCATTGCTGTCTTGAAAAATTAAGGTAAAAATATGAGTAATAGGGGGACGAGCTTTTTACTTGCTCGCTTCTGCGACCAGTGCACTGACGGCTACTATGGTAAACACAATTCTCATAACTTCATGATGGCGTAAAAGTGTGAGTTTTTTTTCTTTTTACAAAATTCAAGCGTAATTGGTAAATAAAGCCCCATCCATGCCTTCCCCAAAGGGGAAGGTTTTACTGCTGAGGTTTATGGGCTTGCGGCTCATTAAATTAAGCATAAGGTTTCTTTGAGCGATGCCATTCCAGTGGTTGCTTTTTGAATGTGAGAGCCCCATCCATACCTTCCCCAAAAGGGAAGGCTTTGCTTCATCATTTTAACGATTCTTGATTCTGCTATAATTAACTGATTATGAATTAAGCGTATTTTTCAAGTAAGATTTCTTTGAGCAATGCCATTCCAGTAGTTGCCTTTTCTTGAATAAAATGGTGGTTTGATCTTCGGCTAATTTCTGGTTGATGCGGGTCTACAATATACATAGGCACGTGATTGCCCACATAATGCACCAAACTGGCAGCAGGATAGACCACAAGCGATGTGCCTACAATCACAAGGATATCGGCTTGTTGGGTAATTTCGGCAGCGATGTCCATCATGGGAACGGCCTCGCCAAACCATACAATATTAGGACGTAACTGATGTCCTTTTTCGCAAAGGTCTCCGAGCTTGAGTTCCCAATGGTCCATCTCGTAAATCAATGATTCATCTGCCACGCTACGGCTCTGAAAAAGCTGACCGTGTAAGTGAATCACTTGGGTTGATCCCGCCTGTTCATGGAAGTTGTCTACGTTTTGGGTGATGATACTTACTTCGAAATGAGCTTCTAATTCTTTGAGGATTTCATGTGCTTTGTTGGGTTTGGCTTCCAAAGCTTGCTTTCTACGCTGGTTGTAAAACTCCAACACCAATTCCGGATTGCTGTACCAACCTTCGGGTGTGGCTACTTCGGTTACGGAATGACCTTCCCAAAGTCCGTCTGCATCGCGAAAAGTCTTTAGACCACTTTCGGCACTTATGCCTGCACCAGAGAGTACAATTAGCTTTTTCATTAAATACTCAGCTCTTTTCTGTTTTCTTCCAACACCTTAATAATGAACTCTATGTGTTCGGTAAGGTCAACACCTAAGAGTTCTACACCCTTTTCGATTTCATCGCGTTCTACCTTGGCCGCAAAGCTTTTTTGCTTGATCTTTTTCTTTACCGATTTAGCAGTTAATCCCTCAATGCTTTCTGGCCTCACTTGGCAGCAGGCAATGGTAAAACCAGTTAGTTCATCACAGGCGAGTAAGGCTTTGTCTAGCTTGGTTTCATATTCAACACCCCATTTGGTGTAGTGGGCAGAAATAGCATGTGCGATTTTCTCTTCACCCATTTCCCTGAGCATGTTTACAATTCGGTTGGGATGTTCTTCTGGGTACGCTTCATAATCGGCATCGTGTAACATACCTGTAATGGCCCATTCCTCAGAATCTTCCCCAAAATGCTTTCCGTATGCTTCCATTACAAGTTCTACACTTCGGGCATGACGCAATAGGCTGTCACCTTTGGTCATTGAATCTAGAATGTTTCGTGCTTCTTCTCTGGTCATAGGGTCAAAATACGAGCAAAAGCCTGATTTTAAAAATCGGAAGACGAATAACTAACTTCTATTAAACCACAAAGACCTATAATTTACCGTCTCTCTGAGGTTGAGCTTGAAGAGCGAAACAGTGAGAGTCTGTTGGTTCGGAGAGGTAGCCACTTACTTAACTTTCGCCTTTTCCTTTTTTGTTGATTTTATGATATAGTATGTTATTGGAATGAAGATCAACCCTAAAGTTAGGGGTAGAAACCAGACGCCCAAGCCATCAGCCGTTCCGTTAATATTCTGTAATGTCCTGAAAATAATCATCCCAAATATTATTACGATCACTAATTTCAATATTCGTATTAACCGTGTGGCATTTGTATAGTTCTTGAGTGCGTTTTCTTCTGTCATTGACTCTGGATAGTTGAAAACATGAGGGTATTTGTTCAAAATAGTCATCCCAACGTACAGCACCGATGCAATGATTGGCAATGTTAGAATACTCCATTTGCTTCCAAACCCATCTGCTTTTCCAGCCGCATTAAAGTGAATGGGGATTGTCTCTGGTAAATCCTGAAAATTTAGAAAGACTAAAACCCAAATCCCAATCAATGACAGCCCACCCAAAAGCTCCATACCTATATCAACTCCTGATAATTTAAGCGTTAATCTCGGACGGCCATTTTCATTCATTTTTTCAGGTTGGTTTGATGCTTGGATGCTGTTGAATTTTGATTCAATGAATTGATATTTAGCATTTGCGTATAACAGTCGTTGCCACGCAGGAAGGTTTCTAGCCAAGCATAGGCTACATTGCCTACATCACCATTTCCTGTGCTTGGAAACAGCGGAGTGGAGTGATTGCCTTCTGTAATTTCAAAGAGCATTTTCTTGGTTGTGGCAGGAGTGTATTCATAATGCACATTTGAATGCGATTTAGGCGGGGCAGTTGGGTCGACTTGGCCACTTAAAATAAGGACAGGCACCGCATGATCTAGGTCCGTTTTCACAAGCGTTTGAGGATATAACCACGGAGCAATGGCAATGACGGCCTTTACTCGCGAGTCTAATGCTGCGGCCAATTGCGCACCACCACCACCCATGGACCAGCCACCAACAGCAATGTTCTCGGTGTCTAGTTTTTGGAATAATGGTGAATCCCTTCTTTTATTTTCTTGGCGTATGGTTTCCATGCCATCGACAAGTGCTTTAGCCCTTAGCGCAGGGCTGTCGGTTAAAATGTTTGTACCAATCGTCATGGTGACATAACCACGCTCGGCAAGGTATCTTGCCCAGAAACTCACAGATTTTTGTGTGGCTTTGTAGCCTGGCACGAGTACGATACTTTTTAAATTGGATTCCCCATTGGTAGGAAAGTACAAGGTAGCGCCATCATAATCAGGGCCATTTCTAAGGCCATCAGCTTCAAACAAAGAATCCATAGCCAATGGAGTGTATTTAGATACACTTTCAACCGTAACCGCCTCGCATTGCGCGTAGGAGTAGTGTGATATGGTAAATATCAACAGTACTAATATTAATCTTGCTTTCATCTTCGTGCTGTTTATTGAATGTTTTATAAGCTGTGTTGAAGATAAAAATACTTTTGAGAATTTCATTTGATCAACAATGCTAAGTCACTTGGCTTGGGCCTTTTTTATACAAAGGGTAACAATTCATGTTCATTCTGAACTAGCCTTCATGAAGCTGAAGATTAGCCTTACTTTTTGCCTTTCAAATATTCAGCGTAGGGGAGCTTAGCTTCAAAACGTTCTAGAACATAACCTTCAATATTAGTTTCTCCCAAACTTCTTGCTTTATCAAGGGCCTCCCAGGCTTTTACGTATTCACCAAGCTGAAACTTCACCAATGATCTTTGGTAATGTCCATAGCTATAGTCAGGTGACAGCTTTTCAGTTATACTGAAGAGTGAGTCCGCTTTTTCTAATAGGGGTCTATTGTCAGGATAGCCTTTGTCGTAATAATGAAAACCATACATCGCATAGTTTCTTCCATCTTTCGGGTCAAGTTCTATGAGTTTTTTAACGATGTTATTTGCGTTGGCTTCATCTTTATCACCATAGCTTTTTATGGCTTCTTCCCATAATCCATCATAAAAGTTTCCGCTAAAAGAGTTGATGGTGAATAAGAATTTGCTTTCTTTTTCACCCTTTGTCGACCCAAAAGTTCTAATGTAAATAAGTGCTTTCTTATTCAGTTTCATTTCCTTTTCCCAAAAGCCAAACAGTTGCTTTTGTATGGGTAGCCAGTATTTACCATTATCGGTATCGATTAAAACTTCATGCTCAAATAGGTCACTTGCTTTTTGAGGAATGTTAATTGATTTAAAGATCAGGTTCAACCAGTTTAGCTTTTCATCTGCTATTTTTCGAGTTTTCTCTCCACTTTCTATTAGAACCAAATAACCATTAGTTGATGTATAGGTGTTGACTTCTGACTCAAAACCGTTTTGCTTATTTACGCTTTCGTAGAAATCTGTTATTACTTTAAAGTCAAGTAATGTATTTGGGTTTTTATTATGGGTGGCATTTTCTTGGCCAAAAGAAAGGCTAGAGACTATTAATAGTAGGAGTAGTGATATGTAATATTTCACAGCTTTTCTTTAATTAAAATTAACGTTGTATAATGAAACAAAAAAGTGCTGGTATATTCAAGTAATTCGTGGAAATCATTAATTATTCTGTCAAGGAATTTAGAATTCGCCTAGGCTAGATTACAATAGAGGTTAGGTGATAAGTAGAAATACATTAGATCGTTCTCAGTGACTAACTGAGCCACAGGGGTCGCACCTAAGGAGCTTAGTGCCGTGAACGGTATTTATGTATTACAAACAGGTCATCCCTACGGGATTTGTTATGACTGATCATCTGTCATTTGTCAATGAGCGCGGCTTGTAGTAACCATCAATAGCATTATTGATTCTTTGGAATTTCGTTGAAGTAAATACTAAAGTAATTGGCAAAACTTGTGTCTAGCTTAGCTAAGTCTCCGTTTAGAATGATTTTGTCACGGTAGATGTTTACTGTATCTGGAATGAAACTATTGTAATATGGCTTGTCTAAAAAGATGATCTTGTTTCCGTCAATTTGATAGGCACCTTTAAACTCATCAGATGCTCCCAGCCAAGATTCAGGTATAAGTTCAAATGTATTATCTTCTCGAAGCGTCAAACTTATCCCACTCAAATCGTCAATTAACCTTGCTTTAAGAACAGGGGGGCTCTTAAAAAACTCAGTTCTTGATAGGTAAATACTTACAGCTAGAAGAATTGATATTGCTATTACTGTTACGGATTTCCAGTGCTTTCTGATCAGTGCATTAAGCAAAATGATTAAGCTACCAATTCCGATTATAGTGAGAAGTATCGGCTGGAAAATCCACAATGTTTCCCAAAGAAGGTTTTCAAATTGAATTGACAGCACTAATAACGCTCCAAATATGATTGCTGAAGTACTCTTTCTTTTCATGATAATAACTGGAGTTACGGCCAACTGCCTCCTTACTTCTCTGTAATAAATGCCCTGATATCTTTGGCTAATTTTTCGAAATCGGGTTGATGGTTGTACATCATATGGCCGCCTTCATAGTAGGTTAATTTTACACGATCCATTGGGATGGCATTACGGGAGAAGGTGAATTCAGCATCGAAAAATGGTGTAATCATATCGTAATAACCACAGGCCACCAATACTTTCATTTTCTCATTTCTGCGCATGGCGTTGGCCAATCTGCGAGAGGTTTTTACGTACATCGGTTCGCCACCAGAACCCCAATCCCAGCCGCTCAATCTTCCGCTAGAAAGGTAAGGTCTGTCCATCGTGATCTTTAAATCATTGGTGAAATAGTGGTTCAACGCTGCAGTATAGGCTGCGGAAACTTTATAGCTAGAGGCATCACCCAGTTCAGGAGAATCGGCAGTGTCATCTGGGTCATCGCCATAATAGCGTGCGTCTAAGGTGCCCAAGGCTACTCCTCGGTCTCTTAGAAGTTCTTTTTTGAAACGGCTTGTCAACACTCGGTTGTTGGCCCTTTTTATAAAATTAATGTCGATGCCATAGAAATAAGCCAGCTTTTGAGCAATGGCGTCCTTTTCTTGACTTGAGATTAGATCACCTTTATAGAGTGCGGAAACATATTGGTTATAAGCGAAGTCGCGCGCTTCTTCAACAAAGGCTTCGAGTGTTTTACCTTGCCCCGCTTTTTTGTGGTACCAAGCAGTTGCCGCCATGGTAGGCATGTAAGTTACATATGAAGTAATATTGTCATCCATCGAAGTGGAGCCCTCATAATCCAAAGCCTGAGAAATCAAGATCAACCCATTCAAAGCCAAGGCTTGCCCGTTACCTTCTAGCGCCTGCGAAACCGCTGCTGCTCTAGTGGTACCAAAGCTTTCACCGGCAATATATTTAGGTGACATCCAGCGATTATTTTTCGTTACCCACTGACGAATAAAAGTAGCTACCGACTCCGCATCTTGGTTCAGTCCCCAATATTCTTCGCCTTTTCCATTGCCAATCAGTTGGCTATAGCCAGTACCAATCGGATCTATGAATACCAAGTCAGTAATGTCTAAAAGCCCGAATTTATTCTCTTCTATAGGGTAGGGCGCACCACCATCATCTTCAATGGCATCGCTGTCGACTTTCACCACTTTGGGGCCAAAGAAGCCCACATGAAGCCACATTGAAGCAGAGCCTGGGCCTCCGTTAAACACAAAAGTAACAGGGCGGGTGCTTTGCTCAATGCTGCCCGATTTGGTGTAGGTCACGGACCACATCGCTCCTGTAGGTTCATTTTTTGAATTGGTCAAATACATTTCGCTACCTGTGGCGGTGTAGGTAATCTTTTTCCCACCGAAAACGCCTTCATGTTGGGTAATGAACTCTTTGGGCTTAGGGATTTCTGGGCTTTTCTGTTCTTGCCCATAAAAATTAAAAGTTGAACAAAGCAGAAGGCTTAAAATGAGGTAGGTTGAATTGATGCGTTTCATAATTGAGGATTGTGGTATTTGGTTGGTTGAATTTAAAGAATTCTAATGAAGAAGCGGAATGCTCTATTCGTTAATGTAGGGAACTTGAAAAGTCGAACTTGGTATTCGAATCAATACCTGAACAAGCGGTTTTCCACTTTAATCAATTTGTTGTTTTCGTAAGTCATTCGCTTGATCCAGTTGCCATGTGCATCATATTCGTAGAAAGTCTTGAAACGGTTGACAAAAACGCCATTTATGGTTCTACTTTCATATTCTAGTAAATCTTCGCCCACATACAATTCCTTAAAACTAGACCTGTATTGTGTGGTGTCTATACTGGAAAAATATCCTGTAATTTTCACCCTTAATGAATCTTGCAAAACTGTCAGGTTTTGAGATTTAGGTCTCTTGTTGAAGCCATACTCAGTTAATATTTGCACGGAAGAATCAGGGAAATATTGATACTCAATCCTGTTTTCTAACTTTTCATTATTGAACTTCTTACGCATCGATTTGACGCCCTTACTATCGTACTGATATTCGTATAGACTGGTGCTTTCCTCTTGGTTTCCCTTTGATATTTCTGTTTTAACATCGCCTTGGTCGTTATAAACGAAATGCTTTTCGCTCGTGAGGTCAGACTCACCAAAGAACTCCTTTCTAGAAATGAGTAAATTGTTTTCGTTAAAAGTCAAAACGATTTTAGTGTAGATAGTAGAGTCAGTCCTTAGTTTTAGCTCTGTTTTGGTTCGATCATGGTCATTGTATTCGTAGAAAATCCAAGGAGTAGGAGCGGTGCCAGTGTAGTCTTCAATGGCTGTTATTCTGGAGAGTGAATCAAAAGTATAGCTCACCAAAGGTGACTTTCTCGTTTTTAGATTTACCTGATATACACGGTTGTTTTTCAGCAGATATTCTTGAATTACTTCTGAAAGCGATATTTGACTGGCCTTTTCTGCGAACTCCTGTGTTTGAATGGTATAGGAGCGTGGATTGCCTTCTGTAGGCAGGGTAATTAGATTTTTCGATAACTCTTTTGGGAAAAAATCAACAGCTTGCTCTTGAGCCTCAGCAAAGCCGATAAGCCCAAGGAAAAGTAGTGATACAATACAAAATCGAATTCTTGACAGAGAAATCATTGAGTACAATTCTTTGAAAGCCAGCCTTGCAGCCGAGTTACCATTATTAACAACCAGACACTAAGATAGTAGGGTTTGGGATAATTCTAGGAAAAAAGAAGTCTTTGTATTGAGTGCTATTGTTTCTTAAAGGGGAATTGCTGACCGCCTTGCTTTAGTGTGAATGTAGTATAATCTACTGCTTCTGGTGTTCCACCAAAAACAATCGCTATTGCGGCTTGATCAAACCTGAATTCAATATTACTGTAAGGGGTAAGCGGAAAGGCAGCTTGCCCTGTGGCTTGTGCGGTTATTTTTCCACCTTCTGCATTGATGACTATTTGAATAGGTAAGACATCAGAAGAAAAGAGGCCTGCGTACTTTTGTAAGCCTTCTGCACTAATCTCAATGGGCTTTTGATCAAAGTTAGGGAGGTCAAAATCCTTGTTGTAATAGATGCTAAGTACTCCGATCAAGATATCATTAAACGTTACCGTTAACCCGTTGGTCAAAACAGAAATACTGACATCGTCCGCTTCAAAATGGTAGGCACTGGCTTCAAAATTGTCGATCCTTCCATTGTGGCCAAAAGCACTTTTGTTATAGAAAGGAACAGAGAATAAACCATGGCCCAAACCATTTTTGATTTCTTTCATTTTAGCTAATGATTTAGCTGAAACAAGCTTATTGTTGAATAGGGCATAGGTAAACTCGTTCAAATCATTGGGAGTAGAAACGATGGAACCTGCCGAAAATGGGATACTCATGTCTGATTTGAATGGGAAATTAGACCACTTGCCATTTTGAAAATTCATGGAATAGGCTTCGTTCTTCTCTGTTTCAATGTTGTCGCCATAAGCCGTGTTTTTTAGGCCTAGCTTATCAATGATTCTTGTGTTTAAATGGGCCTCATAGCTTTTGACTGTTACTTTTTCAATGATTAAACCCAAGAGTACATAGCCACTATTGGAGTAGGAAGTTTGAGTACCCGGTTCAAAGTCTGAAGCTTGGGCTTTGATGATTTCTAATAGCTCTTCTCTAGACTTTTCTTGAACCATTATGTTCATGAATGAAGGAGCGTCAGTAAAATTGAAAATACCACTTTGATGACTCAGAAGGTGTTCTAGGGTTATTTTGTCGGCATTTTTGATGTCAGGGTAAAAGCTGCTCACTTTAGTGTCTAAAGTCAGTTTTCCTTCTTCTATCAATTGAAAAACGATTACCGCAGTAAAAGTTTTGGTAATGGATCCAATTCTAAACTTGGTGTTTGAATCAATCTTCGGTTCATTCTTATCTGAAAGAAAACCATAGTAGCCTTCATAGACGGGTTTGTTCGATTTAGAAATGGCAACAGCCAAGCTTGCTTTGTTGTTCTTTTGAAGTGAGTTTAGGTAAGTGTCTAACTTTTGCTTGTCAAAATCTTGGGCAGAAAGAATTACACTACTGAATAGGAGGGAAATGAAAAGCAGCTTCTTCATGATTTTTATTTTAAAGGTATAAAATAAAAATAGCCTGTAATTGGCCTCCAAAGTTTTATCGATTGATAAATGGAGCCAGTTACAGGCTAAATGGGTTTAAGGAAGGTTGTCCCTTATGTGTTTTTGCTTTGGGTTAGAAACCAGAAGCAGCATCGTCACCACGAGGATCGGCTCCAGCCTCTAGTTTACCATTCGGCATTACCAAAATGGCATCTACACGGCCAATTCCTCCAGTAGTTCTGAATTTATGTCCTTTGGCCTCTAAGGCTTTAAGTACTTCTGGGCTCAGACCATCACGCTCATAAGTGACTTGATCAGGTAACCATTGGTGATGGAAGCGAGGGGCTGTTACCGCTTCTTGCATTCCCATTCCAAAATCAGTTACGTTGATAATCGTTTGAAAAACTGAAGTGATAATCGTTGAACCACCCGGTGTTCCTACTACCATAAAGAGCTTTCCGTCTTTAGAAACGATGGTTGGTGTCATAGAACTAAGCATTCTTTTGCCTGGTTCTACTGCATTCGCTTCTCCACCTACAAGGCCATACATATTTGGTACGCCTGGTTTAGCACTAAAGTCATCCATTTCATTGTTCAATAGAAAGCCAGCACCGCCTACAAACACTTTCGATCCCATGCCGCCATTCAGCGTAGTTGTAATCGATACCGCATTCCCCATTGGGTCAATGATTGAGAAGTGAGTGGTTTCCATGCTCTCGTTAGGGGCAGGTTTTCCAGCACTAACATCGCTACTTGGCGTGGCGTTGTTAGGGTCGAAACTCTTCATTCGGTCTTTAATGTAGTTTTGGTCTTGAAGTCCTTTTAATGGGACATCATAGAAATCAGGATCGCCTAAATGTGCAGCACGATCGGCATAAGCTCTTCTTTCTGCTTCAACAATTAGATGCACCGCCTCAGTGCTATGGAAATCCATATCGCTGAGTTTGTAACTCTCCATTGTTCCGAATAATTGGGCTAAAGCAATTCCACCACTCGAAGGAGGGGGCATTGAGATAAACTCGTAGTTGCCATAGCTACCTTGAATTGGCGTACGCCAAACAGCATTGTACTGCTCTAAATCTTCATGAGAAATGATACCGTTGCCTCTTTTCATTTCGGCAACAATCAAATCGGCTGTTTCACCCTTATAGAAACCATCACGACCATTGTCGCGAATTCTTTCAAAGGTTTTCGCCAACTCTGGAATTTTCACCAAGTCGCCTTCTTTCCATTCTTGACCTTCTTCGGCTAAAAAGAAATCGGGCATTACAGTGTTGAACTCCATAAACGACTTACGATTACTATTTAAGCCTGAGGCTTCTCTAGCGGTAAGTACCCAACCTTTTGAAGCCAAGTCGATTGCAGGCTGAACCAGTTCAGCCCAATCTAATTTGCCGTATTTTTTATGAGCTTCCACCATCCCAGCTACTGAACCAGGAACGCCAGCTGCTAAATGTCCACGCGTACTCAAACCAGAAATTACATCTCCGTTTTCGTCAAGGTACATGTCGCGACCGCCTGCATTTGGAGCCTTCTCTCTATAGTCGAGTGTATTGGCTGTTCCATCAGCCATACGCGTAACCATAAAGCCACCGCCTCCAATATTCCCAGCGCCAGGATATACAACGGCTAATGCGAATTGAACAGCCACTGCTGCATCCACTGCGTTACCACCTTTTTGCATAATTTCCTTCCCAACATTAGACGCAATTGGGTGGGCAGAAACGACCATTGCTTCTGCAGCAATTAGTCCTCGGGAAATATTAGGATCATCAACTGGTTGTTGGTTTTGGCAGGCCACAAGGGCCAATGCCATAACCGCTATCATTAGTTTTTTCATCTGTGGTTATTTCTTACCTATGGTTGTTTCGAACAACTTGAAAATACGTTTGTATTCGTCTGTCCAGCTGCTTGGTGTGGTGAATCCGTGATTTTCTACAGGATAAAGTGCCATTTCCCAGTTGTCTTTCCCTAGCTCAATAAGTCTTTGGGCCAGTCTCACCACATCCTGAAAATGAACGTTGGTATCCACCATTCCATGGGCGATCAATAAATTGCCTTGTAAGCCTTCTGCAAAGTAAATAGGGGAACTTCTTTTGTAAGCTATTGGATCTTCTAAAGGCGTATTCAAAATGTTAGAAGTATATCCATGGTTATAATGAGCCCAGTCAGTAACAGACCTTAAGGCTGCGCCTGAAGCAATTACATCTGGGTGGTTGAACATAGCGAACAGCGTAATGAAACCTCCGTATGATCCACCATACATTCCGATTTTACCTGGTTCAACACCATAATCGCTAATTAATAATTTAGCTCCATCAATGTTGTCAGAAAGGTCTTTTCCACCCATAAAACGGTAGATGCCAGTTCTCCAATCTCTTCCATAACCAGCACTACCACGGTAGTCAATGTCCAACACTGTGTAGCCTTGGGCCATTAACATGTTGTTGAACATAAATTCTCTTAAATAACTACTCCATCCGTAATGTGCATTTTGCAAATAACCAGCGCCATGCACGAAGATTACTCCAGCACCATTTGGATTTTCAGGCTTATATACTCTTGCGTTTACCATTTCGCCATCTTCGGCCTTGAAAGAAATTACTTCTGGTTTGTACCAATCATATTGTTTGAAACCAGCTTGTAAGCTCTCAGTTACTTGTTTTTTAGCAGCACCCGGCTTGTTGGCTTGAATGAATAACTCCGGTGGACGGTTCGTATAAGAATATAGAATGGCCAAGTTTTTCTCGTCAGGAGAAAGCGTTACATCATTGTGCCCGTCTTCAGAAGTAATCTGAGTTGGTTTACCGCCTTTAAGTGGCATTGAATAGAAATGACGGATGCCAGGGTGCTTCATGTTTGCAGTGAAATACCATGTTTTTCCATCATTAGAAAGTTGAGGGTCGTATACCTCGTAGTTTCCAGTAGTTAATTGCTTTACAACTCCCGTAGATAGGTCGTGTGTATAAAGGTGAGAGTACCCTGATTTTTCAGACTGGTAGTAAATGGTTTTGTTGTCGGGTAAGAAACTCATTCCTCTTCCAATACCTGGACCAGCGATCCATGCTTCATCACGTTGACGATCTACTGGAATTAAGTCTCCAGAAGAAGGAAGCAATCTCATGATCCAAAGGTCTTTGTTGTCTAAAGACGAAAACTGAACAACGGTGTATTTGCCATCATTAGACCATACAATACTTCCAGAAGATACCTTTCTTGGTTCTTTAGTAAAACTTCTGTCAGGATAGTCTGATACATAATCAGGTAAATCAGAAATGCCAGGCAATTGCTTGGTGTCTAAAATATAAAAGCTGTCAGCCTCAATGTTGTAAATCCCTAGTTCTCTGTAAGATTGATCTCCGCCTACTTTTGATCTTGCGTTAATGTCTGTTGTATAACCACTGCTGGTTACATAGTTTGGTACTATTGTGTTTTTTGCTGAGTTTTCTGCAGCAACACGAACGCTGAAGCTTACATATTTCCCATCAGGAGAAAGTTCAAGTCCGCTTACATTGTCCAATTCAATTGTAGACATTCTACCTTCGCCACCACCTTGGCTTTGTTGGAAAAATCTCTGGCCAGCCGCAGAAAAACGTCTTGGTCTATTTTGTTGCTCTCTTAATATTTCAGAAGTGGACTGCTGATCATCCGAAATCCATTTGTCCATTTCTCTGTTGCCATCTCTCGATGTTGTTGGACGGTTAGGTCTGTCTTCATTATCATTGGCGATTTTTATATTCGTCAATTGTCTGATCAAGCCAGATTTTGTGTCAATTGAGAATAAGTTGTTCTCTGAGATAAAAGTGATCACTGATTCGTCACTGTGGAAAGCAGGGTTAGATTCTCTGGCAACTGTAGAGATGATTTTCTTTTCAGTCATGGTTTTTACATCCATTGTATAGATGTCACCAGATCGCTCAAAGACTATTTTAGATTTGTCTTTATTGTATTGGTAATTGGAGGGAAAGCCCTCGCTGGTGTCTTCCACTTCTTGTGGGTTATTGCCATCTAAACCTACCTTATGGTTGCTTGGAAATCCTTCTCCGCTAGGGTTCCACATAAAATAGATGGTCTTGCTATCCTTAGACCACTGAGGCCTTGAAGGCATAATGCCCACAAATTGGTCGGGCTCTTGCATAAGTTCTTCAACCGTGAGTTGAGTGAGTGGCTTTTGTTGGGCAAAACCTAAGAAGCCTGATACGATTAAAAAGCAAATCGTTAGTAAAAATTTCTTCATGGTAATAGATATTTGATTATCGACTTTCATTTTTTCAATGGGATTTGAAACCAAACAGAGCAAATCGCATAGTTTAGTTTGAACAGGGAAAAATAACTAAAAAAGATTCAATTGAGGTTTAGCTTTTTATGAGAGGTAATTATCGAAGGTGGGGTCGATGAAAGGGATTGAAATCCCGAATTGGGAGGTGGCGAAGCCTAATGAAATTTGATATAATTAGAAAATCGGCTCATTTAGGTTTTTTAAACAGATCAGGTATCTGTGGCATGAATTCCGCAAGGTTTGTTCGCATGACTATGAAAAAGAGAATACTAATTCTAGACGATGAACCTTCTACTAGACTTCTGTTGAGACATTTCTTTTCAAAAGGCTATGAATTATCTATTCATGAAAACGGATTGAAGGGATTGGATTGGTTAGAAAAAGGTAATAACCCTGATTTAATCATCACCGATTTGGAAATGCCTGAAATGGATGGTTTTGAATTTATTAATAGGATTTGTAGTGATGACAGATTTCGTGGCATTCAGATTCTTGTCACCTCAGGTTTGGAGGAGATCGAAGCGAGAAAAAGGATAAAGTATAACTGTTCTTATCTCCAAAAATCGGATCAACTTGTATCTCTTAAAAACCAAGTGTCTAAAATGCTTAACGAAGCTGAAGCCTGAGTTATATCCCTTCGTCTTCCATTTCCTTTAGATAACGGTAAATGCTCGACTTACCAATGTCGAGTTTACTTGCCACCAACAATACATTGTCATCGTGCTTATCTAGAAAATGCCTAATGATCTTGAAGGTGTAATCCTTCAATGTCATTTCATCCATTAAAAACTGACCTTCCTTAGCTAACGAATTGAAGGTGATGTCTTCTTCTTCAATTTGATTGTTGTCGCACATTACTGCCGCCAATTCAATGATAGACTTGAGTTCACGAACATTGCCCGGATAGCCATATTTTAGCAGCTTAGTTTGAGCACTTCTGCTAAGATTAACCTTCCCTAGTCCATTCTCTTTGGCAAAATTGGTTAACAAATGACGCGCGATTAGAAGGATATCTTTATCTCTGTCTCTCAATGGAGGTAATTCAATCGGGATACCGAGCAACCTGTAGTACAAATCTTCTCTAAAGGTTCCGTTTTTGGCTTCTTCAGCAAGGTTTTTATGAGTAGCTACTAAAATTCTTACGTCAAATTTTACAGCCTCATTTCCCCCAACACGATTCAATTCTCGTTCTTGAATTACCCTTAAAAGCTTGGCTTGGAGGTTAATGTCCATTTCGCCAATTTCATCCAAGAATATAGTGCCACCATCTGCTTCTTCAAACTTTCCTTTTCTGCGGGCCATAGCACCCGTAAATGCTCCTTTTTCGTGTCCGAATAATTCGCTTTCAATAAGGTTGTCCGGAATTGCAGCAATGTTTACTGCCACAAAAGGCTTCCCTTTTCTGGTAGAGTTATAGTGAATGGCCTTGGCAATCACTTCTTTTCCTGTCCCTGTTTCACCAGTAATAGAGACAGTGATGCTGGTTTTTATGGCTTTCGCTAATAGTTTGAATACGTTTTGGATTGCTTTACTTTCTCCAATAATACTTTTCTCAAACTCGTATTTTTCGCCAATTTCTTCACGCAAGTGAATGATTTCTTCTTTCAGGGAAGCATTTTTCTTGGCATTATTGATGGCATTGAGCAGCCTGTCTTTGGTTTCTTCGTCTTTGGTAATGTAATCGTAAGCACCCACCTTTAGCAAGCCAATAGCAGTGTTAATATCTTCTTGTGAGGAAACTACAATAACATTGGTTTCGGGATTATTGCTTTTAATGGCTTTCAATACCTCGTCCCCGGTCATGTCGGGCAACGAATAATCGAGAGTAACCACCGAAGGGTTCTCATTTAAATGAGCAATACAGTCTTTGCCATTAGAAAACACCTTAACCATATGGTCAGGGTTTAATTCTGCAATGTATTTGAGTAATTTTTGGTAGACGGGATCGTCTTCAACAACAAAAATCTTTACTGGTTCCGGTGTATATTCCATTAAAAAATCTGGCTGACGTGTTTGGCGAAGTTATTAATTAAAAAGGCTTAAAAAAACACCTTCGAAAGGTTTAGTCAATACTAATTATTTGCTAAGGCTACTTTATAAGTGTCGAGCGCCCTTTGTCGGGCAAACTTATGGTCAACTATCGGCTTGGGATAGTTTTGAGTACCATATTCTGGTAGCCATTTTCTGATGTAATTCAATTCTGGGTCGAATTTTTTGGTCTGAGATTCAGGGTTAAAAATGCGAAAATAGGGTTGAGCATCGGTACCTGTTCCGGCCGCCCATTGCCAACCACCGTTGTTTGACGCTAAATCAAAGTCGAGTAGTTTTTCGGCAAAATAAGCTTCGCCCCAACGCCAGTCGATAAGCAGGTGTTTGGTTAGAAAACTGGCCACAATCATTCTTACTCTATTGTGCATAAAACCAGTTTTATTGAGTTGTCTCATGCCAGCATCCACAATCGGGTAACCGGTAATACCGTCACACCATTTCTGAAAACCGTCCTCATCATGTAACCAAGGGATTTGATCATATTTTAGTTTAAAAGCACTATTCGCAACCTGTGGATTATTGGCCAATATCATGGCGTAAAAATCCCTCCAGATTAGTTCGTTAAGGAAGGTCTGGTTAATACTGCTGGCTTTTTCGGCCAGTTGTCGAATACTTATGGTGCCAAACCTTAAGTGAACACCTAAACGTGAAGTAGCATCCTGTGCTGGGAAATCTCGGATTTGGTCATATTTCCGGATCAGTTCTTCTTTCAGATTGTTAAGAGGAATATTAATTTCTGTTTTTTGGAAGCCAATTTGAGTCAAAGAATGAATTGGCTCATTCGTTGTTTGATGCCAGTTGTCCGTATTTAAACAATCAGGAAGGATGCTTGGCTTATTCTTCGAATACTTTTCTAACCATGTCTTACTATAAGGGGTGAAGACTTTGTAGAAGGTGCCGTTGCCAGATACGATTTCTTCTTTCTCAAAAATAACGTGGTCTTTAAAAGTGTAAAAGCCAATGCCTTTCTCTCTTAAAAAGCGCTCTATTTGTTGATCTCTATCTGTGGCATAAGGTTCGTAATCTCTATTGGTGAAGACGGTTTCGATTTCATATTCAGCTGTAAGTGCTTTATAAGCCTCAATAGGAGTGGAGTAGAATGTTTTAAGCTTCGAACCTTTCGTTCCCAGTTTATCATTCATTTCAGCAACAGTATTCTGGATAAACTGTACCCGAGCATCCTGCTTATTCTCTAGCTTGTCAAGAATGTTTTTATCGAAAATAAAAATGGGGAGCACTGGAAGGTTTTCCTTCAGAGCATAATAAAGGGCGGTATTGTCTTCGAAACGTAAATCTCTTCTGAACCAGAATATGTTGATTTTCGACATGAGTTATTTGGAGTTTGGAAAAATAACCGAGTAGAGGGCGATTAGTTTGAACCGTTCCCCGAATTCTTTTCTTCTTCTAATTTCTTTTTGGCCAACTCCTCTTCTCTACGTTTCTTTCTTTTTTTGTCAACGCCTGTAAAGAACTCACTTAAGCTATTGAAACTACTGGACTGCGTGATACTCGCGCCACTGGTTTGATTAGTAGACCCACCAGTGGTTACGCTTGCCAAATTATAATTGCTTCGAGAATAGACCTTCACTTTATAGCGACCATCAGAAGTAAGAATATATTCCGCTGTCCAGTCGCCCGCAATGCTATTAATGTCTGTGTAATAGTTTTCTGAGTCCACCTGATTGGAGAGTCCTCCTTCTCGTGTGATTCTTAGGCGTCCATTTAGAAAAGTGTATGATAAGCGTAGTTGGAAAGTGTTATAAGCATTTTGGTCTAAAGAAGCCAAATCAAAGTCTATTTCAAGGTTTTCATCTAGTTGGGCCACAAGCTGACTCAATTGATTGGAAAGCAATTGGCTTACGTTTTGTGAGGCAGTCTGCCCTCCAATATTTAAAGTGTTACTATCGGAAAAACTATTGAGCACGATTACATTAACTACCTGTCTGGTCAGTTCTTGTTCGTCACTAGCCAAGCGATTCTTAAAGGCGTTTAATGCAGTCTGAAGTTGAAAATCCTGAGAGTTGACTTCTGAAAAATCAATATCAAAACCAATCTCAGGGGAGAGTAATGGCCCATTCAAGCGCAAAAGCACCTTGGTAGGGTATCTTCTATTCACAGCTGATAAATTTTCTTCATCAAAACCCGTTTGTTTCAAAATCGGTGCGAGTGAAGTGTTTTGGGAGTAGGAGGCGTTAATGTCCATTATGCCAGTGTAAGGATCGCCTGACCAGGTGATTCGGCTTGGCTGCTCAATGTCAAATTCCTTGGTGATAATATTGTACAAAGAGAAATTGTATGCTCCTTCAGTAATATTCAACCCTCCCGTCATACGGAAATCACCTTGAGTATCGATCTGTAATCTCAATTGGCCATTGCCTCGTCCTCTAATGATATCTCCAGTTTTTGGGTCAATGATGATTTCTGTATAAGCGTCTGGAGTAACATTGATATTCAGGTCTAGCTTAAGACCTTCAATTTTCATTTTATCCACTTCATCACCCGTTGTGTTATAGGTTTGGGTAGTATCTGTTAGATTAATGAAGTTAATGTAATCGACAGAAGTATCGTTAGTTCCTTCACTAATGGGAATATAGATTTGAGTATTTGGGCTTGTCGTTACATCGGCATTGATAGTGAGGTTACTAGCAGCACCTCTTAGGCTTATGGTACCAGTAGCATTGGCATTACCATAATATAAATCGCTGTCATCAAATGTGGTGTTTAGTACTTGAAATTTATCTAGATTCCCGTACAGGTCAAGACTAATGTCTCGGAACGAGTTATGTCGTACTTCACCTCCAAATTGAGCAGGGTTCCCGTTGATGTCAAGAAAGTCTAATTGTGAAAGGGAAATCAGGTTTTTATCGAACCTTACACCGCCACCAAAACGGTATTCAGTGTTTAAATAGTTAATTTTTATACCCCCATTCTTAATGGTTCCATTGCCTCTAATCAATGGGTCGGAGAGGGTGCCACTTACGGTGAGTTTACCGCTTA